>Ga0182030_10001836_pt1 | contig 44419 bp, 50 predicted proteins | sample 812S3MmetaG_FD_121299 | JGI IMG/M metagenome (GOLD analysis project Ga0182030, IMG submission 121299) | Permafrost microbial communities from Stordalen Mire, Sweden - 812S3M metaG (Illumina Assembly) | ecosystem: Environmental > Terrestrial > Soil > Wetlands > Permafrost | place: Sweden... | reverse complement strand
TGCAAGAGATTGGAGTTGCGACCGAAATAAAGGTTCACTGGGATACAAAATCTGAGTCATGGGACTCCCTTTTCAAACGAATCCGAAGTAATCCGCCCAGAAACGGAGGCTTAGCCTTGAAACTAGCTGATCAGCGCGAGAAGAGACATGGTGATGGGTTCCTTTTGGCAAATCTCATAGAAGTGTGCAAAGATTCGCTTTGTGAGGAGCCTCGAGATAAAATCTATGGGTTCGTCGGCATTGCGCATGATTGCTATGATGATAGACTACCGGTCGACTACGCAAAATCTTTATTTGCTTTATACGAAGATGTGATAAGGTTTTCAACATGGACGGACTTATTGAACATTTGGAAACATATACCGGTCTCTGTCGAGGATAAAGAATCAAAATCAAACTCGAAAACGCTAGTTCATTTCAGTCAACTTGTTCAGTCAGCACTGGGAGGCTCATCCAGCATGCGAAAAGACTTTGCTCGTATTTATCCTGGCCAGCATACCCCTTTCTTTCCACCGTCTCGAATAAGTCGCCGCTTTCCCAACTTCTTGAGCGAAGATATCATCAAGCATTTTGAGTTGAACGGGCTCAGAGCCACCGCTATTCATGCTGGAAGTATCTTTACTATAGGGCCTTCTTACAGTGAAATCGTTGGAGTTCCGGAAACTACAAGGAAATGGAGAGCTAAATTGAATCAATCGCAAATGAATATAGAACAGCTTCGAGAAAAGAACGAGGGTTTCATGAGAGTGCTATTTAGCCTCAAAGGTGCTGATTTGGCCAAAGTGTTCTCCCTCAACACACAATACTCATGGCGAAGAGAGGCCAAAGGGCTATTACAGGGTGCAGTCTTAGCTGGGCTCACTACATCTGGTCCGAAGTTCTTGCTTGATGCTCAGCAATCTGCTTCTACTGAAGAACCCGACAGCGCAGAGTCATCAGATTCGGCAATGGTACGGCTGTTTTTATCAAGGAATGGTTTAATGGGCTTGATACCTTCAAGCGCTAAACAAGGTGACATGGTGTTTCAGTTTTGGAATTCTGATGCGGTTGCCATCGTGCGAAGGGAAGGCGACTATCTCAGAATTGTTGGGAGAGCGGTAGTAGCCAACGAAAAATATACGGACGAGTCGAAGTTCCAGATTCCGGGTGACCTATCTAATGGCCTCAGTTTCCTCAATGACGGGAAAGAAGTGTTTATGGATATTCGCACACTACAGATGATGACACAATAATCTCAAATATTAATCCGGCCAGGCCAACTCCGGAGTCATGATCCTTCGCAGACAGGAAATGTTGTCTTAGAGGCTGTGCGCCATATCGTTATTCTGTGTATGGATAGTGTTATCTATGAGCCTATTCTCGCAGCGAAATGGTGCGCAGAAGGACTGGTTTGGACGGTACGGTCCGATTGTTTAGATCGAAGGTACCCACACTGCTTTTCTATAAGTCTATTCATCAGCCATGCCCAATTAATCTGGTCACGACCTTCCAATCAACTCCCTAATCCAGTTCCGTCAATATAATTCTCCTTTTCGCCCTCATGGTCGCCTTCCTCATGGCCACAACTACTTTCGTACCTGCGGGTAAAGTAGTACCACGCCGTCTACAAAGCGCAAACGGCATAATTCCCTTTGGCGATTTTGATGCTGGCAACCACAGCTACTCTTGAGGATTCATCATTCACCATAAGGACGAATTCAAATACTACACAGATGGTCGGCCCAATAACCCTCCTCAACTTCTGTACCAAGATATTCAAGCCCGGTGTTCTTAGGCAATACCACGGACCTAGCAGCCCGAGATACGTCACAATTACTTGTACTGACGAAGCACTATAGCCAAGGTGTGGGTTTTATCTACACAATTGAAATCGATTATCAGGATCCAATGCAAGCGTGTATCCAGGACGTCGGTAGGCCAGATATCGATCGAGAGTTCAGTGAGGTTACGGTTTCGAGAGAAAAGCCGGGTTTTGCATATAAAATGCAAAGGAGCGATGCATAATCTCTAAGGGATTTTGGTCTTTTATTTCTCCCATCCATCGTACTGGCATGGACTGTACGGTTCTGGATATAGTTGTATGCAGGTACTACATGCAGACTTGCCTTTTTGCAACCCTATTGATGGAATGGGTGGTAGAGATTCACTACGCCCAGAATTTGAGAGACGTGGATTTAGATTTGAAAACAATATACATGTCAATTCTGACAATTGGCCCTTTTGCAACTGATAACATTCCCCTTTTCAGGTTTCTAGTTCCACCTGATTTATAAAGTACCCAAGCGAAAATAGGCCAGTTTCGATACCAGACCTTTCTCGCCTCAATAGCCGCCTTGATCACTTGGCTTCAGAAATACTTAGCGCGATTGGATTACCGACAGGTATATAGTTCAATACCGAGGTGCTGGACATTGGCTGGGACATCTGCAGCGCAGCGCCGGGTCAGATACATTTACGGATCCCGGGACACAACCTATCCCGAAATTTGCAAAGTACCTACCTTGAAATCTTCACGAATGCCATTGCCATTATTCTTCTCTTGGTATTCTATCACCCTTCCACATTCCAAATGCTCCATATTGGCAAGAGCAAGTAGGCGAAAGCCAAATCTCTTGACTAAGGTACGGCAGAATGCTACTATTCATTAGCGGCGAAGTCCTTCCCCTGACCAGTATAAAATGGGGCGGCGGTCTCTGCTCGTGGAGATCGGTACAGTTAATTGTCCGCATTATCGTGGGATCTTCATGATCCTCATATTCATCACCTACGACACATTCATCCCAGCTGATCCTCTCATTCCCTGTTCACTTTTGAGAAACGGTTAGTTTATGCTGTTCGTTTATTTTGCTTCTGTTGGTGATATGCTCTATTATGCGAAGGGTATTATTTGGCCTACTACCGTGGCGACGTTATTCACAACGGATCTTATTTGTCAATTATGGTTGACAATGGTAAGCGCAAGTGGTAATCAACTCGGAAACCTATGCTGTGGCCTCGCGTTCTTCAGGATTGGACATGTGAGGTATCAGCTCATCGTCGCAAGTATACTATGCACGACATTCATTGGCTCTTTTTCAGCTACAACTCGCGACACGCAGTCCATGAGCGTAGTCTTTACCATCCTTGGGGCTTGCGCTTGCGGCTTCATCGAAGTTATACCTATTATCGCCTCACCATTCACGAAAAAACCCGAGCATATCGGATTAACAGTCGGTGTATTGGGAGCCACTCACGCCTCAGCTGGAGCAACCGCAACAGCAATCTAACTCTAAATTCTCAAGAACAAAGATAAATCCCTAATCGCAGAACTCATTCCCGCAGCAGTTCTCAAAGCCGGTCTCCCGCAATCCTCAGTACCTGACCTCTTCAAAGCTGTCATGGCAGGTGCCACTAAAGCTTTAGCTATTAATCTAGGCATCTCACCTTGGATCTTAGCAGCATTTGGAATGGCCGAATTAAATGATTTTGCGGGAGCAGTCAAGATTATGTTTCTAGCTACGATTGCGTTTAGAGCTACAGGTGTTGTTCAGGGCTTCTTTGTGAAGAATATGGATCATTTGTTGACGGATGAAATTATAAGAAAGCTGCATGGTCATGATTTTGATACGGTGACTGAGGCTCTGACTGTTGAGCATCAGGAGAAGATTGTGCAATTGGATATACGAGTTTGATGTCTAGGAGTTGGTATTTGATTGGGTCGTCTTATATAGCCGTAGTCTGTCTTCAGAATCAAGTTTCGATTGTTTAGACTTTAATTTCTCCTATCCTTGACTAGAACAACATTACTTTCTTGTCAACCTTGATATTGACCCTATTATCAGTGATCTCAAATTGTTTGATTTCTATATTTTCTCACGTGACATGCTTCATTCTCCAATTTCATCTCGACGCCGTTACTCGTCAGTTCCAAAGCAACTTTGCTCTAGGCCTAACAAGCCATTCTAAACCCCTTCCCATGACCCCTTAACTTTTATCCATTGCTCTTCTGAGCATCATCCCATTCTCCTCAATCTACAATGGACGTCCCAATAGCAGCCAACGTTCTCGGCACCATTGGTGCCGTCTGCTGGTCCATCCAGCTAATCCCCCAAATCATAATCAACTACCGCCGACACAACACTATCGGTCTCCAACGCTCCATGATGCTCCTCTGGGCCTGTGCCGGCGTCCCACTAGGCGCATATAACATCTCTAACAATTTCAATATTGCGCTACGCGTGCAACCGCAGATTTTGACTGTGTTGAGTTTGATTACTTGGGGGCAGTGTTTTTATTATGGGGATGTGAGTTTTTCCTTATTGGTGTTTAAGGGGTGAGTGAGAATGGTGCTGATTATCATGGGATAGAAATGGAGTGCGAGTAAATGTGTCTCGTTGGTAGTGTGTATAGGCGCTTTATTTGGAGCTATTGAAACGGGATTAGTTTTTGCTTTAAGGGTGAGTATTTCCTACTTAGTACTTATATTACCTAAATGAAGTACAATAGGAGGCAGTGAAGCAAAATAGACATTGGGTAGTCACCTTTATGGGTGTCGTGTCTACGGTCCTCCTTTCAGCTGGTGTGTTGAGGCATTATTGGGATATCTACATTCATCGGACTGTGCGGGGCATCTCGTTCATTTTCGTGGGCATTGATGCTGCGGGGGATGTCTTCTCGCTGATCTCTGTTTGTAAGTTTTCTGCTCTTTGCGTGTGGCCTTGTCTTACCGAGGATTATATATAGTCTTCCAACCAGAGCTAGATATTTTGGGCATGGTGATCTACGCCACGGAGTTTGTCCTTTGGTGCGGGGTATTTGGCTGCGGAGGATATTTCAACCTCATTCCTTGGGTACGCCAGAAGATGAGCATTCGAGCGCAGAAAAAACTTGATGAGAGAAGGAATGAGACCCAAAGTTGTCAGCAAGAGATGGGAGCTGAGGGTGTTTCAAATGATGTCGAACTACGTCAAATTCCGTCTTCGACATCTGTGTTTCTCACGCCGTCATCTGTGTCCATTTCGCGATCATCTGTCCGATCCGAGGAGCGCATGAGGGGATGAGAAAGAAGAAACTGTAATCTGCAGGAATCCTCGTGGACACTCGAGTCTATCATGCATCAGCTCTACGAGAATACTAGGAACGGCTGATAGTCCCCATCTGGTTAGAATTCCGTGACTTTCTGAGGATGAAATGAATCCACAGGCTATCATGGGAAGAACTTAACTCAAAATAGAAACATAAATTCAATAAAAATCATACACGTTCTAGCTCTTCGCTATCGAAGCCACAGCGCATGCACGGTACGGAATGGACCACACAGCCAATAAGGTCGTGGAACATGTTTTCAGCCTCAGCCACCCTTCAAAAAGCAAAAGCAACATTCTCCCATCCCAGCCTCACAGACTCTCATTGTTATCGATAACTTACGTTCCCTTGACTGAGCTCAATTCAAGAAAGTGCCAAACTATGTCAAGTCGAGGAATATCATCAAAGCCGCGTGGCCGCCAGCGCCTTGGATCTGGATCAAGGCTATTTACACGGCTTCGACAGAAATTCACGGGCTCTACGAAGCCTGCAGCACGACCATCTGACCCTGATACTCAAAGAAAGGACGATGAAGGGCTCCTAGCTCTATCACCTTCAAATTTGCGACCAGAAGCTGCACAATCTCTGAATTCATTAGATCCTAGCTATCAAGGTGGGACTGGGCTCCTGTCTGTACCGCCTTCAAATGTACGACCAGAAGTTACAAAATCTCTGAATTTATTGAGCCCCAGTGATGGGGGGATCGGGAATGGCTTAACGGTGAGCATCTATGCGTCAAATTAGAAGGGAACGATTCAGCCCTTATCTGAAGCTTCTTTCTAGGGCCATTCTTCAAGTCCAGCTAGAACAATCTTTCTTTGGCCCTAGTTATCTACCTTTGGGACCAAACTGAATATATATAGTGCCATACTTGTGGGAGAACAATCGTTTCGAACGGCCCTGCCACTCCACCTCATTCTGTAAACAGCCAACGAGAACATTTGAAAACGGATCAATTTGGAGAAGATCTAATGAAATCGTTCAACGGCAATATTCCTCGATCCAGAAATAAATACCCCGCAGTAAGTATAGCCATATCGAATGCGCGACTAATTCATGATACCCTTGCTCGGTCTATCTCCTGATTGCACCTGAGACTATTGAAACATTCAATTATCATTTCTAACGACTGTTACACTCAGGCTCGAGTCCTGCTCATCCGATGGGAATCCGACAATTTAGGCGTTGCTACTGAGATCAAACTTCTAGAAGATCTCTTTGTCAATAAGTTCAATTTCCCGAAAGAATGGTACGTATATCTCCGGATCATAAATTGCGAGACGAAAACTTACCCGCCATGAACTTTATAGGATCCAGCATTGTGTCCTACCAGGAGAGAATCGTGGGGACAGCGAGAAGGCCGGTGATCATCTCTCGAAAGCCATCAAAAGGTTCCGCAGCTCTGCGGCGATTGAAGATCTCTTGATTATTTATTATGGCGGTCACGGAGTTCTCAAAGAAGATCGGCGTAGTTATTGGACAGCGTCAGTGATCTTCCCATTGCATTTCTGGCCCTTTTTTTTTCTCTGACAGAGTTTCAGTCATCAGCGAGTTGACATCCATGGGGTCTCTGATTCTCCACAAATTCCTTGGTACCCAGAGCAGCACAAGCTAGAAGAATATGCAGAAAACGATATTCTCATAATTTTGGATTGTTGTTATGCAGCAACAGCAGGGATCAGAGGCCCAATTACGAAAACCAACGAGCTTTTAGCAGCGTCGGGAATCTCCTCAACCACCTGGGGCGTAAGTGGCTACTCGTTTACTAGACGGCTCATACATGCAATCCAGAAGCTGCTGAGAACGGGTCCATTCACGGTTTCCGCCTTATACAACGAAGTTCTCAGCTCTCCCATTAATGTCGAATTTCCTAATCGCACATGGACGGTAGAGGAAATAAAGTTCTTTCAACGAACCCCCATTTACGTCCCCCTGAGTCAGAATGGCCAGAGCATTACACTCGCTCCTTTTGTTAGTAAGGAACATCGGGGAGTAAAGCGTTCTATTCTAGATTGTTTTACGAGTAATAGAACAATATGTTTGTGTTTTCCCCGAGATATAGGGGAGGTCAAGCAATTGTCTGTTTACTTACAAGACAGCCTATCAACTCCTAAATCTATCCGAAAGAAGCATTTACTAACTCCTCGATCTTCTAGACTCATCTTCTCCGAGATCTCTACCGGGCAACTCAACGGACGGCTCAACTCCCAATGTACCTAATTTTTCAGGCTCCCCTTTCGTAATGTTAACTTTCGCGCTTGAGGGGAAAGTGCCGCCTTCACCTGAAGCTTTGAGTGGATGGTTACTAGCATTGCTTCCTATAGAGGTGAAACGATTGACTCGTGTGGAACTGGTTGGCGCTTTTGAGCATCAGTCAATGCTTATCATAGCAAGTACGCCATTAGCCATCTGGAATCTGCTACCAAAACGTCCAGCATACTCTTTTATTGATCTGGTTGACTCGGAGAATCTCCTGCCAGCGGTGAAAGGCTTACCTACCAACGAACCTTTGCCTTCTAAGGTCGAGATGAAGGTTACGCCATCTACTACATTGTCTCTGGTTAGAATACACTTTTATGTGCCCTATTTTCGTGCTGACCTTTTATAGATGCCTGTAGCCGGCCACCGAACCAACTTGAAGGGCATGGACGAATTTTCAAAGGACTTAATGCAGGTCACGCGAGGAAAGAAGTTCAGCCAAATATCTAAATACAATAGCGCTGTTGTTCTGTACTTGGCATATGAGGACGATTTGGAGAGAGTTGGGCAAGACGACAAAGTCGATGACCTCCAGTATATTCTTCGAGGCGTTTATCATTTTGAGATGGAACGATGTCTCCTTCTAAGTTCTTACGCGGAAGAGAAATTAATCCGAATTCTGAGTAGAAGGGTTTTGCCTAAGCTATTAGAACCCCCAAGTCTACTAATAATCCACTACAGTGGAGGCCTTTTTATCGGCGATGATGGAAAGTTGTACTTGACACCGTTGGTCACCTTTGTGTTGATCATTGTCTCTGCTCATCACTGACTTCGTTCTAGTTCGGATCGCCTCCCGCATCAGATTTCTTCAGTATTAGCTAGCTCGAAACATAGAATTGACTGGTCTCGCATTCAACAAACTTTAGGCAAAGCCCAAAACGTGCTGTTCCTCATTGATGGTGTCTGCGAGCTCCCGATTCTTAACAAGGAAAACCTCAAGGGCTTTATTAACTCATTCCTCGGCGGCGACAAAGTGTCCCAGCAATGCACTAGGGAGATCATAATTGCAGCTAGGCTAAAGAAGGGGCCTCTCCTGCGATCTTTTACGGAACGTCTTGTGCAAGCTCTCAGACATTCGCGGGGGGAAGACTTCAGTGTCAAGGAACTTTTCGATAAGATACAGGCTATTCCCCAAAATGAATATGATGAGATGGCCATTGAACATTTTTGCAATTCTCAGTCCATTATCCTTCCTAATTTTGGGCGCACCGAATCGTTTGGCACACTTTCAGCTCAACAAACACCATCCCATCGAGAGACCTCCGAACCGAACAAATTGATTACACTCACGTTGCGACTTAGAAACAATGCTAAGCCTACGGTAAGAATAAATCCGCTCTTAGGCAACGACTGATATTTATTTCCAGGTCAAAAATTGGGCTAAATGGATCGAAGTCGCGCCAGCAGAAGTCAAGGACCTCGAAAACGTGAAGGTGGAAGAAGTGCAAATGCAAGGAACAACTTCACAGTCAAAAGAGTCTTTGAGTCTGTAGTTTCGTTTTGTCAATGTTGTCTGGAGTACGTAAGGTGTGTTCGGCAACGTTGGTACCACTTTGAACTATGGTAGGGTTTGGCTCTTGTAAAGATTTCTGGCATGATTGTTTATTAGGAATGAAATTTGAACTAGTACTATTATAAGAAAAGCAGTATCATTTGGAAATTGGCTAATATTTGAATCAAGATACAAATTACTCGTATTCGTGTCTTTCCCTAATCATGGCGGGGAACCCTTGGCGGTAGTGAGATTTTGGAGGTAGAGCCACTGCCACAAGCAATACCCAAACTAGGATACTCTAGCTTCGAGACAGGAATTACTTACAAACTTCAGCGAGACCAAAAGCACACGCAGATGAAATGAATAGCCAAAGTGTGTATAAGCATATAGTGGTTATCATTACTTGAAGCTTCAAATTAGATTACAGTGTATCTATGAACGGGAGGACAACCACACGCTGCAATTGGTGAAGCTTCTCCCAGTCCCACTTTGCGGAAACTCTCATCGCTGCAATGACTGCATTGTCCGATGCTCATTATTAAGTCCCTCGAGATTGTCTCAATCTCCACCAGTGAGCAATCAATATTGTTGGAAATTAGACGGATCTGTCTTTGGACGCAAATATGCCGCGAATGAATGTAGCTGTCGACTTCTTGACAAGTTTTCCCTCTCAGCATAACATTCTCTAACTTTGAAAGGCTTATAACCGACCCAAGTCTTCGCGTAGGAACATCGTCGTGGTTGTTGCTGAATTACCCTGAATGAAATACATCTCATGATTGCTAATAACATTTCATATCATGTTCAATATCCATCTCCCATTCATCGCTTTCTCATACCTAACTGTCGTTGACTTCTTTGCGTCCTTGTACGCTTTATTCTGTCTCCCCCCACTGACAGCTTCCAAAGAATCCGCAATCGGTCGAAGCAGCAAACTCATGGCCAAATGCTCGTCAGGTCCAACCATGACCCGATTAGCTAGTACTGCCACGATAAGGCAGAAGAAGAGTTGACATGCACAGATGAGACCGATAATCAGATAGAAATAAAAAGGATGGTTGAGAGTGAGGGAAAATGCTTGGCTGGGTGCCATACCCTCATAATAGGTGTATGGGTTGAACAATGAGGCGCCGGCAATAGATCCAAGAGCGAAGGCCGCTATTTTAAAGCCGATGACGTTTTGATCGCCTTGGCTCGGTGTCCCCCAGGTACTCTTATTGGGATAAATCTGGTACTCCTGCCCCCAGGCATCGATATAGCCGGGTTGAGCAATAGCACTCGTTGCTTTGTAGGCCATGGCATCGCTAATAAAAGAGAGGCTCCGTGGATCGTTTTGCGTAAGTCCCAAAGTAACGTTACATTTATAATAGTATGGATTGGTCTCCGAAGCTTCGAAAGCTTCAACGATAGAACAACGGAAGTTTCCTGGTTCGCAGACATTGCCCAAATTCGTGAAATATGTGACCGAATTTGGAACAACGGAATCGACTGACACAATCCCAATTTCCGCAACGGTGATGTTATTGAATGCTCCATTGCCGTGTTCAAGAACTTCATGGGCCTCGCAAACGAAAGTTATGTTAATTTTTCGGGCAGAGTAGGCAGAGAATACGCTTCCTTGCCCGCCATTGGTACTTGACTGTGCCGGGCTGTCGGAGAATGTGAACTCTAAGTAATTAGTTGTATTATCGTACCAAAGCATCGGATTAGTGTTTTTATAAATGTCGCCGGGTAGAGGAGCATAGGTTCTATCTCCATATCCATACTCATCAAGACCTCCGTATCTAACAGGTCAGTTAATGATGGCGGCCAAGGGAGAAGAAACTCACAGATGAGCGGTATACTTCTCGTCTTGATCACTGGGATCCGTATTGTTGCCTTGGGGGAAGAAATGTGTCATGTCGGGAATGGAAACGTTGCCTTGGGTATGTAAAACCGCGTTGTAGTTGACGTCGAATCCGTAAGTTAGATTGAGCATAGCAATGCCGGCTTGTGCAAGGATATTGATTAATAGCCAAAAAATGCACGCAGCTATAACCCAGAATCTCCGCGCAACAAAAACTAACTTGAAGAGTTCGGTCAAGCTATCAGCGTGGAGGATGAGGTCGAGCTATAAAATGTCAGTAATTGATGACTCAGTATAATTTCGTTCTGACTCACCTCTTTCAAGTTCCGTTTCTTTGCGCTTAATATGGGCCACCTCATATTCAGAGCCATATCTTTGAAAGAACTCGCAATATTCAAACCCAGGGCAATACTGATGGCCGTGGTGATGGCGTTATATATTTTCTTGTCATTCTCACTTATGGCGGTTTTGCTAACCCATATTCTGGTGGACAAAATATAACCTGCACAAAGTCCGGCAGTGACCAACCATCTTGCTGAGCTCTTAAATAGAAGATGCCATAATTGCTTTCCAGTATTGTCTTTATAAGGCTGATAAGAACTTGTGGAGAATCGCGAGTTGCTTTTACTGAGGGGATCGTAAAGGAAGGCTTGAGTCTCAGTTGCGGCGGCTGGGGAAAATTAGTCAAGTAAGGCTTGACTTACACGGAGTTATACATACTGGAAGGAGTGTTTGGACTTGGGAGGAACGACGATCGGCTATTGATCGACTGTAAGGAGTTACTGCTCTGTCGATAATTTGGCCTGCCCTGCATTTCGATCTCAGGGGAATTGATGGGAGGAGAGCTCAGGTCGCCATCATAGGTGTTATTCCATTGCTGCTGAATAGGCGCAGGGCTGCTGTAGATGACATTTGAGTCAACACCCAACGGCGAGTAATGCTCATTGCGGCCGAAAGGGAAAGACATTCTTGTGTGAACGCGTCGCGCGTATGTAGAAGCGTCTTCGAGAAATCAATCACGGTCTGAGCTTCAGCTTCAAGGAAAAGAGAGGCGTGGGGACGGAAGGATTTTGAAGGATCGGGCACCCCTCTGAAGCTAGCGGACCGTCCCCCCATCATTCGCCCGGTTGATGATATGATAGAGCCCAAGACAAGGCTGGGGATTGACCAGTCAGATCCTTAAGTTACAGCCACTTTTTCCAGGAAGAGATGTTGGCTTCGTGCGGCTGATGATATGAGAGTCGAATCGCGAAAGTCTGATCGATTGTGGTTGGTTCCCGAACGCTTGAGGTACTATCTAGGCCGCTTTAGAGCTAGAGCTGACACCTCACAAGAGATACACAAGGGTAAGAGATTGGTTCTAAAATTAGAGCGACTGTAAAGTTTGGGGTCCAATATATTTATGAATTGATGAAAGAGATTTAAGAAGTCGGAAGACGACTATCATAATCATAAGTATAAGAACATCTGAAGTTACATCTCGAGAAAGGATACGGGAAGTAATAGAGAGAGAGAGAAAATTGATTAGAGAAAACAAGATCAACACAAGGCCATTGAAGAGCATCCAACGCGAGACGACATTCAGACAGCACAATTCCCTAGAAGAAGAAACTGGAGCTTTAACTTCTCCATGATGATTTCATCTTCTGCATCTCGCAAGGATTACGGACTTGATGCCCGAATCTGTCGCAATTCCCTATCCAAATCCATGGGGTTTTGCATTCTTGGCTGTGTCTGACTGCTGCGCCTTTGTGCATGAATGGTTGACTGCGCAATCTCCGTCGGCTACAACTGTCGCAGCAGCGTCAAATCCAACAACGTCCGAGCAAGAAGGCAGTACCAGGAATCTTGCTATCAGCCGAAGTAGTTGATACTTTCAACGTATTCACGAGAATTGTTCGCGGCTGCTATCAAGCTGCGTACTCAGGAGTCTGCCCAAAAACATCCACTTGTCTGTGCCGCCTTGGCACTTACTACTGAGGGAACAGCAGGTCTTGAATGGATGAATTTACGAGGACCGTCGTTTTTTCATGTCGCACATTTTTCAAGGTTCAGAAATATGTCTTACAGCTCGCTAAAAATACCTAGGGAAACCCTTTTTTCATATTGGTAGACGTCCCAGCCTAAAAAAAAATTGCATATTCTAGCTGGCCTGTACAAGGCCCGGGGACTTTTCCGGGTCTCGCCTTTCTTTGGAGTCATAGGATTTAAACCTTCATACCAGCTCGTCATTTTCCAACATCTCCTTGAACTCCTTCTTCGCGTCTGCCAATGTCTTTTCATCCGTCAAGATCTCTAATCCCGTACTGGCTAGTGACTTTCCTGCTCTCAACGCAGCATCATGCGCAGCCCAAGTTCTAGCCGCATCTGCGAATCTGGGATTATGGGGACCTTCCTCACTTTCGATTTGAAATCCCAAACTGATGCTTGGCATTGCATAGCTCACATTACCTTGGTCCGAGCTAGCTTGAGTTGCACCTTTGATTATGTCTAGCTCAGGCGATAGTATTGAACCACCAAGATGATTGAATGCTCTCCTGCAAAGCGCTCCGAGAACACGGTTTGGAACTACATCGTCGTATCCCATGATCGACGTGGTTTTGAGGGTTGCACCTGTTGCTTCAGCGCCAGCTTCGAAGCATTTCGCTGCCTTCCTTTTCAGGACCTAGCATTGGCAAGTCAATTATGTTGAGCTAGATCTGTATAGCTGCAATTGAAACCATACCTCTAATCTCTTTTTACTCAATGCCCTTACCACAAAGATACCCGCTGCATAAGCATGTATAATGTTTGGTGCAACCCCGCCATCAGTGATATGCCCTTGAATAATGTCGCCCGGCATAGTCTGTTGTCTCAAAACACTCAATGCATTATACGCGATGACCAAAGCATCAAGGGCATTGATACCTAACCAAGGACTTGCTGCCGCGTGGGCTTCTTTCCCAAAGTACTCAATCTTGAAGCTCGTATAAGCAGTAGTCCTCACCAGTGCTGCGTCTGGTGCGATGCCTGGATGAGATATCAGATTTATGTCAACTTTATGATCAGTATATGCTCCAGCTTCAAGCAGCTTAATCTTCCCGCCTCCGCCCTCTTCAGCAGGTGTACCAAAGATAATTACTTTTCCCGGAAGGCTAAATTTAGTGATTGCAGCCCCTGCGGCAAGTGCTGCTGCTACGGAACATATTGCGATGAGATTATGTCCGCATGCATGTCCTATGCTTTTCAAGGCGTCTTTCGTTCTGTCAGAATTTTTACACAATTCATGATTGATGAAGAAGTCACTTACCATACTCGGCATTGTAGCTAATGACAGGACCTTCTTTCCCACTATCATACACTGCAATGAAAGCAGTAGGGAGTCCATATGCAGAAGGCGTGACTTTCCAACCTTTTCTCGTTTCAAGAAATCTCGTTAATGTTTCGTGGGCAATATATTCTTCGTAGTTTAACTCAGGATTATCATGAATCTTGAGGCTTACGGGTCGAAGTAGGTCGCTTATTGAATCGATGTAGGAAGAAACAAATTCGAGGTATTCGTTGTATGGGGACTTGGAGTTTGACACTGGACTTTTGTCAGCCTTTGATACTGTGGCGATACGCGTCGGCCCGCTCTCATACCTACGAGCACTGGAGTCTAGATATTCATGCAGAAAACTTCCTTCCGTTTTCGCATCTGATACATACAAGAAGTCGTCCTCGACCAGCTTTGTAGTAAGTGGACGCATCACGTGAGAAATGCTTATCGAGAGGGACGGGAGGTAATGTAGGGAACGAAGTTTCTAGCAGGTCAAAGCCAAAGAAATAGAAGGAACCAATATTGATCCCTTAGCTCCTTGGATGTTTCCAATTGTGATGGGCCGTCCTCATTTGGGAGCGCTCAAAAGTGGGATTAAGATTGTTGCGGGAACACCCGAAGCCCAGCTATCTTTGGCCCTCAAATGTGAGTTTTGCTCTCATTGAAGATGGCAATCAAAGACCGAGCGAAGTTCTGATTACTGATGATTGGTAGAGGTGAAGCCTCTCTGTCAATTTTGAACAGAAGTTTCGTCAGGTTGTCAAGTTTGAGAAAGTCAATGTGACGGGTTGATTTCCACGATAATTGTGCACCCCATTTTTATCACATCGCAACCCCATGTACGTTACAACATCGTCATTTTCGTTATCTGGAACTCGGCAGAGGATCCAAGTCAAGTTAGATATTCTAGGCCGAAGTGGATATAAGAGCACGATATCTTTCCTTTTGTTATTTCACTCGTCTCTTTCTCTGCTCACGCATCCTTTTCCTCCTATCATCAAAATGGGTTCTCAAAACGAGATATCGGCACCCAGCGGTGCAGATGTTGCCCCATCATCAGATGAGAAAATTACAGCTGTAGTACGCACCGAAACTGAGGATTTGGCCAAGTCCGAGCTTCGCATCGATGATGAAGCTGGCGTTCTTGCCGTCAGAGCTTTGGAGAGTGGCCCTGCAGAAGCTGAGATATCGAAGAAAGTTTTGAGGAAGATTGATATGTATATCTTGCCATTTCTCTGTATCACTTATGGTAAGCATCCACGCTCCCTCGAGAGGTTACCGAACTCGACTAACCATCATAAAGGCTTGCAATTCCTTGACAAGACCTCACTCGGATATTCCAGTGTATTTGGAATCATTCCGGACAACCATCTTGTCGGCCAGGATTATTCTTGGGCATCGTAAGTCAAGGAAGCAATATCCCAGATGTGACGCACAGCTGAAGGCCCAAGATCAATCTTTTACTTTGGCTACATGATCGCGGAATACCCCGGCGTAGCTCTCCTCCAACGCTTCCCCATCGCCAAATTCTTAGGGAGTAAGTTATCAGTCTCCCTATCACCTAAGTCCCAACCTAAAGAACATAGTCAACATCATCGCCTGGGCTAGCATCCTAATGCTTACTGCAACCTGCCACTCCTTCGCAGGCCTCGCCACCGTTCGTTTCCTCCTCGGTCTTTTCGAGGCAACTATCTCCCCCGGCTTCGTCGCCATAACAGGGATCTGGTGGACACGCCAAGAACAAGCGTCCCGCTCCGCAATATGGATCTCCTTCCTCGGGCTCTTTGGAACCATCGGCGGCCTCATCACTTTCGGTATCGGACACATTGAAGGTTCTCTCTCAACCTGGAAATTAATCTACTTAATCCTCGGAGCGTTCACTATCATCTGGGGAATACTATTTCTACTAGTAGTACCAGATAATCCCGCGACCACGAAATGGCTTACTGAGGAAGAGCGCGTGGTGGCTATCCAACGTGTGATCGAGAACAAGACCGGCACCAAATCACGCACGTTCGTTAAATCTCAAGTTTGGGAAGCATTTACCGATCCTATGATCTTACTTCTTGCTTTGATATCCTTCGTAAATGCCTTAGCATCTGGTGGTCTCAGTTTCGGGTCTATTATCATCAAGGGATTTGGGTTTACACCCTTGCAGACCGCGTTGATGAATATGCCACTGTCGTTCTTGCAAGCGGTTTTTACATTGCTTGGCGGATGGGCGCAGACGAAGTTGCCGAATGCACGACTTATCGTCGCATCAGTAGCAATGATCCCGCCTATCATCGGAACCGTGTTGATCAATCAACTGGAACTGGACAACAAATGGGGCCGGTTAGTAGGAGTATGGCTTCTTGCTGGATATCCAACCGGATTTATGGTCTTGCTTGGTCTGCTCGCAACGAATGTGGCAGGAAGTACGAAGAGGAGTTACGCAAGTGGGATGGTATTTGTTATGTATTGTGTAGGGCAGATTGTTGGTGTGTTTTATCCCCTGTTTCTCCTTCTTTCCTACAATTGAGGATCCGAGGCTGATCGTACAATATCAGGTCCGCAATGCTTCAAAGCAGCTGAGGCGCCATCTTACCACTCTGGTATTGTAGCCATGCTCGTAGGCTTCATCTTGAACCTCGTTTTCAATCTTGTATTGAGATATCTCTACACGGTAGAGAATAAGAAGCGTGATCGAGCATTGGAAGGGAAGACAGAGTATGAGATCGAGATGTTGAGAGAAGAAAGCAGAGTACAAGGGTTTGAGAATGTGACTGATAAGCAGAATGTAAGTGTTCATTATCCGAGTTCACTTCTATCAAAGACTGACTGGATTCGAAGGTGTTCTTCAGATATGTTCTTTGATTAAGGTGAGAAAGAGGTGGATGCTGGGAGCAATGAATCCATATTCTAGGAGGTATTGATCCAATTAACCCATTGTATGTGTGACTTTGTTTGAGGCCTTGCAGCCCGGAACTTCTGGCTCATTCTTCCCCCATTGTCTCTCGCTGTTGTAGATATTCAAGAACTGCGAGCAGAGTTCTAAGGTTGAGCCAAAATTGTCTCATCTACTCGCCCAAAGTAAATAAGACTTAGCTGTATCTGACACAGGATTTCAAGGTTTTATGAAACACTCAAAATTCGAGGATAGGTCGGTAGCTTTCGTGTGCTCGGCTGGGCTTGCAGCGCGAGTCTTTCTGAAATCCGGCCATTTGGGCTATTCTGAAGCACAAATTCTGAGCTTCGTATTAGCCTACTTCAAACCCCTTTAAATCCAATGGAATATTACCTGAATTTGTATAACACCAATATATAATTAATTAGCCGATAACATTTACGAGGATGAAGGTAGGACTGAAAGGAAAGGGGCCCAGTCACGTGTCACAAGCTACCCCGCAATCAGCTAAAGTTTCGTCCCTTTCGTCCCGCCTCTTGACGGCCGTATTTTTCAGTAGGACCGAAGTTCATGTCAACACCATATGAAGAACAGCCATTTCAAATATCCCCACAACAATTGCAGCACACATAGCTTCGGCCTTCATCCTCTCTACGTTCCTCCCGCGTGAAGCACGCATAATTTCTCGAATGTTTAGAGTCTGTGTAAGACCTACTATCTTACGTCCCGTTTCTTCCAATCTTCAAGCAATACCACTTTTGAGGTAGTATTGTGTCCTGTAAGGCTGTGCAGCAGGTGTACATCGTGCGACGTACCACTATAACGACTCTCCCTTACTATACCAATCGGGGACCACCGTCGGGGATCTTGGTAGACCAACCGGCGACGTACCGCGAGATTTGGCCAATATATGCACCCCAACTTCCAGCACCATCCCACTGGACGCCAATGCTACACAAAATATAAGCTCGGAACTTCCTCTGGTCCCAGCGTCCCCCCGGTGTGGTAAGGAGTCCATCCTCCGCCTGACTTACCATTCATCACGCATATTTCTGACCGAGCCGCAGCTGACGAAAGCTGAATCTGTGGATCAACCTCTTTGCACACCGTTATAAAACCTCACATCCTTCTGCGGATATCAATGACAGGTCTGGAAAAACGAGCTCTTCAGAATGTCGCTTTCAAGCCCGAGATCGTCTATCTCTTCGGCAGAGCTAACCGGCTCAGGTACGTATCTCGTCACAGGTTTCCTATAGAATTCTTGCTTAGGGATACAGCGAAACTTTCTGAGGTTACGAGACTCATGGACAGACTCTCTTCGGACCTGCAGCAGATCAACTTGTTGCCGCATCGTAAGGATACTCTGCACATCACTTGCATGATCACTTTGTTGACGGATCCAGAACGAGATGCGCATCTCGAGCAAGTAAAGGTGTATGGCCGTGACCCCACCAATGCCGACCCCATTTTCACCAAAGAGGCAAGTCACACATGCCGCTCTCTTTGTCTTCTGAAACTGACGTCTCGAAAAGGGAATCGAAACCTTGACCCGGCATGCCTTCAATAGCCCCTCCTTAACGACATCTCGAAATGCGCTACGATGTCTTGCCAATGCGATGCTCCTCAAGGCGAATACAAGACAAATATTTATTGATTTGGGATATGAAGCAAAGGCTTGTAATAGACTGAAGAATGATAATCGGGATGACGAATTCTTGGTTTCCCGGATCATCTTCCTCACTACATATGATTCCAATATCGATATCGAGAAGTTGATTGATCAACACCACCTTGCGGAGATTATCTGCCAGAACATAGGCAGGCACGCAAAGCAATACGTTACAAAGCAGAAGAAGGTCAAAGAATTGGATCCAATGGAGGATATGGCTTTGATCGAATCATTGAAGCTCATGTTCAACCTCACAAACTTCTGTCCTCAACGAATTGGAGCGTTCTCCCCAGCATTGCCCCATGTCTTAATGATCCTCACGAAACGGCCAATATCATCCAGCAAACCACTTGAGCCTCCAATTGGGCCCCTGGTCAACTCCCTGATCAACCTTGATCTTGAACTGAAAGACAGTGTTCAAATCATCTTCCCAAAGAGTACGCCAAACGTCAACGTAGATCGACTCGAAGAGATACTCGAGAAGTCAACAAAAGTATACGTCGACGATGAGCTCGAACACCTCGTCGCCCCACTTTTCATCCTGATTCACAAGATTTACGAAATAGCCCCAAAAGAGGTGCAAAAACACATGCAACGACACCTCCTGCCAAGCGAGTCTGACCGCAATCAACCCCTCGGCCGTGGAGAATCCCTCCCATCTCGTCTTCTCCGCCTATCTACTAACCTTACCACCCCTCAGGTCCGAGAAACTATCTCCTCACTCCTTTTTGAGCTCTCAGACAAGGACGCCCGTAACTTCGTCCGAAATGTCGGGTATGGCTTCGCTTCAGGATTCTTATTCAAGCACGACATTTCAATACCGGAAAATGCATTGGAGGCGTGGAGCACAAATAATAGCGAGTCAAGCCATCAGAGAGCGAGCAGCGAGAGTTCGAAGCCGATTAATCCTATTACGGGGCAGACATTAGAGTCAGAGCCGGTTGTTGATATGCCCGAGATGACGCAGGAAGAGAAGGAGAGGGAAGCAGAGAGGTTGTTCGTGTTGTTTGAGAGGTTCGCTTTTCCCCTTTGATTTCTCACACGCAAGTACTGATCATTAAATAGGTTGAAGAAGACTGGCGTCATGAATGTCCAAAATCCAGTTGCATCAGCTCTTCAAGAAGGCAGATTCCTGGAACTGGACGATGATGCGGATTCTGAATAGAGGGGGTTCTAAAGCTATGGACATAGATAGGGTGGATAAGTCTATTGTTGCACATTGGTTCTCGGCGTAAGGTGGATGTGAGAATTACCCTGGTATGGGACCAGGCCTTGTAGGATTTATAGCAAAAACAAATGGGAAAGTGTATTATCACAAGATCACCAATATGACTCGTCAACATGTAAAGCTCTCTAACATCATATTCTGTTACAAGATGCAAAGAGACTTCGTGGCTATAACTTCCAAACCGGACGTGATCTAAATGTATCTGCTATTCGGCATGTTTTTATCCTTGATTTGGACTTCGGGAAGTGAGTCGGAATATGTTTTGTTGAAGGTCATAGCTACGTAAATTTGTTCCTATCTTGACATGAAAGTCACCGCCTGAAAACCTGAGGAGTCAAAATCAACCCTGATCCCAAATCCTTCCTAGCCAGATTCCAGATATATTATCCTCGGGCTTCGCGGCTTGAACTCGCTTTCCTCAACAAATCGGATGCGAAAGGGGAGCAATCGCAGCTCGTTCTTTGTCGTGGCTCGTGGGAGGATGAAGATGATGGTAACCAAAGAGACTTCGAGATCAATAGGGGTAAACGGTGTGTTGTTTTACTTACTAGAACAAGGTGACCAACCAGCTCCTTTCCCCACCTTCCACATGTGATAAATTCGTAAGATATTGTTTGAGATCCAACTAAAAATCGTTCCTTCGGGCTTCTTTCAGGGGCTGGATGTCAGGGGCGGAGCTAGAACGGAATCGCTAAAATGGTGCACACCGGAGATTAAGTGAGACCAAAAATCCTCCGCCCGGGGGCCAGGAGGATTTTAACGGCTCGCTCGTCTCATCTTTTTCAACGTCGAATCATGAGTATCCTTCACCCACCCTCCTCCTCAGTTCATCTCCGAGTCATGATCTTCATGGGCTGTTCCCCCCTTGAGCATTATGAACTTGCGCCATGATCATCTCTGCAGCATCTCAGCTTCGGAGCTGCCAAACACAATCGAAGTGCATTGGCCTGATAGTGCCCAGATACCGCCTGCAAACGCCACGATCCCTTGACGCCTCACCCCCACATTGTCTCGTCCAGGAGAGGGGCTGTACAAGTCGGGCCTTTATCCCCAGGGTTCAACTTCGGCGTCCCATCTTGTTCGAGAACTCAAGATAATTCTATCTCGAAATACCGGACAGTGTACCCCAGAGATCACTCGTCAGCAATGAGACCAAGGCCAGATAGTTTCTCAGCTCCATGATGATTAGGTCAGCTTAATTCGAGGCTTTTCAAGTGGTTAGCATTCCTTATGTCGTTTCGCGCGTTTGATTCGTTCTGCCGCTTATAAGCCTCACTATGGTGAAGCACAGGCGAAGATGAAGGGGTAGCGTCCGCTCAACTCTCAGCCAACAGGTGTCAAGAACATGCCAAGAGTGTCCTCAGCCCCGCCACTCCCGTTTCCCGATCCGTTCTATCCAGATGCCAGGTAAGGTGTCTGGCATCGTGCCACCCCTGCTACCATAAGATGGAACGTCGTGGCGGTCATAATTCGGCGGTCCTATGATTTGCTCTAGGGCCAGGTACCGTCGTATCTTCCTTTTGAAAGCCCCAAGCTTTGATATCTTGACTGTCTAGACCCCAGGATCTCCGATCTATCGAGATTACCCCTCTAGGTTCTGCTCTCGGTGGAACCAATGGAATGTTACATCTCTACATCTCCCTATTTGGTCTGCCCTGGTAATCGTCTGACAGAAGGGAATCCTTAGAGGAAAGTATCTATATAGAGAACCACCCAAGGCTAGGTATGATCTTCAGCAACGACAGCGACGAATCTAGTCACCCACTCTCATTAAAGAACTTTCTGACTACCAGCAAGTGCTTGGTAATATTTGACACTTCGAAGAATATATTATACTTTGCTTCACACCCGGATCATCAGATCTTCATTTCGGCATTGACTTTCACTCTTTTACTACCGTCATTACCGCAATCATGACTACCCTCGACGATGTCCTCACCACTCAGAAAACAGACAATGTTCTTTATGCCCCAACCATCGGTGGCGGCCCAACTGAAATCCACGAAGATGCTGTAGCTGCGTCTGGTACACTGAACATCGGATTGTACAATTCGACAACGTCAAACACTGTATACGCCTATATCACTGGTCTCGCTATCAACAACAATAATGCTCTATTCCTCCTCCAAGCTGATGGTCAAACGGCCTATTACCCAAGCAACCCAAGCTCTGATGGCACTCCATTGTCAACGAACTGTGCAATTGCTTTGGGGGGTGTGGGATCGACGACAAACGTTACCATCCCATACATTGCAGGCGGACGGATCTGGTTCTGTGTCAATAACACCCTGACTTTCCTTTTGAATCCAGGTTCGACCGGCCCTGGCCTTGTAGAGCCATCGGTATGTATCTTGAACCCATCTGCTGAGCTTTCACTGACACGATTCCTAGGTCAGCAACACTGCCGATCCAAACTACAACTTGAGCTGGGATTTCTGCGAATTCACCTACAACAGCTCGCAGCTCTATGCCAATATCAGCTATGTCGACTTTGTTTGCCTGCCTATAGCTTTGACCCTCACCAGCGCAAGCAGTGCTGTGAGCCATGTTGGTGGGCTCCCTGCTAATGGCCTTAACACTATTTGCTCCAACTTGATATCACAAAACAATACAGATGGCGCTGGGTGGAACCAACTTGTCATCCAAAACAACGGCTCTAATTTGCGGGCTCTTTCTCCCTCGAATGGAATTGTATTCAACAGTTCGCTTTTCCAAAACTACTGGACAGACTACATTAACTCAGTCTGGGCTCAGTACGTTTCGACTCCTTTGGTCGTTGATACACAAGCTTCGTGGGGTACCGTTCAAGGACTGACGTCTAATGACCGCACCCAGCTCACTTTCAGTGGAGTTGGAAGTTTCAACAAACCTGCTGCAGCTGATATTTTCGGTGCCAACTCTGGAGCATTTGCCGCTCAAGCAACTAACACCGCTGAGTTACTCAACATCGGTGCCAGACTCGACGCTGCGTTCAACCGCTCAACCCTGTTGATCGACTCAAGCCAACCTGATGGGGAGCAAGTTTCCACATACTATCAGAACTCGGTCACAAATCATTATGCTAGAATCGTACATGCCGCCAATGTGGATGGGAGGGGATACTGCTTCCCTTACGACGATGTAACCCCTAACGGTGGTACCGACCAGAGTGGCTTTGTCTCAGACCCAACTCCAAGCAACTTTTTGGTGACTGTTGGAGGCGGGAATGCGTATGCAAAGAGAGACACAATTGCAGCACCCAGAATGATGAGAAGAGCGGTTTCTTGGGAAGAGGATGTGAAGGTGCAACCAGCCGCAGACCTGGATCTGGAGAAGGGCATGCACCCAAAACTTCTCAACGAGATGTCATTTTCAGAGCCTTCACAAAAATCAAAACTCCCCCCCGCGCTCGACCGCATCTTCGGGAAATACGTAAGAGTAGGTTTCTAACACACTCTCCAATTGAACTAAACTAATATCTAATAGCAACTCCGCGAATCTTCATTCTATGCATCAAGGCTACGCCCAATCATGGATCTCATCAACCAATTCCTCGTCTCCTTCCTATCGCTCTCAATGCGCGCAGTTCTTTCACGAATTTTCATTCTTGGATTTGTATTGATTTTCTATTTCCTTGGCATGGTACCACGAGGATCTGAGATTGAGACTCAAAGAGGGATTCTTGAATCAGCGGGCATCATCAATAACGGCACTTTTGCGATTCAGGGGAGCTCGGCGGGCATTGTTGGTACGAGTTGATGAGATGTGGGAAACTGTCTGTTGTCTATCGTGTTCGAGGACTGCATGTTCGGAGCTTTCTTGCATATATTTGAACTCTTGTATTTATCTATCGGTTCATTGGTGGTATGGAGCTATAGGAGTGGGAACATGCCGTTGTATTTATCTATGCTTTGTTATAAATTACGTTAATGTAATGGATGCTTATCCCACCCTGTCGACTTGTTGACGACATGCGACGCACTCCAACCTTCTAGTGAGTAAACTAGAACTTCTAGAAGCCGATCTTGCCGACTATGTCTCCTCCCAACTATCCAATCCTCATAAGCGTGCCAAGAACGTGATGGATATAAAACAAGCTTTTCGGTTCCTGGATGCGGCTGGACTGCGGCAAAGCTCACCCAGCAATCGTATCTAGGAAATTCCCGGTCTAGTCCAATCAGCAGCTCTATGTCATACGCGTGTAAGTTGGGATTTTCGCAGCATCCCCGCTGCAATCTATTCCAATTGACTTCAGCTACATTATCCGAGGAGAAATTTCGCTTTGCTATTGGTGAAAGGCTTGGTGACAAGGTCCCCCGTGCCTGTTGACTACTGCACCTTTCTCAATCGAGTAGCTGATATGGATATTATGGGACGAAAAGGCTCTTTCTTACTGGGATTCGAGCTTCACCTGCAGAACTGAGCTATAGTCGGGTTCAGCTATAAGGCAGCTTCCCCACGCTCGTGGAAAAGAGGGTTCTGACAACTTTTCACTTCCATTGTGTTCAATTAAGCTTGTGAAAATGCTGTCTCAACTCGCAATCACGCTCTTACTGTCCGCCGCCAGCGTAGGTGCACAGGTAAACCTCCTCACAGATATCAGTCAAATATCTAGAAGCTGGGGTCAAATCTCTGTCTACGCAGACAATCCGGAAGACTACTTTGGCGTCGATTATGTGGGACTTCCAGATGGGTGCCAGATTGTGAGCCTTCACCTCAATTCGAACATCCATAAATATTGACTAGAGTAGGAGTCCGTCAGTACTCTTCAGCGACATGCACAAAGATTCCAGACGAGTGCCAATGATGACGGCGAGAACGACCAGCAATTCGCCCAGAAGCTTTCGAATTTCACGAGTGCCAATGCTACCGCTTCTTTTACAGGCCCGCTGGCCTTCTTGAACTCATACCAATATCAGATGGTAGATAATGGTCTTCTTACGGGGATTGGAGCTTCTACTGAATTTGCAGCTGGTGTTGCGTTCTGGAATCGATATGGCAGAACGCTTTATAATGCGAGCGTAGGGCAATTATCATATAATGCCTCGTACCCCAACGGAACTGCACGAACGCCACCTGTTTTGAGAACCACAGGGCAATCTAGAATCGAAAATAGTGAGATTAACTGGGCTCTTGGATTCTTCGGACCTAGTTTCTCGACAGTCCCAAATCCCAGCTTCAGTAATGTCACTTCTCCCTTCAACGTGGTGATTATTCCAGAGGGAGGAACGGAGAACAATACTTTAGCTTCGTATGATAGTTGTTTTAATTCTGATGTTGATCCTATTGGTTCTATCGGAGATTATGATCTCTTCACATATCTTCCGAAGTATTTGGGCGCAGCGACGAAGAGACTTCAAGCATACGCTCCTTCGGGATTTACGCTCAATGTCAATGATACATATGCTATGCAGAGTATATGTGCTTATGAGTATAATTATTTTGGGATGTCGGAGTTCTGTGGGCTATTTACTGCGGATGAATGGGCTGGCTTTGAAAATACTTTGGATATGGAATGTAAGTATGGAAATAGAAATCATTGGGACCACAGCTAATGATCTGTTCAGACTACTACGACTATAGTTATGGCAACCCTACTGGTCGTGCCCAAGGGATCGGCTACGTCCAAGAACTTCTCGCCCGGCTCACCCACCAATACATCTACGTCTCCAACTCTTCCGTTAACTCCACACTCGACAACAACCCGAAAACCTTCCCGCTAAACCAAAAGTTCTATGCCGACTTCTCGCACGACGACATCATAGTCTCGGTTCTCACAGCCATGTCCCTCGATTACATCAAAGATCCCCCTTCCCTAACCCAATTCCCTCCCAACCCAAACCGACACTTCATTCTCAGCAATCTGACCCCCTTCGGCGCCCGCCTCATCACCGAAACCATAGGCTGCTCATCGCCCTCCCCATCCCCTATCAAAAGCTCTCGCGTTCAATATACGCCCACACAATACGGCTACTCCCCAGTAAATGCAACACACAAATTCATTCGTATGCGTCTTAATAATGGTATCCTCCCTTTGAATACTATTAGGGGAGGGTACTGTGGGAACGCGACGAGCGGACGAGTAGATGGGATGTGCGAGATGGGAGCTTTTATTGAGAGTCAGAAGGATAGTTATGGGTTGAGCAATTATAATTATGCGTGCTTTGGGAATTATACGATTGGCAATGTGACCAGTGGGAGGGATTATGATGGGACGATTTCGCCTTAAGAGGTTTACTATGAAGTAATGTAAAAGTAATTAATAGATTTTAGAGATCAAAGCAAACATATATCTCAATGCACTCAAACACATTTGAAGTATCAAAGCAAAGATACTCAGTGAAATCAGTAGAGACTATATGCGTAACGAACGTCTTGACCCAAAATGAAGCATAGGCTCTATTCTTTATGAAAGTCATTAGAAATACAAGAAGTAAAGGTGTTGCCGACGGTGGCCCCTTCCACATTAGAAATTCAATTTTATCTGAATTCTCCCGGTGAAGGAATTGCTATAGAGCAATGAGTACGAAGGAAGTGGCGCACCTGGTTGCTAAAGCTGCCGTACTATAAAGTGGTTTCGATCATTGACGCGAGCTCGCGTTATATCGTGTTCTGCACGCGACCCGAAGCTTCTATTCATCCTCTATCGACCCCGAAAAGTTCGACTCTCGTTTCTTTCCAAGTTCTGTCTTGATGGAGTAAGCTGGAGGAGAATGATTCTCGATGAAGATTATACGCATCTTAAATAACCGTCGACATGGTGCCGCAGGCATCACCTCGAATACTGCCTATCTCTATACCCAGGCCACCAACACCCCCTCGAGAGTCCGATAGACCCTATTCATTCGATCGGGGTCCCTCAAAAGAGGTCATATCCCAGAGATCTACCAATCTCACCCCAGATTCTTCCGCTGAGTCTCCAACCCAAGCCTCAGCAACTTCTCGAAAGAAAGTCAACTGGCCTATCAACGGCGACACGACCTTGAGCCCTATTGTCCAGACTTTGCCTGGATCAGGCGACAGAAAACCCATCAAATCGATCTTGAAACCATACAATGGGGTCAATATTCAAGGTCTCAATCTAGGCACGACAACGAAGATATCTCCTCCGCACGCCTACAAGAATCTCGCCGAGATGCTCGAATCCATAGCTCAACAATTGGCGGGGGAGGATCGAAACTCGAAGATGGATGCATACACGACACTTTCAGGTTCAATAAGGGCGTCGGATAATGTTCCAGAATTGCGTGCGCTGAAGGAGAAGATGGGGCTGTTACTCCAGTTCATGAAACGAGATTTGACTGCGAAGACAACAACTGGCTCTCCGGATGCTCCTCTTATTGTCAATGATTTAATATTGCTCTCCAGTTTTCTTCACAAAAAAGCCATCGCAGATCTCATATCCAATGATTTCAGTGCCTACCTGTTGGATCATTCAATAAAGTCCTTCGAAGACTCTGGAATGTCCAAGGAAGTTGTTAAGCATCTCATGTTCGTTCTTGCACAGCAGAACTTTTCTCCTAAGATCATGACATCGGACAGAGTTGGGAAGTTGATCGGAGCCCTCCACGAATTAGAGAATTTTGTGAAGGGGAAGAGTATTGTCACTGGGCGAATGAGTATATACAGAAATCTTGTGCGGAATTCACCATCCCAAATGTTAGCCAATACCGTCTGGTTCGAAGACCTTTTCAGCGAAATGCTTAGCAGCATACCCAACACGAGAGCTTCTGCCATTGATCTTGGTCTGGAATCAGCGCTAGTACTTGGCACTGAAGGGAAAGCTTCTCGTGCTTTCATGGAACTTTTCCAGCGAGAACGAGGCGATGATGGTGGACTCCCGGATTTTGGAGAATACTACGCTGCTCGGTTGAAGGAAATGGTCAAGAAGAAGGAAAGTGGGAGTGCCAATGTTCCGCAAATATGGAGCATTCCTGTTTTATTCCTCCGGTACAAACCACGGTTGTGGGAGCAGTGGAAATTCATGAATCACTGGCTTGGGGTCATCCAGGAATGCTTCAACTCCAGCGACCAGCAAACGAGACTCGAAGCAAATCTGGCATGGAATCGATTGGTGTTTGCGGTCCAACCAGATGAGAAGACAGCACCCAACCTGATTACTATGCTCTGTCGACCTTTGCTGGAGCAACTGAAACGGAAGAACAAGTCTACTAGCAAGAGTAAAGCTCGGAAAGCTACGCTAAGTAGCATATGTGTCTTGCTCTACTACTCTTTGCAGCCCAACTCAACAGTGGCCCAGCTCGATTTATATTGGGACCAGTATGTCGTCCAAGTTGTGGGGAAAGCACTGACTCCACCAATCACTTCAGACAATCCCGAATCGGCTAGACAGGATCTGATGGATGCTTGTTATATTCTGAAGGCTTTATTCAATTCCACCATCCCCAGGCCTTGGAAGAAGACTCGTGCCATGGACCTTAGTGCCCCCGAGCCCTCAATGGAAGCAACGGAGCTTCCGGCCCTCGATTCGAAATGGCTTCGCAAAAATGCACCTCGGGTATTCCCAGTGCTAGAGCCTATTCTGGAGAGGCTGTTGTATTGGGATCTCAACGACGATGGAGAAACAATCACAACTCTTTGGAGGACATATATCACATCGATAGCTTCTCCTGCTATTAAGGAGGTTAAGGTTTCAAATGAGACTATGGCGTGCATCGCCTCTACCTTTAACTTTCTCTATCGCTTTTGGCATATAGGATCTAGGAAGAGCGTGCCACTTTCCAGTGACTCGAGCGCGAAAGATTTCTTGGGAAATTTCAGCAAAATAATTTCAGCAACTATTGAAGGCCTGGGGGTCCTTCCGTTCACAGAAAAGCTTTTATCCATCGGATCCCAAGACACGTTTGTCGTTATTGCAACTCCGTCCCATCGACCAAAAAGCTCTCGAGGAGAGATTCTCTGCCCTCTACATCATTTATTTGTATTGTTGACGAGTGTTTGCCCCGGTCTACACTACGACTGGACATTCTCACAGATGGTCCGCCAAATTGTCACGCCATTTTTCGAAGCCAGACCTTCAAGCAAAGCTCGTATGGATCTTGTGAAAGATCTTTTACAATTACTTCCTAACAAAAAGACGGAGCCTTGCAAGATAATCTGGCAGGTCTTGGCAGACTTCGCGACGTTTGCTACAGATATGAGAGATGAAAATGGATTTGCTAGCAATGGGTCCATCGATCAGCCTTTGGGTGCGGATTATCGCAGCGCCTTGAAGATACTTGAAAGTGGATTCGATCTATCCCCGGACGAACCGTTACCAGGCTGGAAAAGCTTGTTTGAGGCGTTAGTTACTTCCTCCACTATTGATGCAGGTGAAGGGGGAAGAGCTATCGCCGTCATTGAGCCATTATCCCGCGCTGTCGTGGCAAGGATTTCTAGTAACGAGGCGCCTTTAATCTCACTTACCTACTGCCGAATGATAGTCTCAAAGGCAAATTACCCCAAGGATCGTCAAGCTCTTGATGCAGCTCGTAAAAAGATATGGGGAGCCGCCAATATTACTCAAAAGGCCTCAGGCTCTGACCCTTATAATCACCTGTATGACTACTTAAGACGCTCCCTGGAATCGTCGTATATTACTTTCACGAAAGACCGGACTTTAGCATATTCAGATGTGCTTTCTGCGGTGACCGCTCTTTTATCGCGCTGCTCAGACTCAACGTGCAACAACGCCTTGATTAAGCTCCAGAATGGGATCTGCTGCTGGATACAAGATGACCAGGTGAAGCTGAGTGGCGGTACTAGCTTATCTCAGGCTGTAAGTTATTTGTTCACGCAGCTGGGCAATACTGACAAACGATAGGTCACATCTCTTTGGGCGAAAATTGTAACCCTTTTTCCCCCTTTAGTAAACATTTCAACTCATACTAAGGTTCTTTCCGAGCTGCAAATATTGGTTTGCGCAGGCCTAGAAAGTAGACATCGTACTATTGTCAACTCATCAATCAAACTTTGGAACTCTATTTTCGGAACTTGTCAAGATGGACTAGAATATCCCCCAAAGGTGTTAGAGGCGTTAAATAGGCTGAGACCAATAGCTGAGCTTCAGATGCCTGGTCTTTCGGAAGGCCATGAAAGCGAAGAGTCTACTGAACCACGTCAACCTCTCAATTTCGCAGATACTCAAGAAGATGCCAGCAACTTCTTCGCCTCAACCGCCTCGGACTCGATTTCCAAACGGCAATCAATATCTGGTGCGGAACTATCTCCATATTCTAGGGCCAAGACTTTTACACCTCAGGTCATAATCGAAATGCCTCGAACAGTCTCTGTCAAACGTCTCAGAGAAGAAACCCCAGAATCCGGCAAACGAAAATCAAAGAAACGCAATTCAACGCCCAGCAGACTAAGACACGATGACTCACAGGTTCAATTTGAAGCCATCGAATCTTCTCCTATAGCAGATACGATTCTTGATTCTCAGCTTTTGACGGAGCGGCAGAAAGAAGTGAAGGAAAGGCAGCAGGCAGAGGCCGCAATGTTCCCAGACATTCGTTCGAGTCCACGCCCAAAATCGGCTCAGAAAAGGGCATCGTCGAGCGTGGAATTACCATTACATCGGTCTTCCTCCAAAAGTCGTTCAGGGGACTCTCCTCGCGCCGAACGGCAGACTACGCCGACTATTGCCCCTCAAGCCGAATATGACGAATATGTCAATTCATCGCCAACCCCTACTCGAGCTCTGCACTCGCAAGGTGAGAATGCAGAGGAGCCACCCTCTTCACCTCCGGAAGAGCGTATTGAGCAGCAATTTGTGACCTACGAGGACGAAACTGAAATCCCATCCTCCCCACCAGAGCAAGCACAAGAGCCAGAGATTGACACAACAATATCATTTGATCCCTCCGCTCAGATTGATCCTCTAGCAGTTCAGAATGATCGCACAGTCTCCACGTTTGAATTTACCTCGGACGAACAAGACAACTCTCTGATATTGGACTCTTTTTCGTTTACAAAGCCGGTTCAGAGGGAAGATCATCTAGATTCTGCCAATATGGAAGTTAGATCAAGCCGTGCGATTTCAAGAATTGAAACAATTCGTGGAGCAGAGCCTGCTGCGGAAGGCCCAACTACCCCAGTGAATGGACATGAAGGCACGTCAGTAACACAACATACTCCCAAAACCCCGGTCTTTCATGATGCATTGCAGAGTCCTGCATCCTCTAGCAAGGAAACTGTGGACGAAGAAGTATTCCAAGACGCTGTTTCATCGCCCAGCCTCAATGTAGAGGGGACAAAGAGCAGAAAGGGTTCATCCCCACTTAGCGATTTCGACGAGTCTAGTGTCTTGAGATTGATGACGGAATTCGACCAGGGTTCGGGTCGACCGAAACAAAGTACTATGGCTGAACCTGAGCAAGAGAAAAAAGCAATTGAAGAATCTGCATCATCGCCAAAAGATCATGCTCCAATTGTCGAAGCGCAACCCGAAACCCCTAGCGACCTTTACAAAGAGCCTGATATACCTCTTAAGGAAGTCGAAAAGGATCAGAATCCGAATAACACGTCTGATAAAGCCCCACAGACATCATCTATTCCTTCACTTATACCAGAAACTCCAGGAATAAAAGCTCCGATGATCGTCGCGAAGGGGGTCGAATATGATCCAGAGGATACGATTGTCGTGACAATTCCCGATGGTTTTGATGACCACATAGCAACATTCAAACGCAAGAAGGGAGGTTCTCGCAAGCGAAGTTCTTTGGGGCTTGGTGGAACTCCTACTTCGAAGAAGTCGAAGCTTTGGGATCCTAAAGAGAAGGAAAATGAAGTCCCGGACAGTCAGGAACTTCAGATTCATCGTAAGTACATCAGCAAAGTAAGATGTGTGTTTAGACACTGACCGAATTATAGCATCTTCACCGATGGAATCACCTCTTCCTAAGAAAACCAGAGGGGGACTGAGACGAGGACGAAGTTCTCAGCCATCATCACAATCGCAATCGCAAAGCGAACAGATTGAGCAGTTGGAAGTAAACCATAGCTTCTCGTCTGTAGATCTTGATGCATCGTTGCAGAATGCAGACGCCGACGATGCACCGCCTGATGCGCCTGCGTCAAGTCAGAAAGAGGCCGCAGAGACTAAAGGTGTCATTCCAGAGATATTAATTGCGCAGGCTTCAAACCCCGAATCAAGCGTGCAGGACGAATCTATCAGTGGTTCACCTATCATCGAGGACGTAGTAATGGAGGATGAGATCCCTAATAATGCACACGGGAAGGAGTTTCCGGTTTCTTCCAACGATGAAGTAATTGAAGAAACAATAATCGATAATGCCAGATTGTTGGATCTTTTGAGCTCAGCTCCCGCCAAGCTGGTAGAAAATATACAGAGACCTGAAGATGCAAATGATTTGCAGACTATGGTAGTCTTGCCCAAAGAAGTGGCTCAGACCCAGACTCCTCAAGTCGATGCGTCTTCGCAGACTGAGTCTATCGTCGAAATCCCAACGGCACAAAGCATGATGAGCAAACTTCAGAGCCTCATCGGCGATCTGGGGAAAGCGTCCTTGACTCGAGAAGAAGTTAATACAATAGAAGACATGTTTATGGAAGCGAAACAGCATTTATACGGTGCCGGAAGGAAAGGGAGGGATTCATGATGGAGCATTGCGATTGGAGTTACGGGCCAGCATGTTATGTATTGCATATTTTGAGAGAAACGAATGATTATGGGGAAGGCATAGTGTCAAAATGGAATGGGATTGCATTATTGATGGAGTATTGAGAGTTGCTACTGTAGCTAAGATACCAATAATTGTATTTTATTACATTTTCAGTATTATGTGAAGTGATGTTTTTTATGGTGGTTTCAGCGTTTACCTCGGTGCTTGAAGCTGGAATTCTTCCCATTTTGAAGGCTCCTTCTTTCACCAACAGGAAAATTTTACCAATTAATCTCAATCAAAATTTGATACCATGTGAATGTATCTTGAGCAACTTTTCCAACAGAAAAATCCACATCTGACAACCAACAAATCTCGTGATCGACCAGTCAGCTTACTAAGTTGCATTGCTAAGGTACCCTGCAAGCTTCACGTTTCAGAGCTGCAAGGGGTCGAGCATCCCACCAAAACCCCACCTCTTCTTCAACCTTTCCTTTGGCCACGCCCCTTCCAAAATCAATCAATACCAACTCTATCAGCACCTTCAGCCCAATCCCATTTCCCTTAAAACTCAAATCTAAACATCGCTTCAAACCCAATCAATCCTCCCAACCAAGACCAACCAACATCACGCAAAAATGGTCGACCGCTCCAAGAAACCGTCCGCCCTCGCCCCAATCTCCCCTGGGCTCGCACCCCAAGCTCAAGTAAACATTACACACTCCAACTCGCGAGTCTCCGCCGTGCTACCCACCGGCGAAGCCGTCGAGATCCTGTTATACGGCGCCACGATCATCAGCTGGAAAGACGCATCGGGGGCCGAAAAGCTCTTCCTATCCTCCGCCGCCAAGCTCGACGGATCAAAAGCCGTACGCGGCGGTATCCCCCTCGTTTTCCCTGTCTTCGGCGCAGGTAGTGGGAGTGAAGCGACGGCCGCATTGCCACAACACGGATTTGCGCGGACGAGTCGTTGGGAGTTTCTCGGCAAGAGTACGAGTGAGGGGGCGGGGAACAAGGATGGGGGAGATAGTTCCGTGAAGTTGGATTTTGGGCTCAGTCAGAGTAATCTGGGGGAGGAGGCGAAAAAGGCGTGGCCGTATGCGTTTGGCTTGATTTATAGTGTTACGCTTGGGAGGGAGGGGTTGGGAACTAGTATTGTGGTTAGGAATGAGGGGAGTAGTGGGTGGGAGTTTCAGGTGCTGATGCACAGTTATTTGAAAGTTGACGTATGTTTTGGGTCCTAAAAGGTTATGAGGTTTGCTAATATTTGGGATGTATTAGGACATCTCGGCGGTTTCTATTACGGGTCTTGAATCCGCTGAATATGTCGATAAACTCACGACCCCGATCTCAACGAACACTGCTCCTGCAACAGGCGCTGGCCTGAGCATAGCATCCAAAGTCGACAGGGTATATACTCCAGCTGGCGGACCCAGCACACCCGTTCTTGTCGCCGAAGCTGGAAAGAAGAAGTTTGGTATTGTCAGAGATAATATGAATGAAGTGGTAGTCTGGAATCCATGGACAGATGCTAGTAGTATGGCAGATTTTGCACCCGCCGATGGGTATAAGCAGATGATTTGCGTAGAGGCGGGTGCGGTCAAGGGGTGGCAGAAACTGGAGGCTGGGGAGACGTGGGAGGGCGGGCAGATTATTACTGCTTACTATTGAAGCGAGAAAAGAGGCCCACGCGGAAAGAAGGATTTTCCCCTGGGGCTTCTGTGATGGTGTGGCTTGTTCTGGGTGAAAGGATGCGGATAGCTCTCTAATGGAACTGGATTGAAAACTAGGACTAGGAGCCGATTAGATGAGAGCCTGATTTTATGACACTGGAACGACGACATGAATCCTCTATTGCAGCGGGATTTTCATAAACTAGAAATCAAATCATGTGCTATATCATTAGCACTTTGAAATGGTCATTTTTATTGACATTCAGTCTTCTCTTTCGAGCCCCTTTATCCTTCAATCAGCGACGTCTATCATGACGATGAAACCTTGCATCCCACGGCCCCGAATCGTACAACCATTTACTATAATGTCTAATATAATTGCAACATGGCTATTATAAACCCAGCAAACCAAATACTCCCCCTCCCTTTCCCCAACGACGCCTTCCCAAAAAACACCGTCTCGTTATCCCCTCCCCCGCCAAACCCCCCCTTCCCACTCGTACCTATGGCAAATCCCCCAATCGTCGCAACAATCTCTCCTACCCCATGAACCGTCGTCGGGCTCGGACCAAGCAATTCCTTCAACCCCTCAGTCTTCGTTCCTCCCACCACAACACTCTCCCCTCCAGCCAACAGACTAATCACCGTCCCAGAAATCGTGATTGCAGCCCCACCAGCTATCAACGTTTGCGAACCTACCAAATACTCCAGACTCGGCGTAAGAAGCACGCTTAAAGGTTCTGTAGTCCCGCCTATAACCACAGATGACCCTCCTAGAAGAAGCGAGACTACGGTCCCAGAAACTGTGATGGCGGAGCCACCAGCTGAGAGGGTTTGTGAGTTGATTTGGTAGAAGATGGCTGGGGAGGGGAGGGAAGCGGGCGAGAGGGTTTGCGTTGTGACACCGTGGCTATCGCTGATTATGAGAGCTTTGCCGTTTGGCAGGAGGGAGAGGATGGTGTTGGAGAGGGTGATTTGGGATCCGGGAGATAGAGTTTGAGAGGCTAGGATGAATTCGGAGGCGGAATTGGCGGTTATTATTGAGCTGCCGAGGGTTAAGAATAGAGGGGTTGGAGGTGAAATAGGCGAAACATCGGTGGGTGATGGGTCTTGAGGGTCATTGTTTGAGGGAGGGTTACCAGCAGCTGATCCGGGTGAGTGAGCCGGGGGATCATTAGTTCCGGAGGCCGTGGATTTCGGGTTGTTATTTTGGGTACCAGTCGGAGTAGGTAGGCCCAGGACTGGTGTTGATCCAGCAGAGGCAACTTTAGTCGAGGCACGTACTGCCTGTTCTTCAGAAACCGGAGTTGCAGTTTCGACCGCTGACATCCCGTTGCCAGCAGATAAAATGTATGGCGGGTCGAAAAATGCATAAATTCCCGGAATACAGCTCGTCCATGCTGGGTTGAGGGAGTATATCTCCGTCGGCACGGATAGCATTGGTGAACAGGGGTTGTATGTCACTGTATACATGGCTACGAGATCTGAAGATGGGACGGGACTAGTACCATTCTCGGTGACTATAGTGAGGCCGTTCACTATACTTGTCACGGCCACGTAGTTGAAGTTTGATAGGGTTGGTTGACTATCTGCGAAACTCCATGCTTCTGCTGCATCGGTGAAGGTCTCTTGATAGAAAGCTACTTGCCAGAACGAGGACGTAATCTCTGTACAGGTGAGACTTCAAATCGGTTAGTTGAATTGGTACCAGGGGATCTTGGCACTCACTTCCAGTTCTCTTCATAGCTTGCGGCTGTGAAAGCATACGTGAAATTTGGCATCATGAGAGAATTTCTAGTCATTGTGAACTGGATAGAAGTTGACAGTTCGTCGGGTGCGAATGCAATCGTAGTAGCAGTGATTGTTGATCCTAGAACTTCACAGAAATTCGAAGCATAAAGACTCTGGAATCCCACATATATCGATGGCGAGATGCTAAATACCATCTCATCAGCAATTCGTCATCCGTGGAAACTTCAGTCCTTACAATGTAAAGTCTGAAGCATCGACTAAGGTAGAAGCCTGAGGTGATGCATTTAAAGGCCAATAAAACACTTGTACATTCCCTCCCAAGACAGAGCACGAGGCACAACATGGCGGTTCAGCTTGATACCTGAAATAAGCATATAGCTCTGTTGTGTATGCTGAAATTGTCTTATAACTTGCTACTAATGCTAAGCTTGCTAGAGTAGTAATAGTATCTCCTGCTTTGTCAACAGCAATCGTCGAGGCTGGAATCGTTTCAATAGTTGTTAGAGCCGCGGTATTTCCCCATGCGAAAAACGAGCTGATAAAGCTCGATTCACAGATATCAGCTAAAATGGAACTCCCTATGGGCCCGGGAATATAAAGCGAAAATCCGCTGGATTGTGAGGTGTTGGTAAACGTTGCATTTGGGAAGGAAATTGTAGCTGCACCAGCAGCTACAAAGAGCGCGAAAAGGTACATTCTAAAACCATCATACATCTGATCTGATGCGCAAACGATGGAAAGAAATGCGAAAGCAAAAATTTCACCATGTCTTCGTAAATAGGGGATTTCGGGTTCTCAAATCTTTGCAACCTAGCTTATAAGACTGCTTGTCTTAAGCTGTGCAAAGAGTGCCCCTGAACCGAAAGCCAATTAGAGTTTGATCCAGGACATACATAATGTCCAAATTAGCAATACCCGAGCAAAATATCCGGATGGGGAATTATGCCGTTTCGGTCTCACCATGTTTTAATCTATGCAATACCGTCGTCTACGCACGATTTATGGTTAAATCCCAAGAAATGGGATTGCGCCCTTGGTACCGCACAGCGCCACATTTTCTCCTATAACTTTTATTGCTCAGCCCCAATCTCTTGAAATGTGTGTGGCCAATTGCCAAATTCTCAAGGCATTGAGCAACCTTTTGCTTATCACACCGCGAAAATCTCCTATGGAGCAGCATTGACAAACAAGTTTCCTGTCGAAATACTAGTATCCCCACTTGCTACCACTGTATCTATAAGATTTCCAGGTCACAAACCAGCGATAGATAAGAGGATAATACTCCTCCAATACGGCGAGAACTGGACGCTTCTTTGATTGATGAAGGTGGATAAAAGAGGCCGTTGGCAGCATCTCCCCCAGCACTGGCTAGGCTGATTGAAAGTAAGGCTATGAAGATAAATAGGAGTTTCAAAACGTGGCCATCTATTGGGGAACTTGGGGAAACCATCCAAGTCAGGAACGTGAAGGAATAGAACGAGCTGAATACTGAGAAGACGAGCAGAAAATCTCAGGAGCTCATCATGCATCCGCATGTTACCCTTCGCATTCCATGGTTGACCTTTCATTCGAGTACAAAAATCGTAGGACAATGACGCCTTACCAACGAGAGGTCGAAGAACATTGATCTGGGGTTGTTTGCAATTGACATTTCCCAGACAGGAGACGTTCAGGAATGTTGGGGGAAAGTGGGGGAGCCTCCGAGGCCCGCTAAAACTCTGCACTTCAGCGCGTCGCCGACAACACATAGGATACTAGACCGGGTTCCAAGAAGAGCAGCTCCAATAGTGGCTTCTTCGAGACTACTTACAATGTATCTTTCATCTCCAGCTACTGTGATATGTGGGCAGTAAGATGGCTGAGAAACGTGAACATGACGATTCAAACGTCGAGAGGTTGAATATCTGGCTTCTATTGAGCCTCCAGAGACACAAGGGAACTCAGCGGCCGGTAAGCTACTTCAGCATCGAGTTTGAATTACAAGGCAATGCATTCTGACCAGGAATAGACTAAGAATTGACCAGAGACGGCGATTGATCCGTCTCAGTCAATACTGAGAATATGGACGAAGGGAGCCGCGACCTGACAATGCCAACGGAGGAAGATGGAAACAAGAGGATGATGACATAGAGGTCTGTACTTGTGGCGAGTGCATCAAGGATATACTTTCCCCGCGAATGAAGTTCTCGCTCGTGGTAGAAGCCTGTATGCTCCACGACATGATACAGGAAGCGGTTAACGAGGATCCAATTTGGTCTGAGCTGCACAACTTTCATACGAGATTTGTGGACTCGTTCATTCCTCCATATTTCCGGGACAACAATATATTCTATGACTGATTCTTTAACATATTCCTTTCGATTGTCTGTTGTTTGGATTTAAAGATTGTGCCCACAACCGAAGAAGTAACGAAAGCGAGTGATCCTGGGGGCACAGGTATGTTTGGGAAGAATTGGTTCTTGCTGTTAGGAGGAAAGCCCGATGATGTCCTGATGGCGGTCTCTGAGGCCGGTGACAACTAGCATCAAGATGATCATGATGGTTTATTTGGAATTACTCATAAAGAAGTCTCTAAGAAATTGCCAATGTGCCAGTAACGATTACAAACTCGATGAAGTATCTTTGGCCACCGGGATGGACTTGTTCGATAGTGTTAATGACGATGTCTAAGCTAGCTATGGATTCGAGCACGAGTGTAGTCTTGACGAGGATCTTGATAAGGCTAGTGTCGACGACAATAATGAGGAGGAGGAGGATGAAGAGGAGGAAGAAGAGGAGGAAGAAGAGGAGGAAGAAGAAGAGGAAGAAGAAGAGGAGGAGGATGCATAGTTTGATACTAGAAGCTTGTCGGGTCGGCGGTTGTGCTGACTGACTCCATCGCTCTCAATGTTCAACCCAGCCGACATTCTTCTTCACAGAGAGCACCTGACAATTCAAAATCTCCTCTCAAGCCAAGGTAGGTAGCTAGATAGGTAAGAATTTCTATTTAGATAATCGTCACGTGTATCTTTGTGCTAGGAGGAACTTAATTGGACCGTATTTGTTTCAAGCAGCGTATTTACCCAAAGAATACCCCACAATTTCTCGTTCCATAGGATTGACATCCCCTTCTTTGATCCTTCCATTACCAAATATCCACCAATAGACAGGTTTCCCTACATCCGAGATCTCCCAATACTACGGCGCCACTTCAGCCGCCGGGATGATTGTGGCTTTTGGGCGTTGCCAAGATGGATATATGGTTGTATGCAAATGCTTCTATTAGATCAGAATTATTTCCAAGGTCATTTGAGGTCTAATTGGTGGGGCTTAGAATTTCTGAGGGAACATTAAGTGATAGCCTTCGGGATAAAAACTCACGAAAGTCGGGACGGTTTTCGTTTGTCTATTTGTCTTTTTGTGTACTACTTGTACGTCTTTTGATAAATAGTCATACATTTTAAAGAAGTCTCATTCTACGACCTCATTATTTTCCATATTACATTTCTTCCATTATTTTGCCTCCCCAAGTTAGAAATTATGAAGTCCTTCTCATGCGTACTCTCAGCCACCTTGGCGTCTCTTGTCCTAGCTGCTCCCCCAGCTCACTCTATCTCGGAACGTGCCACGACACCAAAACTCTACCTTGCAGGAGATTCCACGATGGCCCTTGGTGGTGGAGGAACTGGGACTCAAGGTCCATCACCCTCGATCACCATCCCTCCCGTCCCTCCCACCTCAAACAACTTACTAATTCCCCTCAGGCTGGGGCGTCTACCTTCCCTATTCCCTAACCGGCCTAACCGTCATCAACGATGCCGTGGCCGGGCGCTCCGCACGCAGCTACACCAACGAGGGCCGCTTCACCGCCATCGCCAACGCAGTCGTATCCGGAGACTTTGTAATCATAGAATTCGGGCACAATGATGGCGGCTCCCTCTCTCCCACCGACAACAACCGGACCGATTGTGTAGGCTCAGGTGACGAAACATGTACCACTGCCGCCGGGGTAGTCGTCCAAACATACCCTACCTATTTGACCGCTGCAGCAAAAGCCATCACCGCCAAAGGCGCACATGTTATCATCTCCTCTCCTACACCAGATAATATCTGCGAGACTAGCACATGTTCATATACTCCCAGTCGCTTCACGGGATATTGTGAAATTGTAGTTAAGAATGTGGGAAGCATGGCCGCGTTCGTGGATCATGGTCAGTATCTAGCGAATGAGTATGTCAAGTTAGGGGCTACGGTTGTAAACAGTTACTATCCGATCGATCATACGCATACTAGTCCGACAGGTGCAAATGTGGTGGCAGCACAGTTTGTGAAGGGGTTACTGTGTGGGGGGAGTGCGCTGGCGAGTCATGTTAAGAATACGACGGCGAGTATTGCGGGGAGTTGTATTTAGGGGGTGTGGGCTCATGATATGAGAAAAGGGGAAGTGGGGAGAAAAGGGAGTCCTGTAAATATTGTCGAAGGAATGAATGTAAGAAAACCACAGATGTCCATCCAGGGGCTTGATTGGAAGTGATATCCGTTGACCTTGTTCCTGGTATGTATCAAGAAGACTTCACCCGTGAATTGCATAACGCTTAGTTCATCACACAAGAAGGCGATTTGAGGGCTTTTTTCTATCTTTTTTTATTTATTAGCCTAAGTACATTCTCTGCCAATATTCCAATTATGTGCTGCCAGCACACATAGTTGAAGAAGTCGGAGAGATACTGAATGTTCAATACATGAAGACAGTCTTGCTGCCTGTCAGATTATTGAGAAAGGTATCCATAAGGGGGCGTGTAGGCAACAGGGTACGCTGGTGACATGAAATGAGGTGCAGTTGCACGAAGTGAGAGAATTAGTACAGAGAGAGAAGGGAAGGACAGAGGCGTAACAAGTTTCAGGTCCTAGACCTTTGTTTGGCCTTCGAGACCTGCGAGACAAATGGCATAGGATCTCTTGTGAATAACATTGAATAGTTGACCAAGTTCCGAGTCCGCAAGGGAGGGAATATCTAGGCCGTGCGAAGAAGCATTCATCTCCCTGCGAGCTAAGAGCAAGTAAAGTTTGCTCAGCAATTTCGTGCTCTAATCTTTCAACCAGCTCCGTGGAGCAACATCTCGTCGATCTTTAGGATGTTTCCTTCACCATGTGCTATGAAATCGGTGAGAACCTTGAGTTCACTACCAAACAGAAGAGATCATTGCTGCTCCCGATACAGCTTGTGGTGGTCTTGAATCATCGCCTTAGCTTGGGAGACTCACCCCTGATGAATTACGCCTACGGTTGAGCAGCTGCAACCTCTGATTAAATTCGTGCGAAGAATGTGATAACGGAGGAGTAGCAATGGAAGTCATACCACCAATTTCGGTAGGTAACTTTCAGCAGTTAGTAGAACTAGTAGTTGTCTCTCCGAAGTTAGCGATGAGGTCTGAGCCCTGGGTAGCTTGCTCGATCGTCTCGGAAAGTTCTATTTCGGCAGCGGGACCTGATATTGTGTTATCAGAGGATAGGGCTGTGGTAGCGCCTCATCCTTGTGAAGGATGGTCCTCATCACTGCCCAATGGAGCAGCCAAACTCGCGGCATCAGCAAGAGAGGGTCGGGGAGACTTTGCTGTACCTTGGGAGATAATGGCCCCAGGAATATCAACATTGGATTCAGTATCCTCTGCTGATATGATATCAGATTTAGCTTCGCTACTCAATGTAGATACAATAATATCCCCATAGTGGATCGATTCTTTACCCGGCTCATCCAAAGAGTCTTCAGATACCGGAGTGAAAATACCCGAGTCTTCGCTATCGGTGATTCCTCCATCTTCATCATAATTTGTTGGCTGCGAAACTGGAAATTCCTCACTGGATGTGCGAGAAAGTTGAAGGCCGGCAGCTCTAGGAGCAAGGGTCGGACGTAGTGAGAAATAACTGGGGGACGTGTGATATTTTCATTCTTCAGAAGGTCATTAAATTGATATAATTTGAAAGGAGAAACTAGAATTTCACACCTGCTCACCACTGTTGGTAGCTGCTACCTGAAGAACCTTCAAGAGTCCACTTAGCATTGCTGGGGAGATTGCAATAGTGACTGTCTCGGGGTCGCGAATCTCGTGAGGAGACATCGCACCGTTACAAGGTATGTTGATGTCGCTCTTGTGACACTTTATTCGTGATGGAGTTGATGTATTGATGTTTTTTGATGTAGAAGGAATATTGGTTTGTTTCGATTCTGCAAGTCGCTTGGAAGTGGTATCAGTCTTGCTTACATAGGCACGATATGGGAAAGACAAAACCAAAGGATGTCATTTAAAGACTTACGCAGTATCAAGAGTCCAAATTCTTAGCAAGGATGATGTCCAATGTATTTTTGAAGTCTCACTACTCGATCTTGGTTTGGAGGAGGTGGTTGTTGGTAGATGGAGAAGTGGAAAAGAGGAGAAAGCGAGGTAGCATTTGATACACGAGCAACGCGAGCGCGACATTATCAGGGAAAGAATGCTGAAATTCACAGTAAATGAAGCGGTGAATACCCAATTGAAGTATCCCTAACTTGTCTCGATTGTTGCTGACTCAAAGGGAGAGTAGAGGTGAATATCAAGCTACCTTGGCATGGTATCATTTCCCTCCCACCCCCTCATGTGGGTGGCCTGTCCCCATCTTGTCATTCAAACCACAACCATACCACAACTCGATTGTACAAACGTCCTTCCCTAGCCCTTTCCGCACGTCATCTTGCATAATCCGCCCGCACTCATGCATCGTCCTCCGGCGGCAATAACCGTCTCCCGATGAACGCTAGGGTATATCTGTAGAGAAGAACATTCCGCAGACCATTGAGAAGGATGAGTGCAGCACTCCAAATCTCAAAGTAGAAGTAGCAAGCAAGCAATAACACTTGTGTTAGCTCGTCGTAGAATGGAAACATTGCCAGGAGTAACAGCTTGGTGGCGTGGGTCTCGGAGTAAATAACGTGAGCGATTCGAAATATGGCTTTGATTAGCTCATAATGGGTGAGGATCCAGTCGCAGACATTTAGAACCATGCAATATGATTCAGGAGTACGGACCCGCGCGGTCGGAGGCATTGTGAGTTATGGGCAGCAGGACCGCGGTATGTTGCTGATGAGCTTTTAAATTCGCCTGGTGAAGCTTTCGCAATCGACAGACGAAAGCCAAGAAGACCTTCTAAGCGACATCTTCCAGGCCCAAAATTTTATCTTGATATTCTTCGTTTGTTTTCCATCAATATTTCGCTTTCCGCTTTCTCCAGCACAAAAGTCAAGTTAAAGCTAGTGCCAACACCCATCGCTCCAAAACAGACTTTATCACTCGCAACATTGAATCCCAATTCTCCAAATCCACCGGGAGGTCCAAGTGTCTCTTTCATCTCGTCCAAAGCCCTCTTGTCAATAGTTAAGTCCCAATTCAAGACTCGTTGCCCCTCATTGGGATTATCACTTTGATATCTCTTGAGATTGACTGCTTGAGAATTGGTCTTCTCATTCCCGAAGTATCCCAAACGCACACTGGAATAATTGAGCGGCCTCTTCGAAGTGTCTTCCTTATAAATGTGTTGTGCAAATTCGGAGAGCTCAATACACCTAGTCTGAAATTTGATCGCTACATATTGGTGATCCAGGCGAATGTCCCGGAAAATGGGGATGAGGGTATCGAAAAGGGTGACTATGCTCTGGCTAATAATCCATGTGAGAAGCACCTCGTAGAAAAGAAGAACTAGTCCCGGAAGTACTGTTCCCGACTCGGTCGTGCCTCTAAACCAGTATCTTATGTTGTAGGCGCCACGGAAATTTCGGTACGGACCTAGAGCTTCCTGGGGAGATAGGATAAAAACAACGGCATCAATGATGAAGTAGGCCAAGGAGTCTACTATGCGGTGGAAGATCCAGAAAGCACCAATGACCAGACATTGCTCCAAGGAAGTAGGCGATGTGGCTTGTGATTTCGAGCGGTTGACCTTCAGGAGCAGGTATTGAATCACGGTCATGTATGCAAATGCTATTAAGGTCGAGATCTTGAAAGCAATCGAGGCATAATTCCAAGCAATTGCTTCGAAATGGCGGTCTGAGACCATTGTATGGCCAGGACTGTCTCGCTGACCTCGGCACTCGTGAAAAGCTGTGTAGGTCAAGACTTTACAAAGTGACTTTCACACTGGCAGAGTCCTGACACTTTATCATAAGCAAACAACAAACATTATAGAACAAGAGCATCAAACGAAAAGACGAGGTGTGACACAATCAGGTAAACAAACGTGCTGACATCGGACGGACGCGGCATTTCTTACACGCTCCTGTTAATGCCCTGGGATCAATACGAATCGGGGTTTGCTCTATCCCGCTTTCCGGTACAGTAAGGCTGTGCACTCGTAAGCCTTAACTGGACACGACATTTTCCGCCTGAAGGGTCTTGGATATAGAGGAAGTGTCATATCGAGGTCGAAAGGAGGAGAAGTTGTTTTGCTATGGATGATCCAAAAGGTGGTGAGGGATTGTTTTCCCGGGCATTGCTTCAGTGAACCGCCAGCTCATTACCCTTTCCTTAGTCACCTATGACCCCTGTTGCTTTACCCATGATCACTGAGGTCGGGAATTTAAAGAGTCATTGCTGTGCCCCAATTAATCAAAGCCTTCAATTCTATTCGCACCCC
>Ga0182030_10001835_pt1 | contig 44421 bp, 44 predicted proteins | sample 812S3MmetaG_FD_121299 | JGI IMG/M metagenome (GOLD analysis project Ga0182030, IMG submission 121299) | Permafrost microbial communities from Stordalen Mire, Sweden - 812S3M metaG (Illumina Assembly) | ecosystem: Environmental > Terrestrial > Soil > Wetlands > Permafrost | place: Sweden... | reverse complement strand
GCCAAGGGAGAGCCCGCTGACGATGTGGGTGCCCAGCGATTATTCCCCAATGGTTGCAAGCCTTGTGGATTAGAAAAGTTGGCAATTGTTACTTGCCCCAGTTTTTGCGACTGGCCGTTGGTGTATCGCCCCAAAATTGTGCCGTCAGGGCTAATGTTGAATCCGCTTGGCATCCCCGTCGTATAGCCGTCCTGAACTAAATTGCTCACCCCGAAAGGCGAACCATACTGGGTGCTTTCAGAAAAATCGAACGTTAACGTCATCGGGTTTGCCGCTGCCGCTATGCCTCCACCAGCCGGTGCCGCAAGCGGGGGGGTATATGGAGCCGCCATTGTCAACGTGGTACCGGGTGCCAATTTACCTGTCGTATCAAATGTCAAACTGGCACCCATTGGAACCGCGCTGGCAGGCACGGTCGCGACTGCGGGCGGCGGCTGTAATTGATTATCAATTGACAGATACACGTTCCACGGGTTGGTGGTCGCTGTAGGCGGTGCTTTCTGAAAATACATCGTCGCAACATGCGGATTACCCAAACTGTCGTAGATCGTTGTGGAAGTTGAATTATTGTAGGTCGACGGCTCGTTTGGACTAAATCTGAAGGAGCCCGCCGGTCCGGGTGGAACAGTCGCTTCAGGGCCTTTATCTGCCGGCTGCGCCGTTATTGCACCCCGTGAATCCACATTCAGACCGACCATCACATTGGGATGTTCGGAAGTGCCGGTCGCCCGCGCTTGAATTTGCGCCGTCGGAATTTGTAACGGCCCGGGGACGCCAGATTTGTCGATACCGAACAGGCGCATACCTTCGCTGGTCACGATGAAGCCCTTGTCATCCATTTGGAACTGCCCGTTGCGGGTGTAGTACTGCGGCGCGCTACTAACCGCATTTCCCAATTGGAAAAATCCTTGCCCGTTGATTGCCGTGTCCAAAGGATTATTACTTGAAGAAATATTTCCCTGTGAGAATTGCTGGGCAATTGTAGCCAACTTTGTTCCGATACCCGATACCGCGCCAGCGGCTCCGGCGCCATTGGAACTTGCATAAATATCTGCAAACTGGGCTTGCGACATTTTGAAACCAACGGTATTCGCGTTGGCGACATTATTGCCAATGACATCCAGATTCTTGGCGGCCCCATTCAGTCCGCTTAGTCCTTGTTGAAAACCCATGACGTTCTCCTTTTATTTTGCGAACCACATTGCCACCCGGCCTTGTGGATTAATCGAATTACATAACTTGTTTGATGTCAGACATGTTGAACATGCCCAATTTACCCACGTCCAGTTTCGCGCCGCCCGAACCCGGCGCAACTCCGGCAACCATGCCAAAAGACAAGGTGCTGATGGGTGATGCCTTACCTCCTGAAACTGATTCTGCGGAAATCTTGTATGAGCCGCTTGGCAATTCCTTACCCGCGTCATCTAGTCCGTCCCACGCAACCGGAACCACTCCGGACTTTTGCGCGCCGAGTTGAATTGTTCTCACCAGAGCATTTGCCCCGTCTTTGATGGAAACCTTAACTGATTCCGCGCTCTGTGAAAGATCGAGGCCTGCAACTGCTTTTCCATTATTCAATTCTATGGCGGCGCCGGGCACTAAAGCACCGCGTCCGATCATGCCTGTTGCCGACAGTGCTTGCCCTGCGGACATACTGTCGGTTAATGCCTTCAATGTTGAATTCACTTTATCAATACCGCTCACCGTACTGAGTTGTGCCATTTGCGAAGTAACTTGGGCGTTATCCATCGGATTCAGCGGATCCTGGTTCTTCATTTGTGTCACCAGCAACTTCAGAAATCGGTCTTGGGTGTTAGCTGCCCCATCGCTTGCTGAAGTTGTCGGTGATGCCTTATCCAATCCTTTCGCCGGGGCGCTCGGTGAAATTTTATTTAAACCCTGGGCGGTGTTCGTGCTGCCCGGTGTTGTTTGAGTTGGCGGCGTTAGATTCGGGCCTTGAACTGGGTTAACCATGACGATTCTCCTTATGAGCCGATAGTAAGAGTTTTAAGCAATAATGCTTTTGACGTATTCATGACGTCAACATTGTTTTGATAAGAGCGGGATGCCGAAATCATGTTCACCATCTCGTCCACAGGATTCACATTGGGTAGCATGACATAACCATCCGCATTTGCCATCGGATGTTTGGGATCGTATACCGCCTTCAGGGGGGACGTATCCTCCATCACGGCTTCCACTCTAACGCCTTCGCCAATTTGCCCGTTAAAGGAAGTAGTGGAGAATAATACCTGTTTTGCGTGATAGGGCTGTCCATCCGGGCCGGTGGTGCTTTCCGCATTGGCCAGGTTACTGGCGACCACGTTAAGCCGCTGTGCCTGGGCTGTCATGCCCGAGCCGGAGATATTAAATATGTTGAATAATGATGACATGAATTTTATCCTTGTAATGCTGCCAACACATCTTTGGTCTGATCGCTCACAAATTTCACGCTGGCCTCGTAACGCAAAGCATTGTCGGCAAACTGGGCACGCTCGACATCCATATCTACCGTGTTGCCGTCCGCGCTGGGCTGAATAACTTTACGGTAAAGTACTGGTGCTCCCATCACCGATTCCCCGCTGACTTCACCAATGTGTGCGGGCGAAGTCGTTGTTATTGGCAAACTTCCGCCTGTGCCTGACAACGCGCCACGCAGAGCGCTGGCGAAATCTATATCTCTTGCTTTGTAATTGGGGGTGTCGGCATTGGCGATATTCGCAGCGATCAATTCTTGCCGCGCAGCACGCAGATTAAGCGCCGCCTGATTGAACTGAAACAAATTATCGATTCTGCCGGTCATCTCGAATCCCTTCCCAATACTTACTAATTTCCTATGACTGGCATACTAAACATTGTTTGTAACTAGGCATCTTCCGATTAAAGGTAATAAACTGTGCCATTTCCCCACTTAAAATTATCGGGAACAGGATGACAATATGCCCATGAAAAAATTGTTCGTCATCGTTTGTTGTGCGATAGCGTTATATGCTCCGGCGGTTTGGCCGGACAACATGGAGGATCACGCCGAGATTCGCAAAACGGCGATGAATTTTATCCAGTCCAAGACTCAGGGTATGCCGGGCAAGGTTTCAATTAAAATAGATGATGTAGATTCGCGCCTTGCGCTTGCTTACTGTGCCCGGTTGGAAGCATTTTTGCCTGTCGGGGCTTCAATGCTTGGCAAGACAAGCATTGGGGTGCGTTGCATTGAAAAGAACAGTTGGTCATTGTTTGTCGCCGCCACCATAACAACCACGATGAATATGCTAGTCTCGAGCAAGCCTTTGCAGCAGGGCCAAGTTATTAACGTGGGTGACTATAGTATTCAGTCCGGCGAAATCAGCCAGCCGGGGGTAGTAACCGATGAAGCCCAAGTTGTCGGAAAGGTTTTAAAATTTAGCATTGGCGCCGGTCAGTTGTTGAAACAAGACATGTTTCGCCCCCCTTATGTGGTAACTCAGGGGCAAACCGTACAACTTATTTCCGAAGGTCAGGGGTTTAAACTTCGTTCGGAAGGTCAGGCGATGAATAATGCGGCGACTGGACAACCCGCGCAAGTAAAAGTACCATCTGGACAAGTAATTAGTGGGGTTGCCAAAAGCAACGGGGTTGTTGAAGTACGCCAATAGTGACCATTCACTTCGAAGTCGCATTTTGCTTTTGTTTGTGCATCAATGAAAAAAGTTATCGTAACCCCTAAAGTTTTTCGCCAAGTTGCCGATGTGACATATGACCAAGTCAGTTAAGAGGTGATAAAAATGAAAATTGAAAAGAGTTCGAATCCGTATATTCCACCGTCTACAGGTGAATTGTCAGCACGTACACCTGCTGCAAAACCAACTGAAACACATCCACCGGCACCCGGTGTGAGTGTTAATATTGGTTCTTCAAACCCTATTCATAGTGTAGAAAGTACCGTTGCCAGCGCCCCCTCCGTCGATGCAAAGAAAGTTGCCGATATCAAACAAGCAATTAGCGAAGGCCGCTTTCAAATCAACTCCTCGGCTATTGCCGACAGCTTGATCAACGATGTTAACGATCTTATTACTGCGGACAAGACTTGACTGACACCCCTTCCGACCACCTCTCAGCCGAACTTACTATCCATTTAAAAAATGAGAGTGGTGTTTTACGCGCTTTTATTACGCTGCTCGAAAAAGAACAACAAGCCCTACTCCTGCCAGACAGCGACTTGCTCCTGACTTTGGCTGAAGAAAAAACCCAAGCAACTCATAAACTTGCCGATCTCTCCAATCTGAGGCGGCGAAATTTGAATTTGAAAGCTGACAGCTTAGACACCACTGCCTGGATCGAAAAAAACGCCCCAGAATCTCTCTCCGCATGGAAAGAGGTGCGTGAGCTTGCAACCCGTGCGCACCAACTTAACCAAACTAACGGCGAAGTTATTCAGCTCAAATTGCGTAGTAACCAAAAAGCGCTAACTGTTCTCCTCGGTGCCTCGGAAAATGCAGCCGGACTATATGGCCGTGACGGGCAAACCAACTTGCCAATCTCGGGTCGTACTTTAGGTAACGTTTAAGGCGCCTGATCACTCCACCTTTTCCAAAAATCGTCAGGGCGGATTTCGTGAGAACGGTGAGTTCCGCCATCTGTTTGAAGTCGAAAAAAGGGGAGATATTTTGCAATGATTAAGTTTGACAACGAAAATGCTCTTCGAAGCGTGGCTATCCCGGGTTTCGTTTCCGAGCGCAACGCAGTCATCATTAGCTATCTTGCCTTGCTCGTGCTTTTCCCCCTGGATGTTTTAACGGGTTCACAAGTCTCGTTACATATTCTGTATGGATTCCCGCTTGTGTTAATTGCCCTTCATTGTGCCAACCAAAGATTGGTTATTGGCGCAGTAACTTTGGCAATATTGTTTCAATTTGTAACGCTGACCACTTATGGAGATGTGTCACTTGCCTCTAAAGTTATTGTCGCCATACTCGTTGCATCTTCAAACTCTTTGATTGTTTATGTAGCTCGATCTGCCCGTGCCAGTTATCTGGAAAACTTTCGTCAGGCCGTTGTTCTTGATAATTCTCCTCTTGGAATTTGGTATTCCGGGCTCGATGGTCGTTATCGATTCGTCAATATGGCATTTTGTGAAGCCTTTGGGGTACAAGCACAGCAATTCAAGTTGCAACTTTCTGAGAAAATCATTGGAATTGAGGCAAGTTCGAAACTCGCGCGATCGGATATATTTTGTCTGCGCAACAATCAGCCAATCATTTCCCGTGAAACCATCGAATTGTCGGATGGAAAGCCGCATCTCCTTCAGATCACCAAGATCAGGTTATCCGATAGTGGTGATAACGGTCATGGCATCATCGGCATCATGATTGATATTACAGAGGCGTTCGCTCTACAGGAAGCGCTGCAGAAGTCTCGCGACGAAATGGAGAGCAGGGTGATCGAACGAACTCATGACCTGCTGACGACAAAGAACCAGCTCGAACAAGAAATGACGGCCCGAAAGATACTGGAACGAAAAGTTCTTGAGATTAGCGAAGAGGCGCAAGCTCAAATCGGGAGGGAGCTGCATGACGATCTTGGTCAATTACTGACGGGTGCCGCGTATCTGGCCGGATCACTGGCAAATCGTCTGTTGAAGACTGACCAGACAGCCAGCGAGCAGGCAAGTGTCTTGAAAGGAATTGCCCAGGATGCGATCAAAAGATCCCGCTATATTTCCCACAGTCTGATCCCGTTCAACGTCGCGAACCGGGGATTAAGACAGGGACTCGAACAATTTGCAGAAGATGTTGTCATCGTCTCCGGAATTCCTTGCGAGCTTCATTTCAGTGGTGATGTCGAGATTATCGACTTCATGATCGCCACAAATCTTTATCGAATTACCCAGGAGGCGATTAACAATGCTGTGAAGCATAGCAAGGCCAGCCATCTTTCCATCGATCTTTATACGGACTCAAAACAAATTCTGCTGACAATTTCTGATAATGGCGTTGGATTGCCAAGAAGTTATGCGGATGAAACGAAAGGGTTTGGCATGCTGAACATGTATTACCGGGCGCAACTGATTGGAGCCAAGTTAACTGTCAATTCGAGCGAGGGCGGAGGAACGAAGATATCCCTCGACCTTCCGCTCAGTGAAAATTCCTGATTCGCCAAGTTGCCAGAGTAGAATTACTCCCGCGCCAGACCGTGTTTAATCGCATAACGCACAAGATCGGCATTGTTTTCAATGCCGAGTTTTTGCATCAGATTTACCTTATGAGTACTCACGGTTTTTGCACTCAAGAAAAGCGATTCGGCAATTTCTCCCGGATTAAGGCCGGATGCCAGCATCTGCAATACCTGTAACTCCCGGTCAGACAGCGTTAAATGGGGTGACTCTTTATCTGTAGTGCTATCGAATACCATTGCATCGACCAAGGCTGGGTCGATAAATTTTTGTCCTGAAGCTACTTTGCGGATAGCCGTAAAGAGAACCGTCTGATCGCTATCTTTCGTCACATAACCTGAAGCCCCCGCCTTCAAGGCTCGATTTACGAATTGTGATTCGTTGTTCATCGTCAGAACCAGTATCCTCATTGATGGCTTTTCCGCGAGCAGTCTCTTGATTAATTCCGGGCCGCTTACGCCTGGCATGGACATATCCAGCAACAACACATCAAATTCCAGCTTGCGTGCCAGCTCCAAGGCTTCTGAGCCATTGGTCGCTTCCCCGACCAGTTCAATATCGGTCGTATCTGAAAAGATCTGCCTTAGCCCATTTCTGACAATGGCATGATCTTCCGCGATTAGTATTTTTATCATCTTGATTATGTATGGGTATTTATTACATTCTGCCGTTTATACAAGACGTTTGCAATCTATACAGAGGTTGTTTTCAAATTTTGGAGAGCAAATGGAATGAATAATCAGAATTTTCCTAGGCAATTCTCAGATTCAACTGAAATACATACCCTGAAGCTTTCATTAATATGCACACATCGCATCACCAACAAGATTCCAGATGCGAATTGAATGTGATACGTGAGCAAATTTATAACAGATAAGTAAATATTCATAAACTGAAAGGAATTTAAAATGACTAATACCCTGGACACTAGCGCACTAAGATTGGTACACGAAGACAAACTCAAGGAACTTCAGAAACAACAAAAGAATCTGAAAGAGCTTGAGGCCGAGTTGAAACGGATCAGTGCCAAGATTAACAAAAAGGAAGAATTGACCAACGAAGACACAAAATTCATTGGAAATCTGGGTTGGTTGACGGCGCTATCAGTAAGTATCGCCACTATAGCTGCCAGTTTGTAACAGTACGCAATTCATCATATCGAAATATTTAGGAGACCATCATGAACGACGAAATCATTAACAAAGAAGACAAGACAGATATCCAGTTTCAATCGGCATTAGGTTGGCTTGCCGCAGCAGCAGTATCCATTGCCACTCTGGCCAGCTTTGCTTAACCGATTCTTTAGATGAAACACAAAAGGTGGCGAAAGCCACCTTTTATCATCGCGCAATGATTAGAAACGGGTCACTCCGGCGATGTAGATACTGTGGATTAATGCATCGCCATTAACGAAGGAGACGGTTGAAACATTATTCGCAATGATGCTGTTTGAACCTTGTCCGGTCAGGTTGTAGATGTTATATCCCAGTCGGGCATCGAAATCTTTGCTAATGGTGTATTTCATCCCCAAACCATAAATGAACCCTGTTGGCGAGTCAGTGTTGGCAGCAGTAAATTGAACCCCGGAATTTATTCCGGACCAACTGGAGTTCGATGCATAAGCACCATAGCCAAAGCGAAAAAATACCGATATTTGATCATTGCATGGCCACATTCCCAGCGTAGCCAGTTCAACTCCGCTCATGCTGATGTTTGCCAATCCGTTAGTTCCGGATAAAGTGGCGGCATTATACAACCCGTTATATCCCGCTTCAAAAGCCAGATTTTGATTAACTTGGTATCCGATCATCAAACCGTTAGACATTCCGCTTTCGGTAATGCCGTTTCCCAAATCTGAAGTTCGCGAGCTGCCTATTGAAAACAAACCATACATCTGACCTGCCAAGGCCGGTTGCAATGATGCCAACAACATTGCGATGGTAAAAAATATTTTCATGACTTTGATAGCTCCAACTAAAGAGAATCAACACCCCGGCATCTGCGCTATGGTTTCGCCGGCTCACCCAATTCAACAGGAACGCCACTTGCGGCAATTTCATTTGATGTTTGCACTGGCAAATTAACGCGCTCAAGTTCGGGACTCAATACCGTGATGGTTACACGCCGATTGCGTGCGCGTCCTTCCGCCGTGTCATTACTAAGCACGGGGCGATTATCTGCCGAACCTACTGCTGTAAGACGCTTGGCTTCAATGCCCTGAGCGATGAACAGTCGGACCACACTACTCGCCCGCGCCGATGATAATTCCCAATTTGAGGGATATACCGGTGTGCTGATAGGCACATTGTCGGTGTACCCTTCGACTTCAATAGGTTGTTCCTCGCCAACCAGCACTTTGGCAACATCTGCCAATGTTTTCTGTGCAGATGCCGCCAAAGACGCATCCCCTTGCGCGAATAATGCACTGGCATTGATGTCGAGCATGACACCGCGGTTGGTTTGTGAAACAGTCACTTGCCCGTTTTTTACAAAGGTATCCATCACTTGATTAAGCGTAGTGACAAGATGCCGCATGCGCTCGTTTTGCCTGCGTTGCTGATCCGCCAATCTGGCATCGCGGCGATCAACAATCGATTTCAAATACATTTCCTGCTCGGTTAAATGAATTACGCTGGGATCTCCCGACTTTGATATGCTGACGCCGAATGCATTGCCCAGAGACAGGCCAAAAGTCTTGTACTTGCCTTCGTTAATCGAAGAGATGGCATACATAACCACGAAAAAGGCAAATAACAGTGTCATGAAGTCCGCGTAAGAAATTACCCAGCGCTCATGGTTATCCCGGTCAACTCTTTTTCTGCGAAATGACATGATGAATTATAAATTCACGAAGTACGACTAAGAAATATAACCTTTGAGTTTGCTTTCGATAAAGCGCGGATTTTCTGCATTGGCAATCATGACCAGGCCATCGATGAGCATCTCGCGCATAATTAGTTGTTGCTGAATGAGCAATTTTAATTTGCCGGCAATGGGCAAGAACACCAGGTTGGCGAATCCCACCCCGTAAATCGTGGCAACAAAAGCGACCGCGATTCCCGCACCCAGTTTTGACGGGTCTGTCAGGCTCTGCATTACGTGAATCAAGCCCAGCACCGCTCCCAAAATTCCGATGGTGGGAGAATATCCGGCAGCGGCTTCCCACACACGGGCACCTTCCCAGCGCAGAGCCTCGTAAGCGCTAACATCAATTTCCAGCACTTCGCGTATTTTCTCCGCGCTATTTCCATCGACCAGCAATTGCAGCCCTTTGGCAATGAATGGATCTTTGATGTTTTTAATTTGCCCTTCCAGCATTAGCACACCCTCCTTGCGCGCTACGCTGCTCCAAGCCGTCAATTGATAAACCAAACTCTGTAAATCGATTTTGGGTGTAACAAAAGCCCAACGACCCATCTTGATACCTGCAATAAAAACCTGCTTTGGGTTTTGTAACAGAACTGCACCGAGCGTACCGCCAAAAACGATGAAGAAAGCCGCGCCCTGTACTAAAACAGAGACCATACCCCCTTCCAGTAATTGCCCGCCAACGATTCCGGAAAACGCGATAAGCAACCCGAATAAACTCAGCTTATCCATCAATGACCCTTAAGTATGCTGCGCAACCTGGCGACAGCCTGGCTGTGCAATTGGCACACGCGAGATTCGCTTACTTCCATTACTTCTCCGATTTCGCGTAAATTCAAATCCTGCTCGTAATGCAGCGCCATCATCAGACGCTCCCGTTCCGGCAGTTTATCGATAGCTTCGATTAGCGCAACTCTAAAGCGTTCATCCTGCAACAAAGCAAGCGGATTCGAATCGTTGTCGAAATCGTGCCGCTCAAAAAAATCTTCGTCGTCATTATCGTGAAAATCTTCGTAATATATCAGTTGCGCTCCGCGTGCTTCCTGCAACATTTGCTGATATTCGGCAAGCGAAACTCCCAGTTCTTTGGCAATTTCCGACTCAAGCGGAGCATGTCCCAATTGCTGCTGCAGGCGATGAATTGCGGCTTCGATTCGACGCATGTCGCGGCGCATACTTCTGGGTAACCAATCGGCACCGCGCAATTCATCCAACATAGCGCCGCGTATGCGTTGTGCGGCGTAAGTCTCAAACTGCGCCCCGCGAAATTCATCATAGCGGTTCGCCGCATCCAATAAACCAATCATACCCGCCTGAATAATGTCATCCACCTCAACGCTATTGGGCAATTTCACCATCATATGGTGTGCAATGCGCTTCACCAAAGGCGCATACTCCCTAAGACACTCCTCTTTATCGCTTAGTCCGCTGGCCGTATACATAGCGTTAACATTACTCTTCATGTAATAGCTGATACCACATTATTTACCGGACGTGTCTGCCGAATCAAGCGCTGCATGACTCTGGCCAAACCGCTCGCCTCTTTATCAACAACACTCTTCGAGTGCATCCAGCTCTGCGCCAACTCACCGAACTCAATTGAACTTGCCGCACCGGGGAATGCTTTAACTACCGGGCGGCACAATTGTGTTGCAAGTTTGAGCTTTTCATCAACCGGAATATATCCCATATATTCCAAACGCACTTGTAAATTCTGCCATGCTACTTGAGCTATATTGTCAAATATCGTTTGGGCTTTACGTTCATTGCTTATTTTGTTGACCACGATATCGAAATCCCGGCGGCCATTATGCAACGCCATTTTCTTGAGCATTGCATAACTTTCGGTGATCCCGCTGGCTGTTCCGTTCAAGACCAACATCAGCGGTTCATCGCCCGACAAACTGGCACACACTGAATGCCCTGCCCTTGCGGCGGCATCAACCAGCACTACATCTGCCCCCGTAGCCGCCTGAGTCAGCAAGTCCAGCAATTTATCCCGTTCATTTTCTTGCAACAGGGGAATAGTTTGCATCGCGCGCGCTACCGGCAATATTTGAGTTCCATCGTCGCTACGCATGATTACTTCGCCCAGCATTTTGTCGCCGCGAATCACATTCAGCAGATCATAGCGGGATTTGAGTGCCAAAGTATTGGCTACATTATTTTGTGACAAGTGTTCATCCAGTATTAACACGTCTTTCCCGGAACGAACCCACGCAGCAGCCAGATTGACTACCACGCTGGTTGAGCCTATTCCACTGCGTGCTCCCACAACTGCGACAACCTTGGTCGAAGTCCTCGTCAGCAAACGCCGCAGACCCTCGGCTTGATCTGAGTTAAACGATTGCTTTTCTCGTTCGCCTCCTCTACCGCAAGCGGGATAACCAGCGACTTGCCCGCTTGCGGGCTTAGTCGAATGGCTAGTTAGTTCACCAGCGGACTGAGGTGAGGGGCTGTTGTTAAACGTTTGCATCCCCATAAAGTTTTCAGGCCGCATGTTCAGCTCGCATCGTCGGAGCTGCACCCAAACCTGCCATAAAGGCCGGGAATTCCAATTCTTGCATAGCGAAAGGTGTTGGACTGGCTGTCACTTTGAAGGTACGGTGCAATAAATAATCCAGATTTACTTCGTGCAAATCTTCAGGCACACGTTGTCCGCTGGCAATGTAATGCATGACCAGCTTATGACGCAGCACCACATCCAGAACGGTACCCAATGTTACGGCTTCGTCCAGTTTGGTCGGAATGCAGCCAACCACCCCCGAGCCCTGATACATGCGCACCACATCGTCGAGCGTGCTCCCGGCACTGGTAGCGTTTAGCAACAGTAGGCGTTTAACGCCGGCGTCATTGAACATTTCTGCCTGCCCGGCCACGCGGCTGTCACGCTGTCCCACGCCCATAGTATCGATCAATACCAGATGTTTATGTTTCAAGCCGGACAATGTCAGCTTGAGGTCTTCGGTATCACGCACAGCATGTACCGCCACACCCAAAATTTTCCCGTATATTTTCAATTGCTCATGGGCGCCGATACGATAACTGTCTGTCGTAATCAGTGCGACTTTATCTGCGCCATAACGCACGACCGCACGTGCAGCCAATTTGGCTGTTGTTGTGGTTTTGCCTACACCTGTCGGCCCCACCAAGGCATAAATACCGCCACGCGCAACTACATCTTCAGTTGGCTTGGCCACACGGATGTTATGAGTTAGAAGTTTTTGAACCCAAACCTTATCCGCATCGACCGGCATTTTCTCCAACAACTGGCGCGATAACGCGGGACTGAATCCGATATTGATCATTTCACGCATCAAGGTGCTGCGCTTGGGATCACGATGCTGCATATCACTCCAAGCCATACAAGCCAATTGCTCCTGCATCATGCTGTGCAATGTTTTAATTTCGCTCATGATGCCGGATTGTTCCGGTGACGGTGTTGGCGACTGTGATGGTATTGGTGACGGCATTGCAGTGATTACTTCTGGCTTAACCGCCACCACCTCGCGTTTGGTATTTGTATCCAGCACTTTTGCACCCAGCGCTTTGGCCTGACTCATCACCTGCTGGGTAAGCACTGGCGGCTTTCCCTTTTCTACAGTCGGGATGATTTCACTTGGTCGCATTTCACTTAATTTGGATAATTCCGTGTCTGCCATCGCAACGATTTCGACATTATTGCCCACTTTGCGATTTGAAAGAATGACAGCGTCTTCCCCCAGTTCAATCCGCACCATCTTTAATGCTTCGCGCGAATTCACTGCGATAAACTTTCTTGCGTTCATACTCTACCCCCTACCAAAGATGTAACCCTAACCGTTTTGAATCCCGGCACTTCCTCTTGCGATATTACTTTGAGCTGCGGCAATGATCGTTTCAGGAAGCGCGCCAACAAATCTCGAATTTGCCCCGGAACCAACAACACTGTTGGCAACCCTAATTGCTCTTGGGTATGCGCAGCATTTTGTGCTTCGCGCAGCAAGGTATTGGCCAAGCCCGGCTCGATAGCCGAACCGCCGCCTGCCTGTATCGCTTGCGAGAGCACGTGTTCCAACTCTTTATCCATGCCGATCACTTGCAGTTCTTGCGCGGAAGGATAGAACTGCTGCACGATGGCCGGCCCAAGGGCAACGCGAACCAAACCGGTCAGCACGGCCGCATCTTGGGTACGGGTGGCATGTTCCACCAGCGTCTCCAGAATTGTGCGCATGTCGCGGATATGCATTCCCTCGTCCAGCAAATTCTGCATCACTTTTTGTACGGTCGAGAGCGGCAACAATTTCGGCACCAAGTCCTCGATAAGTTTGGGAGCCGCCTTGGCAACATGGTCTAGCAACTGTTGCAATTCCTGACGACCCAACAGTTCGGCAGCATGGGTGTGAATTAGGTGGCTCATGTGGGTTGCCACAACCGTTCCGGCATCAACCACCGTATATCCCATGGCTTGTGCATTCTCGCGCAATTCCGCATCTATCCAGGTAGCTGGCAAACCAAACGCGGGATCTTGTGTTTGCAACCCTTCCAACACTCCGCTCGCATTACCGGGATTGATCGCGAGAAACAAGCTTGAGTAAGCTTCACCGGTGCCGATTTCGGCGCCTTTCAGGGTGATGCGATAAGCATTGGGACGCAATTCGAGATTGTCACGAATATGCACCGACGGTGGCAGGAAGCCCATTTCCTGGGTAAATTTTTTGCGTATACCTTTTATACGGCGCAACAGATCGCCGTCTTGAGCCTTATCAACCAGTGAAATAATACGATAACCCACTTCCAAACCCAGCACATCCACCTGTGAGACATCTTCCCAGCTTGCTTCCGGTGCTTCGGACGGGGGAGCGACGACCGTTTCCACCACAGGCTGTTCCAACTCTCTCTTGGCACGCCGCAAGATGAAATAGCCGAACCATCCCAGCAAACCGGCCAATAACAAAAACGCGAAATGCGGCATACCCGGAATCATGCCCAACATGCCAATGATTCCAGCGGTCAAAATGAGTACCTGTGGACTGGTAAATAGTTGCTTGACCAATTGTTGGGCAATATTCTCATTGCTGGTTACACGACTGACCACCAGACCGGCTGCGGTAGAAATTACCAAGGCGGGAATTTGCGCCACCAAGCCATCACCGATGGCCAGCAAGGTATATGTCTTAGCGGCTGCGGCCAAATCGAGGTTGTGCTGCAACACGCCAACCACGAACCCACCCACCAGATTGATCGCCAAAATGATGATGCCGGCAACCGCATCGCCGCGCACGAATTTGCTCGCACCATCCATCGCGCCGTAGAAATCCGCTTCTTGTGCGACTTCGGCGCGGCGGCGGCGGGCTTCGTCTTCACCGATCAGCCCGGCATTCAAATCGGCATCAATTGCCATCTGTTTGCCCGGCATCGCATCCAAGGTAAAGCGTGCGCCAACTTCAGCGATACGGCCCGCACCCTTGGTGATAACCATGAAGTTGATGACCACCAGAATGGCAAACACCACGATACCTACAGCGTAATTTCCCCCGACCAGAAAATGACCAAACGACTCAATCACCTTACCCGCCGCATCCGGTCCGGTATGGCCTTGCAGCAGAACCACGCGAGTTGAAGCGACGTTAAGCGACAAGCGTAGCAAAGTCGAAATCAGCAAAACTGTCGGGAAAGAAGCAAAATCCAGCGGCCTAAGCGTATTCATGCTCACCAGCAAAACCATGATTGCCATTGCGATATTGAAAGTGAACAAGATGTCCAATATAAAAGGCGGGAGTGGCAGTACCATCATCGCCAAAATCATTACGATCAAAATCGGTCCTGCCATACTGCGCAAGCCAAAGCGTTTGAACATATCCTGAAGTAAACGCAAGAAATTCATTTCCGAGTCCTTCCATTTGAAGTTGCATCACCGGATGCAATCCAACACGGTGTTTTAGTTAGTACTATTATCGGAACTTCAGCGGAAAACGAGCGGAGGAATAGAAGGGGATTTAGGCGGCTATTTATGGGTGATAACAAAATTCAGATTAAATCCAGCAGAACGTGTCAGCGCTTAACTTTCAAAGTGGACAGAAATATAGTCGCAATTGGCTGCCTCTTGTTGTTTAATTATTGACGCTTGAAAGTCGATGCTTGATAATGCCATTATTAATGGCATGGTTTATTAAGTTGAATATAGGATTGATTCGGGGCAGCGGCGCCGAAAATATTTTTACTTGTCTGGTTGAATTTCCTATCCTTCCCGAGCTGGAATCTTTAATTAATTTATCCGAAAAATATATGAAAAGAATAGCGGCATTAGTCCTTCTTTGCTGTTGCATTTCCACGACTTCGTTTGCTGCGCCACTTTATGCGGGCATTCAAATCGGGGACACTACGGCTGGCGCGTTGTTGGGTTTTCAGATAAATCAAACCTACGCGGTTGAAATGCATTATTCAGAATCAAATTCCAGCACAAGCCACGCGGGATTGACAGTGGATACGGCAACCAACGAAATTGGCGTTGTCGGCATAGCCTCTTTTCCCGTAAAGCTGCGAGATGTGTTACCTTGCGACTTGTTCGTCAAGGGTGGCTATGAGCATACAAACAATACCGATACGTATTCCATTCCGACCTCCGTCACCCTCACCCTCCCCTACTACGACACCCTCAGCAGCCAAAAGAACCAGTTTATTTTCGGCGGTGGTGCCGAGTATGATTTCTCAAAATATCTGACGGGCCGTACCGGGCTGGATTTCGTGGGTTCAAACAGAATGCTCAACCTGAGTGCCATTTTCAAATTCTGATCAGCGTCTTGGGCAACACATTATTAATGGGTTATTGAGGAAAAACATGGAAAAAGTTTTGCTAATCATATTGATGTCATTGGCTGCTGCCGCTCAGGCAAGCGAGGCTACTGCACCCGCTACTCTTCCTACCAAAGGAGCAGCAACCGCCACTGCACCCGCTACTCTTCCTGCCAAAGGAGCAGCAACCGACACCTCTCACTGGTTGTATGTGGGCGCACAACTGGGCGACTCGGTCGTTGGCGGCCTGCTTGGCCTGCAATTCACCAAAATATATTCGCTGGAAGTTCGCTACGACTATGTTGACCCTGTTATCCAGCCCAACAATAAAGTCACTGCTTCAAGTACAGGTGCCGCGTTTGTCGCGATGTTCCCGGTGAAGTTCAGTGGCGTTGACCCTTTCTTCCTGTTTGCAAAAGCCGGTTACGAACGGACAGAGTCCAAGTCGACCACTTCTGATCCCGGTATTCCCGGATTATTCCCGGCCTCAACCTCGGTCAGCACCACGGTGACGAACCGTGCAACGGTTGGTGCCGGCGCCCAGTATGACTTCACTAATAACGTCAGCGGACGCATCGGTGTGAACGCCATCGGCAGCGACCATTCAGTTTATCTCGCCGCAATTTACAAGTTCTAATCAAACGCAAATGTGCCTGCCATATTTTATTCGTGCACTGAACATCCGATCTTCATTGCTCATTGCGAAAGTCGCATTGCTCACCGCCCTGCTCACCGCATGCGGCATTAGCGAAAAAACAACGACAACATCTACCGGGGTTCCTATTGCACCGGTAGAGGCTTCGCGCCTGCTTTCACAGGCAACTTTTGGCCCGACTGCTGAAGAAATTAACCGGCTGAGCCAGATGGGAATAGATGCCTGGTTCAGTGAACAGTTCAACAAGCCGCAAAAATTGCATTTCGTCTATATGAATGCAGCACAAAATACACTGGCTGCCGGACAAAGTCTCAGCGAAGATCAATTCTTTGAGTCGTTCTGGCAACAGGCCGTCAACGGCGATGATCAATTGCGCCAGCGTGTAGCATTTGCACTTTCAGAGATATTCGTCATCTCGTACCAGAACAGCACGCTCGCCTATAATCCCCGTGGTGTTGCCAATTACTACGACACCCTGGCCGCATACTCTTTCCGCAATTTCCGTGATCTGCTTGAAGCAGTTACGCTGCACCCCATGATGGGGAATTATCTCAACGCATTGGGCAACCAGAAAACCGTCGGGACCCTTGAGCCTAATCAGAATTATGCGCGCGAGGTAATGCAACTCTTCACAATTGGCCTCAGACAGCTCAATCAGGATGGGACAGACACCACCGTTCCGGCGACCGCAACTTACACCAGTGACGATATCAGAGGCCTCGCCAAAGTATTCACGGGCTGGAGCTGGGCCGGGCCGGACAGAAGCTCGACCCGATTCTTTGGAGGGAATCCCGATGAGAACCGCGACTGGCTGCCGATGCAAAATTATCCGGCATACAACGAGACATTGCCCAAAACATTTCTGGGCGTAACTATTCCTGCAAATACTTCGGGCGAAGCCAGCCTGAAGATCGCGCTGGATACACTGTTCAATCACCCCAATGTCGGCCCCTTCATCGGTCGTGAACTCATCCAGCGTCTGGTCACCAGTAATCCCAGCCCTGCTTACGTGGGCCGCGTTGCAGCAGCGTTTGCCAACAACGGACAAGGTGTGCGCGGCGACATGAAAGCGGTGATCGTGGCAGTGCTGCTTGATCCTGAGGCAAGAACAGTCCCGACATCCGATACCGCTGGTAAATTGCGCGAACCTGTCATTCGCCTCGCGAACTGGATGCGCGCATTTCACGCCTACTCCAGTTCAGGGCGCTTCCAGATGGGCACCACGGACGATCCGCTCTGGGGGCTGGCGCAAACGCCAATGCGTTCGCCTTCCGTGTTCAACTTCTTCCGTCCTGAATACGTTCCTCCAAATACCAGTATTGCACTGGCAAACAAGCTCTCTCCCGAGATGCAGATCACCGATGAGATGTCGGTGACCGGTTACCTGAACTTCATGCTTAACGCCATCCCGAATGGCACCGGTATTTCGAACGATATCAAGGCAGATTACACAGCCGAGCTCGCACTGGCAGGGACGCCTGGCTCGCTCGTGGATAGCATCAATCTGCTGCTCATGCAAAATCAGATGTCGGCGACCTTGCGTAGCCAGATACTGACCGCGATCAACTCGAATCCGGACAATACTCCGCTCAATCGTGTTTATCTCGCGATCTACCTGACCATGGCTTCACCCGAATATATCGTGCAGAAATAAGCAGAGGCACCCATGACAAAATCCATCGATACTTCCCGCCGTGAATTCCTGCGCAACGCTTCAGCACTCTCCCTGGCCGGCTCTATCGGCGCACCGTTTGCCTTGAATCTATTTGCCATGAACGCGGCTGCCTCAACCCTTACCTCCGATTACAAGGCGCTCGTTTGCCTCTATCTGGCCGGCGGCAACGATAGCGCCAACATGGTTGTGGCAACCGACACTCCGTCTTGGACGACTTATCAGGCAGCACGCGGCGGCTCCATTGCGCTGCCGCTGGCAAACCTGCTGCCCATCGTTCCGACCACCGCCAAGGTGGATGCGGTGGGTACTCGTTCGTTCGCGTTGCATCCAAACATGGCACTGCTGCAAACTTTATTTGACGCTGGGCGTGCCGCCGTCATCGCCAATGTTGGCACGCTGATTGTACCGATAGCGGATAAAGTCGCTTACAACGACAGTACTATCCTCAAACCTTCCAACCTTTTTTCGCACAGCGACCAGACAACCCAATGGCTATCCACCGATCCCGCAAAGCCCATTTATGGCTGGGGCGGACGCATGGAGGACAATCTAAAATCGAGCAACAGCAAGCAAAATTTCTCCAGCATTTCCATGACTGGCAACACCGCATTTTTGGCGGGCGAAACTATCAACCAGTATCAGGTCAATTCAAACGGCAGTGCAGTAGCAATTGGCGGAATGACCAATCTGTTCGGAACCAACAGTCCGCTACAGACAATCATAACCAATACAGCCGCCGGTAATATTTTCGAAAAAGACCACGCCGCTATCGTGCAACGTGCCATCGCAGCGCAGGCCGACCTCAACACCGTCATGCTGGCAACCACCTCCGTGGCGGCTCCCACCCAGTACATGGCATACTACAACTATCTTTCAAACAACCCGATTGCAACCCAATTGCAGACCGTGGCACGGATCATCGCCGGGCAAACCACTCTGGGCGCACACCGCCAGATATTCTTCGTCAATGTAAGCGGGTTTGATACGCACAATGGACAGTTGGCCGCGCAAGGCGACCTGATGGCACGGCTGGCACATGCGATGTCATATTTCGATGGCGTGCTGGCAACGCTGCCCGTCGGCGACATGCGCAACAACGTAACCCTTTTTACCGCGTCCGACTTCGGACGTACTTTCGCCAGCAACGGCAGCGGCACCGACCATGGCTGGGGAGGCCATCATTTTGTTGTGGGCGGCGCAGTCAAAGGCAAGGAAATCTACGGTGAGTTTCCCCAAACCGCCGTCAGTAACTCCGCGACCGGCGTCGACAACCCGCGCGACATCGGGTCGGGAAGCCTGATACCTAACCTCTCCGTCGATCAATATGCCGGCACGCTGGCCAAATGGTTTGGTCTAAGCCCGACTGAAATAGCTGCCGTCTTTCCCAATCTGGCAAATTTCCCCGTTCAGGATCTGGGCTTCATGGCCTAAGCGTTACTGAGCTTCGCTTTATTACACAATATTCACACTACTCCGCTGCCAACTCCGGGTTCGTGTGGTATGGATCCAGTTCTTTCGGAACCGGCAACTCGCTCGGCTGTACCGGATAGTTACCGCCCGTTGTCTGATAACGGCGCAACTGGTAGACATAGGCCAGCACCTCGGCAACCGCGGTGTACAGCGCCTCCGGTATGCTCTGACCCAGATCAGTATGTTTGTACAATGCACGGGCGAGCGGTGGCGCTTCCAGAATTGGGATGTTGTTCGCCTTGGCAATTTCTTTAATCTTCGCCGCCATCAGGTGCGTTCCCTTGGCCACTACAACCGGCGCACGCATGCCATTTTCGCTATATTTCAAAGCGACAGCGAAGTGTGTCGGGTTGGTTACTACCACATCAGCAGTCGGAATCTCCGCCATCATGCGGCGGCGAGCCATCTCGCGCTGCATGCTGCGAATCTTGGCCTTGACCTGCGGATCGCCTTCACTTTCTTTGGCTTCGCGGCGTACTTCTTCCTTGGTCATTTTCAGCTTCTTATTGTGTTCCCACAATTGGAAGGGCACATCCACGCCGACGATTAACAACATTCCTCCCATAATCGTGGCGAAGCATGCCCACATCACGCTGCCCAAATGAGGAATTGCCTGCACGAGAGGCTCGCTTACCAACAGCAAAACATTATCCCGATTGTGCCAGATTGCCCAGGCCCCGATCCCGCCTACCAGCACCGATTTGGCAATGGCCTTGCCCAATTCGACCAGACTGTGGACAGAGAACATGCGCCCTATGCCGGAGGCCGGGTTGAGCTTGGAAAAATCAGGGATGAGAGGCTTGAAGGTAAACAGCCATCCGTTAAGTAATAACGGTGAGAACGTCGCAACGCCCAATAACAGCAGCAAAAACGGCAAAAAAGTCATCAGGGCTTCCAATGACAAATTATGCAAATGAGGCATTAGCAACTCGGGTTTAAATACAATATCCGAATTCAATGTCAGACCTTCACGAAGCAGCTTAATGAGCTGTTCCGAAAGTGAAGATCCCATTAGCCAGAGTCCCGCACCACCGGCCAATAATACCGCAAAAGTCGACAGCTCTCGCGAACGCGCAACCTCGCCTTCTTCCCGCGCCTGGTCTAAGCGCCGCTGTGAGGGCTGTTCTGTTTTTTCTAAATCGCTATCTTCTGCCATGACTTTTTACTCCTGTCGTCATGGCTATTATCTGAAGATGCGGTCAATTCAAATCGTCAATCAGAGAGCATTTAGTCGCATTTATCGTTCTCATATTAAATGTAAGAAAAATTAGAACAACTCAATATCACCACTCACCGGCTTCTTCTCTATTGTCTGGAGATATTGTGTTTCCTGTTCAACAATCACATTGTTATGCAATGAGCGCAGGCGTTTGACCTTAACTTTTCCCGATAAAGGGAAATACACCACCATACGCGGGAAGACATCGCCGACATCTTCCGATGATATCCGCAAACCTTCCGTTTCGATGTAGTCTCGCGCAAATGAAATGTTACGCAAGCCTACATCCGTCATGTTGGCAATAATTCTTCCGCCTCCAAACAACTTAACCTCCAGATTTTGTCTGCTCCCGCCATTTTTCAAAATCTCATTGATCAAATGTTCCATTGCGAAGTTGCCATAACGCGTGGCAGAACCCAATCCCGCCGCTTTCCAACTGCCTTCTTCCGCAGAGGCCGGTAGCATAAAATGATTCATGCCACCGATACCATTTGTCCGATCCCGGATGCACGCCGAGATACAAGATCCCAGAGTCGTATAGATGGCCTCATCATTCTTGGTGACGTAATATTCGCCCGGATTCAATCGTGCAGAATAAGCGCCATAAGCTTCATGCCATCCGCGTTTGACATGTTCAAAACCGGGTAGTGACAAGGGCAATCGGGTTGTGGGTAGTTCGGCCATGAATTTTATTTACCCAAGAACAATTTTTCTGCTTCAGCAACTTCTTCCTGAGCTTCTGCTACCACTTCATTGATTACCTCTTCCGATTTCATACCAACGATTTCCCATGCGGAGGGGTCGATTGGAGAAACATCCAGCGGATCAAGTGTTCGTATCTCCGCCATTAACGCAAGAATGTTTGCAATATGCACTAGCGCCACTTCGCGCGGAAAGCGCAAACTGGCATGGATATCATGATGAAATTCAATGCACTCTTCCAGCATCGGCGGTAGTTTCCATTGGCGCGCCAGCTCTCCACCGACCTGCGCGTGGTCGAAACCAATGATTTGGCGTTCGGCCTGATAGACAGGTAATTCATCTGCACTATCCAGCACCGTCAGTAATCCCTCTTTTGCCTGTTGCGGCAACCGATTGAAAATCACAAGTTCGCCAATATCATGCAGCAACGCCGCCGTAAAAAGCGCGTCCGAATCAAAACGATTTCCGCGTTTTGCCAAAATTCGTGCTATCAAGGCACAATACAAACTGTGTTTCCAGAAATCCTGCATCGACACTAGTGTATTGGGCATTCCCTCGAATGTGCTGGCTACTGAAGTTGCCAGTGCCAAACTGCGGATCTGTGTGGTGCCAATGATTGAAACCGCTTTTGCAACGGTATCAACGGTGGACGAAAGTCCATAGAATGAACTATTCGCAACCCGCAAAAGTCGAACCGTAAACGAAGGATCATGACCGATCACTTTGGCTATTTCGATGTTACTACTATTGTGGTCTTCTACCAGTTGATTAATGCGAATGAACACATCCGGCAGCGTTATCAAGCGGCCGACATCTTTCACTAACTCCGCAACGTTTGGTTTCATCGGAATAGTTCTCTGGTTTATTGATGGAATTAGCTGATCGTAAATATTTTATGAAAATTCGCAATGTCTAGAATTTTCACCACAGTGGGATTGGGTTGGCTCAGCGAAATCTGTTTATTGGCTGCTTGCGCACGCTCACGAAATATTAACAACATGCCAAGTGCCGAGCTGTCCAAATATGCCACAGCGGACAAATTTACTGCTATCGAATTTATCGATGAATCTGCCAATAACGCTGAGTATGCTCCCTTGAATTCCCGATGCGCATTGAAGTCGAAGCGTCCACCCAAACTCAGTACTGCATGATTCCCATTTTTGGATTGCCTGATATCCATTTTTTTAATTCCCTTGGCTTATGCTACAACTAAAATGAACCTCTAGACTCGGTTGCCCATTCCTCCACTACTGATCAATCTCTGTAGTACTTTTTGCGCCATGTCTTGAATCGGCACAACTTCATCAACCGCACCCACTGCAATGGCTTCGCGCGGCATGCCAAACACCACGCATGTTGCCTCATTCTGGGCAAAATTATATGAACCCGCCTGACGCATCTCAAGCATACCTATAGCACCGTCTTTGCCCATACCCGTTAACATTACGCCAATTGCATTCTTTCCCGCATTTTTCGCCACTGATCGAAACAAAACTTCTACCGAAGGACGATGGTGGTTTACCGGCGGTGTCTGGCTTAACTCAGTCATGTAATTCGCACCGCTGCGTTTGAGCAACAAATGCGAGTGACCGGGGGCAATATAAGCGTGCCCTGGCAACACACGTTCATTTCCTTCCGATTCTTTCACGGTAATTTTACATAACCCATCCAGTCTTGCTGCAAATGACTTGGTAAAGGCTTCCGGCATATGTTGTGCAATCACGATACCCGGAGCATCGGCTGGCAGTCGGACCAGGAACTCTTTTATCGCTTCTGTGCCTCCGGTGGATGCGCCTACCGCAATAATTTTTTCAGTCGAACCGATGTGCATTCCCAGCGCGGGAAGTTGCTCACGGGGCAAAGTTGGGGTCGAAATGCGGAATTTCCCGCGAGCATTGTAGGCCACCCGGATCTTTTCCGTGATGGTCTCGGCATATTCGCGCATACCATCTGAAATACCCAACTTTGGCTTGGGGAGAAAATCAACGGCACCCAATTCCAGTGCGCGCAAAGCAGCCTCGGAACCCCGCTCTGTCAAACTGGATATCATCAGCACCGGCATTGGCCGCAAACGCATTAATTTGTCGAGAAAAGTTAATCCGTCCATCTCCGGCATTTCAACATCGAGAGTCAACACATCCGGATTTAATGTCTTGATCATTTCCCTTGCTTGTAACGGATTCGATGCCGCACCTATCGCATGCATATCAGGACTATCATTGATGATTTCAGTCAAAATTGCACGGATCAACGCCGAGTCATCAATAATGAGGACGTTGATTTTTCTTGCGGGCATCACGGCATCTGTCATCGTTTAGGCCTGAGTCGATTTATGATATTTTTCAAAACAGCTCAATGTCACCCTGAATGTCCGCATGCTTTAGACGAGCTCCATACTCTGCTTCGCGTTCAATAATTGTATCGTTATTCGGATGCAATAACTTCTTCAACATGACCTGGCCGCTTGCAGGGAAAAAATAAATTTTACGCGGGTAGATATCCAGCAGTGACTTTGCCACCAGACGAATGTTATCTTTTTTTAAATACTCCAGTGCAAATTCAACATTGCGCTCGCCAATGTTTGTCACCGTAAAGCCGCGCAGCACGTTGCCGCCGCCAAACAACTTTGCCTCAAGATTGGAACGCTTTGCTCCGGCTTTCAACAACTGGTTTATCATCGTTTCCATGGCATAACTTCCATAGCGCGCACCCGCCGCTACCGGACTCTCGCTTTTGTCATCTGGCAACATGAAATGGTTCATTCCACCGACTCCTGTCACCCGGTCGCGAATACATGCCGCCACACAAGAACCCAGCACAGTTACCAGTACCATGTCGCGCTTGGTAACGTAATATTCTCCCGGCATCAATTTAATCGCTTCCAAATTAAAGGTATTATCGAAATACCGGTTGGGAGATAAAATTTCCTGAAAGTCGGAGTGATCGTTCATCGAACTTTATTCCGAAGGCAGCTCATACTTACCGGCTTTCCTCGCCCTTGCGTTGCAATTTATATTTTGGGGATAATTCATATACTGTTTTGCCGCGCAATTTGAAATACTCATCCGCCTGGTGAAAGCTTTCCGAATGTCCCGCAAACAGCAGTCCGTTACTTCTCAGCAACGGAACGAATTTTTTTAGGATATCCAGTTGCGTCTGCTTGTCAAAATAGATCATTACATTGCGGCAAAAGATCACATCCAACGGCGGTCTGATATGCCAGTCTTGATGAAGCAAGTTTATCTGGCGGAATGAAATCATATCCCGCAACTCTGGCCGCACACGCACGAAGCCAGTCTGTGCGCCGGTACCGCGCAGAAAGAAGCGCTTTACCAATTCCGGATCGAGCTTGCTCACCCTTTCATCCGGGTACACCCCTGCCTTGGCTGTTTCCAATACTTTAGTATCCAAATCCGTAGCGAGGATGGTAACTTTGCTCGCGTCGTGACCCAGTGTATCGATTACGGTCATTGCCATTGTGTAAGGCTCTTCACCCGTTGAAGCCGCAGAGCACCACATCGTGATAGGGTGTTTGCCTGCAATAGAACGAAGATGTTCGGCCAAAATCGGAAAGTGATGCGGCTCTCGAAAAAACGAGGTCAGATTGGTCGTTAGGGAATTGGTAAACGACTCCCACTCCGCTGCATTGTTGTTTTCAAGCAATACAAGATATTCTGAAAAAGTCTTAATGCCGGTAGCGCGCAAGCGCCTCGATAATCGGCTGTAAACAAGTTCTTGCTTGGAATCGCTTAACGAAATACCCGCATGCGCATAGATTAATTTGCGCACCCGGTCAAAATCACGCGAGGTGAAATGGAATTCACGACCGTCTTTTAGGGCTTCGGAGTCTGTCATTCTCCTATCTTAAACCAGCAGAGGCAGATTTGTGAAAAATTTCAGCAATGATCTATTTGTCTAATTTATATACCAGAACCAAATATTGACCCAATCAAACTGGTAACTCCCATGGCCAACGCCCCCCAAACTAGAACGCGTGTTGCACCGCGCAGGACGGATGCGCCGCCAGCCCGCGCAGCAAAGGCACCCAAAGTTATTAGAAATAGTAGAGATACGCTTGCAATAACAGATATTTTTGCATTTTCAGGCGCCGCTATATCCGCCAAAAGAGGAACGACTCCACCAATGGTGAAGCTGATTGATGAAGTCACGGCCGCCATTATTGGCTTTGCCGACAACGCATTAGTAATGCCAATTTCATCACGGGCGTGCGCACCGATGGCATCATGCGCCATGAGCTGAAGTGAAACCTGGGTTGCGAGCTCGTAATCAAGCCCGCGCTTAATATAGATATCCCGCAATTCTGCGTGCTCGGAGTCATAATTATGCTTAAGCATATTTTTTTCGACCTCTAGATCGGCATGCTCAGTGTCGGACTGTGAACTTACTGACACATACTCGCCAGAGGCCATAGCAAGCGCTCCGGCAAATAATCCGGCCAGACCGGCAACTAAAATCCCGCTTGAATTTGTATGTGCCGCTGCAACACCAAGCATCAAACTGGCAATTGATAACACGCCGTCATTTGCGCCAAGCACGGCTGCACGCAGCCATCCTGATCTCTGGGTGTAGTGGATATGTGACTTCATGCTATTGAATTCCCGCGAGAGAATGTTCTAGCCCGTATCATTGCATATCAGGCTTGTTCTCAACGAACAGAACATGGGCAGCATTGTGCACCATATCAGATAACACTTTGTCATCGGCTCCGTTACTGACCGATGGATGCGTATCCATAGTCATTTGGTAGGTGCCTTTTATGTATAGCTTCACTTCGGCTTTAATATAAGTTATCGAGTTGGTCTGGCCCGGCGAACCCATAAATCCTCGACCTTTCGTCACCTTACGTAAAGTTTTGAACAACCAAACAACACGGTTTGGAAAATTTTCACTACCAGATACTCCTTCTACAAAACGCCAAGGCGCCAAATTTTCTTCTTGCAACTTCCGAGCCAAATACGCTGACAACTGCACCTGAGTGAAGCCGGGAACTTGTCCCAAAACTTCAATAGCGATAATTTCAGATTCTTGTCCCCCTGACGCTAGCGATGGAGTGTCGGCTGCATTGGCTATATTAATGTAAGCGAATGCAATAATAGCCATCAAAATACTTAGCGTATATTTTATAAAACGCATAGCAGACTCCTATTAAATCTCGGCATGAAGACGAAAAGCAAAAACGTGAACCGGTCCCCGATCAGCATTGAAGGCCGGATTCATAATGAATTGATAATCCGGGCTGAGCCACCCGCCCTTAAACAAGTTAATACTGTAGTAGCCTTCAAAGATTGTTTCTGGCCGGTAATTTAAAGCACCATCACCGATGAAATAAGAAATTCCTCCGGCCTCAAGAAAGCGCCTACGGTCGGCTGATAGATAGTTTTGCAGAAATGAAACGCCAGCCGAATCTTCGTTTCTTTGCCACAGGTTGCCTTTAAGCGCGAGCCCTGTTGAGAGGGAGTCATCCACTTCGGTAAAAGCCCATGTTTCAGTGTGCCCGTCAGTCACCATGGCGCGCAGAAAAAATCCGGTGTTGTCGCTGACTTCCTGTTCGATATTTACGCCGATTCCGTATTTATCCCTTTCAGTATTTTCTACTGCAACAAGCGCCTCCGGTCCGGTATATTGACCCGGATGGGCTTTTAACCAGTTTAGGGCGTCATTGAATGAAGCCAGTACGGCACGATTGTGATAAGCCAAAACCCGAATTTTTCCGGGACGTGCATCCAGTGTGTGCGAATGTTCAATTTCAATTTGATCGCCATAGTGTTGATCGAGTTTGAAATCGACCGGCAAAACATTTGGCGTTATTGGCCCCGTCATGCGACCGATACGAAATGCCCATTCGTTCACATACCACTCTGCGGTTGCACCCCAGCCATAGCCACGCGCATCGGCAGCGTAATCGTAAGCGGCATAGGTCCAGTTACCCCAGTTCATAAACTGGGTACGGGGATCTTTATTATAAATATTGGGGTCGAAAACATCTTGTATCGCGAAATTACCGGCGGTCAATACAAAACGATTTTTGTCTATGAAACCGGCAAATTGGTTTGCCACGTCATCCACATGGTCGCTGCCGCCGCCGTTGTTCCAAGTTTGGCGCAAAAACAGGCGTTGTCTATATTCGCTTGGGGATGTTCCTCCTGCGCGTGTGATTTCACCGTTGGTGTATCCGCCCAATCCAACTAAACTCCCAGTAAAAGGTACACCTTCAACCATTTCAGTATTGTAAAAAAACTCTCCATTCGTCCATGGCCGCACACCTAGCATGGCTGTCGCTGTAAACGTATACATATTGTCCGGGCCTGTTGTCAGGCTGTTTGGCCCCGTATGGGGCGCAGAAAAGGCTGGATGATATTGCCAGTTGTATGTCGTTTGAAAATGCGCTGAAAGTACGTCAGTATCAGCCGGATCGGGTGTATTAGCTGTATCGGCTTGGCACAGCGGTGATATGCAAATACTGCCAACCAATATAATCAAACTAGTATTTATAGTGGTCATGTTGATGAAACTGGGAAATGAGAAGCGCATAGATATTATTCTTGTTAATCAAAAGATCCTCTAAAGTATTAGAGCAATATACAACACCCAATTTTAGCAAATTGAGATTTCATTTATATTACACCCGCTAAAATACCGGGTACACTTTAGGTTTAACTGAGATCAGTTTCCAGGCCTGTTTACAGCAGACTTAGAACGATACGGGCGAGGATTTGGGCGACAGCAGTTGGCCCTTTTGTGAGAACACCTCCCGATTAGCCGGTCTGTAAGATCATGCCGTGTAAATACTTTGCGGGCCTCGAGGCGAGGCTAATGCTGCCACATCCAAGATCAGCGCCACTTTGCCGTCACCCATAATCGTAGCACCGGATATGCCCTGCACCTTGCGGAAGTTTGATTCCAAACTCTTGATTACCACTTGATGTTGCCCCAACAGCTCATCCACCATCAATGCTGTTTTCTTTCCCTCGGTTTCAATGATGACAACAATACCTTTGGTGAAATCAGTGACGGCATTTTGAATATTGAAAATTTCATGCAATGCCAACAGCGGCAGGTATTCGCCACGTACTCGCAACAAATGTCCTTCACCACTAACCGATTTCAGATCATCCGGATTAACTTGCAACGACTCTACTATCGAACCCAGTGGCGTGATAAATGTCTGGCCTCCCACCGATACTGACAATCCATCCAATATCGCCAGAGTCAATGGCAGACGTATCGTGGTACGGGTCCCAATACCTTCTGCCGAATCAATCTCGACGCGACCACCCAGTTCGGCGATGTTTCTTTTCACAACGTCCATTCCTACACCGCGACCGGAAACATCCGTCACGACTTCGGCAGTGGAAAAGCCCGCTTCGTAGATCAGCATCCACACAGCGGCATCGGGCATGTCATCGCTGGCATTCATGCCGCGCTCTCTGGCTTTGCCGAGTATCTTTTTGCGATTAAGTCCGCCTCCGTCATCGGCAACCTCAATCACGATATTGCCGCCCTGATGGAATGCATTCAGCGTGATCGTTCCAGTGGCAGGCTTGCCCGCAGCAATACGTTTTTCCGGCATCTCGATACCATGATCGAGGCTATTGCGAATCAAGTGGGTGAGAGGGTCGGCAATTTTTTCTATCAGCCCTTTGTCCAACTCGGTGCCTTCTCCCAGCGTTTTGAGTTCAATTTGTTTGTTGAGCTTGTTTGCCATGTCCCTCACCACGCGGGGGAAACGACTGAATACGAATGAAATAGGTAACATGCGTACTGCCATTACCGATTCTTGAATGTCGCGCGTATTGCGTTCCAATTGGCTTAAACCGCTTTGTAGGCGTTCAATCACTATCGGGTCGAGTTGAGATGCAGACTGCGTCAGCATTGCTTGCGTAATAACCAACTCGCCTACCAGATTAATAAGCTGGTCAACTTTTTCCACGCTGACACGAATTGATGAATCTGCGGCAGCGGGGGGCGGGGTTCTGTCTGCCACGCGCCTTGTCGGATGTGCCTGCTCGGCAACTAAAACTGGCGGCTTTTGCGTTTCGGAATCATGTTGTGCTATAGGCGTCTCAACATCTGCTTTGGAGTCAGGATTAGGTTCCTGTAAAAATCCATAGCCGCGATTATTTTCACGCTCAGCTTTTTGAACGGGTGTTTCTTCAAAAAAACCATACCCCTGTAGGTCTTCAGTCTTTGCTGCATCTTGCGTAACAGCCGTGGACTCGTCATCGAAAAATCCATAGCCCGGATCGGCGACTTCGGCTTTCTCGGTGTCAAAGAAACCATAGGCTTCTTCAACCGGCACAATAACAGCAGTTTTGGCTGTTTTTTTCGCTTTGGATTTTGTCGCAGGTTGAGGGATTGTTTTAACCGAAGAAAGTCGCTCCAAATTAGCCCGCGCCTTGCTGACCACTTCTTGATCAACTTCGCCCGAATCACGGTGTCCTGCCAACTGCATGGCAATGGCATCACCGGCTTCCAGAAACGCGTTGACCATTTCATTCGTCAATGAAATTTCTTGTTTACGTAATTGATCAAGTAACGTTTCGAGCACATGCGTTACTTCGATCATGTCTGTAAAACCAAATGTCCCGGCTCCGCCCTTAATTGAGTGCGCTGCACGGAAGATGGCATTCAAATCATCCATGCTGGGGTTATTCACATCCAACCCCAAAAGCAATCTTTCCATATTGGAAAGATGCTCTGCTGCTTCTTCAAAGAAAACCTGGTAGAACTGACTTAGATCGAAACTCATGACAGGTTACCTTTTTGAATGTGAAATTTGAAATGTAAATCGGCTCGATGCGCTGGCTCTACATTTCAGGCTTCCTTTTCACATTTGTTTACCCGATAACTTTTTTCACAACTTCCAGCAATTTTTGGGGATCAAACGGTTTAACGATCCAGCCGGTTGCTCCTGCTGCTTTACCCTGAGTCTTCATGGTATCGCTGGATTCGGTCGTCAGCATCAGGATTGGCACGCTCCTGTAGGCGGGCAGGGCACGAAGACTTTTAATGAGCGTCAGTCCGTCCATACGCGGCATATTCTGGTCTGTCAGCACCAAATCTACTGTCTTAGCTTTTGCCTTGTCCAGCCCCTCTTGCCCGTCAACTGCTTCAACGATTTCGTAGCCCGCGCTTTTCAGCGTGAATGCCACCATCTGCCGAATGGAGCTTGAATCATCCACACTCAATATAGTTTTTGCCATAACGCCCTCGTCACTAAATTAACATTAATATTTAGAACAAATCGATTTCACCTGATTCCAGCTTGTTTTGTTGCACCGGGGAACGCTCGCTCAATCTCTCAGCGTCGGCAAATATATCATTTATTTCCGAGCGCATTTGTGAAATTCTTTCAAGCGAGGCGGCTTGCCCTTGCTGCGCTTGTTTGGACCACTCTCCCAAACGCACCCAGGCATTTTCCATATTGGAGATTCGCGTGTGCGAGTGTTGTATAAGTTGTCCGACCATATCTTGAAATTGCAGTGAAGTCACTGCACGTCCGACAACCGCATCCACCTCGATAGATATCTTATGTTGGTCTTCAATCACTTTTACCATATTTCTATTCATCGTCTTAACGTGATTCAGCGTTCCATCGATCTTTCCTTTCGCATCCAAGGCAAAGCTCATATCCAACGAGGCCATATTGCTGATCGATTTTTCCGCCTCCGTTATCGAGTCGTATACTGTTTGAACATTTGCGCGTATTTGACGACTGAACTGATCCGACCGGGAAGAAAGTTTCCGCACTTCATCTGCAACCACTGCAAAGCCCCTGCCGGCCTCGCCCGCTCGCGCTGCTTCAATTGCTGCATTTAATGCCAGTAAATTGGTTTGTTTGGAAATGCCATCGATTTCGCCAAGTACATTCAGGATACTGGTCACCTGATGGCTCACCGTGTCCATTTTTTCAACCAATTCCATGGCGATCTTGCTGTTATTTACAATACTGCCGACTAACTCTTTGAGGGTTTCCGAAGTGTCGTTAACAAAATGTTCCAGGCTTTCCTTGTCATCATTTCCGGCCGCGTTATGCCCCTGCACAATCGAAACTGCAAGATCGCGTTGGGCCTGGATAAGTTTTTGCATGCCGTCAAAACTTGACAGCAGTTTCCCGATCGCATCGCCGAGCAAACTTTGGACTTGATTCAGGTCGCTATTCGCACCTGAAAAGTGTTTGGCGAATTGCGGGTAGGTTTGCGTCAATACGTTTTCTACCGCGCTCTGGTGTGTCTGAATAAGTGTTTCGGCCTGATCACGCTCGTCCGACTGTTTTCCGTTAACTTGCAGGTAGATATAAATAACTGCAAGCACTGCCAACTGTACGACAACGTCAACAATCAACGAAGCCCCGTCTGTTAAAGCCCACTTCGCTCCGACCGCGACAATCGAGATTGCAATCAATAATATCAACAGATGGTTATTGTATTTTTTTCTTTCTGTGCTTCGCATAACCACCTCACTTCAATGCATCCTGTCAGGCATCTGGAATTAGTACGATATTGCAAATAACAATTGCGACTCGCATGTGCTTAATGTCCGTTTTCCCCTAGAAGCTCTTTGATGTCCAAAATCAACACGATCTCGCCTTCACTTGACATCGTAACCCCGGCCACTCCTTTGGGTCTGAAAGTGTCGAGCGATTTGATGACCACATCATCATGTCCTGCAAAACCATCGGCTGACAAAATAAAACTCTGATTGCCCACCTGCATTAATACACCCACCTCGGATTTACCCGAATCTTCCCATCCGATCAAATTTGCCAGCGATTTTACAGGTAACACTTCTCCACGCACGACCATGGTGGGACGACCGGAAATAAGTTGCTGCGCCTCCGCCGTCACCGACATGATTTCGCGCACCATCGATAGCGGCACTGCAAACGGCTGATCGCTAAGCCGCAACAACAGCACCGGCAAAATCGCCAGCGTTAGCGGCAATGAAATTGTAAACGTTGAACCTTTTCCCGGCTCTGATTCAATCGTGATGGAGCCGTTTAACTTGGATATGTTTGTTCTCACCACATCCATGCCGACACCGCGTCCGGACACACTGGAGACTTCATCTTTTGTGGAGAATCCCGGCAGGAAGATCAGATTCAAACTGCCTGTTTCGTCCAATGAACTGGCCGCTTCCGGCGTAAGCAGTCCTTTTTCAATGGCTTTGCTGCGCAAAATATCGGGTCGCATACCTTTGCCGTCATCAGAAATGCTGATCAAAATGTGATCACCTTCCTGACGCGCGCTCAAGTATACTGAACTCTTGGAAGATTTGCCGGCGGCAGAACGTTGCTCCGGACTTTCCACGCCGTGATCAACCGCATTTCGCACCAAGTGAACCAGCGGATCGTTTAAGTCTTCAATCATGGTTTTGTCGATTTCAGTCTCTTCCCCCGACAACACCAGCTCAACATCCTTGCCTAACTGTCGGGCAAGATCCCGAGCCAATCTTGGATATTTTTTGAACAAACGTCCAATCGGTTGCATACGAGTATTCATCACCGCGTTTTGCAAACTTACTACTAACATATCCAACTGGCTCACCGCTTCATCCAGCGATTTCAAGGTTTCGGGGTCCGAACGACCCTGCAAAATATCACTGCGCAAATGTGTTAAACGGTTCTTTGTCAGGCCAATTTCGCCCGACAGGTTGAGCACCTGATCCAAACGATCGGTGTCTACCCGTATGGTGTTGTCTTTCGCAGCAGGTTCAGATTCGCGACGGCTTGCGACTGGTGCAGTGCGCCCTGGCACATCCTCGGCGCGACGACCAAATGCACTTTGCTTGAGCTTTTCTTCGTCAACCTCTCCCTCGCTCACGGCTTGCGCAGCAACCGGTGCTGCGTCTGGTGTGGGCTCTGCGGCCGGAGCAGCCTTGGGTACCGGTGTTTCACCGACCAAAGTTTGGTATAAAGCATTCCAATCCGGTCCGTTCTGTGCGGCAGTTTGTAATGCTGTAGAAACAGCAGGGGCGGCCGTAGTCGGCTTGGCGGCTGGCGCTTTGGCTGCACTATTTAAGGAAACGGCCTTGCCATTCAATGCGGCAGTCAATGCATCCAGCACGTGTTGCGGGGCGCGTTGAGGCTGCACGCCTCTGCCCAGATCGTTGAACATCAGACGCACTTCACCAGTTGCAGCCATAATCACATCCAGCAAACCGGGATTGAGTTTCAACTCATCGTTGCGTAATTTATCAAAGAGGTTTTCGGTAAGATGGCATAACGTCACAAGCTCCGTAGCATTCAAGAATCCCGCACCGCCTTTGATAGTGTGGAAACCCCGAAAAATCACATTCAGAATTGTCTTGTCGTTCGGTGACTTTTCGAGATCCATTAATTTGCTGTCCACGTCTGACAGCAAATCCGATGCCTCCAAAAGAAAGTCCTGCAACAACTCTTCCATGCCCGCAAAGTCGTTCATTTTATAACCCCAAGTTTTCTAGCAATTCGGCACTCCGCACCCTTGCGGTAGATGCAACTGAACCGCTGTTCCATTCTAATAATATTTAGAACCCCAAACTTTCCAGCAATTCATCCACCTGTGCCTGGCTGGTCACTACATCGCTGCGTCCCTGCGCATTGATTACAGGACCATTCAGCAAGCCTGAATCGATCTTCACATTTGTTGGCGCATTTTCGACCAGCAGTGTCACCAATTCCTGCTCCATCTGTTGTGTGACCTCTATAATTTTCTTGATGACTTGTCCGGTCAAATCCTGAAAGTCTTGCGCCATCATTATTTCAGTCAAATACGCATTGGTTGTTTTGGTTTGCTTGGGCACTTCCACCAAATAGGCATGGGTACGCGTCGCCAATTCCTTGAACTGCTCCGCATCCAATTGCTTGTTAAATAATTTTTGCCATTCACCGGATAAATATTTTGCTTCGCCCCCGATTTTTTCCACTACGGGTTGCGCGGCATCCGTTGCATTCAACACGCGCTCCGCCGCTTGCTGGGTCATGCTGGCAATATAGTTGAGGCGATCACGCGCATCGGGAATGGCATTAGCGGCTTGAGTCAACTTCTTGTCATAACCAAGTTCGCGCAGACTATTGTGCAAAGCACGTGTCATGTGCCCGATCTTGTTGATCACTTCGCTTTTCTCTTTTGTTACCGGTACGGCTGTAACTGCTGTCTTTGATGCTACAGGTGCTGCGGTCTCTTGACCACCGGAAACGATGCTATCGAACAGCGCTTCCAGATCATCGGAATCATTATTTGCTTTTGTCATGGCATCTCTCACTTCTGCATGGTTAGAAATATTTTTTTCAACTTTTCATCCAGCGTGGCCGCAGTAAAAGGCTTCACCACATACCCGGATGCTCCTGCCTGCGCTGCTTCGATGATGTTTTCGCGCTTGGCCTCTGCCGTGACCATCAACAATGGCAGATGTTTTAGTGCCGCATCGGCACGGATAGCGCGCAGCAATTCGATACCTGTCATGTTGGGCATGTTCCAATCCGAAACAACGAATTCAAAATTATTTTCGCTGCGCAGTTTATTCAATGCCTCGACGCCGTCTTCGGCCTCATGCACATTGGTAAACCCAAGCTCTTTGAGTAGGTTGCGCACGATGCGTCGCATCGTCGAGAAGTCATCTACTACTAAAATTTTCATATTTGGGTTTGGGTCAGCCATAGCATCCTCCTTGTTACAACAATGGTCTGAGTGTCTCGGACAACATCAAACCATCAAATTTTGCCACGTAATAATCCACTCCAACCCGTTTACCCATCGACCGGTTCGCCTCCGAAGACAGGGACGAGTGCATCACCACCGGAATGTTGTCGAAACGACGATCAGATTTGATGTGCTGGGTCAATACGTACCCATCCATCTCCGGCATCTCCGCATCCGCAAGAATTACCTGGATCTGTTCATGCAAATCTTTTCCCGCACTATATGCCGCATCAGCAAGTCCTTTTAGCCGATTCCATGCCTCGAGGCCGTTATGTGCCTGAATATGCTTCACGCCCATCTTGTCCAACACTTCGGCTATTTTCTTACGGGCAACCGAAGAGTCATCCACGAAAAAGACGGACTTTTCATGCCCTCCTTCGACTTTCTCCACCTGGCCTACCACCGCCTCGCCAAATGCACTCGCCATAATCTGCTCAACATCCAATATTGACACCAGCGTGCCGTTGGGTAATTCAGTGATGGCCGTAATCAAATGCGAGTTGCCGCTCATCATGCCTTCCGCCGCACGTACTTTGTCCCAGTCAACCCTGATAATCCGGTCTACATCTTTAACTAGAAAACCCAGCACATGACGGCTATATTCCGCCACCATCATCACGCTCTGCTCGCTTGGATCGCCCAGGTTCATGAAACGCGACAAATTGAGCACCGGCATCACATGCCCGCGCAAACTCACAATGCCGTCCACCCCCTGCGGCATATTCGGCGTCTTGGTAATGCGCACCCCGCGCGTGACTTCCTTGACTTTAAACACATTGATGCCAAACACTTCATTCGAGCCGATGGAAAACAGCAGGATTTCCATTTTATTGGAACCAGCCAAACTGGTACGCGCATCGACCGCATCCAGCATCCCGTTGCTTTCGTTGGTGTTTGTTAATTCCGTATAAGACATGATTGGCTCCTAATCAAGATAACAAACGCGCAAGCGTCTGCGCCAATTTTTGGGGTTCGAATTTGGGCACATACTCATCCACGCCAACCGCCTTGCCCAACTGCTGGTTGGAGTCGCTGGATAGCGACGAATGCATCAACACGGGTATGTTGGCAAAGCGTTTATCGCTCTTAATTTTGCGCGTGAGCATGTAGCCATCCATTTCCGGCATTTCCACATCGGTCAAAATGACTTGAATCATGTCGCTCACCGGTATGTGCGAGGCCTCCGCATAATCGGCAATTTTTTTCAACTCAGTCCACGCGCGGTTGCCGTTAATGGCCGAGATGTATTTCACCTGCATGGCATCCAGCGTTTTTTCGATTTGTTTGCGTGCAACCGAGGAATCATCGGCAAAAAATACTGTGCGATTGGCAATGGCCAGAGGTTGTACGCTTTTGGCAATGAGATCGTCGTCGCCAAAGTGTCCGGTTTCGGCAAGTACCTTTTCCACATCCATCATCATTACCAGCCGCTTGTCCGGCAGCTCGGTCACCGCTGTCACCAGACCGCCGGTTTGCGAAGCGAGCATTTCGGGAGGTACGCGCATAGATGACCAATCCAGGCGCAGGATAGTATCCACTGCCTCGACCAAAAAGCCCTGAGTGTGGCCGTTGTATTCGGTCACAATCATGATGACGGGTTTGACATCGCATTGCACGCCGACATATTTTGCAAGATCGATAACCGGCACAAGCACTCCGCGCAAACTTACCATTCCTTCAACTGCATTCGGCATATCCGGCGATTGGGTGATTTCCGGCACGCGCATTACTTCGCGTACTTTGAACACGTTAATGCCGTATGTTTCGCGCCGACCACTGCGGTTATCCACGCCCAGCGTGAACATCAATATTTCCAGCTTGTTGTTCCCTGCCAGTTTGGTGCGCGCATCTATATTCTTTAACAATTCGGACATTGTGCCCTCCTAATCTAAACAACCCAATTCAAACTTTACGCTATTTATGCAAATATTCCGTTACAGTCTATCCATTCCGACAGCTATCACTAGCTTGGCGAGTGTAGAAAAGTAGCTTCGCACCATTTTCTTCCGTTTCGCCAACTTTCATCTTTAATCAAACCTTAAACTTGCTTACCGCGCTTTGCAAGCCTCGGGCCAATTCATTTAAATTCACAATACCTTGTTCCGATTGGGAAATGGCGGCATGATTCTCTTCCGCCATTTGCGCAATGCTTTCCACATGACGTGCGATTTCGTTACTTGCAAAAGATTGTTCCGATACCGATGAAGCAATGTCATTTACGCCCGCGCTTGATTTTTCAACCGCACCACCGGCTTCTGCCAGCACTGTAGAAACTTCGTCAACGTGTTTTTGGGTTGACTGCAATGAGTGCAAGCCTTCCTGGACGGACTTCTCTACCAGTGTAGATTGTTGTTCAAGCGACTGGGTAATGCGGTCAATTTCACCAGCCGACTGCGCGGACTTTTCAGCCAATTTGCGCACTTCGTCTGCCACTACTGCGAAACCTCGCCCTTGTTCCCCGGCACGTGCTGCTTCAATGGCCGCATTTAATGCCAGCAAATTGGTCTGGTCGGCAATGTCTTTCACTTGTTGCGTCATGCTCGCGATAGTCCGTGCACTGGTGATAAATTCGTTTACCGAACTGGCAATAAGATTGACCGTGTTTTCAATTTGACGGACATCCTTGATCATTTCGCCAGTACTGCGATTTCCTTCACGCGTCTTCTCCAGACTTTGCTCTGACAACTTGCGTACCTCATTGGTGTTTTCAGATACTGAGGTGATGCTCACGGTCATTTCTTCCACCGCCGCTGCTGTTGATGCTGCCGCTTCGCTTTGTGACTGCGAACCCCGTGTGATTTGCGTTGAAGCGGAGGACAGTTGAGTTGCAGTATCAATCACTTTATCAGCGCTGTTGTGTACTTGGCTGATCACTTGGCGGAAGCTTTCCAACAGCGTGTTATAAGCTTTTGCCGATTGGGCAACTTCATCCGTTCCGTGAACTGGCACCAGTCGCGTAAGATCGCTGTCAGTTGCGGTACGCAACATTGCATCCCGCATATCATCTGTTGATCGGGCAACACCCGAAATAATTGAATACCCCAGACCTGCACCAACCAGAATTGTTACCAACAAGCCGGTAATTAGTATTATCTCAAAAGTATGTGCTGACGAAATGGCTGCCTCCAGTGCTTGTTTTGCCGCATCATCTTCGTGCTGTGCAATCGCTCGTCCTTTTGTTAAAACCTCTTCGGCCTTTGGCAGCACCTTGGTTAACAATAAGTGTTCGGCTTCGTCATATTTGCCGGCCTTAATTGCTTCCATGGCAGGAATAATTCCCTCTTTGTTGTAAGTTACACGAAATTCGTAAAATTCTTTCAAAAGTTTTTTTCCTTCTTCGCTATAGGTACTTTTTTCCATATCGGCGAAATATTCTTCATTCTTTGCCTTGTTGGCTTCGATCACTTCAAAATGCCTGCTGACCGGGTGATCCAGCAATTTGGCGTAGGGCGCTGCAGGATCATGCTGTATTGCTGAAATAATTTCAGTTCTGTTATCTGCAAAGTTGTACATGATGCGATTAATGGTGCGGATGAGATGTATGCGTCGCTCTGCAATATCCTTCGTTGCTGACTCCAAGTCGGAAAATCCAGCGTAGGCAGTTACCACTACTACGGCACCAACCGCTGTAAACACGCCTACCAATAAAATTAACCGCGCCTTAATTGTCAAATTGCTCAACATTTTTTTTCTCCTATCCCAATTACTAGATTGATTTCCACCAACCTTTGTTTGTGTCACTTCACACTTTTGATTTATACCGCTTGTAAATGTAATTCCATCTCCCGAATATCAATGCCTTTACCAATCAATAATGAACTCCTCTTTAGTTTTAATCTTGGTTAACTGCTATTTCTAAACCTTAAACCTACCCACGCTTTCCTTTAATGCATTAGCCAATCCTTCCATTTCCTGCAGCGCTTGTACCGTGCGCTTCACAGCAGCGTTATTTCCCTCTGCCATGCCCGCAATATTTTCAACATTACGGGTGATTTCCTGACTGGATTGCTTTTGTGCATTCACCGACGATGTAATGTTATCCACACCCGCATTGACACCTGTGACCGATTCGTTCGCTTGAGTCAGCACCGTGGCGACACTTTTTATATGTGACTGACTGCTTTGCAAAGACTGCAAACCGCTCTGGACACTGCGCTCAACTTGAGCGCTTTGATCTTCCAAAGCCTTGGTGACATTATCAATCGCACTGGCCGACTGCGCAGATTTCTCTGCCAGCTTGCGCACTTCGTCGGCCACAACGGCGAACCCTCGGCCTTGCTCTCCCGCGCGCGCGGCTTCGATAGCAGCATTCAGCGCCAGCAAATTCGTTTGTTCTGCTATGTCGCGTACTTGTTGCGTCATACTGGTAATACTTTGCGAATTCTTTACGAATGCCTCCACTGCTTCCGCCATTTGCTTGACAGCCGTTTCCACCTGGTTGATTTCGCCCATCATCTGTTGCAAATTCTGCTGTCCATTATTTGCCCGTGTCAGACTTTCTTGCGAAAGGTGCGCGACCTCATTGGTTGCCTCGGCAACCGATGCGATATTGATACTCATTTCTTCCACCGCACTTGCAGTTTTACTTGCCGCATCACTTTGGCGTTGGGAATTGTCTGCCACCTGCTGCGAGCTTGCAGCAAGTTGAACTGCCGAACTTCTTACATTCTCTGCATGAGAGTGAACTTCACGCACTATCTGCTGAAAGTTTTCCAGTAGTGCGTTAAATACGCTGGCAATTCGGCCGATTTCATCCCCGCTATTTACGGGTGCACGTTTGGACAAATCGCCGCTTGCCTTGATCAATAACATGGTTTGCTCCAACTTGTGCGCCGGTTCAATCACATTTCGAATCAATGCGCCAATAAGGAAAAACAGCAAAAATTGCAAACCAAATTGTCCTCCCCACATTAGCCTATTTAATGTCCATAATTCGCTTTCTTCCTGTTCCATGTTTAAAGTCAAACTGATCGCACCCAGCACCGTTCCCTCCGGTACAACATGGCACTGTATACAATTGGTACCATGAAAGTTTTGAGATGCCGCAAAAGGTACAACTACACGGACCTCATGCTTTTCTGAATTTAGAATCTTTGTTTGTATCTTATTGCTGCTGATTGCCTGGTTGTCCACTTCATCTGGGGTGTTCTCTTCCGGCAGTCCCGGCCCAAAAGAGTCTGATACCGACTTACCTCGCGCGATATGAAATTCTGTTGCTCCATCTTGTCCTGCCATTTTTTTTATGAATGTGGAACGATTATCACCTTGGCTGATTGTTCCATTAAGCATCATGGCATTTAATGCGAGGAATGATTGCATTGAGCTGCTCTGTGCCTTTTGCGCAGCACTGTGTAGCATCTTTGTTTCAAACTGCTTCATTATCCAAACTTGGGCTATGGTCAGCGCCACCAGCAGCACAAGCTGAGTTGGTATTTGCAATTTGTGTCGTAATGCGAGTTTATTCCACCAAATACTCATTTTGTTCCCCAATTTCTGTCTATTTAAGGAATTGCTTTGCTCAAACTATTAACTTCCGGAACTCTTCTTTAATACTTACTTGCCGTTTCCATCAACTTTCGACACGTATTAGCTCTTGCAGCCTTTAAGTTTACGTCGCTATAGTGTTATTACGGCAATTCGGAAAAATTCTTTAATAAATTCAATCTTGATAGTGCTCAACCTGCATTTCTAAACTGAGCTTTGGCTTACTGTTTTGTCAGGCTTTTATCTCTATGGGTTGGTGCCCGGCGCTACAGGGCTACTCGCAGGACTTACTCCGCTTGTTCCCAATATTTTCTCTGCGCCATCTTTTTCCGCATCTACCTCGATTGACCCTCCATCCTGCTGTGCAGCTTCTTCTGCTTTTTTATTTAATACGATAATGCTGATACGCCTGTTAATCGGGTTAAACGGGTCGGCTTTGTCAAACAAAACTGCCGACGAAAGCCCGACCACTCGTACCACTTTAGACTCGTCCATGCCGCCTGCAATTAACTCCCGGCGTGAGGCATTAGCTCGATCTGCCGACAAATCCCAGTTGCTAAAGCCTTTTCTGTCTGCGGCATAAGGTTGCGCGTCTGTGTGCCCGCTTAAACTAACTTTGTTGGGCATCTGATTCATGGTCTTGCCAATTTCCTGCAAAATCTCTTTCGTATAGGGCTCTAATACTGCGCTGCCGATTTTGAACATCGGTCTGTTTTTTTCATCCACGATTTGAATGCGCAAACCTTCGCTGGTGATATCCAGCAATATTTGGTTTTTGAACTGCGCTAATTTGGCATTGCTGTTGATCGCATTCTCAATGCTCATTTTTAGTTCTTTTAGTTTTTCAAGTTCTTTGTTTTTCTCCAACTTCAGCAATTCTTCGGTGGCAGCCTTTACTGTGATCATCTTTTTTTCGGTTGGCACATCGCCTTTTTTTACTTGCCCGTCGGATTTCGTCAAATCATTTCCGCCACCCTTAATGATGCTTGACGCATCTCCGCTTCCGCTTCCTCCTGCCAATGCCACTTTTAGTGGAGTTTTAAAATATTCCGAGATACCTTTCAAATCGCCTTTCGCTGTTGACCCCAGTAGCCACATCAACAGGAAAAATGCCATCATCGCTGTCACAAAGTCTGCGTATGCAATCTTCCAAGCGCCCCCATGGGCGCCTGCCGAAACCTTTTTGATCCGTTTGATAACTATCGGTCGTTTTTCATCATTCGCCATAATTTCGTTCCATCGCTTTCACGTTCATGCTGCGATTAGCGTTTTTGCTTAACGTGATCTTCCAATTCGGTAAAGCCCGGTCGGTCTGTAGATACCAACACCTTGCGGCCGAACTCAACTGCCATCGCCGGCGCATAGCCATTCAGGTTCGCAAGCAACGTCACTTTGATCGTCTGGAACATTTTAGTGGACTCTTCAGCTTTTTGTTCGAGCAAACTTGACAGCGGCCCAACGAACCCGTAGGCCAAAAGAATTCCCAGGAAGGTACCCACTAACGCGTGGGCAATTAACATACCCAATTCAGCCGGGGGAATGCCAACAGACTCCATGGTGTGAACCACCCCCATCACCGCGGCAACAATACCGAAGGCCGGCATACCGTCACCAAGTTTGGCTATAGTATGTGACGGAAGCATCGCCTCGTGATGGTGTGTTTCGATTTCCACATCCATCAAATTTTCAATTTCCATGGCATTTAGATTGCCGCTGACCATAATGCGCAAGTAGTCCGTTATAAATTCGACCACATGATGATCTGACAATATTTTCGGATATTTTGCGAAGATAGGACTTTCATGTGGTCTTTCTACGTCACCTTCGATTGACATGAGACCTTCCTTACGAACCTTGCCCAGCAGCTCATAGAGCAAAGCCATGAGTTCCATATAGGAATCTTTATTGTACTTTCCACCTTTTAAACAGACGGGGATTGATTTTAATGTTGCCTTGATTGCGACAAGCGTGTTGCCTACAAAAAACGCTCCTCCGGCTGCTCCGGCAATCATCAATAATTCAATCGGCTGCAGTAACGCGGCCAAATGACCACCCGCCATTGCAAAGCCGCCGAACACACTGGCGCATACAATAATGTATCCAATTATTACAAACATAAATCAGGCTCCATAAAGTCTACACATCTTAAATTAGCGACACCGTAACAATCCACTGCGCTCCTAATTTGGGCTGTAATATAGCAATTCTGTGACATTTCCAAGCATTAATCAAAACCCTAAACCGGAATATACACTTTGGGTGATGTTGAAGTCTCTAGCCTTGTAGTTTTTCTTATTAACTTTTCTATCACTGAACACTTTATTAAACCTGTTTTGATGATTGCATTTTGCTTGATTTGCACTCGTGAATAAATCAGATAATGTCTGATTCTTGCGTAGGACTAAATCTTACTTCTCCTTTTATAACAAAAGATTTTCCATACAGCATCAATGATATAATACGCTGAGAATAAAGGATTTTTTATGACTACTATTGTTGCAGTAAAAAAGAATGGTGTTGTTGCAATCGCAGCCGACACCTTAACTACTTTTGGAAATACACGCTTGCATGCCTCGCAGGATGCCTCCCACGATAAGATATTACATATCGGCGATAGTTACATCGGGGTTTGTGGCAGTGCGGCACATCACTTGGTTTTAAGCAGCCTACTCGCAAAAACACCCGAAGTCCTGCTTGGCAGTAAGGCCGCAATCTTTGAAACTTTCAGAAAACTGCATCCCATTTTAAAAGAAGAATGTTTCCTAAACCCGAAAGAAGACGAAGAAGACCCTTATGAGTCGAGCCAAATCACTGCGCTCATTGTCAACCCCACTGGTATTTATGGTATTTATTCCATGCGCGAGGTATTCGAATACACGCAATTCTGGGCCATTGGATCCGGTCACGAATTTTCGCTTGGCGCAATGCATCACGCTTATCTGCAATATGAAAGCGCTGAGGAAATTGCAAGGGCAGGGGTCGCTGCGGGTATTGCCTTCGATAAGAACAGTTCTGCTCCCATCACATTATATAGTTTGACAATCAGCCCCTAGAATTCATCAATACTTCAATCCGGCAAAGTAGCAAATTGTAGTATTGAAATTTTGAGGGTAAAACCCCCTCCATTTTTCATGGATTTTTCCCAACAAGTCGAGCGGAGACGGCTACACCTTTGTTACTGACTACGTAACAAAACAAAAAGCGTTTCTATGCTCAATGAACACATTCCTCAAAAACTTAGAGGACAAAACCCCGCGCGCTCAATTAAGCACGAATTTCAACTCCAACTCGACTTATAAAGAGTGAATCAGCCCCTTCTACTTTGCCACGGGGCGTTCACTGCCCTCCGACTTTAATTCGGCTTGTTAATGCCTGGGGTCGGGAAAGGCCATGTTGCAGCCGGACGCACTGGAGCTGGAGCAGATGGAGCCAATGATGTTACTGGGGCAGACACCACTGGTTTAGCTGCTTCGACTTTTTTAGCTGCCGGCTTCTTGGCTGCTACAACTTTTTTAGCTGCCGGCTTCTTGGCTGCTACAACTTTTTTAGCTGCCGGCTTCTTGGCTGCTACGGCTTTTTTAGCTGCCGGCTTCTTGGCTGCTACGGCTTTTTTAGCTGCCGGCTTCTTGGCTGCTACAACTTTTTTAGCTGCCGGCTTCTTGGCTGCTACGGCTTTTTTAGCTGCCGGCTTCTTGGCTGCTACGGCTTTTTTAGCTGCCGGCT
>Ga0182030_10001834_pt1 | contig 44425 bp, 34 predicted proteins | sample 812S3MmetaG_FD_121299 | JGI IMG/M metagenome (GOLD analysis project Ga0182030, IMG submission 121299) | Permafrost microbial communities from Stordalen Mire, Sweden - 812S3M metaG (Illumina Assembly) | ecosystem: Environmental > Terrestrial > Soil > Wetlands > Permafrost | place: Sweden... | reverse complement strand
GTTTGCAATTTTTCTGGTTCCTCAGTGATGAGTATCATCTAGTCTCTTAAAGAGCAGTTGTCTGCCTAGATGATCTGACGTGCCACGACCAAATTCTAACTGCGGGTTCGTTGTCATTGTCCATTCGAAATTATTCCCTATATAGAATGGTCTCCAAGGCTCTTCCCGATCTCCACACGCCAGTCCTTCCACCCAACTTGGCTCCAGAGTGGTTCAGATAGGGTTCGTAATACTGCTAGCCGCATGCCATCTTTTGGCATCATTATTAAATGAATACGCCTGAGTCTCAATGACACCCTGTTGCCGCAAGTTCTTCAATCTTCTGGTAAGACATTCTCAGGTTTCAATCCCATTTCCTCGCCGACTCTTCTCACTACGCTCTTCAAAGAAGCGCAAGCAGGACTACCCGGCCAGGAATCGAAGAAACTCTCACCATAATCTGAGGCCATCCCTATTCGTGGGTCTAATGGCACGGCGCCGAGAAAAGGAATATTCATTTCTTTTGCCAACGCTCTCGCTCCCCCGGTTGTGGCCTGGAAGATCTGACTTTCATGGGTACATTTAGGACAGACGAAGCCTGACATGTTCTCCACGATGCCCAAGACCTTGATTCCAGCTTTCCGACAAAAGTCAATCTCTTTCCGAACATCAAGAAGCGCAACTTCTTGTGGGGTTGTTAACACCACAGCCCCATCAACTCCACTTTCCTTCAGAAATGAGTTGACACTCAAGTGCTCATCGCTCGTTCCCGGGGGTGTATCCACTAGTAGGAAATCCATATCTCCCCACTCCACATCCTTCAAAAATTGCTTTATCAAGCCATTCTTCTTTGGGCCTCTCCAAATAACAGCGTCATCTCTATTCGGGAGCATAAACTGCACACTCATAACTCCCAGATTCTCCAGCACCCAAACTGGACTCCATCCAGCTCCACTAACATGTATTGTCTCAGCCTCTACACCCATCATCTTCGGTATGCTTGGCCCACAAATATCTGTATCCATTATCCCAACCGTGCTATCCGGATTCTGTGCGAATGCATGTGCGAGCAATGAAGTGAAAGTACTTTTGCCAACTCCACCTTTGCCTGATAAGATCAGAACTTTATGTTTGATACCTGCGAGACGTGCAGTGATCGCGGGAATATCGGGATCGGGTCCTTTGGGCGCAGATGCACATATGGCTTGATTTGGACATCCTGCGCAAGAGTCGGCTTTCCCTGCAGTCTCTGATTCGGGACCTGGACAGTGTTCTGGTTCGGGGGCGACGAGTTTTGGGGTGGCTTTAAGAGGGTTTGATAAAACGTCTTGAACAGATTCGGGGGCTTCAAGGGAGGGTGCCATCGTTGTGGTTATTCGTAAAGGAGATGTTGGAATCCAAGATGCACATAAAAGAGCGAAACGATGTGCCTATCTCAAATCTCAGCACCTTTAGTATGTTTCAACAAGTTGTTAAAGTTGGAGAGGACGTTGGATGTTTACAAAGCAAGAGAAGTGGCAATTTTGGTGGGGAGATCACATGTACTCTAGATCGGGCAGGCGGTGAGAGTGCACTCCTCAGCGAACTCCGTCATCGGAAATGCAGATGACTGGGAACAGCTTTTGAAAGATGTTGAGGTTTTACTCCACCCATACTCTCAAACGGGGCAAGATATCGTGTGCTGGCAATTTAAAAAATATAAAAATTATCTGCTGACAACCTCACGATGCACCAATCCCTTCATACACCCTCCAAATATGCAAAGAAATATACAATTGGCTTGACTCTATCCTTCGTCATCCCCAAACTGCCGGAAAAGTGATATATCGCAATGACGAATACTGAGAAGGCTCTGGTGTGCTTTAAATTTGTGCCGGAAATCTAAAACTTATTGGTCAATGGGCCAGTTGAACGTCGCTTCTTCCCCACGCGAAACGATTTTGGTGAGACCCCGTTACTTGATGGAACCCACCTGCGGGATAACCTAGAACAAAGAGCGCATATATGGCTCCTCAAAGTTTGCAAACGTCCCTATACTCCCAGATTTCGCTCTTCAAGTCATAATATATAAAGAATCTTTCCTACGACACCAACAGCTGGACACAACTTAATCTGACAAAGACTAGAGCTCTCAACGACATTCAATCGTGGACTCAACTCCGTCGCCCAGCATGAGTGCTTCAATAAGTCCCGCATTACCAGCTGAAGGCCTTCGAGAACGACATCTTGTGCCAGCGGTTGTGGAAACCAGTAGCTCTACTGTGAGCAGTGGGCAGAATACCCCTCAAAATGAAGACGATGTCACCAAGGAAAAGAAGACGTTTGGCAGAACACCAGATGGCACAAGTGAGCATCCCGCGGTGCAGTACAACCCGGCCATACACTTGATTAAAACTAATTGGTCCAGTATTTACGGTTCCGCGGACTCATGACATGGTCTCACAGCTCATGGACCCTCGACAACCCAAGAATGTATCCGATGCAATAGTCCTTGCAATTCTCTGCTTGCATGTCATCGCCCTCTACATGCTCCCGAGTTTCCTCAAACGACCAGTATTCGCAATCCTGTTTCTCTTCTGGCGGGGCTGCTACAACGTTGGAATAGGATACCTTTTGCAAATACAGTCACACCACCGAAGGTTGGTGGCTTGGGCGAAGAAGTGGAATCTGTTCGAAAATCCCTGCACCGGCAAGAACCCAAGACCATGGCTATATAAACTCATCAAACGGGAATTAGAAACTAAAATACCAGAAGATTATAAGTTTGAGGAGGCACCAATTGAGTACAATACATGGCTAGTTTTCAGGAGAGTGGTGGACTTGATTCTGATGTGTGATTTCACATCATATTGTCTGTTCGCTATTGCATGTGGAGGTCGTCCAGCGGGTGAGGGCTTCCTCATGACCGTTGCTCGATGGGCCACTGGTATAATTCTCGTCGGTTTCAACCTTTGGGTCAAGCTTGACGCTCATCGAGTAGTGAAAGACTATGCATGGTATTGGGGAGATTTCTTCTATCTGATCGATCAGGAATTGACTTTCGATGGAGTCTTCGAGATGGCACCTCATCCCATGTACTCTGTTGGATATGCTGGTTATTATGGAATCTCTATGATGGCTGCGAGTTATAGTGTGCTATTCATCTCTATTGTCGCCCATGCAGCACAATTTGCTTTCCTCGTCTATGTCGAGAATCCACACATTGAAAAGACGTACAATCCGCCACCACCCAGAAAGCGCGAACACAATCCTACTCCAAGCGACATCGCCCATGCGAATGCATCAGCAGCACGTAAAGAAGGCATTGAATATAATGGACAGCTCGACGGTGTTTCTCACGCTCCGATAACTTCAAAGCAGCCATCAGCAGTTCATAATCTGATGGGCATTGGAAATATTGATCTATTTCGAATCACTGATATTTCTGTCATCCTTTTGCAGGGTTATGTAATCCTTATTACAGCCTTCACTCCCTCAACGCCCCTGTTCCAATTCCTATTCGTTCTCAATGCACTGGCATGGCGCCTCTGGTATACTGTCGGTCTCGGTATCATCCTCGACCGGCAATCGAACCAGAAGATGTGGACTCGACATTTTGTAAAGTTTGGTGATACTGCCGACGAAGCATGGAGACAGTGGAAAGGGATGTACCATTTGAGCATGACCATGTGTTATGCGAGCTTTATTGCTGCTACTTGGAAGATGTATTCCCTCCCACCGGATTGGGGATATGGTCTTGTACTTTTGAGGCACGTCATTGGATCTGGCCTTGTTGCCCTTCAACTCTGGACCGCGGTCAGCATCTACGAGTCACTGGGCGAATTTGGATGGTTCTTTGGGGACTTCTTTTTCGACTACGCACCAAAGCTAACATATAGCGGGATCTATCGATATCTCAATAATCCGGAGCGTATCATCGGACTTGCTGGTGTTTGGGGTGCTGTGTTCATTACTGGAAGCCGAGCCATAGGATTTCTTGCCCTTGTCAGTCACATGCTGACTCTGGCATTTATCGAATTCATTGAAAGACCACATATGCAGAAGCTATACGGACGCAACTTAAGACCTGAGGCCGGGCTCACGAAGAGCATCAGGAGATCCTTACCACCGCCATTGAAGAAATGGCAAGGAAGTGTTGACAAGGTCCTGAACGAGACGGGAAATTTTGTTGAAGAGTTCCTAGAGGCGGCTCGACCGAAGTTGGCAGCTGGCGTTTCTACAATCGTTCGGGATACATCGGCACTATTCAGTCAATATCCTGCACGTCTCACTTTAACCCGTATCGCTCCTGACCTAGCAGGTTTCGATCCCAGAGACTACTCCATTTCCATTGAGGGTGTCCCCTCTACCGCTCTAGACGTCAGCCCGCATGCAAGCGCAAAAGAAGGGCAAACTGCTAGATTCCCGCAGTCTCGAAGAGATGAATATAAACCGTTGGTATTTGAATATGGGGCGCCGATCAGGGTCAAATGGACTGCACCTGTCAATCATAGCAAAGCGGATTGGGTTGGCCTCTATATGGTCACCGATAATACTTCTCAAGAAGTAACTCGTGTCTCATCTGCAGGGAGATGGGTTGCTACTGTACCCAACGAGTATGAAGAAACGCCAGCGGACCATGGTATTCTCAGTTCAAACCAGCTTGTCTCACAAGTAAAGCGTGAGGATGGCACAACCTGCGATTATGTCCAGGGAGAAATGCTATTCGAAGGTGACAAGCTGTGGTGGACTCAAGGTGTATTCGAATTCCGGTTCCACCACGATGGCAAGCATAATGTTATGGCGACCTCGCTTCCATTCGAGATTCGTATTGGTCGCTTTGATGAAGAAGATGTCGAGGTGGACGAGAATGGACTCATCCATACCGCCGTCGAGAACGCTTTGCTACCGATTGTAAGAAATTGCTTTGATCGTGATCCAGATATCGCTCCAACCACGGTCGAAGAAAGCTTCGGTAGCTTGGTAAAGCGAGATGGCAAGTACGCCAAAAGAGTCGTTTTCGCCGTCCATCAAATGTTCGGTATTGAATTTGCGCCTGGAGTTGTACAGGCCGATGGAAACGTCAAGAACTTGGCTTGGAGGATATGCAACGCCAAACAAGTTCTGGTATGCTGACATTTTATTCCGCCATATATTTTCATTGTTTATTTGCCGTCAAGCTACAAACAACAACTGATCATTTTTAGGCACCTTACAGTATGTCTCACTCGAAGGGGACTACTACGCCCACGGGAGAGAAATTTTAAGTTAGAGTAGAGAGGTGGAATTATTACTAAGTGCGGTGATACCCGGTGGAATGTTGTCTTTGGGTGGTTTGTTGTATTTTCAGCGGAACTGACTTGCATTATGGCATTGATGGCTGCACAAAAGCATGATTTGAAGAGCAGGTCTTCGGTACATAGAGCCTTTATATAAATAGATCCAACCACGAGTTTTAAGGATTGGAGATTGAATTCCATAACCCTGAACGACCTGCAGTTCTCAGGACGACTCCGAAGGTTATGGAGGCTCTGAGACGTTCAGACGTCCTTTCAATGTCTCAAAAGATGTGAGACATTGAGATTGCGGGATTAACTTCATATCCGCTCTAAATGTATAACTTTAGTCACTCAGGCACTTGAACTTGTGATAAAAAACAAACAAAGTGCAAGGAGCTTCCTAGAAGGAAGACATCACGTGGAGCGAATCAACAGGACGTTGCAGATGGAATCCAAGCTGCTCCCTCCCTTCTTCCATAAAGAGGACGAGACTCGCTGTTTCACGAAATCCTGATGAACATTAAGAAATTGACCACACTTCAGAATTTCTTGTAAGACAAGAAGGTCAAGCGCTTGTATTTGTAAGATCTTCCATTGAACATTTGGGGGCCAAAGCCATCCTCGGATTTAGGAATCAAAATGTCGCTCAACTTCAACCTCAGCCTTGCAACACAAACACAATCCCCTACCCAATTCGTAAGTACTTCTGTTTAAGCTCTGTATTGGCTATTATTGTGTATATGCTATAGTATATGCTAAGTAATCTGCAGGATATTCCCAGTCTACCGAGTTGCTACGGTCTCGATATCGATCCCCGCTTTCACACAAACTGTACACGATAAGCTGGTTCAAACCTGAGTCTCGAGGCCTGCAATTTCATATAGCCCTGAGCTCAACCTCCCCGCTAGATGTGCTCGCTTTGGAGGCAAGATAATCCGTTACATTGGAGTCGCTAAGGGTTCAGTCGGAGACGGGGCTGCGGACATGTCTGCGTGGAAGGAGATACCTACGACCCCGCTTGCACACGACATTGAACACAAAGGATATATTCTGACCTCTATCTTTTATTTAAGCGCGATATGGGCTCGAGCAATCGACCAAGTCAGCTATGGAATCGATTGACAAAGAAGTCTGGGAAGGATAACCTGAAGGGTGATTCTCCCCCCAAAGATACCGGCTCTCCAGTGGGTCAATTGCCAAGTGCCCCCTTTTCTGAAGCTGCTCCGAATTTGGAAAACATTGCCCGAGAAGATGTGGAGACTAGGAAAAGGACTAATGAAGCGTGGAAGAACATTCTGAACAATGGCTCTGATTCGGGATCGAGTCAGACGCGGGCAAACCCAGAACCAGTACCAGTTGCCACACCGCAGCCTGGTACCGAACGAAGTAACAGCTATACCCGCGTCCCACCCCGGAAAGTAAGATTTGAGGAGTCCCAAAACAAGAATCCACCTAGTGCAAGTAGCAATTCCTCGCGAATTGGTGAGATTGATCCTGCTTGGAGTGGGACAGGATTTGGAGGCGGACCAGAGGTAATGAGCACACCCGAATCGACCCCCCTCCCGAAACCTGAGGCTTCGGTGCCCTTAGCCAACGATGATTCAGGGAAGAACCCTTCAGGTCCCTCTAAATATTATTCGAAATTCACAATTGGCATTGACTTGGGTACCACATACTCTTGCGTAGGCACGTTTCGAAACGGTCAAATTGAGATCATCCCAAACGAGCGTGGGGACCGTACCACGCCATCGTGTGTAGCGTTCACAGACAATGGAAGGCTGGTAGGAGCACCAGCAAAAGGGCAAATTGCTTTCAATCCCGTCAACACAATATTTGATGTTAAGAGACTTATTGGCCGTCGTTATGATGATCCGGTGCTGGCAGCAGAGAAAAACCGCCTCCCATTTCGGATAAGGGCGGGAAAGGGGGGCTCGCCTGCCATTGTAGCCACTTTTAAAGGAGTAGAAAAAGTATTCACTCCTGAGGAAATCTCGGCTATGGTATTGACCAAGCTAAAGAATATGGCGATCTCGCATCTCGGAGCCAGCGCCGCGAAAGACATGGGATGTGTAATCACAGTCCCCTCGACTTTCAATATCTACCAGAGGCAGTCAACCAAAAATGCATGCGCAATCGCTGGGCTTAATGTGCTGCGGATTATCAGTGAACCGACCGCGGCTGCATTCGCATATGATCTAGTCCGCAAACGAGATCCGGGCCCAGAAAAGGAGCGGCTGGGCCTGATATTTGATTTAGGAGGTGGTACTTTGGGAGTATCGCTCTTGACATTTGAAGATGGCATTGCTGAAGTTAAAAATACCGCTGGAGACGATCACCTCGGTGGAGAAGATTTCGACTATCGACTCATGTGTCACTTGGCAGAAGACTTTGATTTGAAGCATAAAACAAAGGTTATGACGGATCCGCGAGCTGTTTCTCGACTTCGCACAGCTTCGGAACGCGCAAAACGAACTTTGTCCTCGTCCATGGAGACTTCTATTGAAATTGAGTCTCTTTATTCCGACATGGATCTTCGTCTCACCGTTACCCGGCAAAAGTTCGAGGAGCTGTGTACAGATCTTTTTAGGGCAGTTATCAATACTCTCGATCAGATCCACAAAGGCCGCTATGGACCGATCCAAAAGAAAGACATTGACCATGTTATATTGGTTGGTGGTTCAACGAGAATCCCTAAGATCCAGGAGATCGTGTCTCAGTACTTCGACGGTAAGGAACTCAATAAGTCTATCAACCCAGATGAAGCCGCTACATCCGGCGCTGCTGCTTTTGCTGCAACCATAACCGGTGGCGATCCAAGCCTAACGGAAAGACTTCTTCTGGATGCTACTTCTATGTCCATCCGCATGAAGGGAGGTGTAAAGTCAGACCCTATTTCAGTAGGAAACACACCACTTGTGCATACAACGACATCAACTTATTTGGTTCGCAAGAACACGACCATACCAATCATCAAATCTGACATAATAACTACTGAGTATGATGATCAAAGAAGCGTCAAGGTATCTTTCTATGAAGGTGAAAACCCAATCCTGGAAGACAATCTACTTCTAGCGGAACTAGAGCTTAACGACATTCCTCCAGCGCCTAAAGGGGTCCCGCAGATAGAAGTTTCCGCGGATTTGAGTCATGATTATACTATCGCGTTTACCATGACCGAAAAAGTTGCTGGTCTCAAGGTTTCAACAATTGTAGATCGTGCCATTAACCCCCTTACTGATGAGGATATCCGCCGGATGAAAAGGGAAGCCGAATCCATGAATTACCAGGATAAACTTGATGCTGAACGTTTCATTCTGAAGAATACACTGGAGTCGACGGCTTACTCAGTTCAAGAAACGTTCAACAACTTAAAATTGATTGGTAGCATATCCTCTTGGCATGAAGAGCAAATGGTCTCTGGTGTTGAGAAGATCCTTTCTTGGCTTGAACTCAATCAGCACGCACGTAGTAGTGAGTATCGTACAAAACTAGAGCAGCTTGAAGTATTCTCGAGCTTAGCTTCTAGATTGACTGATGAAAGTCTGACCACAACCCAACTTGATAACGATGCCTCGCGACCGTCAGCCAGCAAACCCCGAAATATCGATTCTAACCCTACTGCCGTTCCTGATGGTCCGACATCAACGCGACTTGATAAAGATGCCTCGACACCGATCACCAATACTCCAATTGTTCCTATGAATACTGCTTCGATTCCTGAAAGCGCTTCAACTATTTCTGTCGATTCAGAGCAGACCAAGGAGAACTGCGATTTGAAGATTCCCGTCACGGAGAGGTTGGTCTATGACGATGTAAATGGGATCCTGAGATGTCCTCGCTGTATGGCGAAGTACGAAGGAGGATCGACGTGCGCAAATTGTGACCTATTCATTGAGGAGCCAAATGATTTCAACGACATGGATGGTGATGAAGTGGACGTCTCAGAAGACGATGTTCCCGTTGCAGAGCTCGTCTCAGAAACGCCCGCCTCTTCGACCAAGCCTAACCCAGAGCTTTCCGATTTTATCGAACCAAAAATCGACACAAATCACCTTGAAGAAGAAACGGTGCGGCCAGTAAAAACCCAGGAAAGACTAGAGATGCGCATTCCCTCCTTTGGTGACGCCAATTCTGCCGAAAAGCAAACTATCTCTCCAAAATCACATAATTTGGATTTTGGAAACCTATCGATTAACTCCGAGCAAATGTCAAAATCATCATTGTCTATTGATAATGGACTTTCGAACTTCTTTCCAGAAGTAGCATCTCAGGAACCAAGAAGCTTCTCTGACCAAGATCTTCAAGATATAGCAGTTTTACTCCGAAACTCTGGCCGGGAATCTTGGAGTCAGGTCCCTAGAATATATAGCGTGCTGAGGAAGATAGGTGAACTCTCCCTTTTAGATGAATTCATAGCGCTTGGAATTACCGATTTTTTCTTTCCGTTCACAATATTATCCCTACCAGACAGACTATCGCCAACAATACGTGCGAAATTCATCGAAACTCAACCTCTCGTGTTCACGGCTGCCTTGGAGCTGGAAAAGGGGTCAAACCGACAGCATGCTCATTTTGGACCGGGCCAGCTTCTACCTTTTGAGGTAATAGCTCGCCTAGGAAAAGGTGGATATGGAACTGTAGATAAGGTGATCAGTCTTCTGAGTCACCGAGAATACGCCAGAAAATCGTTTCGACGAAAAAAGACCTTCAGTAAAGAAAAGGAGGATATCAAGAATTTCAAGGCAGAATTGAAAATCCTCAAACGCCTTCGCCACATGCATTGCGTGGAGCTGGTAAAGAGTGCCCCCACGTTTCGGTGTTCATATTGCTTACATGTTTCTAGATTGGAAGTTACACAGATCTTAAATACCTTGCTTTGATTATGAGTCCGGTTGCAGACTGCAACCTTGTTGCTTATTATTCTTTTGCTGCATCATCAGCTGATAAGATGTCACTTCTCCGGAGTTTTTTCGGATGCCTGGCTAATGCTCTACAATATCTTCACAACTCTAAGATCCGACATCGAGATATCAAGCCTGAAAATATACTTGTGAATGGCTCAAATGTTCTCCTGACAGACTTTGGCCTTTCCTTCGATTGGGAACACCTTTCACGTAGCACTACTACTGCCGACTCAGCCAAGACACCATTGTATGCTGCACCCGAAGTAGCTTTCTACGAAAGGAGAAAAAACTCATCATCAGATATTTGGAGTCTAGGCTGCGTCTTCCTCGAGATGGTAACCGTCATCAAAGGACTGTCCGTTCCAGCAATGCGAGAATTTTTCAAACAGCGGAACGATAACGCCAGATTCTATGATAACATGGAATCTGTCAAGGCCTGGATTACTAGGCTAACGGAGACTGGCCTCGAGGAAGACACTTTACCAGTTACGTGGGTCTCAGATATGTTACAAAGAGACCATGATAAAAGACCCACTGCGTCTTCTCTATTCACTTCGATTCTTGAATCTGATATCAATGGAAGATTCTGTGGTCCTTGCTGTCAGGGTGAGAATGACACAGAGGACTCAGACGACGATGAAGAAGATCATGATATGTGGGCTGATACTGTAGAGGAACCGTTCCAATTCACGATAAACAATGGGGCTGTCTTAGAAGCTGTGCGCGAAGAAACACTTGCTTGAAAAGCCTTGGATCTGGGAGATATATGAAAACAATTTTGTATGACGAAAAAAGAACATTAATGAGTTCATATGGTCAGCACGTTTTGGAAATCTGAGGAAAGAGACTTCTTGTCTGTCGCTCTTCCCCCGATTCCTACCTGCCAGCCAGATCATTGGTCTCCACGCCAACCTCTTTCTTCCTACCTCGCCTTGATCAGTTATTCAACAACATGCTCGAATATATCCCAAACGACAAACCATGATCAATGCCAGAGACCACTACGTTAATAACCTCATTTATCCTCCATTTGGAGGCTAGATTTGTGTTTCAAGGATCTTGAGTCGCTTCTTCACGTGTCGATACAATCAATTCGATTCAAAGGCTAACTCCGATCCAATGTGGACTGATATCCGCATGTATGAATTTACAACGCCCGAGACACAACAGGAAGTCAGAGAAGATCCTGGAATATGCCCTTTCTAAGGGCTTTAACATTTCTAAAAACTGCCCTTCAAGCCATCATCAAAGATGTGGATCAGATTTGCTGGGAGGAGTTTTTCAAGAGAATCTCACAGGGATTGATCATGGAGCTTTTTGTCGCTGTCTTTGACCAGTATCATTTGTGGTGGACGATGCAATTCCGCAAGCACGAAAGTCTGACCGTTGACTTCTGCGCAATCTTCGCTCGTAATACGCCTGATTGCAAGAAGTGGCAGCAATTCTTTCGCCACATGTTCATTAATATGATTGATCAGACCTATATTCATTGGATCAAAGAGAAGGCACCTCGACTCCCGGATGTGTTGAAATCCGCCTGTGACAAATTCCCTGGCTCGCAAAGATTCGAGATCTCGATCTTGGTAATCAATATGATCTTCCTTCCAGACCTGAAATATCTGATAGCGCACGAGGATATGAGCTGAACTGCGAGCCAAATCTTCCCCTCGCGTCTGCTGACTACGATTCCGATGGCGACTATGAGGGTAATTCTTGATCAGCATATATCGAAAAGCTCCATGTCAACCAACACGAAACTTTGGACCTTCACGAATACCTTCTGCTGGTTTCACTTGGGAGACCCGGGCGATTTAGAGCGTTAGACTCGAAAGCAGTACAGGACCCGTCATACATCTTTCATAGCCATTCGTTCGAAGCGCAGAGTAGAGTTCAAACTGTAAAACTTGTCGGGACACAGTTCGATCATTGTCTGAGCGTTGCTGAGACAACCATGATTAGAAATGAGAACAAAAGGTTCATCGACGTTAGGAAGCAAAATGAAACATCCATACATCATCATCAAACAAGTCCTAGTCATTCCAAGCTGTGCAATGACCCACGATGCATTTCCATCACACCTACAAGCCCCACTAATATTAAGCGCTAGTTCCCCCTATTCCTTGGCGTCGACACTCGCCTCTTGAATCAAACTGAGCAAGCCCGGACAGCTCCGCGTGCCTCCATCATTCTCAAAACCCGACCACCTGCAGCTCAGATGTGTGGAATCTAAAATTGCCTACAACGCAATTCTATTCATGCTAGACATCGTGATCGAATCTACCAGCTTAAAAACACCATGCAATGTATTCGTACATGAGTAATCCACGTCAACCCAATTCCTGCCGCAATTCAGCAGACCGTTCAAACCATATGTAGTAAGATATTATAGTAAGCTAGGTATTCATAAGCCATCTCAAGTTCCACAACCTCTCAAATCCTCGCTAAACATAAGCCCTTCATAAATCCATCAAAACTCATCCATCATCACCCTCGTTATCATGTTTAAAATAATGACTCCGCAACGCACTCACACTCTTCTTGGCTGCACTTCTCCTGGGCGTCCTTCTCGGACTCTCTTTGGCCTTCATCGGAGCCTTAGCTTTCCTTCCGGATGTTTTTGGTGCTGGTTTTGGGATTTCGAGTTCGGAGGCAGAGTTAAATGAGAGTTCGGAGAGAGATGACTCGTCTTTTTCGGAGTCTGAGATTCGGCGTTTTCTTTTACCGGTATTTCCGAATGCTGGCGTCGGCTTCTGGGTGGCTTTCTTGGCAGGTATTTTGGGTTTGGGCTTAGTGCTACTTGCTTTACTGGTGGATCCGAATGGTCGGCCTCGTTTTTTTGCTGAGAGAGCTTCGACTTTGGATTCTACATCCTCCAGTTCCTCATCTTCTTCCGAGTCTGGTCTAGTTTTTGCGTTCGAATGAAGTGATTGTGGTGTCGGATATGCTGGCTTCGTTTGTTCTTCATCATGCCCTTCAACCACGAATCCACCACCTTGATCATCATCTTCCTCGTTAGCAACAGGAAAGAAACTTGACGCATGGTGAGAATCCGGCTCCTCCTCGTGATGACCCTCTGGCAAGAAACCACCAGCCATATCCTCTTCTCTTAGCTGCATGATTCTTGCCTGTGCCTCCGCATGCTTATCACCCTCCTTATCTTTCTTCTTGTTCGTCCAGGGATTCAGAACGTCAGGGTTCTCGTCTATCTCATCACCGTATTCTTCTCGGACCCTTTCGATTATTCTCATTCCCATCAGCATTTTCCTCCACATGCCAATAGCTGTCTTCGTTCTCTTCTCATCCTCTTTCCTTACTCTCTCGGCTTCATCCTTCTCCCATTCCTCCATTACTGCTTCATAGTTCTCCTCCGCGATCACTACACCGTTGATTATCGGAACTGCCATCCTGTGACCGAATTCGAAACCAACCACCGCTTCAGCATAGTCGATTCCAAGACGTTTGCAAATCTTGACAGTACCTCTCCTTGGTATATGTGCAGCACCCTCTGGGAGCATGCTATCGACATAGAGATCTATATTTCCGAAGTTGTTCTTAGGTATAATGCCATTTTCGATAGGTGGCGGAATGATCCAATCTGTCTGATCTGTACTGTAGAGACCTTGAAGGACCTTCTCGCCACTCGCGTGCTCCGCTTCTGCGAGTTCCCTCCTACGATTCGTCGTTGCAGCCCGGTATGGAACGCGCTTTAAAGGTTCTTCGCCCGGGATCGGTGCCCGACCCTCTTTGTGCCAGGTTTCCATACTTTTGCAGTGTACGACATCTTTGCGAAGGAACACCTTCTCCTCGATGGTTTCTTCGCCTTTCCCCTTCATTGAAAACATCTTGACGTGTTCAGCTCCAGGGCGAATAGCCTCTTCTCTTTTGAGATGCCTCTCGAGAACATATTCGGCTGATGATTTGTAAGATTGCAAGGTTTCCTTTCCCTCTTCGACAACCTTCTTTGCGGGCTTCACGGGTTTGAGGTCTGTAGCCTCTTCATGGTCATCAATCTCAGTCCGTGGACATTTCCTGGAGCCTCGAGTATAGCCGCTCATGACAGTCTTAAACCAATCATATTCTTCGTATCTTTTGACCTTTCCCTTGTGATTGTGTATTGGTATCTTCTCTACAGGTAAGCGGTTCCCTTTCGTGCGGCCGGGCCAAACATGGCGTTTGAGGTATCGTGTTGTAACATCTTTGGCTGTTCCATCCAGCGAGTATCCTACAATATAGGCAGTGACTTGCTTGGCTTTGTCTGACTTCGCTCCCCGAGGCTCAAACTTCTCGTATAGCTCAGGGTTTGTAGCTATGATTTTCAGAACGATTGGATCTACTGCAGTGTATTTATTTGTGACAGGCGATAAAACTTCAGTCCAGTAGTGAGGAAAGAGAAGGTCTTTGTCGTAGGGCAATGAAGGCTGGACACGCCGCCTTGCTGCCGGTGTAACGTCAACGACAGATGCTTCGTCATCCTCGCTTTCTTCCTCTGATACTTCGGACTCGGAGAGATCAATGGGCGCATCCTTACGTCCGTTACCTCGAGAGCTACGTTTAGTAGACTTCTTCGCGGCTAGCTTAGCTGATTTCTTAGCTTTTGAAGGGGCTTCTCCTTTGCCCGTTGCAGCCGTTTTTGCCTTTGGCTTCTCTTCCTCGCTATCTTCCTCGTCTTCTTTCGAAACCTCATCCACTTCAACTTCTCGTCTTTTCTTCGGCTTTCGGGGATTGTTCTCCAACGCCTCTTCATTTTGGCTCCATCCAAATCCAACTGGCTGTAGATTTGCCACCATTCTTGCCTCAAGACCTAGACCACGTAGAAGAGCAGTGAAAAGCTGCGCACCTACATCTCTAGATCCTTCCATAAACTTGGCACATTGTCTGAATTCTTTGACGTCCTTTATCCGTTCGCCATGAAGCTCTGGATCATGATTGTCATTAGTAAAGCTCTTTACCTCCGCATCCAATCTTTCGAGCGACATGTAGCCTAGTTTCCTCAAGCCTGGCGCAGTAATCCGAAATCTTTGCTTCCAATAGGGTTGTAGGAGCTCAAGCAGCCTAAATAACGGATCTACTCCAATCATAGTGATCTGGTCATCTTCCAGTCTCTCGGCCGGCTCGCCCCAGTCTCTCTGACTTCTGGGATCCGATTTCTTGCCCTTCACATTCTTTCCCTTTGTCTTCCCTTTGCCCTTCGGAGCAGACTCCTCCTTCTGTTGGAGTCCACTATGCTGTTTCCATTTCTCAACCCCTTGCAATATGTTAAGAGGAAGTTGCTTCACTAATGTCTCCTGGACTTCCTTATCGCACAGCCAAGCATTTCGAAGAGCATTATGCCACATCAAGAGCTGAACATGCATTTGATGTGTCGAAATTCGAATGCCCCGTTCAATCTTGCTAGGTCCCTTCTTCGATCCAAGTGGATTTGTGATGGAAACTCTTGTATCCTTCTTCAAGATCAACTCGAGGTCTCCTGTAGGCATAGGAGCAGAAGGCGTCAGAACATGCGTTTGCACATCTTCAAATTCTACATCCTCATCTTCCGATTCCTCGTCAACCTTCTGCCGCTTCGCTGATGGAACATCTTCGAATTCTTCGTCCGACAGAGAGGACAGCGAGCTGTCTTCGTCATCGGTGGCGGCAAGCTTCTCGAGAAGAGCTTTGCTATGCTCTGCATTTCGCTTCCCCCCAGTCCCGGCATCAAGATCGTCGAAAAGGGTGGGTTTTCTAGGGGTCACGGATGCTGATTTTGGCTTCCCCTTGGCGTTCGCGGGTGGCCCTGAGGGGCCGGCCTCCGGGGAGGGCGAACGTAATCGTTTGCGTGGAAGAAATGGAGGCATTATCACTCATATCATATTATATTATATTACAAGATTTGGAAACTTGGGATGTGATCCCCATTGTTTGTCGCGGTTTTGGTGATTAGGCGGGTTGTTTGAAAAAGTTCAGCCTCTCGGCAGTGATGAGGTCACCAAATCAGTGGTTGCTTTAGCGTCAGGTACTGTACTCGACAGGGGTCTGGAGATCACCAAATCGTTCCCCGATTCACTCTTAGTATACAGAAGATTTCACTTTAATAGGTATATCAAAGATTTCTGTCATTTCCTCGGAGATGTTATTTTCTGCTATATGAACTTGCTCTAGTATGGTATTGATTTGCTCGTGCAGCGGCGAGTTTTGTGAATGTTGGGTCTGTTTCTGGTGCCGGTGCTTTGTAATATTCTTTCTATTCTTCAGATTTTGCAGACTGTCCAGCATCTGCTAACTTATGGCCATGTTTTGCTCTCCATTCTCTAATTCCGTTATCAATCTCCGCCCTCGTAACTCCGTCTCTCACCTGCAAACCATCAGTCAAAGCCCTCCTGGAAGAACGACCCTACTCACCAATTGCATGTGCACTCCCAAGCTCTCCACATTCTTGTTCCTCGACTCATCATCAAAGAACAGCATATCCTCATATCTTAACCCCGTCGCCTTCTGCAGCTTCACAAAATGTGTAATCTTGCTTCCAGGATATATCTCCAAATGATCAAAATATTCAATCGACTTCTTCTTTTTCCCTTCTCCATCCGCAATGTGTATTAACCGTAGCATCTCGCGCGCAAGATCTGGGGTACATGTTCGAGACGCAGCGCCAATTCTGATGCCTCGTTCTCGCAGGGCAGGGAGAATGTGTGGGATATCGTTGTAAAAGGTATAGGACTCTCCAATTCGGTCTTTGACGGCGTCGTGGGAGGAGGAAGCTTTTAAAGGTGGCGTAACGTGTGTATCCACCCAGAATGGCCACAGTGTGAAGTCGAGGTCGAATACTATGAGCTTTGGAAGGGTAAGGGAGTCTGTGAACGTCGATGGGACTGCGGGGGCTGTTGACGAGTCGGCCGTGGTCTTGCTGGGTTTCTTGACCATGATGATGGAGAGAAGAACAATGAGGAGGAGGAGGAGGAGGAGGAGAAAGATGTGGCTTTTGACCTTCGTGATGTTTTTTATAACGGATTGATCATCTTCTTTGTCGTTTCACGGAATTGTTAACGAGGCTGGTGAAGGTTGCAAGAAGGACGTCACATCGATAAGATAAGCCGCACCGGTACCTTACCTCAATCAAAACACTTTACTAGTAAGTGGGGCAGCCGTGAAAGTTTGGTTGCTCAAAGCTGGTCTATTTCTTAGTTGAGTCATGACTTTTGTTCTATTTCTTCCTTCTCTCCCCACAAAATCTCTCTCACTTCACCTCGCCATTCCTTCTCTTCAATACCAAAAATCTCTATCATCTGTTCAAGCGCCGCCATTGCAGCTCACTGAGACTCGCCTGTGACGAATTACCCCTTACGGCTATTCACGAATTGTCTTATGAGCATTAGCTCGAGCTCAGTACAACGAAGCACGAACGTTCCCGTGGCCAAACTGTGCACAATTCAGTCCCTGTCGAGAACAATGGATGGTCTTTCCCTACTCGCCTTAGCGGCCGAAACGGTCCAGCGATATGAAAAGTCTGCGCCAGACTTCACTATTCGAAGAGCACGGTATACTGATGTACCCCAGTTAGGCCCTGTCGAACGATCTGCCGCAGAGCTCTTTCGATCAGCGAATCTTGACTTTCTGCTTGATGGACCAACTGTCGACCAGACCTTCCTTGTTGCAATGATCAATGCGAATCATCTTTGGGTTGCTGTTGATCGAATGGATGATCCGATAGGATTTGTTGGAGGGGAGAATATCGAAGGCAATTTTCACATCGTCGAAATATCGGTTGCACGGTTGTTCCAAGGAAAGGGTGTTGGCAGAGCATTGATGACACATATGATAGAAGATATCAGACAAGAGGGATACAACGCAATCACCTTGACCACTTACAGAGATTTGGATTGGAATGGACGATGGTACACCAGGATGGGTTTCTTGGAAATGGACGTGGAATCAATGGGTCCAGATTATTGGAAAATCTGGCAGATTGAAGCGCGGCATGGTTTCAACATGGCTTCGAGATGCTTGATGCGAAAAATCATCTGAGCATAATTAAAACGATCCACGGTTCGCAATCTCCACGTGTCCTTGATCGTTCAAGCTAACGAGATACTCGTCATATAGCACGACCAAGATACCATCTAGAGATGGAAACTATCCAGTGCACGGACACAAGATGGATAGCTGCGGATTCTCGAAGCAAATGCAAGAACGCATCTCCACGATCCGCGCAGATCAATAAGATCAATCAGAATTTCCGGACCGGACATCCATGGTTTCATTGCAAAAGTCGATTTTTCGTCCTTGATTGAATGCAAGATAGCAGGAGTTGTCGCGGGTATCAATATTCTCGCCATGATTAATTGATTCCACTTGATGAATCAATGGGAAGCTGAGGAACTGGCCGATTGAAAGACCACGAGATTCCGCCCCGAGTCGCACAAACAACGATGACGATACGTTTTCGGTAGCATCGAATGATGAATAATGCAAAAAGTCTGTTATAAAGGTCTATTCTTTAACAAAGCGATTTCAGAAAGCGAAGTTGTACTTGAGGGGACAATTATGTAAGATTTAGGAAGGGGGCCTTATCTTTAGATTGGGAGCTACCCCTGCAGGTTTATGAGAAGATTTTCAATACCAGCCTCTCTGAACAATCGCTATTATTCAACTATCGGCTTTCCAACTCACTGCTATTTGGCGTCATCGAAATTGCTAAAGGTGGGCTTCTAGTGGCAGAGCCTAGAGCATGCATGGCATTCCACTAATATTCGATTCTCTTTTCGGGATATTGCAGTATCATTATCCCATCCTCTCATGCTTTATCCTACATCTGCATTACCGAGAAGAACTAAAACACATCAAGTACAATTCTCCAGATGCTTGGCAAGGTTACCCAGTGGCAACTAGTTCTGTCAAGACTAGGGTTGCGGATGTCAAAGCACGGCAGACTTATATAACTTTAAAGCTCTCTAGAAGTCTAGAAGCTTTTCTTCTCATATTTCCCAATTTCACCTGCGACCCTGTCACAAAAATTGCTCTTGACGGTCGTAGATTCTTCGTTCACGAGCAAGATATAGGGCAGTTGCGACCAATCTCAATTCTTGCTTTCCCAGCTTGATTACTTGATAGTGATTGGCACTATGCCGTCAATCGAGAAACAACCAATCCCATCGTTAGACTCAGAAACGGGAACAATGGGAGACCAAGAAGCTCATCCGATAGAAATTAATGAAACCAGTCACCTTCAGGAATTGGAGCGCAATTTCTCGTTGCTCTCAATATGTTCTATCGGAATTGTTACTGGAAATACGTGGGCTGGTAGACGACCCTAAATTTTGGGAGAAATTTGCCGTTATTGACTTGCTTAGCACTTGGTGGTAGTATTGCAGTAGCAATCTAGTATGCGATCCTTCACTAGCCGGAGGAAATCACTTACAGTTGGCAGCAATGGCGGCCCGCCGGGCGTTATATATGAGTTTATTTTAGTCTCAATTTTCTACTGGCTTATGGCTGCTTCACTTGCAGTGAGATAGCCAGAAACAGTGGGTATGATTACTACTAATACCAAATAGGAACTTGCTTCATCAATACCAAGTAGTGCTAGAGTCTATCATTGGGCATCCATTACTCCGGGGCCAGAGTGTGGACGAATTTGTGGGTGGTTCGCAGGATCGTGAAATACTTTCGCTTGGATTTGTGTAAGCGCCACTATGGCGAATATTAGCTCAAACATTGTCGTTACCATGTATGGAATCTATCGTCCAGATTATGTTCCAGAGCGTTGGCACATCTTCATCGGATATTTTATCGTCACTTGCTCGTCTTATTTCCTTACAAAATTGCTACCTTTTTGCATGAGAGATCCGGAGGTGGGAGCTGCATGCAAACGGATCGTTCGTTTGTCCTCATGTCTCAATTCCTGAAACAGCTCCCAGCTCTGGAGCTCTCACCAAGAAACCCGACTTTTTAATATGCTAATTCGATGACAGGGATTTGCTGCAGTATTGTCCTCTTTGACAACAAGGCCCTTCCTATGGTCAATAATATTGGTGATCACATAACACCATTTACTGATTTCTGACTGATAATTGAAAATGCTTTTCTTCATCCTTGCTAGAGTATTCATCACCATTCTCTTCTGCACGATTATGCCGCATCAGAATGGAACACCCTACGCGTCTTCGGCCTTCGTTTGGGTAGCCTGGAGTAATCAAACTGGATATTCAAGTAACGGATTTGTCTTTCTAGCCAGTATGCTCAACGGAGCATATCCTGTCGGGACACCGGATTGCGTCTCTCATCTCGCGGAAGAGATCACTCATCCAAATCGCAATGTTCTACTGGCCATCGCTGCTCAAATGGGAATTGGTTTCTTCACAACCTTCTTCTACATGATCGCTATCTTCTACGCAATAATCGACTTGGATGAAGTTCTCGACGCTCCATATTTCCCACTTGCCCAGATATACGCTGGCGACTTCCACCCATGGTGGAACCATTGGTCTGCTTCTAGTGACATTATGTCCCATTTTTTGCACCACTATCGGATGCTACAGAACAGCAGGCCGTTGTCTCTGGACGTTATCCCGCGAAGAAGCGGTCCCATTCTCAGGAACGTTGGGTGTCATTTCTCATCGCTTCAAGAACCCCTTCAACGCAACCCTCGTCTGTGGCTTATTCTCAGCCATCCTAGGAGCCATCTTTGTCGGATCTACTACAGCATTTAATGCGTTTGTGGAATCTTTTTTTGTCCTGTCGACGCTGTCATATCTCGCGGCAATCCTGCCATTGATTTTTACACGACGCTTTTCCAGAGCTTCGCTGGAGCAGGGTCCATATATCAACAGCATGAGACCTAGTCCGTTTCAAATGGATCACCAAGTTGGCTATACCATCAACATCGTTAGCTGTCTTTATATCATTGTTTTGTGGTTATCTACTGCTTTCCATATTCTCTGCCTGTGAATGCAAAAAGCATGAACTATGCCTGTCTGATCACAGGCGGTATGAAGATGTTTGCAGCTGCGTGGTGGTTGTGAAGGGTGGGAATTATGTTGGTCCTCAGGCGCTCGCTCACGAGGATGGCCGCAGGACCTCCAACTCTGTCCGGTCGGAGAATGTGACAAGCTGAGTAGCGGGGCATTACATTTGTACGGGAGACACTACATTGTCAGTTAGGAGACCCAGATAGAAGATTCATATTGTATTTTAGCGAAAGAGCGCAGCTAGCTAGATAGAGGAGAACATAAGACGCAAGAATTTTTATTCCACCACTTTATCTCCGTTACCACAGGATGGTGGTTCCGTCATAAGAAATGAATGTACCAGAAGTAGTTGACTTCGTTGCTTCATCAATCTGGGGAAATCCAGTTAGTCGCTGGCCACAAAGGTTCTCGAAGAGCACAAACCTGGTTCAGAACACCCTGAACACTCTCTTCCAACTCCAACGGTGGTTCAGCAACTCCGATACTATCCGCAAAATTCTGCCCATTCGCAGTCTTCACCCATCTACCCATCCCAATTAGCCTCTTTCCTCACCCATTCCTCTATTTCACCCAAAGACTCGAACAAAAGAAATTAACTCACCCCGGATGCACAGCTAAACTCACCACACCCTTGTGTTCAAAATGCACCTTCCTCACCAAAAAGTTCACCCCCGCCTTACTTACCCCATAACTCAAACACGGCACTGGCTCCATATCCCCAATACTCCCCAAACTACTACTTATAACGACGAACTTTGCTCCCCCGGTTTTCTCAGACTCCTGAAGTAAGTGGTGTAGGGTTTGGAAAAGAAGGACTGGGCCGAGTGTGTTGGTTTGGAAGTCGTAGAGGAGGGCTGCTGGGAGGGTGGTGAGGGCGGGGGAGAAGGCGGTGGAGGTTCCGGCGTTGGCTATCAATATATCGATATGTTCTATCCCTTCCTCTTGAAGGGCAGCAGCTAAGGTGGGATAGGAGGCGGGATCATCGCAGGCAAGCGGGAGGACAATCAGATGGCTGGATTCTGCTTTACGCAAAGCTTCGAGATCCGTGGTTGAGGTGGAGAGAGAGCGAATTGTGGCGATTACTGTCGTATCGGGGCGAAGGAGGAGAGAACGCGTGAGGCCTAGCCCGATTCCTAGAGAAGTCGGTAAGCTTGAGCGTGAAAGCAGCTTATGGCAGTTTAAACATAATAGTGTAAGCGATCATGTGATATGCGACGAATAGGGGTATGAATAGGGTGTTACCTCGATTTGCGCCTGTGATCAGATAGGTGGTTCGAGATGACATTTTTGATCAAAATCAATTGTTTAATGGTGTTTTGGTAGAAGAAATTTGGTTTTTGAGGGGTTGGAGGTTTAAGAAAGTGGGAAAAGAAGATGGGGAAGGTGCGAGACGAGGTTTTTAAATTGTGCCGCTTGGAGAAACGTGTTTCCATTGGTGGATGAGTACTGGATAGTGTTAATTTGATTTGCTGCCTAACTCCATCACGTAATTTTGGTATTGATAAGCTGTCCGAGAAGGGTTCTGGGTTCTGGAAGGTCGTAGCAAAGTTCTTACGATTGCAGACATTGCGGTGAAGCTGGCGGCGACTTTCTCGCGATCTGAGGTCGTATTCATACTCTAAAGCTCCTTCATAATGGTATCTATCGTCTCAAATTCTCTTTTATGGCAATACTTGTATAATTTTCGGCACTCCAAAATTATTTTCCTCGTTAGCAGCATGACCGGAAAAGGGGGGAAGGCGCGATTAAGCGAGCCCAATGCCGGAACAGGATCTGCGACGCGAAATTCATTTTTAGTATGAGAATACAATTAGCAAGGGTAAATTAACAAAGAAAATTATAGAATTGGAAGTGTTTAAGATCAAGACAGTAAAATGTGATGTGAAAAGATTGTTCATCTGTATGGGGATTGCTTCAAAATCAGAATCTATATCCTAGACCGGGGTAAATTTGACGCATTATTAGATCAGAGGTACTCAGTGGTAATAAATTTGAGCATGATGGAAGCTTGGAAACATCTTGGCTTGCGAAAGGAAGGCTAGATGTTATTATAAAAGCTTGGTGGGGTTGGCCTCAACTGATGGTAGGTCGGATGGGTTAATATAGGCGGGGACTTTGTCAAGGGATGAATGAGTTATGGAGAGAAGGTAAAGAGTGATACTAGTTGATGACTGTAGAACTTAGTTTACACAAGCTGTGCTCTAGAATATTAGGCCCTGTACGGAGTTTCCCACCATTGTTACTGTACCAGCACCATGAATAATGAGCCTGCATTGAGCGCTCAATGAGGTTCGAACCCCTCATAGCGGGGTACTCCGAAGCCTTTTTCGAGGACTCTATTGCGTCTTTCAGACTTTACAGCCTGTCTTTCTGATTTTCAGCGAGCTATAACCAAGTTTCTGTTGCGAACAATAATACTAGGTGCGTTAATAAGAAGGGTAACTCCATTAAAATTAGTGCAAAGGCCGCGGAACTCAAATGCCTAATCCGCAACGACTTTGACGAGAAACGGTACGGAACGATACTCTCATTTCTGCTGCCTGCGTCAGGAACGTATTATACCTACTTTTTGCACTCGTATTATTCAATGTGCACGTGATCGTGCACCCCACGATTTCCTGATCGAACCTGACAGCATCAGGATGGGAAGCCTCATTCACGATCGACGTACTCACATCACTTGTGCATAGCAACTGTTGTTTTGCATTTCTATTCATGCCTTACAACTATAGCCTGTGAATTCCTGCCGCTGAGTGCGCCGCGCTATAAGTCGTAATGGACGAGCCTCAGCCTGACAGAAATTGGACGTTCATCACTGTTTCCAACCAAGAGTCCCGTCGACTTATCAAATCTCACACAGCCAGTGAAGTGCAAAGGCGCAGAGCACTTCAAAACATACGATCGCAAAAGAGAAACCGCCATTCTCCCCGAGTTTTGTTTCCAAAATCGCCAGAGAAGTCCCCTACCCCGCCATCAGCTGAGCAACGAAGTCTCGTCCCTAGCCCAGTCACAATTCTTGGTGCTGGCAGAGTAGATCCTTTTTCCAATCTCCCAATACCATCGAAATCATGTGAAGACCTAGAACTTATCGATCACTGTGAAACCCTTACACATCACCCTTCTTTCATCTCCTAGCTAATATTTCGTAGTCATGCACACCGCACCATCCCTACACTCAAAGCCTCAACAAAGAATAGCATTTTTGCCCCTATTCAACGAGATGCGTTGCACTTGCTTTGAGGCAGGAATTCATGATCCAGCCGCTTTTCAAACAATTCTCGCTATTGCATCTGCGGATATATCTCTGCTTCGCGGCGAAGATGTTTCTGTCCAAGCCATTACGCATAATACACATTCTATAAGGATGTTAAGCAAACGATTATCTAACCTTTCGCCGGGTAATATGGATGGGACTATCGCCACTGTAGCTCTTCATATAATCTTCCTGGTAGTAGATCTTATCTTAGCTGCCTTCTTCTGTATGTTAATAATACCAAGTTTCTATTCGAACTTTGCGATGCTCTGGACCCACATTTAGATGCGCTTGAAAATATGGTCAACATGCGCGGAGGGCTCGAAGCTATAGAAAGAGACAATCCCCAACTTGCACTTCTCATAAATTTGTAAGTCACGCCAACTGCAATAGAAAATTTTAAAAATAACATATCGAATTCAGAGTAGACTACTCGCCACCTTCTTCCATGCTATGTGGAAGACGCCGGTACAACCTCATCTCCATTTCAACTTCCGACGCCTCGCGTATCTCCCCCGTTGCACTCTCCGTCCCCAAAGCCGTCGAACCTCTCGTCTATTTTGACATCTACCTCGACATTTCCAAAATTCTTCGTGATCTCCAGTTCGCTACATCTGCGTCCCTCATTTGGGATCTCCGTACATGCGCAGCCACAGAAGCGAGGCTCAAATCCCAACTTCAGGATTTGTTCGCGTTGGGTACGGTGACGATTGCATGGGGTCGTCGCAGATGTGAGATCTTGCAGTGTATGTGCATTGCGGCGCTCATTTATATGAGAATTATTTGGAGGAGGGGAATGGTCACAGTGAATTCCAGGGAACAATTTGAGCAAATGCTTGAGGAACTAGAGATGAAGGGAAATACGAAGGGTTTGTTCAGGAGCTTGATTGAAGAACTACTTCGTGGTGTGGAAGGAGATGTATTTCCTAGTCTGGCGGCCTTGATGAGATTGGCCGCTGAGAAGAATCATTTATTTTGGACAAATACGAAGAAGTTTATGGAGGAATTGTATGGGACGGTCAATGGTCGGGCTTTGGAGTTAACGAGACCCGCACCGAATGCTGATCCAGAAGCGATTGAGGTAGCTGGTCTTTCAGCATTGTTCCTGTTCTTCAACGTAGATGGCAAGTAGGTCGGTCTGGTAAAGTCTCTTCACCCATCGAAGCTGAGGGGTTGAGCGGGTTTTGAGAGAACGTCGGAACCTCGCAAGTGGACGGGAAAAGTAAGCAGAAGGAGATGTTTGGTAAGTTTTGTCAGGAATCTTAGGATATTCTACCCCAGTTCATGCTGTGACCTAATTAAGCTATCTCAAATGTCATTGGCGAGTTGAACTTCCAGACTGGGCTTAGCTTGATATTGAAGAGAACTAGGTGAATTTTAGAATGGGCTTCCTCGGTATTGAATAGACATGACTAATTTGCAGAAATTCGATGACGAGAAGCTCTTCATCAGAGACTCAAAATGGGAACTGAAATGTTCCGCTTGTGATGTGCTCAGCATCAATTCTCGATATTATAGATTTGTTAGGTGTAGTCAACTGCTGCCGCTCGTCATTCCAGTCTAGCCTTAAGGATCCGACACTTAGTGTAGAGTGCGTCTTCTAAGCCTGTGCCCGATTTCTTCAGAGATCGCGCTGGAAGCATTCAGCCATATCCTCCGTCGGACGGAGTCATGATGGTTGCACGGCATGTATTTTCATTGTATACTCTAATATTTCATAATCTATTTCAAAACTTCTTGTGAACCTTTACACCCAAATGATCCAAGCGGAGATGAGCCCCTGGGTATCTTATAGGATTTTATCAACGCCTGCAGCAGAACTCTGTTCAACTAAATCAAAACGCCAAATATAAATAATTTCCATTCCTCGAATCAATCCTGAGAGCTAGGTGGTGTTGGATGAGGCGTTTTCGCGTTTCCAGAAAGCAATTTTGAGACCCCGAAGGTGAGACGAGAATTCTCTCTCTTAGTTGGCAAGGTTGTCTTCGAGATTCTCCCAGAATCGCGATTGGTTGGGCTTATCTGTGTACGTTTTTCAAAAACCCCCGATGTTGACTTTGGGCTGTGATAAACACGCCCTGATCCATTGAGGCCACCATTTGAAACAGGGTTCTCGAATTCTTTAATCCGTGTGATATTCTCGTCTTCATCCTGGATTTCTTTCTTGATCACAACAGTAAGTTGACCAGCCGGCATATGATTAGCTACTGGTTGATCACGTCTTTCCTGAGATGGATCATTGATTGCACCTATTTTTGGGAGCGATTGAGGCTCCAATTTAATCGCGACAGTCACATCGAGCGGCCCAACATCTGAATCGTCGTCGTCTCGATTGTCATGTTTTGCAAGTCTGAAGAACTCCCAGCCGTCACGCCCCATGCGAAACCCCCAAACTTTCGCATCTCGATTTCCTCCCAGCGACTTGGGTAAAAGGTCAGGTTCGGGATCCCTGTATATCGTTCCGTCCGCATCTTTCCACCGAAGTTGGTCTATGCCCGTTTCACGATGGAGTCTCGTATACAGATGGCCATCTTCAGAAGTTCGCAATGTCGTGTGTTCATATCCATCTGGGGTGATATATACAGGTTTACCTGCTGCTAAAGATGGATATGCGTCATTCGGTGCTCCTGGGTGGTAGTAGAAGCTATCATCAGCATTCCAATATGCGAAGCGTATTCCATCTATTGCAATTAGTACGGGACGGAGATTTGTAGGGATTGGGGGTCGTGGTACCTGGAAAAGAACAATATCGATTCCCCTAGGATATGTAAGTTTTAGTTTTTCAGTGTTGAGTTTCGAGCCTGACCTTTGAGTTGGTTCGCCAACAATCTTCAGGTATATCCCCGCGGCTGAAGGGCCACACTAGCGATTCCAGCACTGATATCGATTGAGACGACTGGGACGAATACATCAGATCTTTCTAATTTGAAGAAGACAAATTTCCTCACAAGATGTCGATAGACCCAATGTAAATTGAGACAGATCCTGAATATTTTGGGGTGAGGCCGAGTTCTTATCTGCTGAAGACGAGGCTCGAGGCTGAGCGATCTTTCAATTGGCAGGCTGGTGTTGGCTAGCTAAGCCACCACAACATTGAGGCAGCTCCCTATCATTTGAGAAAAGGACTGCTGAATGGAGCGAAGAAAGCCTCGCTGCAAAGGACGAATCCTTCCGAATTTAGCCATGGCAGATTGCCCTCCCCAATTTGGGATGATGACCACTTGTCTGTCGAGAGGCACTCTTCGGCTAAAGAGCCTCGTCGTGAGATATGTTTAGGATGCACAGGTTGTATTTTTTAATAGTATTGTGAAAGTTCATATCGATACACCTCAGGTTCTCATTACTGTATCTCCGCCGGGATCTTCGCACTCTCGGATCCATTCAGGCTGAATGCTAATGCTGTGCCGCTGACAGGCCCTTGTCTCCCAAATTCAACGACACATGAGCCTTTCGAACTGTTAACCGTGCAGTTGTGCAAGATTAATAAACCTCATCAGCTACGCTGTATTGCGTTCAGAGACCAAAAGCAAGCTGTGATCCTCCGCAACTTCTAGATAAGTCGAATTTCTCTAATATGGGCGGACTTCACCAAGGTCAATCTCTCCCCGACGCGCCGTCCATCTCACTAATAAACTACAGCCTCTCCTTGGCCAATACACTGCGACGAATCAAATATTTGTCCCGTACCTGCTTGCCCAAATTGCCAAGAGGGATATATTTGTAGTTTGGTCCCGCGCAAAACATGCGACACTTGTTCAACAACCACCTGCGTTATCTCGTCGCATCCGGTGAACACACTTCAACCGCCTAATTTTAGAGGACCGATTGTACTTGGAACAACGGTTGGTGGGGTGGCTATTGGACTGCTGGCGATTTGGGCGATTTGGAGATTCTGTGGAGGAGGGAGGAAACGATATAGCGTTGATAAAGATCGAATTGATGAAAAGGAGGGGTATGAGGGCTAATCTTGGAGGTACCATCCGAAAGGCCTCGAGGCTCAAGGAAATGCGTTAAAAGTTCAGTGCGATAAGGAGGAGGAGGAAACAAACGCGGTAGAGACCTTGTCAAAGCGCGTCGGGAGAGCAAGGAGCAATTCCGCTGGTTCTTTGCCTGATGTAATAACACTGCTGACAGTGGGTACATGTATAACATGGCTTTTGTTCTCAACCTTCGATTTCTTTACAATAAAGGTCTTGCCTTCTCCCACTATCGCTAAACTTCATGAACTATAACTGATTTTTGGCCTTTCCTCAACTAAAGTGTACGAATCTCTGACCACATTCACAGCTCATTTATGCTAATAAGATGTGAGTATTAGTGACAGTCGTTGTGAAAGGCTCCAACTCCATTTCGATTCATATCCATAATGGGGACGGCGGTGTCTTTTTATGAGAAGTACTACGTCTGGCTTTTATCATATGGCTAGAACCTTCTCGACGTTCGTTTGTCAGAGGTTTTTAGGGAAATTTTTGGTGACCTACTGCAGCTTTTTCAGACCATAGTTGGCGGGTGAGGCTACGTGGAAAGGAAGTGTTCCCTTCGCCTGCTTTTATCTCCTCTGACTTCACCCATCACCCAAGATTTTTGCGTTATTTCAGTCACTAAACTTAGCAACTTCAGCAGATGGGGTGCTGTAAGAACCTTCGCTAAATTACGGGAACAAAAGTCTTGCCGAGTTGTTGAACTTGGAAAGGAAAGCAATGTGTGGCTTGTTTTTTCTTTTAGGGATCGAAAGCAACCTCAAACTCTACGTATACAGACAGCTGTAAGCCGGGCTGAAAGTGCTACAAATGGCTAACACACAATGTGTTACTAGCCTTAAAATTTCGAACTCTTTAGTAACGAGTTCCGGAAGAGGAGATACGCGTGCGGATTTGGTTCTCATCAAAAAAAATTATCTGAAGGATAAGAAGTTGACTTCAGGTTAATGCTCTAGGAGTTCTGGCAAAACGGGTTCCTCGTCGCCTTGCCTCAGATCCAGCCATCCAGCTTCAAGTAAATATTAATCTGCTTTCCCCTCGACTACTTCTCAACAACAATCATCAAAGTCATAATAGCAATTTTCTTTATATTCTTCATCGTCATATCGACCGTACTCTTCTTCCGCCTCATATTGCAACCAATCACCATCCTCATAATCATGGTTACCATCTACGCTATCATCGACCATACCCTCTTCTAAACTGAAAGAAGCATCCATGTCTGGGCATACAGAATCACCGCTGGGGAAATCACCTAGGCAATAAGGATCCCGCTCGTCTTCCTCGACGCAGATCGTTGCCCTCCCCGTCGTAAAATTCTATATAGCCAGACGAGAGGTAGTCTTCAAAACGATCATCAACACCAGCCTCGACATAGCCTGTCGACTTTTCACCTACATCCAACTCCCCTTCATATTCCTCATATTGCTCCTCTATTCGATGTCTATTGTAGTACTCCCCATGGCAAGCATTATAGGTAGTTGTTGCATTTTTGGTCACGGTTCCAGGCTCGTAATGTGTGCAAAACCTTGTTCTATCCGGAGCAACATATTCGGTATAACCTCTCCCACTATTAAAGTATGTACTACCGTCTCCATTGCGATAGAAATACGAGCCATCTAACCCGATCAGAAGATCCACGCGAAGTATCGAGCCAGGAAACTAACTTGATTTGAGTAATGGTACCCTGGGCCGGAAGGCTGAAGACGAGTGTCGTACCTAGTTCTCTTAAATATTTTAGTATTTCTATATGAGGTTGAGGTTATATGATTATTAGTACTGCGAGAGGTGATCAGGTATGGTTGGAAAGGATCTCTTGTTGAGGAGCCGGAGTAGGCTGAGAAATCATGAGCCCAGCCAGAGTAAGTGGAGCCGTTGCCGTTGGTATAAGGTAGTAGTAGCTTCCGTCTGATCAATGCTTCAGAATCTACTCCTCTGGATGTCAGTATACCACATATCTAAATTGCTGTATTGGTATGCGTTTCTGAAAGAAGCGCTACGAGTGGCCCAACTGTTTCCCTGTTTTGAACCTTAACTCCAAATTCAATTCCACATCTTTGAATATATCCCATAGCTCATTGTTCGTTCCACGGTTTGTTATGGTGTAAGGAGTATAGCTACTAGACCCCGAGCTTCCTTGAGAGCTAGCTTTGGATAACATGTTGGCATTTATAGGCCTTGGATATTTCGATATGTGTTGTGGAATGGGGAATGATGAGAAGTGGGCGACGATGATTTTTTATCTTGAAGTGGGGTCGCAATGGTGGGGGCGGGGTAGGTGGTGTGACAAGTTGCGCCTCGACTGTGTCTAGTGATATATAATTATACCAATGCGCCCCAATACATTGTACAACAATTCATCATTCGCTTCCGAGGAACTCTCCTTCATAATATTGCACTACATCCTTACAGAGCAGAGGATGATGTTGTACTCGACCAGTTAAAAGCTACCTAGTCAGTATGCTCCTGATAAACTGCTTGACCGGTTTCCATTGAGCACGCTTCAAGACACTGTGTGGAGAAAAGGTAAAATGGTTGGTAGAACTAGAAGTATACTGTTGAAAAAATCAGTTCGCTATTGCGTTAATACGGAAGACCTACGATAGTGCTGACATCGGAAGTCGTGCTACCTTGGTCGGGGGTGTCATCCAAGTTTTCTAGTGTAGGTACGGCTTGTGCAACAGCTTTGACAAAGTTTCAGACGGACAGTCATCGTTGAAATTGAATTGTTGGATTTTCTCTTGAGGAATCGAGCATGATAGCTTGTTGACTGTGGGTGATGTACATAACTGAGTTTACACAGGTGGTCCTCCCAATTGTCATTTGCTTCGACAGCTTGCAAAAATCCAGCAGTACAAGTATCTTGGGTATTTATTTGGTCGCGGCTAACCGTAGGTCGCACTTCGGCAGCGTTCCTATGAAAGATGCTCTCACGCAGAGTTTGCAAAGCGCTATGGACCTTGTCTTGACAGTGCCTCTATTCTTGCCGCCGCGGTTCATGCTGGAAATCTCCATCTGACAGAAAATGGATTCGATCTGGTTCTATCATGTGTATGTTGAAGACACATAGGTATTTTTCTGTTTCGTCCTCACTTTCTTTAACCAGCCTTGGAATGTGTCTTTCTCCGCGTCCTTTCGATGATAACCTGCATGAAAGTTTGCGAGCATGTTAGCTGGTTTAAAGTCGTGATTACCAGGTGGAACAGTTTAAGCTTTTGCATATGCTATAACGTCGATGTTCACATATGAGTTCTGAATGTACTTCGCACTTTCATCTAGAGGCTGGCCTATAACTTTATCAACAACAATCCGAGGTCTTTTTGTACTGTTGGCAATCGTTTCCGCACAACGAGCCCGATACTGCTAGGTTGCCCATGCACGACCTATAGATGTCGGAATTCATCATTGCATTCGGGTATGAGACAACTTTTAACGGGCGCAGAGAAGTGGGTGTTCCAGGACAAAGTGAAACTTGAGAGGATGAAGATTGACGAGATGCTCTCTTTTCGGACGGAAATCTCATTAAATTCTTGATTATAAGCTGAAATACGAAGAGGAGTACGAAGCTTACGGTAAACGTTAGTTGCATCGCTAAAGTGCCCTATAAGATGCCTGTAAGCCCTGAAAGCCTGAATATTGCTGTAAGAGTTGAAAATTGCAGGGTCTATAAATACTAACTGAGAACCTTTTAGTGCTTATAGTTAGCGACTATCCCCTGTAACTACAGGGGCCTTTCTCGCGTGATACCCTTTTTTAACTCTAGCGGGTCGCAGATCACTAAATTATAGGATATAGAAGCGAAATTACAACCTTACAAGGTACATTTACAGCGTTCTTATAGGGCCTTTTAGCAGTGCAACGGAGTTTCTGCGGTAAACTCCGTACTCTGGAAATCACTCAAGTGAGGTTGCCAACTGTAGCGTATCAAAAGACTTAAAAATCTCCCTTCACTTCCTGGTGGCCTTCCCGTCCAGAGCAGTGTAGGTGCTACCAATGCTAGTGTTGTGGCAGGTGCTCGAATTACTCTTCTTCTAGTAGAAAGTACGGTCTGAAAACGCTTCAGCGGCATGCTATGCAATATGGAACTGTAATTATCACTGTTCGAGTAATGATAGGCATTTCCAGCGGGTTGGGATCGGTTGTCGTAATCATTTCCCCGGCCAGAAAGTCAGTCACATGTCACCAGAGTAGGATTGAGATCAAGTACGCGGCTGTTAGTTCCGCTACTATTGATCTCATATGGGGTATATGAAGATCCCTTGGAGCCGGAACTTCTGGAGTTGCTTTTTGTTGACATGATTGCCGTGAGGTTGATGTTGAGCTGAAAGATATTGGAAGGTTCGATTCCTGATTGTTAGTTGTCCTTTGGAGAATCTTGAAGTTGGTAAACGGTGACCAGAGGACTAAACCGAGACGGGACGTTTCTATATCAATCTGAGAAGAGCAGGTTTATTACAACCTAAGGATGCCGTGTGCCATGATCTGGTACCGGACAAATAACGCTGTGGCTTTATTAGCACGATCTGCGATCTGCACTTCCGCGTCTCTTGGCTCCGGGGTGCATATTCGCCAATCGTTGCCATAGCCAACCATATATCGCCAGTCTATGGCCAGCCATGGCTTATGATATGCCTTTGCCCGTTGGAGGTTTTAGAAAATGTTGATTGCCGGGACTTATGAGGCTGACTTGAAGAAAAAAGAAATATCCTGGTCTTATGCAGGCTGACACATAAACATTTAACAAGGTCACGTGAGTGGTGACATCATCTCATCTTACCTACTCTCCACTTGATGCCGAAGCCTCGCATCATTGGATCACTAATTATGAGCTTGTTTTGGTTCATATTTCAGGTCTGTACCTATTTACGGCTTCTTCTGGACTCTAAAATTTAACTAGGTTCCAATAGGCAACCGGCTTAAGTAGCTTCGCCTTCTCATTTTGCTATGTATTGACACATCCAACTCCAATGTATGCATAGCTTCGCCCTTGTCTGATCCATGTTTGATTCTGACCGACCTGCAATGGTAGAAACCAAGGGTATGGAAGGCAATCTCAGCTTCTAACTATCTGGGCGCTCGCACTCTCTACCCTTTCGCTCGTCTTGGGTCTCCTGGACGTGATCTTAATGTCCTCTGATGCAATTCGATTATTGAATATATATTCCGGTCTTCTAGCAGTGGGGTTGGAGTTTCAAGTTGCCACTTTCTATTGGGGCATCTCGTGGTGGAATCCATCCCTGATACGGTCGCCGGAAGTATGGCCCAGCTTGTGGCTTGGTATGCTATCTCCTCACTTTCAGCTCATGCGTCATTAAACCAATTCTCAGATATAATACTCCATCTTAGCCCCTTAATCTTCGTTGTAGGGGATATCTTATTGGCTCCGTCTCATTCGACTCCATCTCTGGGCTCGCTGTTCGTCTTATCTTGCGTGCTTCTCTTCTCATATGGATTGTGGATTGAACACTGTCACTCTCGGAACGGCTGGTACCCCTATCCAGTTCTACAGAAGATTAAGGGAATGAAACGATTCTTGGCGACCCTTTTTCTTGGATTTATCATGGCGGTAGTGGGGTGGAGCTTTGCGAGACTTCCGAAGAATATGTGAAATTGATGCTGATGGATGAAGTATCCAAAGAGCGTAGGTACAAAGAGGCTGGTTTCATGTACTTGTCATTTCCATTGTTTGAGAACCGATCAAGGTATCATCTACAGCCAACCCTCCTTCTCAAGCCATCCTCAGTTCGTTTCGTTAATGAATGAAAGATGATCGCTGTCTGGGATATGGAAGTCTGCATACTTTGGAGCTCCACCTCCATCTCCATCTTAAAAAATGATTAAATATGAATCTTGGAATTAGACATAATTCTCGTCGTTTTTGTGTTTAGTCTTTGTCATGGTTTCACGTGATAGGACCTGGGAATAGCTTCATTTGTGTGTGGCGCTGATCCTCCTTTCGATTTAGTTTCTTGAGACTCTAGACTGTGTTTCTATATCCGCCTTGCACAGTACAGCTAGGCCTCACCTACTTCCGTCCCAAATCCACTCTACAAAACATCCCATACATCCTCAAGCCCGCCTCCCACCATGTTTCCATCCCCTCATCAACTACAAACCCATTCCTCTGCCACGTTGTCACAGCCTTCTCCTGAGCATGCAAACCTACCAAGCCCTTCCATTCCAATCCTCCACTTTCCCCCAAATTGGCATTCTCAGCAGCCCACTTCAAAGCAGCTTGAATCATCACATCCGCCAGCTTCTTCCCTCTGAATTCCTTGATGATACACAGTCGCCCTAATTTCAAATACGGCTCTTTGCCATCATGAAGAGAGGTTGCACGGTTCAAAACATACGGTGGTGGAGGAGCAAGGAAAAACGTTCCTGAGTCCTCAACTGGGTCATCGGGTCCAGGAGCTTCGTGACGAGATCCGGGCTCTGGATGAGGAGGATGAGGGTAGATAATGAGCCGTATTGTACCAATGGGTTGTGGTTTCTCGGTTTTTGAGGAAGAGTAAAGAACCCAGTGACATGACCTTGCATCTGCTGGATCCATGTGATGAGCCAGCGGGACATTCTTTTGCTCATCCACAAAGACGACTTCTCGGACCGTCATGGCGTCGCAGAAAGTAGTTGGGATGGAGGAAGATTGTTGGGATCCTGGTAAGTTGCGGTTATAGAAACGTAGCTGAGCGCCGAGGGGAGGTTGGAAGACGATTGTGATGTCAAGGTCGGACATGATGGGGTCTAAATTGGGATACAATGGTGGAAAGTGATGGGAATAGGAGCACGCCAAGATTCAAACCTGGGTGGCACAAGATACTTAACGCTTTATAGATATCAGAAAATAAAATTTCAATTCAAGTCATAATGGACTCATGCTGTACACATGCATGAGTCGATGCTTTTAGCCACCTTAAAGATGTCTTATTGGCCGCTGTGAAATAATTGGAAAGGGGCTACTTAGGTATTACCCGATTTGGCGATCTTTACGCCTTGGAATTGATTTGATACTTCAATTGAGAAGCGAGTGATTAGAACCAAAATTTCCCAAAATACGTGACCGAGATGCAAGGCGTGGCGGATGGTGCAGGAGTGGAATACGAAGATATTTTAGCCATGAATGTGAGGACCGAAATTGCGTTTGGGGCTTTCAATGTGGGAGAGAAGAGCTTACTTGCCCAGAATTGGGATTGGAATATAGAGTAGGCCTCCTTCCACGTTTGGATTCAAGGTGACCCATTCCATCCAAATAGGCAAGCGGAGAACCTCATTTGTTTGAAAATAAAGCAAGAGCGAGGTCTTAGTATTCAAATGATTACTGAAGCGGGAATTATTGGAAAGATTGGAATGAATGAAAAAGGTGTTGGATGCACACTCAATGCTATCAAAGCAAAGGGTGTCTCCTTCTCCAAATTGCCTTGTCATTTGGCGTTGAGGACCGTGATGGAGAGCGAATCGAGAGACGCTGCTGTTGAAACTTTGGAAAGAATGGGCGTTGCGAGTTCTTGCCATATTCTGGTGGCGGATAGCACTGGTGGAATAGGTTTGGAATGCAGCAGTGAAGATATCATGAAGTTGAAGATGAATCGAGAGGGGATTGTCACTCATACAAATCATTTCATCTTGAAGCATAAGGAAGGGGTTATAGAGCCGCGTAACTGGTTGCCAGATACTGGTTTTCGGTTGAAGAGAGTTGGAGAGCTTTTAAATGCTGCTAAGGAGGAGCAACCGAGTCAAGAGGCGGTAGATAGGCTTTTGAAGGACGAAATGGAAGGTGACGGAGCTTCTATTTGTCGGTCAGCGAAGAAAGATAGTATGGCAACGCTTTTCAGTATTGTGATGGATCTGAGGAATAAGAATGCTCGAGTCACGGTTGGAAGGCCAGCATCTCCGACGCAGAAACTGGTTTTGGATCTATAAACCCCCCAAAAATACAACATCACTTGAAGCCAGATATGGCAACGTTTCACTTCTGTGAGCAAAGTTTGGATTGAAATGTCATTAATCATATCGTCGTGCGGTACCGCTCAGCAAGTTATCCAGACATGGCTACATCCTTGAACTCCATCGCTATGCAAATAGTTGGTAGCCGAATATGCCACCCAAGCACGCAATACACCATCTTCGCATGCATCTGCTCTAATATCAAATTTTATCAATCAGATGTTGAAATCCGGGTCAAGCTTCGATGAGATTTGGTATGGCAGGCCCGACGCCTCTCAAGAGAACTATCTTATTGCCACTGACCAGAGCATCGCCAACCTTCTCATTAAATTCCAGCAGTCTTCCGCCCTCCACATGAAACACCCTCAACTTCTCTCTCTCGTCCGTACCTTGATTGTTTAAATTCTGTACTTGTAAACTCTTCGCCGCTGCATCCAGCACTCGTCCTATGACCCAGTCTTTCGAGTAGAAGAAAGAGCCGGTCGGGAACTTTGCAGTTGTTGTTGCAGCCTCCGCTTCAACATACACATAAACTCTTTTCTCCGGCACCAGTTTCTCATCTCCCTTGGCTGTTTTCTTCAGATTGTTTACCGCCACCAGCCTTGCCGCATTCGACGTGGGCTTTGGCTTGGGTAAAACTCGTTCTGTCGACTTCGCAATATTCGCTTTCTGGGCAGTTCCCCAAGCTTTCAGCCTCCCGAATGCTAATCTTGCCTTTTCTGTTTCTCCATCAAACCTGCCGACTCGTGCACCAATGGGTACGAGATTCTTGCAGTCGTGATCTTCCTTCAATCGATGTTTCAAACAGTAATCACGGTTACACGTCGAACAGTGAACTGCGGTAGAAAGACTTGTGCCAATGACTGTTTTGCATGCAGGTGATGCGCAAGGCTTTTCAACTTCCAGCATAGATTTCCCTGCGCCGAGTGAAGGTTTAGCTAAGTTTGCTCTCCGCCGCCGCGCAGCCCATTCTCCTGCCTTGGGGCATTGGTGACCCGTCTCGGATCGATGATCGAGACAGAAGGTTCCACGACAAGATTCGCATCGGAAAGGAAGGAAATCGAGTTGGTTGCAATAGGCGTATTGGCAATGCGCGCCGATGAGCGTGGGGTCTTTCTCGTCCATTTTGTGGTAAGATTCTTCGGGGGTCTCAGAAGAGGACGACATTTCGAAATTGGTTGTCGTATTATATAGGTCTAGAAGGACTAGTGAGGTGAGTTTGTTCGTGGTAGGCAGATGGCGAAGTCGTAACGATGGCGAGGCTGAGGTTTTGCTTACAGCAGGAGTGGAGGATTCGAGAAGGCTCCGCGCCAGATCCTACTGCCATCTATAAGAGTCGCTAGTCAATCGATAACGATCAACAACCAATACTTCGTAATCCCACACATACAGTGCGCATTTAATAGTCCTTGCTCAAAGTGCCTCTTTTTTTATATAAATAAAATCTCGTCTGAAACTTATGTATACGTTTTTATATATATGTTTCGAATTAGAAATCAGCCAATTAAAGTAAGGTCTATGAAATAAGTTTTACATAAAAAAATTGCCCAACGCGGCATAAAAATCCCGTTCGAAAATCGACCAGGACCCTTATCAACACTAAGGTATATTCTTGGTGGTCATGCCCTGTAATTTATAGCGTCTTATAGGCTACTTTATCGCTTAAGGACCATTCATTATCGGTTGACCGGTGAACTCTAGTAGCGCGTAGCGGCCCCTGAAAGCCTAAATTTGGGTTGGTGATTCACCAGGTTCTCGAATCCGAGGCTTTAGCTCACTTTGAGTTTTCACTTCAAAGTTTTAAGATAGGGTATCCAAGAGATATAGCTACTCTTGTACTAGGGACAAGTTGTTCCTGAACATATTCTAACATTGGGGAACTACAGAGTCTATTAGGCAGGACAAGGTCTTCTGTTGCTCAAGGCTCTACGGAATTGCTCCCAGTAAACATCCTTGTTATTATGCCTTTTTATACCACCTCGTTTTCTCAAATTTAAAAAGTCCTCCCATTTTACACTTACAAACCCTCCTTCGCCATGCATCCAACTAGTCTTTCAAATGCCTGTCCCACCATCATTTTTTTTTTTTTAAATTTCCACGTGATGTGTTCATCTGCGCCACTTTAGGCTCAGCTCAGCCTCACTGTTGGTCCATCCTCTTCCCTTCCTGCGATACTTGTGGTCATATCATATTCGGGCGGCTGGCCGGGGAGAAGCGTGGGAGGCTTTGAAATGGCGACAGACAGTTGCCGAGTCAATGTGCTACCTTAAGCTCAATCATTGTAGCGATGTTTCCTGTACTCATCAGGACATCAAGACTCTCAATGTGACCGAGCACCGTAGGAATTGGAATAGAAGATAACACTGTCTTACAATTTGTAGAACACTTGAGCTCCTTTTTTAAGGAGGATTTTTCTCTAAAAATTGTTCATTCTTAATCTATAGCCTATTAGTACAATGGCCAGAAGCTTACTAAAAGGCTCTCTTTACTCTTCTATTATCGATCGTCTCGATTATTTGAGTCAATGAAATCTTCTATTCCAATTGCTGGGGTATCTGGCAAATGAAGTGTGGTGCAACGAACCTCAAAGCATTTCTAATCATCCAGAGACGTCTCCTGACGATCGAATACGCGGTACGAGAACTTGGTCTCACCGGACTTGGTCGCTAAAACCAAGCGGTTTCGCACTCTTTGTTGCATTGCTAGTTGGCACAACTATTCGGGCCTTTTTGCAGCGTAGAACAGCGTCAATACTGACGTTGATCATCCTTCTGGTGTCCTAAAGTTTGGAAAAGTACCCTCGTTGCACGGATACTGAAGAATGGTATAAAAGAGCAGTCATCTTTTTCCATTCGCTCCACTCAATTCCTGCTTCAAATCCATGGTTCATTCTGTGCGCCCCGAAGGTGCCGATTTCTGTCAGTTCAGACTGGTTCCAGCCGCAGATTCTGATCATTATAGGCAACCCAGCCCTTATAATCCTACCTCGAAGCTCGATGCCACCCTTTCCCCGCGATAGACCCAGAAAATGTCAGGCGGGACTGCTGATTTCGGTTTCTTTCGTGGCATTCTTGCGCTCATGATGGCCTGTTCTTTCTGCAATGTAATCGTTCCCGTATGACCGCCTTCGGCGTAACTGCCGTTGCGAGAGAAATGTTTGCCACTATCCAAAAAATCTCTGATGACGCCGCTGCTGACCAGCCTGCTGCTGAATCTGAAATACCAGATTATAGAACATGTTGGAGGAATTGAACTCTCGGTGTCTTAGTCTTAATATGGATACGAGTGCATTTGTGGATCAGAACGCCCCCCTTTCCTGCATGCCGTTTTGAGCGTGGAGCATTTGTGGTGTGAATTAGAGTAATGTGTAACATGCCTAAAGGAGATTCCAGGCCCTACGTTAATTGACATATCACAAATGGGACCGAGCGTACGTTGAAAACATTACCGCGGTTGGCGCAAGCACAAGCTGTTGAACATTGAAACGGGAGAATCGTTCCGGCCCGCTCACAATCCTGAAACTGTGAAACATCATACATTCTTTGCGTGATGTATGTTTTAGTACGCAGAATGCTTAGACGAGATCACGGATGTATCAAACCTCATTGAAATATGAACGTTTGAAATTTAGGACGCAAAAGCCTGGCTGAATTTATGACAGAAGCACGCCCTAAACACGCTGCCTAATTAATCCCAAAGAATCGATATATCGCGATCTAGACTAAACGCCCGATCCATATACCTTCTCAAATCTATCATATGCATCCCTGGTAACGCCACTCTTGTAGAAGCAATACCAAAAGTCCTGTGCTCGATCTAGCGCTGCCTTATTCGTACCATTTTCCCGCCATAGACGCCAAGAATTCACTCCCAAGTCCATTATGCGTTCGGCTCAGGACCTTTGAGCTTCCGAATAAGTCTTGCGGGAACTCCCCCAACCAAGGTAAATGGCTCGACATCTTTCGTGACCATAGCTCCACCTGCAACAGTGCTTCCTCGTCCAATGGATACACCGGGAAGGATGGTCGCATTCACGCAGATCCAGCAATCTTCGCCGATAGTGATTGCCTTTGCATAGGATCCGTTGTTGCTTTTTAATCGATCCGCCGATTCTACCTGTGACATACGTTAGTACGATATTACTTCAGTGCAAACAGGCATTGAGGACCTCGTGAGAATCGGTGCAAATGCAGACTCCCGGGCCAATTAGAGTACGATCACCAATTGTCACACAGGAACTGTCGTAAATGTGCACGCTAAGTGAGTGTCAGCAGAACTATTTATATTTATAATCGATGACAATAAATGTAATACTTACTTGCGGTTGATATAAACTCCTTCTCCAATGAAGGTGTTGCAGCCAAAGGTACAGAAATGAGGTGCCTCAATATTCGTTCCTGCACCCAATTTTCCAAAGATCCTCTTTGCAGCGGAAAATCGATGAGCCTTCAAGGAATCAAGTGTACTATGCTCTGGGATCGAATCATCGTTGAGCACCTTGAGGCGTTTGCGGACTGTGAGTTTGTGCTCAAGCATGGGTTGCGCATTGGCCGCTTTGAAACTTGACGAATCATGGTTAGCAATGGCTTAAATGGTGTAACATTGGAATGGTAGCCTTACTTCATCCCTGATATCATCTTTTCATACTCATCGCACCAGGGCACACAGACTTCACTGCTTCGCATTCGCTTGATGAGAGTACCAGATTTCTCTGTTGAAGCCATGATGGAAGATTTTTTAAGAAAGTCGGAGTCGGTGTACGAAAGAAGTCAGCAGATATTGAAGACATTGATCTTATATGCTGTGGAGAAGGCTAATGACTGTGGAATCCGGTAACGTGTGCGTGAATAACATATTTGAATAACAGATTTTAAATATTTAATTTTTTCGATGTGAATGTTTGTGTTTTGGGTAGTAGCCTCGCTGAAATCAGGAATAGAAATATCTCGCGGAGCAGACTAGCTCTCATCCGATTGGGGCAAATTGAAGGTGGATGTCCCAGATGTCCAAAGCGGAATACCTCCACACGCCATATCGCAGCTGAAGACAGCCGAAAGAGCGAATCAAATAGAATACCACCGGGACGGTTGAAGAATAAACATATTGGTATTCTATGACAAACGACAGCAAATCGATGAGAAGCGAGGCCCCCCCAAACGCCATTCTCATGTTGTAGCGCCCCGGTCATTAATCATATCTTACAGTTCTTTTTCCTTCTTCGAAGCCCTTTGATGACGCCTGTCCAATGACTCTTCTCGTCCAGTGATAGGCGCATCGCCAACAGCAGAATGACCCCCAAACGTTTCAAATCCCTTGTGAAAGACCCACTCAAGTGCATGCTCGACTGGCTTGTCGAATAGGAATGGCAATGCCGGCACAGCCGCCAGACCCAGTCCAATGGGTCCATAAGTTCGGATCCGTGTGTTCTTCGCATTTTTTAAAGCCTTGCCAGAGTACCGAACGATCGAATGAATGGTAAAGGCCGGAAGCCCCATAGAAGCAACGCCCTGGAATATAGCTCGTTGAGCCATTACGGTACGATAATCGTCGAGAGGTGTCACTACGCCTGGCTTGAGAGACACGCCAGTATCATTTGCGGCAGTATTTAGATCCGTCTGGGCATCGTTGTACCTTTCCTGTGCAGCTTCTCGCGGAAGTTCCGGATGCAGCGTTCGTTGATTACTGCAGTAGGCCTTGTATCCTTCATGTGCAACATCACCAACTAGATAAGCCCACGATATGCCGTACGCTGCTCGAACAAGATTCGGATGTGCTACTGGGCGAAAGGACTCTCCAATATCAGAGGTATAAGCTACATATCGTTGCGCAGATAATAAAGCAGTCCGTATCCGAGTTGCATAGGCAGCATATCGGATATTGCTGTCGGTGGATTGAGGAGCTCTAGGACAAAATTTAGCATTTGATATTGTGAAAAAGCCCGGAGGATAATATTCATGATAGATTTGAGCCGCTCCCTTACTTACGTTCCATCATATAACTCGTCATAAAGGTTCTCCTCCTTGTCTGCCTTGTCAATCAGTTTCTGTAATTCAGCCGGAAGCTTCTCTGGTTTTGGTAATCCTGTTGGAGGAGGTCCTCGAGGTTTGTCTGAATTCTTGTCCGACATTTCAGACTTTTTGATGCTTTGAGTGAAGAGCAATCTCAGTACTGTGGCTGGTGTCAAGTGCTCGTTCGCAATTGCTTTTTCGACCTCGGAAGGAAGGTGCTCGGCTGAGTCCGGGGAAGGGCGCCAAATTTCACACGCGCGGCAAAATCGCGTCAAAGCCGGAGCTCCTGTTCATACCGACCAAGCAACTACCAACTGTCGAAGCTCAATTGACCTCAAGACCTATACCAATACCCGCAAACTTCGATCCTTCAACCTTCAAGATGGTGCAAATGTACACAATTGCTGGTCGCCAAATCGGCTCTCACCATGTATGTATGCACAATCCTTCTATGATCCGGAGGCTTTTGAAAATTCATCAACCTCAATTGATTCCCCGACGGGACTTTTCATTGTCACAACGGGCAAAGCTAACCCCATTCTGATCTATAGTTGGCAATGGCGGTTCTCGGAACGATGTCAGTTGGGTTTTATAGTCTCATGGGAGGATCGGAAAAGAAAAAGGCCCAAGGCCCGCCCATCAACGCTCAAAGTCCAGACGAAGAAAGCTTCATTAAGTACGTACACTCTGCATAATGCTCCTGGACGGCTCCATTAGCTCGAAATCCTCCATAGATAATCGTTTCTGACATTGCAAAGGGATTTCTTGAAGAACGCCGAAGAGGATGGGAAGAAGGGAAACAATGTTAGTGCAACCAAAAAGGCGGTATAGTGGAGTGGGAAAGGGCAGAGTTAGACAGCTCCATCGGGGAGATGGATGTCTGATGTGTAAATATAGGAAAGAGTCATAGAATGGAAGAGTTGAAGCCAAATCGATTCCGCCAGATAGTCTTTGTGCTCTCCGTTTCGAATTTCCTCCTCGGCCACCCATTCGAGCAGCTATTCTTGCGGCCATTGGTTGATTTTCGGACCTAATTAGACAGGAGAACTATATTTGCACAAGCTCGTCAGCTCTGTGACACCCGTTCCCTTGAGGGGCCGTGACCACGAATCATTTATGCCATACTCTCAAGAATTAGCTATAAGAACTCTGGCGCGACCAGAATCCAAACAACCTCAAGCAGCTTCTCATCATCTCACGCTTTGTAGAGTATGAAGTTGTCCAAATGAGTATTCACACGTGATTACAAGGGATCAAATCCTCCATGTCGAGCCCAAACTTAATGATAGCGGCATAACAATTTCCCTTTCGTTCTTGACTCTGTGAGAAGGACCCTCAATAGCTAGTCAATCCCACCCTCAGGTCTCGTAAGTTTACCAAAAAAAAGATACCTTGATCTTAAGAAAAGTATAAATCATTCGGTCTTTTTGATAAACCATTTGCTACGCATCTAAATTTCTGGCGAAGTCCTACAGTAATCACAAATAATCCAAACATGGCTGCAGTAACAAATTCAGACATCGCTTTGTCTCCTACCCACACTGAGGTGAGCAGAGAATAATGGTAATGATCGAAACACGTGCTGATCGATTGAGGTTGTGGATCGTTTGTCAGAAAGCAATGGCAAAGTCGGGTCAGGACCACCAAGTTTTGACAGCCATACCTATGACTAATATAACTCTAGAGCTTTCACTGGTCCCAAGGACCAAGTGAGCCTCGTTCAATACGATGCCGCATTTGCAGACCTCATTGGTGTTTCCCCGACGCATTCTCTCCTCCTCTCCTCCGCCGGGACGTCCAACAACCCATTTTTCCATGAGGCCTGCGTCTTCATACCAGAACACGATGAAGTGTATATTACATCGAACTTGCTACAACCAACCAGCAGCTCCAATTTCCCTACAATTCTCATCTCTCGGGTCAAACTTCATCGTACTGATCGGTTGAGTGGTGATAATAATGTGGACACTGTGGAGTGGGCAAAGTTGCGACCGCCTGCAGGTATTGACATGCCCAACGGTGGGGTCAACTACAAAGATGGGATCATTTTTTGTGCTCAAGGCTCAGAGAAGCCTGGAACAGGAGGTATCTATTACATGCCACGAAACACACCGCCAATACCTTTGGTCACCAATTTCCATGGACGAGACTTCAAT
>Ga0182030_10001833_pt1 | contig 44429 bp, 30 predicted proteins | sample 812S3MmetaG_FD_121299 | JGI IMG/M metagenome (GOLD analysis project Ga0182030, IMG submission 121299) | Permafrost microbial communities from Stordalen Mire, Sweden - 812S3M metaG (Illumina Assembly) | ecosystem: Environmental > Terrestrial > Soil > Wetlands > Permafrost | place: Sweden... | reverse complement strand
CGCGGCCGCGGCCGGCTCGATCAGAAGAATGACCGAGCCTTCCGATACCTTGTCGCCCTGTTTGAGTTTGACCTGAACCACGCGCCCCGCCCCGGGCGCCGGCACGTCCATGGCGGCTTTCTCGGTTTCGATGGTGATCAGCGGGGTTTCTTTCTCGATCTGCTGGCCGTCCTTGACGAGGACGTCGATGACACTCACATCCTTGAATCCGCCGATGTCGGGAACCAGAACTTCGATGGGGTTAGTCACGTTGCTGCCTAGACCGTCACGGGATTGGGTTTTTGCGGATCGATGCCGAAGGCCTGCATCGCGTCCGCCACCGTCTGCTTCTCGATCTTGCCGTCGTCGGCGAGGGCCTTGAGCGCGGCGACGGCGACGTAGTGCCGGTCCACCTCGAAGAAGCGCCGCAATTCGGCCCGCGAGTCGCTGCGGCCGTAGCCGTCCGTGCCGAGCACCGCGTAGCGGCCGGGCACCCATTGCCGAATCTGGTCGGCGACGGTCTTCAAGTAGTCGGTGGCCGCGACGAAGGGTCCATCGCGATCCGCCAGCACCTGCTCGATGTAGGTCGGTTCGCGCGGCTCGTTCGGATGCAGGAGATTGCGCCGCTCGATCGCCAATGCGTTCCTGCGCAGCTCGCTGAAGCTCGTGACCGAATACACATCCGCGGGCACGCCATAGTCTTTTTCCAGCAGCTGCGCCGCCGCCAGTACTTCGCGCAAAATCGTGCCGGATCCGAACAAGGTCACCCGCACCTTCCCGCGGCCGCCCGTCTGCAGCAGGTACATTCCGCTCAAGATGCCTTGCGCGGCACCGGCGGGCATGGCCGGATGCGCGTAGTTCTCGTTCATGCAGGTGATGTAGTAGAAGACGTTTTCCTGGTCCTGATACATCCGCCGCAAGCCGTCCTGCACGATCACCGCCAACTCATACGCATAAGTCGGATCGTAGGCCACGCAGTTGGGAACCGTGGTCGCCACCAATTGGCTGTGGCCGTCCTGGTGCTGCAGGCCTTCGCCGGCGAGGGTCGTGCGGCCGGCGGTGCCGCCCACCAGGAATCCGCGAGCCTGGCTGTCTCCCGCCGCCCAGATGAAATCGCCCACGCGCTGAAAGCCGAACATCGAGTAATAAATATAGAAAGGCACCATGCTCACGCCGTGATTCGAGTACGCGGTCGCCGCCGCGAGCCAGGAACACAGGCTGCCCGCCTCGTTGATGCCTTCCTCGAGAATCTGCCCCTGCTTGTCTTCGCGGTAGAACATGAGCTGGTCGGCATCCTGCGGCGTGTACAGCTGTCCCACCGAGGAGTAGATGCCCACCTGCCGGAACATGCCTTCCATGCCGAAGGTGCGCGCTTCGTCCGGAACGATGGGCACGATGTGCCTGCCGATGCTTTTGTCCTTGATCAAAGTCGTGAGCATTCGCACGAGCGCCATCGTGGTGGAGATCTCGCGGTCGGCCGTACCCTCCAAGAGCGGGCTGAATGCCTCGAGCGGCGGCACCACCAGGGGCGCAGACGCCGAATTGCGCGCCGGCAAATAGCCTCCCAAAGCAGCGCGGTGCTCCTGCAGGTACTTGAGCTCCTCGCTGTCCTCCTTCGGCTTTCTGAACGTCAGGCCGGCGATCTCCTCGTCGGAGATCTGGATATTGAAGCGATCGCGGACTTCCTTGAGCGCCTCGTCGCCGAGTTTTTTCTGCTGGTGCGCCGAGTTCAAGCCCTCGCCCGCCTTGCCCATGCCGAAGCCCTTCACGGTCTTCGCCAAGATGACGGTCGGCGCGCCCTTGTTGGCGACGGCGGAGGCATAGGCGGCGTACACCTTCTGTGGATCGTGGCCGCCGCGGTTCAGATGCCAGATCTCCTCATCCGACATGTTCGCGACCATCTCCTTGAGCTCGGGATACTTGCCGAAGAAGTGCTCGCGCGTATAGGCGCCGCCCTTCGACTTGAAGTTCTGGTATTCGCCGTCGACGCATTCTTCCATCAAGCGCTTGAGCAGGCCCTTATGGTCGCGTTCGAGCAGCGGATCCCAACGCGAACCCCACAGCACCTTGATGACGTTCCACCCCGCGCCGAGAAACGCCGCCTCGAGTTCCTGGATGATCTTGCCGTTGCCGCGCACCGGCCCGTCGAGCCGCTGCAGATTGCAGTTGATGACGAAGATCAGATTGTCGAGCTTCTCGCGCACCGGCATGGTCAATGCGCCCATCGATTCGGGCTCGTCCATTTCTCCGTCGCCCAGAAACGCCCATATCTTTCGGTCGGAGGCGGGAACGATGCCGCGATGTTCCAGGTAGCGCACGAACCGCGCCTGGAAGATCGCCGTCATCGGACCCAGGCCCATCGACACCGTTGGGAATTGCCAGAAGTCGGGCATCAGCCAGGGATGGGGATACGACGACAGGCCGCCCCCTTTGACCTCCTGGCGAAAACGCAGCAGCTGGCTTTCATCGAGACGGCCTTCCAGGTAAGCCCGGGCGTAGATTCCGGGGCTGGAATGGCCCTGCACGAAAATCATATCCCCCGGATGCGCGGCACTCTTGGCGCGCCAGAAATGATTGAATCCGACTTCGTACAGAGTCGCGGCCGATGCGTACGAAGCGATATGCCCTCCGTATTCGGAATTCGAGCGGTTCGCCTGCACCACCATGGCGAGCGCGTTCCAGCGTATGTAGGCCTCGTTGCGGCGCTCCAGCGACCGGTCGCCGGGATAGTCCGGTTCCTGCGCCTTCGAAATGGTGTTGAGGTAGGCGGTGTTGGGTTTGAACGGCAGGTAGGCCCCGGAGCGGCGCGTGAAGTCCACCAGCTTCTCGAGCAGAAAGTGCGCGCGTTCCGGACCCTGAGCGCGCATCACGGAATCGATCGATTCCAGCCACTCCTGAGTTTCGACGGGATCAATGTCTTCGAACGGCGATTGTTGAGTCATAAATGCACACGCCCACGTGTCCTGTTAAGATGGCAGGCACGTTACAGCGCCGTTGCGCTGACTGCTACTGCGTTGTCGACCAACGCTATCTTCGGGGTTTGGTTTTTCACGGTCAAGCAACGGATTGGCTTGCGGTTTCACGATATGCCCACTCGTTTGCCTTTCGACCGTCTGCTCGTTCCCGTGCGCCAAATCGGCCCGCGAATAACCGAATCCCGGCTCGCCCGATATTCGAGCGCAATCGTGTTCCTGCCGCTCGGTCCCACCGTCGCGGACTGGAAGGCGCTGCCGCACGGCGCCGTGCTGCGTGCACTGTATGCGCGCAAGGTGCGCAAGGCCGGAGATTGTTTTCACCTCCGCGTCGGAACGCAGGCGCAGACGCTCTTGATCGTGGCCTGCGTGGCCGAGGACGCCAGCACCTTCGAGCGGCTGCAGGCGGCCGGCAAGCACGCAAGAACCGCCTTCGACGGCGATCCGCAGTCTCTCCTGATATGGCAGCAGGGCTGCACCGCCAAGGCCGCCAATGCCACGTTGAGCGCCGGGATTGCGGCGCTCGAGGCGGCCGCGTTTCGCTTCGCCTCGTTCAAGAGCAAGCCCAAGGCTCGCGATCGTCTGGCGCGCATCGACCTCGCGAGCGCCACGAAACTCCCCAACCTGGATGTCACGCTCGCGACTGCCGCCGGCAACAACCTCGCCCGATGGCTCACGGCGCTGCCTCCCAATACCCTCGATGCGCGCGCCTACCGCGGCTACCTGCAGGAGATTGCCGGGCGCCTGCGCTTGGGCTTTAAATTCTACGGCGAGGCCGACCTCAAGCGCCTGGGTGCGGGAGCGTTCCTGGCCGTCGCGCGCGCCAATGCCACGCGCGATGCGGGAATCGTGCGCTTGACCTATCGTCCGCGCGGAGCCGCGGCGCCGGAAGTCAGCCTGGTGGGCAAGGGTATTTGTTTCGATACCGGCGGCACCAACCTGAAGCCGCACAAGAGCATGCTCGACATGCACACCGACATGGAAGGCAGCGCGGTCGCGGTGGGCAGCCTCTACGCGCTGCACGCCCTGCGTTCGCGCGTGCCGATGGATTGCTGGCTGGCGATCACCGAAAACACCATCGGTCCCCTCGCCTACAAGCCCCAGGATGTGGTGCGTGCGTACAACGGAACCACCATTCAAGTCATCCATACCGATGCCGAAGGGCGCATGGTCCTGGCGGATGCGCTCGCTCTCGCCGCCGCCCGCAAGCCGCGCGCCATCATCGACTACGCGACGCTTACGGGCGCCTGCGTGTACGCGCTCACCGAGCGCTACAGCGGCGCGTTCACCAACCGGCCCGGGGCGCGCGACGCAATCGAGGCGGCGGGCAGCAGCAGCGGCGAGCGGGTGTGGTGCTTCCCCATGGACGCCGATTACGACACCGACCTCGAGAGCACCGTCGCCGACGTCATGCAGTGCGCCACCGACGGCAAGGGCGATCACATCCTGGCCGCGCGATTCCTGGGCCGCTTCGTTCCGAACGAAATCGCGTGGCTGCACCTGGACCTGGCCGCCGGAACGCGTCACGGCGGGCTCGGCCACATCGCGACCGAGATCACCGGATTCGGAGTGCGCTATACCGTGGAGCTGCTGCGCCGCGGCTGGCCGCCCGCGCCCGTGCGCCGATGAAATCGCTGACCCTGCGGCGCCCCGACGACTGGCACGTGCATCTGCGCGACGGCGGCTCCCTGGCGTCCGTCGTGAAATTCACCGCGGAGCGGTTCGGCCGCGCCATCGTCATGCCCAACCTGCGGCCCGCGGTCACGACCACGGCGTCGGCGCGGGCTTATCGGGAACGCATCCTGGCGGCGCTGTCCGCCGGGCAGCGCTTCGAACCTCTGCTCACCCTGTATCTGACGGACCAAACCGAACCCGATGAAATCGACCGGGCCAAGGCCTCAGGGTTCGTGCACGGCGTCAAGCTCTACCCCGCAGGCGCAACCACGCACTCCGACGCGGGCGTCACCGACATCGCACGGGTATATCCGGTGCTCGCCCGCATGGAAGAGACCGCTATGCCGCTGCTCGTGCACGGCGAGTCGCCGAATGCCGAAGTCGACGTGTTCGACCGCGAGACGCATTTCATCGATGCGGTGCTGCAGCGGGTGGTCGATCGATTTCCGCGCCCGCGCGTGGTGTTCGAGCACATCACGACGGCGCGCGCCGTCGAGTTCGTCGCCGCAGCCGGGCCCGCGGTCGCGGCGACGATCACGCCCCAGCATTTGCTGCACAATCGCGATGCGATTTTCTCCGGAGGGATCAGGCCGCACTATTATTGCCTGCCCATCTTGAAGCGCGAACGCGACCGGCTCGCGCTGCTCGGCGCCGCGACCGGCGGCAACCCGAAGTTTTTTCTGGGCACCGACAGCGCGCCCCACGAGCGCTCCGCCAAGGAAAACTCCTGCGGCTGCGCCGGCATGTTCACCGCGCATGCGGCCATTGAACTCTATGCGGAGATCTTCGACGCGGCCGGCTGCATCGGGCGTCTGGAAGCTTTTGCCAGCCATTTCGGCGCCGATTTCTATCGCCTGCCGCGCAACGAAGAGACCATAACCCTGATCAAGGAGACTTGGGTGCCTCCCAAAACCTATGCTTTCGGCGACGGCGTCGTGGTGCCGTATCGCGCCGGCGAATCGATCGCATGGCGTCTCGCCCAACCGGAGCGTCCATGACGCAGATCGCGCCGATCACCTACGCCACGCGGTTTCGCGGTTTTTTGCCGGTGGTGATCGACGTCGAGACCGGCGGCTTCAATTCGCAGACCGATGCGCTGCTGGAGATCGCCGCGGTGTTCGTCGAGATGCGCAGCGACGGAAGCTTGGCGCGCGGCGAGACGATCCGCTATCACGTGGCGCCTTTTCCCGGCGCCAACATGGAAGCGGCGTCGCTGGCGGTGAACGGGATCGATCCCCATCACCCGCTGCGGCCGGCGATCGCGGAGGAAGATGCCCTGCAGCGCATCTTTCGCGAAGTCCGCAACGCCATCCGTGCGGCCGACTGCACCCGCGCGGTGCTGGTGGGGCACAATGCATTCTTCGACTTGAATTTCTTGAATGCCGCGGTGGCGCGCACCCAGATCAAGCGCAATCCGTTTCATCCGTTCTCGAGCTTCGATACCGCCACTTTGGGAGGCATCGCCTTCGGGCAAACCGTGCTGATGCGGGCGACGCTCGCGGCGGGCCTCGAGTGGGACACGGCATCGGCCCATTCGGCGGCTTATGACGCCGAGCGTACGGCGGACCTTTTCTGCCTGGTGTGCAATCAGTTCCAGGGCGTTTTCGATGCCAGCCGCCGGCGCCTGGCCGCCATGGGCCCTTTGGAAGTCGAGCCCTCGACCCCGAACGAGCCCTGAGCGGCGGCCGCTCCTGTCGTTCAGGCGGGAACGGCTCCGGCTTCCGACAGCAATTGCTTCAGTTCGCCGCTCTTGTGCATTTCGATCGCGATGTCGCAGCCGCCGACCAGTTCGCCGTTGACGTACAGCTGCGGAAACGTCGGCCAGTTCGAATAGGTTTTGAGGGCATCGCGGACTTCCGGGTCCTCGAATATGTTCACGTGTGCGAACTGCGCCTTGCATGCCCGCAGCGCGCCCACGGTTTGCGCCGAAAATCCGCATTGGGGGAAGTCCGGGGTGCCCTTCATGTAAAGCACGACCGGCGCGGCCGAAAGCTGGTTCTTGATCCGTTCAATGGGGTTCATAGGCGGCAATCTCCAAATTAATCAACACTACCATAGCAGCCAACGACCTCGGCTGCCCGACATCGTTGAATTATTGGGGTCAGTCCCCTATTCTTCCAGCCCGCCGCACCGGCCACCGGAAAATTGAGGATGAACGCATGAACCCACTGACGACTGTAAAATGGCCCTTGATCATGGGCTTCGTGGTCGCCGTGGCGATTGCGGCCCTGGTGGACGGCGGCCTGGCCTTCAACGCCGCGACCCTGGCGAGCTTGACGCGCTGGCTGCACGTCATCTTCGGCGTGTTCTGGATCGGCCTGCTGTACTACTTCAACGCCGTTCAAACCCCCGCCATGGCCGTCGCGGCGGCGGATAAGGACGGCCCCGGCGGGGCCGGCATCAATAAATATGTCGCGCCGCGCGCCCTGCTCTGGTTTCGCTGGTCGGCCCTCGCCACCTGGCTGGCCGGGGCCTATTTGCTATCGCAAACCCACGGACGCTTCATCAATACCTTCACTTTCGGCCTGCTCGAGGATCCGGTCGCGCGCTCGAACGTCGTCATGGGCTTCGGAGCCTGGTTCGGCACCATCATGCTGCTGAACGTGTGGGGCCTCATTTGGCCCAACCAAAAGAAGATCCTGGGCCTGGTGCCCGCGACGGATGAGCAGAAGGCCTCGGCGCGCAAAGTCGCCCTGTATGCCTCGCGCGTGAATTTCCTGCTCTCCATCCCCATGCTGATGTGCATGATCGGGCCCTCGCACGGGTTGCCGTTCTAGTCGGGGACGGCGCTTGGCGAAATTTCCGGTTCCGGCCGACCTCCCGCAGCAGGTGGCGCGCGCCCTGGCCGAGGACATCGGCACCGGCGATCTGACGGCCTCTTTGATACCGGCGGACCGCGTCGGCCGGGCGTCCGTGATCACTCGCGAAGCCGCCATCGTCTGCGGTATTCCCTATGTCGAAGCGGCGTTCAGGCAGGTCGATGCGCAGGTGTCGCTCGAATGGCATGTCGCTGAAGGCGCCGCCGCCGCCGCGGGCCAACTCTTGTTCCACGTCGAGGGTCCGGCTCGCGCACTGCTGACCGCCGAGCGCACGGCCCTCAATTTCCTGCAGCTGCTCTCGGCCACCGCCACGGCGGCAAACGCCTATGCGGCGCTGCTGGAAGGCACCCATTGCCGCCTCCTCGACACGCGCAAGACCATTCCCGGATTGCGTACGGCGCAGAAGTACGCCGTGCGCGTCGGCGGCGGGCACAATCACCGCATGGGCCTCTTCGATGGAATCCTGATCAAGGAAAATCACATCGCGGCCTTAGGTTCGATCGCCGCCGCGGTTGGCGCGGCCAGGCGCGCCAGCGGGAGCGTCGCGGTGGAAGTCGAGGTGGAGGATCTGACGCAGCTTCGTCAGGCCATCGACGCCGGCGCCGATATAGCCATGCTGGACAATTTTTCGCCGTCCGCCATGCGCCAGGCCGTCGGTTTGAACGCTGCGGCGAAGAAGCCGTTGAAACTCGAAGCGTCCGGCGGCATTACCGAAAAAACGGTGCGCGAAATCGCCGCGACCGGGGTCGACTTCATTTCGGTGGGCAGCATCACCAAACACGTTCGAGCGGTCGATCTGTCGATGCGCTTCGAATTCCGGTCCTAGCCGGTTTGCGGCCCGCCCGCCTTCCTCAGGCGATGTTGGCGGCCTTGAGCACGCGCTGGGGCTGCGACACGCCGTATCCTTGCGCGTAATCCACGCCCATGCTCTGCAGCATGGTGATGATCTCCTGATTCTCGGCAAACTCGGCGATGGTTTGCTTGCCGGTCAGATGCCCGATCTCGTTGATCGAACGCACCATTTCGCGGTCGATGGGGTCGTGCAATATTTCCTTGACGAAGCTGCCGTCGATCTTGAGGTAGTCGACCGGGAAATGCTTCAGATAGCCGAACGAGGACAGGCCCGTGCCGAAGTCGTCGAGCGCAAATTTGCAGCCCAGTTCCTTCAGCGCCTGAATGAAGCGGTTCGCCTGGGAGAAGCTCGCGATGGCCGCGGTCTCCGTGATTTCGAAGCAGATTTTGCTGGCATCCAAACCGCTGCGGTGGAATTGATCGATGACATAGGGCAGGAACTTGTCGTCGCCCAGGCTCTGCCCCGAGAGATTGATCGAGCACATGGTCAATTTTTCGCGTTCATCCGCCTCCGAGACCAGCCAGCGGAACGCGTTCTCGACCACCCAGCGATCGATGCTGGGCGTGATGCCGTAGCGCTCGGCCGCCGTCATGAATTGATCGGGTGCGACGATCTTGCCGGCCTCATCGCGCATGCGCAGCAGCAACTCGTAGTGGGCGCCGGCGTCGGCCTTCTGCAGCGGTAGAATCGTCTGGCGGAACAGCTCGAAACGCCCCTCTTCCAGGGCGTTGTTGATGCGCGCCGCCCATTGCATTTCGCGGCGCCGGCGCATCAGATCGATGTCGTTTTCCTCGAAGCTGTGCACGCGGTTGCGGCCGGCTTCCTTGGCCGCCTGGCAGGCGCTGTCGGCGGCGCTCAGCACCGATGCGACGTCGGCGTTGTCCGCGGAAATCGGCACCACGCCGATGCTGGCGCCGAGGCGGAAGGTGCGCTCCTCCCAGGTGAACTTGAAATTGCGGACCGCCTCGCGCAGCGCCTCGGCGGTGCGCATGGCCTCATCCAGCGAACAGCTCTCCAGCAGGATGCCGAATTCATCGCCGCCCAGTCTCGCCAGCGTGTCGCGCCAGCGGACCTTGGATTTGAGCAGCGCCCCCACCTGGCCGAGCAGTGCGTCGCCGGCGCTGTGCCCGCAGGTGTCGTTGACGATCTTGAACTGGTCCAAGTCGAGACAGCACAGTGCGTACGAAGTCTCGCGCGCCTTGGCGCTCTTGAGCGCCCTCTCCATGCGGTTCTCGAATTCACGGCGATTGACGAGGCCGGTCAGCACGTCGTGGCTGGCGTGATAGCTCAGGCGCCGGTTGAGTTCCCGCGCCTCGCTGACGTCATGGAATACCAGCACGCCGCCGGAGACCGCGCCGCTGCCGTCGCGTATCGGCGATGCGGTGCTCTCCACGTAGATTTCGTTGCCGTCGCGCCGGATCAACAGCATCGGGCGCACGGATTTGATCGACCGCGTGCGGCGGATCGCGACCGCCAGCGGGTTCTCGAGCGGCTCGCAGGTTTCTTCGTGGAAGGCGCGGAAAATTTCTTCGATGGCGCGGCCTTGCGCGTCCTCGAGGCGCCACCCGGTGAGCGACTCCGCCACCGGATTCACGTAGTCGATCACGCCCTTGGCATCGGTCGTGATCACGCCGTCGCCGATGCTCTGCAGGGTGATCTGGGCGCTCTCCTTCTCGCGGAACAGCGCTTCTTCGTAGAGCTTTCTCTCGGTGATGTCGAGTTCGACCCCGACCAGGCGCAGCAGGCGGCCCTTGTCGTCCACCTTCGCCTTGGCGCGGCTGATCACCCAGCGCCATTCGCCCGTGGCGTGCCGCATTCGGTGCAGGCTCTCGAAGATCGGCGTCTTGCCGGCCACGTGATCGCGGATTGCGGCCTGCACGCGCGACATGTCGTCCGAGTGGACCAGCGTCCGCCAGTCCGGCGCGTGGCCCACATCGGCCTCATCGTAACCGAGCATCGCTTTCCAGCGCGGCGACAGATAGACGCGGTTGTTGATCGTATCGAAATCCCACAGCCCGTCATTCGCGCTGTACAACGCGAGTTCATTGCGCTCTTCCAGATCGCGCAAATGGCGCTGGATCTCGATGCGCTCCAGGCCCGTGGAGAGGCTGCTGCCCACCAGCTTCATCAGCAAGTGCATCTGCACTTCCCAATTCTCGCGCGGGCGCGCGCCAGCCAGTCCGAGCAGGCCGGCCGGCCGGCCCTCGATGAAGTAGCCGATGATCAGAACCGCGCCGATTCCCAGATGACTCCAGGCCGCGGCATCCTCGCGCTGGTCCGCTCGCGGCTTCGCGGTATCGCGCAGCTCCGATACCCGGAGCGGTGCCAGGCGCGATTTCAGCCACGGAAAGGCCTCCATCGACCGCCCCTGCAGCTGTTCCGGGTTGCCGGTGGCGAGCATGCCGCGCGCGACCTGGACCTGCGCGAACGATCCGGATTCCGCATCGAGGAGGATATGAAAGGCGGCGTCGGTGATCGTCACCTCGCGCAGCAGCTCCAAATTCGCGGCGATGACCCCGAGCGCCGTTGCTGCCGTCATCGATTGGAAGTCCACGGCGATCTTGGTGCAAATCACGTCGAGACCGACCGTCGGCCGATCACCCTGCCTGGGCCAGGTCTGCGGGGACAACACGTCCGAGGCGGCTAAGTCCGGATGGCGCGGATCGTGGGGTGCTATTGCCATGCGCCTTGGAAAGTCCCAGGGAAATTATGGGGTCTATGGATCAACAGTTTGCCAGTGGGAAAACGCAAAAAACCGAATGCGTCACACAGTTCCTTCCATTCGGCTCTTGGCACATACACCCGGATTCTCGCATAAGATATCAGGATTACAAGCTAAGCGATTGTATTCTTAGGGCTTGGCAGTAAACCCTAGGGTAGCGCGGCGGCAGCCTCGTCGAAGGCTGCCTTGAGCCGGCCCTCCATGGCGAGTTGCAGGCGTTCCAGGCCGGCGGCGTCCAAACCCTTGGAAACATAGACCGGTTCGCCGACCACAATGACGACGCTCGAGAAGGGCCAAGGGATGACGAAGCGGTCCCACTTGATCTTCCAGGCGCGCGAGGCAGCGTAGCTCAAGGGGATCATGGGCCGCCCCGACAATTGCGCGAGCAGCACGGCCCCGGGCTTGAACTTCCAGGGCGGCCCCTTGGGTCCGTCGGGCGTAATGGCGGGCGACACGCCCTGCTGCGCCAAGGCCTGGTAGTAATCGCGCAGCGCCCGTGCGCCCGTGTGCGTGGAGGAACCGCGGATGACTTCGCCGCCCAGGGTGCGCACGACCATGGCGCCGATCTCGCCGTCCACCGACGGGGAAATCAAAAACCCCAGCTTGAGTCCCGCGCGCCGCTGTTCCAGCAGGTGTTTGACGCAGAAAATCTGATGCTGATGCCAGTAGACAGGTATGAACGAGGGTGCGCGATCGAGCGCCGCCGCAATGTGCTCGGCGCCGATCACCCGCGTGACCCGCGACCAGCGCCACACCAGCCGCAGCAGCGCCACCCCCAACGGGACGATGATTGCGTACAGGAACCGCCGGCCGCGCGTCAGCCGCCTGCCGGAGCGCGTCTGCTGCTCGTAGATCGTATTGCGAAGGCGGCCACCGGGTTTTTCATCCACGGCGGGCATTGTCGAGAACACGTTCGCGCCGCGCAAGTGCGCAGGCGCCTGCGGCCGCTGCCGCACGCAGCGGCCGGTCGGCGCCGGAAGCCTACGTTACAATGAGCGCATGCAAACCCAAGCACTGCCCCCCGGCCCCGCCGAGGGGTTCGATCTCGGCGGCAGCGATGAGTCCCTGGCCAGGCTGCGCCGGTATTTCGCGGAGTTCGGCGACACTTATCGGGTGTTCGCGCCGGGCCGCGGCGTCTACAACTACGTCATCAATCACCCCGAGGACATCAAGCGGGTCTTGCTGTCGAACCACCGCAACTACACCAAGGGCGAAGGAATGGATCGCGTCAAGATCCTGCTCGGCAACGGCATCATGACCAGCGAGGGCGATTTCTGGCGCCGCCAGCGCCGCATGATGCAGCCTTCGTTCCACCGGCGGGTCATCGATCGATTCAGCAGCTTGATCCGCGAGGTCAACGACAAATTTGCGGCCCGCTGGGCGCAAAAGGCGGCGCACGGCGAGCCGGTCAACCTCTCCGACGATGCCAGCGAATTGACGCTCGAAATCGTGCTGCGGTCGATCTTCGGCGAAGATCTTGCACGCCTGGAGAGCCAGCTCGGCGCGAATCCCTTCGCGGTGGTCGCCAAGGAGCAGAACCGCGATTTGAAATTCGCCTTCCGGTTCCGCTCGCTCACCAAACTGGTCCAGCAATTGATCGACCGGCGCCGCGCCACCTCCGAGGAGCATTTCGATTTCTTGAGCATGCTGATGCAGGCCCGCGATCGCGGCACCGGCGAGGCCATGAGCGACAAGGAGTTGATCGACGAGGTCTTGACCTTGATCGTCGCGGGCCATGAAACCACCGCGGCCGCGCTCACCTGGACCTGGTATTTGATCAGCCAGCACCCGCAGGCGCAGGCGCAGCTGCAGGCCGAGGCCGATCTCGGCGGCGGCGGCGGCGACGGCACCTTTGGAATCGATGCCGCGGAATCGTTGACGTTCACGCACCAGGTGCTGCAGGAGGCGCTGCGCCTGTACCCGCCCGGCTGGCTGCTGACGCGGCGCACGCTCGAGGCGGACGAACTCGGCGGCTACGCGATCGGCCCGCGGACCGATGTGTTCATCAGCCCGTACATGCTGCACCGGCATCCCGCCTTCTGGAGCGAGCCGGAGGAATTCAGGCCCGAGCGCTTTGCCGGAGCCGATGCCGAGGAGCGGCACCGATTCGCGTATATTCCCTTTGCGGTGGGCCCGCGCCACTGCATCGGCGAGAATATCGCCATGTTCGAGATGCTGGTCCACGTCAATGCCATGGCTCGGCGCTTTCGGCTGACCCGCGCCGGCGACGACCCCATTGAGCTCGAGGCGCAAATCAATCTGCGCCCCCGCTCCAATCTCATGATGACGGTAGAAGCAAGATGAACGACAACGCCCCCCTCATGACCTGCGCAACCCTGGTCGACATTCTCGAAAGCAATCGCGGCATCGACCGCGCGGTCACCTACGTCGACGGGGAGAACTCGGAGCGGCGCGTCCCCTTCGGCGACGTGCATACGCGGGCGCTCGGCATTCTGTACCACCTGCAGTCCATGGGCGCGCAGCGCGGCGACAAGATGATCATCTTCCTCAGCAACAACGAACAATTCCTCGACGGATTTTGGGCCGCGGTGTGCGGCGGAATCGCTCCCGTGCCGCTGGCGGTCGGCATCAGCGACGAACACCGCCACAAGCTTTTGCGGGTGGCGCGCAAGCTCGGCAAGCCGATCCTGTACACGGACTCGAAGAATCTCGAGCGCCTGGAGTCCCTGGCCGCGCAGGTCGGCGAGTCCGCCTTGTTCGCCGGCCTGAAATCGCGCGCCTTCCTGGTCGAGTCCATCACCGACATCTCGCGGCCGGGCAAGCTGCACCGGCCGGCGCCGGACGATCTGGCCTTCATTCAATTCTCCTCCGGCTCCACCAGCGAACCGAAGGGCGTGATGCTCACGCACGGCAATCTGATCGCCAATGCCCGGGCGGCGACTTTGGTCGACCGATTCTCCGATCAGGACGTCACCTTGAGCTGGATGCCCCTGACGCACGACATGGGATTGATCGGATTTTATCTGATGCAATTCGCGAACCGCGCCCACGTCCATCTGATGCCTACCGAATTGTTCGTCCGCAGGCCGCTGCTGTGGCTGCAGATTGCGTCGAAGAAGCGCGCCACCATCACCTGTTCGCCGAATTTCGGCTATCGGCATTTTCTCAAGGTCCTGGGAGACCGCAGGCTCGAGGGAGTCGACCTGTCGGCGGTCCGGCTGATCTACAACGGGGCCGAACCGATTTCGGTGGAGCTGTGCAATGAGTTCATGAGTGCGCTGGCCTACACCGGCCTCAAGCACCACGCCATGTATCCGGTTTATGGATTGGCCGAGGCTTCCCTGGCGGTGGCCATGCCGCAGCTGGGAAGCGACTACCGCTGGGTGCGCGTGAACCGCCGCCATCTGGGCGTGGGCGCGAGCATCGAGCTCAATCCCGCCGACGCGCGCGATGCGCTCGAACTGATGTGCGTCGGACCGGCCATACCCTACACCGAGATACGCATCGCCGACGAATTGCGGGCGGCTCTGCCCGCCGGCCGCGTGGGCCGCATCCTGATCCGCGGCGCCAGCGTGACCCGCGGCTATTTCGGCGACCCCGAGGCCACGGCCCTCGCCATCGACGCGGACGGCTGGGTCGACACGGGCGATCTCGGCTTCATGCACGAGGACTCGCTCTACATCGCGGGCCGCAGCAAGGAGATCATTTTCGTCAACGGCCAGAATTACTATCCGTACGATCTCGAGAACATCGCGCAGCGCGCGCCGGGGCTGGAGCTCGGCAAAGTCGTCGCCTCGGGAGTCGCGACCCGCGGCTCGCAGGGCGAACAGCTCGTCGTATTCGTCCTGCATCGCGGCAGCATGGCGGAGTTTCTACCCACCGCCGCGGCCGTCAGCCGTCTCATCAACGAACACACCGGCCTCGAGGTCGCGCAGGTCATTCCCACCAAGCGCATTCCGAAAACCACCAGCGGCAAGGTGCAGCGGCACCTGCTCGAACAATCCTTGATCGAGGGCGAGTTCGACGGCGAATTGGCGGAGCTGCAGCGCTTGCGCGAAGCGGATGGGGGTGCGGCGCAGGTGTCGGGAACGGAACTCGAAAATCGCCTGCAGGCCATTTGCGAGGCGGCACTGCCGGGCAAACGGATCGACGTCAACGACAACCTGTTCGAGATCGGCGCGAGTTCGCTCAAGCTGATCGAGATCCACGAGAACGTGGATCGCGATTTTCCCGGCCTCATCGATTTGACCGAATTGTTCGATCATCCCACCATCGCAGATCTCGCCAGGCATCTGGAGGGCAAGCTCAAGGCGCCGCCGGCTGCAGCGCCTGCCCGGCTATAGCGCGCCGCCCGTGATGCGCGCGATCATCCGGCGCCGTACAGCGGCTTTTTCAATCGCCAGCGGCGATACGACCACAGCCAGTCGGCGGGACTCCCGAGTACGTCGATCTCGCACGCCCTCGCGTAGCGCTCGGTGACGGCGTTCGGTTCGACGGCTTCACGTCCATCCCACAGCGGCTTGAATTCCACCTGGTAGCGGCCGCGCCGGATCCGGCGCATGCCTGCGTAAACGACGGGCAGGCGCATGGCGCGCGCGATTTGCTCCGCGCCGATGTAAAACGCGGTGTCCTGGCCCAGAAATTTCGTCCAGTAGCGCTTGTCCGTGGAAACCGGCGCCTGATCGGCGTTCATGGCCACCGCGCGCACGACCCCCCTCCGCCGCAGAAAGTCCGCCAGCAGATCCTTCGCGGGCACCAAGCGCGCGCCGAACCGCGAGCGGACCTGGAGCATCAGCCGCTCCGCCCATTGATCATGCAAGGGCTTGTAGGCGGCATCGACGGGGTATCCCAGCTGCAGCGTCACGCCGTGCAAGAGCCACTCCCAATTGCCCAGATGCGAGGTCACGAACATGATCGACTGGCCGGCATCCAGGTAGCGGCGTGCCGCCTCCGGATTCAGGATCTGCACGTGAGCGCGCATCTGCGCCTCGGACATCGAAAGCGACTTCAGTACCTCGACCATGACGTCGCAGAAATTCTTCAGGAATTGCCTGTGAATGAGTCTGCGCCGGCGCGCGTCCGCATCGGGAAATACCTTGGCGATCTGCTCGCGGATGACGCCATGGCGGTGCCGCACGACATAAAATGCCAGCACATAGAGAAAGCGCGCAAACGCGTACAGCGCCCACATGGGCAGGCGCGACAGGAATTTGATCATGGGCAGCACAGTTTACGATATCCGCGGCGCAGTGCGTGCCGCTCCTTGCAGTGTGCATTGCACTGCGTCACACTTGGGAGCAATCCGAAGCCTGCCGCACGAGGGGCGTCCTGGCATGAAATCGACAATTCCATCGTCCGAACGAAATTCGTCGCCATGAGTTCGAGTTCAGCCGCGCTCATGTCCGTGCTCGACGATGATGCATGGGACGACCTGCTGAGCTTCATCGAGGAACGCCGCGTCATCCCCATCGTCGGGCCCGAGCTGCTGCTGGTGGCCACCGACCGCGGCCCCCGGTTATTGCTCGACTGGGTTGCAGAGAAGCTCGCCGCCCGGCTCAACGTCAACATTTCGGAGCTGCCTCAGCCCTACACGCTCAACGACGTGGTTTGCTGGTTCCTCTCGGCGCGAGGACGCCGTGAAGAAGCCTATGTACGCATGCGCAGCATCATCAAGGAGGCCAATTTCGAACCGCCGGCGGCGCTGCGCAAACTGGCCGCGATCACGGACTTCGATCTGTTCGTCTCCACGACCTTCGATCCCCTGCTGGAAAACGCCATCAATCTCGAGCGCTTCAACGGCGCACCGTCCACCGACGTGCTGTCGTACGCGCCCAATCGCGTCACGGATCTTCCCTCGGAGCGCGACCGGCTGCAGCGCCCCGTGGTCTATCACCTGTTCGGCAAACTTTCCGCCTCCCCCACCTACGTCATCTCGGATGAGGACCTGCTGGAGTACATCTGCGCGCTGCAGAGCGAGCACCTCGCCCCGGAGAAGCTGTTCCACGAGCTGGAGCACAGTCATCTGCTGTTCATCGGCAGCAATTTCACCAACTGGCTCGCCCGGCTGTTCCTGCGCATGGCCAAGCGCCAGCGCCTGTCGGACCCGCGCGACGTCGGGGAAGTCCTCGCCGACGACCACAGCAGCCACGACGACCGGCTCATGTCCTTCCTGCAGCAAGTGAGCGTACGCACCCGGATCTACCGCGGAGCGGAGCGGTTCGTCGAGGAATTGCACGACCGCTGGCAGGCGCGCCGCAAGCCCGCCGACGCGGCCGCGGCGAGCCCCGCCCTCGCCCGCTTTCTGCCGCCGGCGCGGGAGATGCCGGACAACGCGATATTCATCAGCTATGCGCGCGAAGACCTCGCGGCCGTTCAGCAGATCAAGGCCGGCCTCGAGGCGGCCGGCATCACCACCTGGTTCGACATCGACCGCTTGGAGGTCGGCGACGACTACGACCGCAAGATTCAGCGCAATATCGCGCGCTGCTCCTACTTCATCCCCGTGGTCTCGGCCGCCACGCAGCGCCGGCTCGAGGGCTACTTTCGGCGCGAGTGGAGCTACGCCATCGACCGCATGCGCAATATGGCCGACGGCGCCCTGTTCGCGCTGCCCGTGAGCATCGATGCCACGGATCCGGCCGCCGCGCTGGTGCCGGACAAATTCAAAGCCCTGCATTTCACGCAGCTGCCCGGAGGACGGGTGCCGCCGGAGTTTGCTCAACGGCTCACCGACTTCATGCGGGCGCGCTCCTAAGTGGCGGATCCGACCGCAACCACCATCGATGAGCGCAATCCCTGGCTGGGATTGGCCTCTTTCACGGAGGAGACCCGCGCCTATTTCTACGGACGCGAAGAGGAGGTGGCCGAACTCGCGCGGCGCGTGCAGCGAAAGCTTCTCACGGTGCTGTTCGGCCAATCCGGATTGGGCAAGACCTCGATACTGCGTGCCGGGCTCGTGCCGCGCCTGCGCAGCCAGGGCTACTGCCCCGTCTATGTCCGTATCGACTACGGCAAGGACTCCCCGGAACCCGCCGAACAGATCAAGCAGGCGATCAGCCGCACGGCGCGCCGTTCCGGCGAATGGACCCAGGCCGGCGTCGCCATCGAGGGCGAGACGCTGTGGGAATTTTTGCATCACCGCGACGATGTGCTGCGCGACGAGTCCGGGGCGACGCTGATCCCATTGCTGATATTCGATCAGTTCGAGGAGATTTTCACGCTGGCGCAAAGCGACGACTTCGGGCGGGCCCGCGCGGCGCGCTTCGTCGAGGAGCTCGCCGATCTGGTGGAGAACCGGCCGCCGAAATCCCTCGAAGCCAAGCTCGAGGAGGATGAGTCCGGCGCCGAGCGCTTCGATTTCGCGCGCGGCGACTATCGAGTACTCATCGCGCTGCGAGAGGATTACCTCGCCCCCCTCGAAGGTTTGAAGAAGGCGATGCCGAGCATTTCCCAGAATCGCCTGCGCCTGGCGCCCATGACGGGCGAGCAGGCGCTGGCCGCGGTGGTGCGGCCGGGCCGGCGGCTGGTCACCGACGAGGTGGCGGCCGCGATCGTGCGCTTCGTCGCCGGCGGGGCGGAGATCGCCCATGCGGAAGTCGAGCCGTCGCTTCTGAGCTTGATCTGCCGGGAATTGAACGACACGCGCATCGCGCAGGGACGCGATGAGATCTCGCTCGATTTGCTGGCGGGATCGCATGCCAGCATCCTGACGAACTTCTATCAGCGCGCGCTCGCCGATCAGCCCGAGGCCGTGCGCCAGATCATCGAGGACGATCTGCTGACGAGTTCCGGCTTCCGGGAGAATGTCGCCGAGGAAAGCCTGGTCAGCCGCTTCGACGCGGCGGGCGCCGCTCCCGGCACTCTCGCCCTCCTCGTCAACCGCCGGCTCCTGCGCATCGAGGAGCGGCTGGACGTGCGCCGCGTCGAACTCACGCACGATGTGCTGTGCGGCGTCGTCAAGAGCAGCCGCGACCTGCGCCGCGAACGCGAGTCGCGCGAAGCGACGGAGCGGCTGCTCGCCGAACAGAACTCACGCGAGGTGTCGGCGCGCCGCGCGCTGGTGAGTGCGCGCCGCGTGGCCATCGGCTGCACCATACTCGCGGTCGGCGCGCTCACGGCCGCCGTATTCGCGTATTTCAGCACCCAACGGGCGCGCCGCGCCGAGTTTCAGGCGCAGCAGACGCGCGCGGAGTCCGATCAAGCCCGCGAGCAGGCGGAACGGCTGCTGGGCTACCTCACCGATGATTTCGTCCGCGAGCTGCAGAGTTTCGGACGGCTCGACGTGGTGGCGGAATTCGCGAAGCGGCAGATCGACTACTTTCACGCGCTGCCGCCGGCGCTCAAGGACGTGCAGACCACGCGCAATGGGGCGCTGGCGATGGTGAACTACGCGCGCGCGATGCGCGTCCTCGGCAAACTGGACACGAGCACCGCCACCGCCGCGGAGGCCGTGAAGCTGCTCGAAGGCCTGCGCAGCGGCGGCGACAACACCGAGGCGACCACCATTGCGCTGGCGTTGGGGTACGCGGTCGTCGCCCAGACTCTCGACAATCGAAACGATCCCCAAGGCCCCGTCATGGGCAAGAAGGCCGTGGATCTTCTGCGTCCCATCGCCGAAGTTCCCAATGCTTCCGTGGCCGCACGGCGCGCCTATGTCAGCGCACTGGTCCGGCAGGGATACGAGATGCAAGGCGCGAACCGCAACGAGGACGCGGTGCGCGTCGAACAGCTGGCCATGCGGATCGCCACCGATCTGGGCGCCCGCGATCAATCGAACATCGAGATCGGCGCCGACTACGCGGAAGGCGCCGCGTGGCTGGTCGGGGCGCTCGGCAATCTCGGCCGAAACGAGGAGGCGCGCCTTGCCGGCATCGACGCCCTGTCGGTGGCCGCCAAGGTGCTCGAGCAGCGTCCCGGCTACCGGCTGGCGCTGCACGCCCAGCAGATCATCGAGACCGACCTGGCCAACACCGCGACCAACGACCTGAACCCGGCGGAAGCGCTGAAGTACGCCAAGCTCGGCGAGCAGACCTCCGAATCCTTGCTCAAGCTCGATCCGGGCAACAAGGTCAGCGCCAATAATATGGGCGTGTCGCATCAGGGCCTCGGCGACGTGCTGTGGGCAATGGGCCGGATTCACGAGGCCATACCCTACTACCTCAAGTCGCTCGACGATTACGGCAGCGCGGTGAGCGGCGGCGCCGGTTTCGTCATCATTCACGGCTATGACACAGCTCAGACGAGCGTCCATCAAGCGCAGGCGGGCGACGCCGCGGGAGCTGCCGCGACCATTGCGGCGGGCGAACCCTATCTCGAGAACCTTCGCCGCAGTGAACCCGCGGGCAGCATCGCGGTCATCATCGTCGATGCCTTGCAGAAGCTGCCCACGGCCGGCGTCGCCTTCGAGGCGGACGATCTCAAAGGCGCCTTGAAGCTGGTCGGGCCGCCCATCGACGTACTCGAAGCCACCAAGCCTGCCGGCGGGCAGCAGGAATCTCAAAAGCAGATCAGCCTGTTCGTCGCCTACCATCTGAAGGGGCGCATCGAATATCTGCTCGGCGACTATCCGGCCGCCGAGCTCGCCGAAAGGGCATCGTTGAAGGCCCGCTCGCAGTCGCCCACCGAGGCCGTCAGCGACCATCGCGACGTGGTCGAGTTGACGACCTGGCTCGCCATGGCGGTTGCCGCCCAGGGGCGTACCGCCGAAGCCCGGCAATTGCTCGCGCCGGCGCTGAAATTTCATCGCGACCTCGCGCCGAAGAATCGCGGCGACCAGTGGCAGTACGTCGAATTGGCCAGCGCGCTGTACGCGCAGTCGCTCGCGGACAAGGAGCACAGCGCCGCCCTGCTTCGCGAAGCAGCCACGCGGTTGGACGCCGTGCCCGAGGCCATGAAGGCCATGCATGACGTGCGGCTGTGGCGCAACCTCGTCAGCACCGCGGAGCGGGGCGCAGCGGAGCGGGGCGGGCAGTGAATTCGGCGCCGGTGCCGCTGTTTCTCTCCAGCGGGCAGCGTGGTTTTTCGAACTCGATCGGCGGCGATCCGCGCAGCGTGCACGCCCGCAAGCTCGAGCGCGAAATCGACGTGCGGTTCACGCCCATCGCCTGTTCGGTGCAGACCGCCGAGGGCATGGTGCATGCACTGCCCGGCGACGCAATCATCACCGGCACGGCCGGCGAGCACTGGCGGGTATCGCGCGCACGGTTCGACGAGAAATACAGACCCGTGGCCCCGACCGCCGCGGGCGAGCCCGGCCGCTACATGAGCCTCGCCAATCGCATCGTGGCGCTGCCGATGACGGAGCCATTCGAGGTACTGCTCGCCGACGGCATATCGAAACTCCGCGGGCATTCGGGCGATTGGCTGGTCGACTACGGCGACGGCAGTCTCGGCATCGTATCGAAAGCCATCTTTCCCACAACTTACGAAATCATCGGCTGACGCTGCCATGGCATTGCATCAGTTCATTCAGCGGCTATTGCTCTTGGGCGCCAGGATCGACAAGCTCCCGGCCTCCGCCGCGCCGAGTGCGCCCGGAGAATTGCTGCCGCTCATCGAAGCGGTAGCGGACGCGCACCGGCGGTTCGACGAACGCGCGATCCATTTCGGCCATCGGTATCGCAGCGGATTTTGGGCAATCTATCTGTTGAGCGCGGTGGCCGTGCTGTTTGCGGTGATGCCGCTGGCGCTGGGCTGGGATACCGCCAACCATCGGCTTCACCCCTACGCGGGGCTGTGGGCGCTCGGCGAAGTGATGGTCATCAGCACGGTGAGCGCGATTTATTGGCTCGGCCACCGCCGTCATTGGCAGGCGCAATGGCTGGATGCGCGCACCACGGCGGAGTTGAGCTGGTACCTGCCCCTGCTCGCCCCGCTGCTCGATTTTTCCAAGCGCGCGGAGGACGCCAATTGGTACCTTCGCGTATTCGATCCCGGACAGCACTTGCGCGGCGGCTCCGAGGTGGCTGCCTTGTGCGAGAGGATCGAGCCGCTGGCGCGCAGGCTCCTCGCCAATGCCTGGTCGGATCGTGAGTTCGACAGCTGCTACGCCCAGTGGGCGATCGACATCCTGGAGCAGCAGCGGCGCTACCACTACCGCATTGCGAACACGCAGCACGCCCTGCGCCACCGTGTCCACAAGGTCAACAGCGCGCTGTTCGGCCTGACCGCGGTCGGCGCACTGCTGCACCTCGCCGTTCATACGTTGTTGCTGTCCTTGGTCACCACTTTCTTCCCGGCGCTCGGCGCCTCCTTGCACGGCGCTCTCGCCCAGTCCGAGGCCTACCGGCTCGGCACCACGTCCGAAAGGCTGGTGCGCGAATTGCAGTCGGCGATCGAGCGCATTCGCGCGACGTTGGGATCCGATGGACGGGCCGGCGATGCCGTCGCGCTCAAGGCGGCGATCGAGGCGGCGATCGCCTTGATACTCGAGGAACACCAGGACTGGCACCTGCTGGTCCGCCCGCACAATCTGCCGCTCGCGTGATCCCGCCGGCGGAAGTGATCTCACCGATGGGTGTGATCTCACCGGCGGGGATGGGACCGCCCACCCGGCGCGACGCCACGCTCAGTAGGTCAGCTCGGCGCGTCCGGCGTCTGCGCCCGCCCGCACGGCCGCCGCAACCTTGCGCAGGTCGGCGACGAATGCATTGATGACGGCGTCGCCGGTCGCGCCGTCGACCGGCAGGTTGATCAGGGGCGGCTGGCGCGAGGCGACCAGCAACCAGCCTATCTTGCGCAATCCGCCCATGATGAGCTGCATGTCGAGCACGTGGGACCCGAAGCCCAAGGGCATCAAATCGCTTTTGAACACGTACATTCCTTCGACCGATTCGATGCCCTCCGCGAGCCGCCGCGAGGTGTCGAGCAACTGGGCGGCGAGGCGCCGGTAGCCCGAACGGCCGAGGTATTTGAGGACCGTCCAGGCGGCAAATATGGGGCCCGCCGTCCGGCTCCCCGCGAAACCCTGCATCTGATACGGACCGCCCGGCCAGTCTTCCGGGTGGACATGGTGAAACCGCTTCAGCGATTCCGACCGCCACAGCACGGTGGATGCCGGCTTCGGGCAATAGCCGTACTTGTGCAGATCGGCGGATATGGATTTGACGCCCGGGACCCGGAAGTCCCATGCGGGCAAGGGATGTCCCAAGCTCTCCACGAAGGGCGCGAGATATCCGCCGACGCAGGCATCGACGTGCATCCACAAATCATGCTTCACCGCGAGGTCGCTGATGGCGGCGATGGGATCGTACAAACCATAGGGCCAGCACGGAGCGGACCCGGCGATCGCGATGGTGTTCGGGCCGATTGCCTCCGCCATGGCCGACACGTCGGCGCGCAGATCCTTGCCGAGGGCGGTTCGCACCAGCTTGAGACCGAAATAATGGCAGCCCTTGGAGAAGGTCGGGTGTGCGGAGAACGGCACGATGACCTCGGGCGCCGTGATGTGGGGATGATGCTCGCGGGCCCACTCGCGCATCGCGTGGAGCGCCGAGTAGTTGCTCTCCGATCCGCCGCTCGTGAAGGTGCCCGAGGCATCTTCGGGCGCGTTGAAGAGGCTCACGCACATGCCGATCACTTCTTCTTCGATGCGGCGGATGTATTCGCTGCGCAGGGAAAAGATTCCGTTGTCGGACAGGAACATGTTGTAGGCCATCCGGCCGACTTCCTGGACGTCCTCGGGCCCGCGAAAGGCCCGGCTCCAATGACCATGGACGGCGTCGGGGGGCATGGACTTCAACTGCGCCTCCAGGGTGGAGCGCGGCACGCCTTCAGCGGGAAGTTCTGTTCGATCGTGAGTCATGAAAGCCCCTGTCGTTCAAAGAATATCGTCAACCGCCGCGGCTCCTGGGCGGCCGGCTGGATTTAGCCGCAGGCTGCGAAATCCAGCCCTTGAGCAGCAGCGGTATCTGGCGGCCGAGCTCGGCCTCCGCATCGGCGATGCGCACGCGGCGGTCCAGCGCGATCCGCAGATAGTGGTGATAGAAGACGCCGAAGATGATGATGGTGGCGTCGGTCAGATCGATGTTTTTCTGGATGAGCTCCTCGCGCCGGTAGTGCGCCAGCAGATCGAAGATCATCTTCTGCAGCCTCAAATCGGAGGAGGTCACGACTTCATCGGTCGCGGTATGGCCGGTCGGGATGAGCAGCCACATGCGCGTCTGGCCCCGGATCTTGGTGCTCGGCGTCAAGTGCATCTCGAGTATGGCCGACAGCAGCTCGAGAACTCCCTGGGCCGGGTCCGCGGGCACCGGCGTCATCGCGGCGCCGGCCTTCGCAAGCACCCCGTCGATGTCGCGATTCGACAGCGCGGCGAGCACGCCCTCCTTCGAATTGAAATGGCGGAACACCGTGGCGGTGCCGACGCCGGCCGCTTCGGCAATGGCGGTCATGGTGGTCTTGCGATATCCGCCGCGCAAGAACAGCTCCTGTGCCGCGTTGAGAATGGCGTCCTCGCCGAGCAGCCGATGGCGCTCCCGCAGCGATGTGCGCTTTTCGCCGGCATTCTCCTTGAGCCTTTCCTTGGTTGAATTTTTCATACGTTGCTTAAATTCTCTCATATTGATACTTTTGTTCCAAATCCTCTCAAACTGAGATGAGGCGATCCCGAATGCTCCCGGATCCCGTTCGAAGGAACCCTTCCGGCCCGCCTCCGGCCGCGCGCGTGCTCGGGCCCATTCGTTTCTTCGCCCTCTCCTTCGGCTGCATCGTCGGTTCCGGCTGGGTGGTGGTGCTTGGCGACTGGCTCGCGGCGGCCGGTCCGGCCGGCGTCGTGATCGGCATGCTGGCCGGCGGCAGCGTGATGCTCGCCAACAGCGGCGCCTATGCCGAACTCATTGCACGCTTTCCCGTGGCCGGCGGCGAGTTCGTGTTTGCACAGAATGTTTTCGGCGACCGCACGGCCTTCTTCGTCGGCTGGTTGTGGACCTTGTCCCTGCTCTCGGTCGTCGCGTTCGAAGCCACCGCCTTGCCCTGGATAGTGCAAACCCTGCTGCCGGCGATCAAGGGCCCGACTTTGTACGTGTCGCTCGACACGCCGGTGACCGCGGATTCACTGGCCATCGGGATGATCGGCACCGTCGTGATCGCGGTCATGAATTACCGCGGAGTGCGCAGTGCCGCCACCATGCAGACCATTCTATCCTTCGTGTTCCTGGGCTTGGCGGTCGTGATCGTCCTGCTGGGGTTTACGCTGGGTTCGTTCCGCAATCTGCAGCCCCTGATCCAAGGCGGCCGCGGAAAGCCTTGGTGGGTCGGGGTCATGTGGATCTTTGCGATTGCGCCGCTGTTCCTCAATGGATTTCAGTCGGTGGCGCAGACCGTGGAAGAACGCGCCAAGAATGTCACGTTTTCACGGATAGCGCGCTCGATGGCGCTCGCTCTGCTCGTCAGCATCGGCTTTTACTGCCTGGTGACGCTCGCGGCCGCGAGCGCACAGCCGTGGCGGACGTTGCTCGGGCGGCCGCTGGCGACGGCTGCCGCCTTCAGCGATCTGCTGCCGCATCACGCGTTGTCCTTCCTCGTACTGCTGGCCGCCGCGCTGTCGGTGGTGCGCGTCTGGAACGGGGTGGCAATTTGGACCGCGCGGCTGCTCATGGCGCAAGCGCGCGCCGGCTTCCTGCCGGCGTGGCTCGGAGCCGTCCATGAGCGCCACGGATCGCCGACGTTCGCCGTTCTGTTCGTCGCTGCCTGCACCGCCATTGGAGTCGCCCTCGGCAAGGGTGCCCTGATCCCGCTGGTGGACATGGCGTCTCTGTGCCTCGCCGGCAATCTCGTCCTCGCCTGCGCGGCGGCGCTCCGGGTGCGCGCCACCCAAGGTCCGGCGGCGGCGCCCTATCGAACCCCCGGCGGCGTCGCGACCTTGATCTACGCATTGGTCGGCTCGGCCGGCATGGCGGCGTTCACCTTCATCGATCCGCTCCTACGGGACCCTGGCAGAATTCCGATCGAGTGGACGATCACCGGCTCGTGGGCATGCATGGGGATTGCCTTTTGGTTTGCATGGCGGCCGCGCCGCCGGGAGGTCCGATGACTTCAAGAATCTTCCGCCTGATTGCGCTCGCGGCCCTGTTGGCCGGCGGGATTGCCGAGGGAGCGGCGCCGCCGTTTCCCGGCGCCGGCAAGAACTACAAGGCGTGGACCCTCACCCATCTGCCCGGTTCGCCGGAGGGGCTCGCCATCGATGCACGCGGACGAATATTCACCGCGCTGTCGGATACCGGCGAGATCCTGCGGCTGGACGATCACGGCGGCTACACTCACGTGGCCTCCGTCCCGAGCACGGATCTCGGCCGCGCCGGACACACCTGGGGACTCGAATTCGATTCGCGCGGATATCTCTATGCGGCGTACGTGTGGACGTCGAAATTCTACGACGAGAGCGATCCGCTGCATCTGGCCTGCAGGGACTCCACCGATCAGTACACGGGAATCTACCGGATCGATGTGGATACCGGGAAGGTCGAGCCGGTGCTGACCAAACACGACGGGTGGCCCGGCTGCTTCCCCGACGACATCGCGGTGGATTCGCACGGCAATCTCTACGTCACCGACCTGACGCTGTCGGGCGTGTGGAAAATCATGCCCGACCGCACGTTCAAATTATGGTCGTCCCAGCCCCTGTTGCAATGGCCGCCCGATCCCTACAACGCCATCGTCGAAGGAGCCAACGATCTCGTGATCGATGCGGCAGAACAGAACCTTCTCATCGTGACCGACGGAGACCCGGCGATCATACGAATTCCCATTGCCGCCGATGGTTCGGCAGGGACCGCCGCCGTCGTTGCCCGCGATCTGTCGCCCCTCGACGGGATCGCGTTGGACGAATTGGGAAATATCTACGTGAGCGAAATCCTGCGGAGCGAGATTTCGGTGTTCTCGCCCGACGGCGCGCAGCGCATCGTGATCGCCACCGCCGACACCGCGCCGCTCGTCAATCCCACCAGTCTCGTCTACCGCAATGGCGTGATATGTGCGGCGAATCTGGGTTGGAACGTCAAGCCCGAGCCGCGCAGCGTCGCCTGCGTCTCGGGATTCCGCCGTCCCGTCAAGGCGGCGGCCGCGCAACCGCCGCACTGATTCGACGGCTGCGCCTCCCGACTCGATTCAAGAGGTGCCCTAGGAAACTTCGAGACCCGCCGCGTGTCGAAGCTCATCTAGCCTTTGTCATACGCGAAAAGAAGGAAGGCGATGAATGACCGGCTGGGGACTTCAGCGATACCTCGTTCTGTGCGCAGTGCTGGCGCTGCACATCGGCTTGATCGCCCTGCTGTGGATGATGCCGCTGGCCATGCCGGCGCCGCCCGCGCCCGTGTACTCGGTTGAATTGCTGCAATTGGCCCCGCAAAAGCTTCCTAAGATACGTATCGACAATCTCCGCCCTCGCCGCTCAAGCGACGCCAATACCATCACCCTATCGCCGCCCTTGCTGCAATCGGAGTCAGCCGCGGTGCCGGCGTCGCCTTCGACCGGGCCGAGATCCGGGGCGAACGGCACTGGATCGGATGTTGACTGGACCGCCGAGGCACGCCGGGCGATTCAGGCGTTCGAAATCCGCAACCACCAGCCCAAGAACGACCAGCTGCTCTCGGGTTCGCCGGCGGATGAACGTTGGTGGCCGTACGGCAAGCACCATGCCGGCGATCACTTCAAGACTCCGGCGGGCGATTGGATCGTGTGGATCAATTCCAGCTGCTATCAAGTGGCCAACTCCGGACAGAACCCCTATGTGGTCGGCACGGCGCCGCCGCGCACGATCTGCGTCGACGAATCCAAGCAGCCGCAGCGCAACTCTCCCAATTGACCGCTAGACGGCGGGCGCCGGACACTGCGCGGGAGCGGCGCGGGCCGCGTCTGCCGGATAGAGCGCCATGAGTTCACGCATCACGCCATTGGTCCAGCCGAATCCGTCCTGCAGCGGATACTCGCCTCCGCCCCCGACCCGTCCTGTCGCAATGACATCGTACTTTTCCACCAGCTTCCCGCTCTCGCCGTACACGCGATTCACGCTCTGCATCCATCGGCAGGCGATGGTCTGCGCCAGGGGCAAAATATCGTATCGGCGCAGGCCGGAAATGCCGATCCATTGCACCGGTGCCCAACCGTTGGGTGCGTCCCACTGCTGCCCGGAGAGCAGCGGCGTCGTCACGATACCGCCGGCTTTGAGCAGATCGCGGGACACGGCGACGGCCACACCGTGGGCCTGCGGCTTGGAGGCCAGCGCAACGAACAAAGGATAGAGCGTCGCCGCCGAGACTCTCGGTACTTGCGCTTGCTTCACCCAGCGGTAATCGCGATAGACGCCGGCGGCGGCATCCCACAAATACCGATCCACCGCATCGCGCCGCTTCGCCGCGCGGTCACTGAACTCGGCGGCGCACGACTTGTCGCCGTCATGCGCGCAGCCGTCGCTGATTGCCCTCTCGAGACCGAACAACAGGCTGTTGAGGTCGATCGGTGTGATCTCGGTCGTATTGATGGCTGCGAGACTCCGGCCGTCGGCGAACCAGCGGGAGCTGAAGTCCCAACCGCTTTCGGCTGCCGCACGCAGGTCGCGATACAGCTGCTGAGAGATGCGCCCGCTGCTGCGCGCAAGCGCCATGTCCTCCCGGTAGGATTCGTCGCGCGGCGTATCGGCGTCATCCCAATAGCGGTTCAATACCGCACCGTTCTGCATGGCCACGACCCGGCGATGCGCCGTGCCTCGCCGCAACCCCGTCTCCCCTTCCATCCAAAAGGCGTACTCGCGGCGCAGCTGCGGCAGATAGCGCGCGTAAGACGCCGCCGGATCGCCGCCGCTCAACAGCCCGACCATGGCGTAGAAGAACGGCGGCTGAGACCGGCTCAGGTAGTAACTGCGGGTGCCGTTCGGAACATGGCCATACGTGTCGATCAAGTAGGCAAAGTCACGCACCATGTGCTCGACCAGGTCCTGCCGTCCGCTCTGCACCAAGCCAAGCATGGTGAAATACGAATCCCAATAGTACATTTCGCGAAAGCGGCCGCCCGGCACGACGTAGGGCTCCGGCAATGGCAGCAGCGAGGAATAGCTCGGCGCCGTATCGGTGGAACGCGTCAGCTGATTCCACAGCGAATCGATGTGCGCGGTGATGGACAGCCTCTGCGCGGATGCTGCCGGCGTGGCGACCTGCTCCGGCAGCGAAAAATTCTCCGCCACGAAGGTTTTCAGCGCCTCCGGCGAGCCCGGTTTGGCATCGCGATAGCGCGCCAGAATTTCGGGCGGCGTGCCCTTGGGTACGGCGTCGGCAAAGGTTTTGCTGTCGGCAAACAGCTGCGCGCTCTGCACGGCATCGAACAATCCATCGAACAGGACGCTCGGCGAGCCGGGAATCTTCGGCGCAGAAGCGGGCTGCGTTTGCGTCGACGCGGCCGTCAGCAGTGAAAGACACAAGCAGATACCGGTCAGCCGCCGGCCCATCCACAGCGTACGAGAACTCATGATCGCCCCCCTCTACCGTGCCATATACTACTAGCTATAGCGTGTACGAGGAGGTTGGTTGAGATGGCTATGAAAGACCTGACCCGACGCGAATTCATCGCCGGTGCGGGAAAAGCCGCACTCGGCGCAGTGGCGGCTGCCGGCGCGCCTCTGATCCTGCCCAGCCGCGTACTCGGACGCGGTCAGCGCGCCCCCAGCGACACGGTAAATATCGCTATCGTCGGATTCGGCGGAATGGGATGCCAGAATGCGCTCGTGCTCGCTCAAACGGATCACATCGGCGCAGTCTGCGATGTCGATCTTGCCTATAGCGAGCACTGTGTGGCGGATACACTGGCCGACAAGTACGGCAATCCGCGGCCCGACGGCCTGAAACTTCGGGAGCAGTTCGGCAAGGCAAGGCGCTATACCGATTTTCGCGAGATGCTGGCGAAAGAGAAGAGCATCGACGGAGTCGTGGTTGCCACCCCCGACCATTTGCATGCCGTCATCGCAAAGGCCGCCATGGACTCAGGGAAGCATGTCTATGTACAGAAGCCGCTCGTGGCCACCGTGCATGAGGCACGGGTTCTGCGCGCACGCGCGCTCGCCAGCCCAAAGCTCGTGACCCAGATGGGGAATCAGGGGCATTCGAGCGAAGATGCCCGTCTCATCAACGAGTGGATCGGCGCGGGCATCATCGGTCCCGTGCACGAAGTGCACGTCTGGACCAATCGGCCGGTGGTTTACTGGCCGCAGGGGCTGCCGCGTCCGACCGGCATGGCGCCGTCCGACACCCGCGGCGGATTCGGCAATCTCTGGACCTTCCGTCACGTGCAGAACGTGCTCGCCGCCGCAATGGGCAGCGGCGGCTCGCCGCCCGCCGGACTCGACTGGAACATGTATCTCGGACCGATTGCGGAAGATGTCCCCTATCACCCCGTCTACCACCCCTTCAACTGGCGCGGATGGCTGGCATTCGGATCGGGCGCGCTGGGTGATATGGGTGCTCATCTCATCGATCATCCATTTTGGGCCTTGGGGCTCAGCTCTCCTTCGAGCGTCGAGGCGACGTCGACCCAGTGGGGCACCACGGCCGACGGTGCGCCGGTGTCCTACCCGGTATCGACCTGTGTGCACTATCTATTCGCCGCCCGCGGGGCGCAGCCGCCGGTGAAACTGTCTTGGTTCGACGGCGGAATTTATCCGCCCCGTCCCGACGCTCTGCCGGACGAGGTCGAACTCGCGAGCGAAGGAGGCGTGATATTCATCGGGGAAAAAGGCATCTTGTTGCACAATACCTACGGTGCGAATCCGCGGCTGTATCCGCAGGCTCTGACCGAGGCGGCCGCAGCGGTGCCCAAGAGCATCCCGCGGATCATGTCCAGCCACGAGCTCAATTGGATCCGCGCGATTCGCGGAGAGGCAAAGGCGAGTTCACCGATCGAGTACGCGGCGCAGCTGACCGAAACCATGCTGCTGGGCATCGCCGCTCTGCGTACCGGACAGGGAAGGAAAATCCTCTACGACGGCGATAGCGGCCGGATCACGAACATCGCGGACGCGAATCAATACCTGACGCGCGATTACCGCGCCGGCTGGGCCATCTGAACGTGGGATCAGCCGAGCTCGCGGACCCATATGTTGCGAAAGCTGATCGGAACGCTGGGATCGTGATGGGACTGAAGCTTGATGGCTGCACGGTCGTATTTCTGGTAGGCGGGCTTGCCGATGTAGGCGGTCTCGCCCAGTAAACGAAAATGATTCTGGACGAGCACGCCGTTGTGGAACACGGTTGCATACGCCGGCGTTTCCACGGTTCCGTCGGAGTGAAAAACAGGCGCGGTCCATATCACATCGTAGCTCTGCCACTCGCCGGGTTTGCGCGACGCATTCACCAACGGCGGACTCTGTTTGTAAATGCTGGCCGCCTGCCCGTTCACATACGTTTGGTTCTCCCATGAGTCGAGTATTTGAATTTCATATCCGCGGTCGTCCGGCCCGGTCGACGCGAGGAAAATCCCGCTATTGCCCCGCGCCTGGCCTTCGCCCGCGACATTGGCCGGGATTCGCCACTCCAGATGCAGCTGGTAGTTTTTGAACAGCCGCTTCGTCTCGATGTTTCCGAATGCCTTATCGACCACGAGCGTGCCGTCCTCGATCCGCCAGCGCGCCGGCGAACGGTCATTGGTCATGACCCACTGATCCAAGTCGCGGCCGTCGAACAAAACGATGGCATCGGACGGAGCCGCGGCGTCGCGCGCTGCGGGCGTCACTTTGGGGGGAACCGGCGTCCATTGTTCGGTGTCTTCGGGCTTCGCGGCAGCGGAGCCTTCTTTGGCGGGGCCCTGAGCGCCGCTCGCGCCGGCGCTTGCGACCATCACCGCCACGCCGTACGCGCACAGCATTTGTTTATTCATGGAGGACTCATCCGGTGGAATGGAAGATCGAACGTGGGCCGCAAAGGCGGGCTGGCCGCTAAGTGGATCCGGTTCCGGCTATGATAAGCCCATATGAATGCAGAATCCCGCAGGCGGTTTCTCGTCCAATCGGCCCAGCTCGGTGCGGCCGCGCTCGCATCGACGCTACTGCCGCGGCGCGGCATCGCAAATCCCCTCGGCAAACCGGTCGGCATCCAGCTCTATACGGTGAACCAACCGATGAAGGATGACCCCGCCGGAACGCTGAGGAAGCTTCGAGAGATCGGCTTCGGCGAAGTCGAGCCCGCGGGATTCGGCAGCCTTTCTTCCAAGCAATTCCGAAGGCTGTTGGATGACGCCGGCCTTGCCTGCCCGAGCGCCCATTTATCATTCGACATCGGCAACCTGGATTCGGCCTTCGACGATGCCCACGCCTTGGGAGCGCATTACGCTGCCAGCGGTTCCCTGGATTCTCTTCTCGCCGATCCCAAGCGCCCGTCCGCTGCGTCGAAGCCGGGAATGAATCTGGAGCAAGCGAAACGCGCCGCCGAGCTTGCCAACCGCATCGGCGGGGACGCCAAGCGCGCGGGTCTCAAATATGTCTATCATAATCACGGCGCAGAATTCGCCGATCAGGGCGGCGGGCGCATTGCGTACGACTTGCTCCTGCAGGAGACCGACCCTGAGCTCGTCAAATTCGAGATCGACTGCGGCTGGATGATTTTCGCCGGCCGGAATCCAATCGACTACTTCGAGAGATATCCCCGGCGGTTTCCTATGATTCACGTCAAGGATTTCCTGGCGCCTCCGGGCAAGAGTGCGGCCCAAGCAGTCGCACCGGGCATGCTGGGCGCGGAACTCGGGACTGGCGTGGTCGACTACAAACCGATCTTCGCCGCCGCAAAGAAGGCCGGCCTGCAGCACTACTTTGCGGAGCAGGAAGGCCCGTTCTCACGCATGGATCAGCTGGAGGCGGCCCGGGTCGACTATGGCTATCTGCATTCCATCGGCTGACGAGGCAATGGATATCAGGGTCATTTGGATTCCTCGCGCGGACCCGTCGGCCTGCGCGTCAATCTCACCCGCCCTGCCGCGTCCCGGTCGATCGTGACGTCGTAGCGCCGCCCGCGGAAGGCAATCGCTTTGAGCACCATCGATCTCCACTCCGCCGGAAGCACCGGTGCATACGCCTCGGCGAGTCCTTGCTCCTCGATACGCAGCCCGCTGAAGCCATAGAGCAGATTCTGCAGAAACCCGCCCGCGGCGGTGACGAAATACCCGGTATTGTTGGTCGACGTCTCCGTGCGCACATTGAACGGCGGCTTGATCAGGTTGCTGGTGAAGTTGCTCTGCAGCCACGCTACCGCCGAAGCCGCATCGCCGACCGCAGCGGCGGCAATCGAAGCCGGCGCCATGCTCATGCCGTGCGGTTCGTGGTGCCCTTCCTTCACTGAGATCATGGTGTAGTCGAAATCGTTGCGGCGGACTTGCCTGGACATCCGGAAATCCAGCGACGGGTACATCAGCAACCCCAGGGTGCTGCCTTCCAAGGGTTCGCGCGGCACGCCGGCATCGAAATCGAGATGGTGCTGTCCGGATTCGGAAAACGGAATGTACAGCTTCGCCGCCACCTCCGCCCAATGCGGATCGGCGCGTTCGCCGACGAGCGCCGCCGCCGCCGCGGCAATCATCAAGGCCTTCTGCGCAGAGACATTGGTGAAGGTATCGTTCGGCACGTCGTTGTAGCTTTCCGCAACCGAGGTGACGTGCAGGATCTCGTAGCGCTTTTGGTCCGGGTTTAAGATCGCGCGGCTGGCCCAGAAATCCGCCACGTTGCGGATTACAGGCCACCCATATTTTTTCAGCCAGTCGCGATCGTGCGTTGCCAGCCAGTACTGCCATTGCGCGATCGCGATATCGGCGTTGACGTGAATTTCCCGCTCGCCGAGCACATAGGCGAAATGCGGCGTCTGCTCGCTGCCGTTCTGCGGGTCGGCCTCCCAGGGATATTTCGCGCCCTTGAAGCCGCGGGCCTGCGCGCGCGCCTGGGCGGCGGGAAGTGTGAAGGAGCGGAACATCACCAGGGACTTCGCGCGCTCCGGATGCAGCAGCAGCAGCGCAGGGAAAATCCACGAATCGCTGTCCCAGAACGCGTGGCCCGTGTAGCCCGGTGTCAGGCCGCAGGCGCCCATCGGCCAGTGCGTGTCCGCAGTCGAGGTCGAGAGCAGATAGTAGAGGTCCGAATGCACGGCGGTCTGCGCCCTGGCGTCGCCGTCGATCGCGATATCAGATCGCCAGAGTTCGCGCCAGGCCGCGCGGTGCCTCTCGAGAAGATCATCGAAGCCGGCCGTGCGGGCCTGCAGCGCCAGTGCCAGGTCCGCCCTGGCGTCGCCGCCCCAGTCCTCGCGCGAGGCGGCGACGAACTTCGCGAAGGTATAGGTGCTGCCCTTGCGAACGCGCACGTTCACATTCAGGGCCAGGCGATACGGGCTTTTGTACAGCGTGACATCCGCCGCCTGCACCGACTCGGGCAGGCGCAGTGCCGCCGCTTCGGCCATCGCCAATCCCTGCTCCGCGCGGCCGTCGAGCCACAAGGCGGCCTGCGCGGTGCTGCCGTCCGCTGCCGATACATGCGTATCGCCGTGATACCACAGCGCGGCGCGATCAGGCACCGCCGGTGGAATCGCGGCGAGCGTCATATTGTGCGCGGCAACCGCTTCTTGCATCTCATCGCCCGTCAGCTTGGCGAGCGGCAGGCGAGGCTGGTACGGCGCCCAGAGATTGAGCGCAAACGACAGCTCGACCGTGCCGTCGAAGTCCGGCGTCAGCGATATTTGCGTTGCGGCCAGATGCGTCGAGGCCTGGCTGACGAAGGTGGTGACCTCTATCCGCGTCGATCTTCCGTGGTCGAGATAACGATAGCGGGTCGTCAAGGTCGCTTCGCGCATGTTCAAGACCTGGCGGTAGTCTTGGAATTGCGCCGGGTTCAGGGCAGCCTGATTCATCCAGAAGTGGCCCGCGGCGGAGTTCCCGGTCGAATAGTCGATCTCGCTCCAGCCTGGGATCGCCGCGGGGCGCGCGATGTCGTCCTTCCCGTAGTCCATGAACGCCACCATGTAGGCGAGATTGCCTTCGGTCCCGCGCGGCGCCGTCATGGTGGAAAAATAGCCGTTGGCTAGATAGCTCGGAAAGTAGCTGCCGAAATCCTCGGCGCCGGCTGCGAGGGTGAAGCTCGGATCGGAGGCGGCCGAAGCGGCAGTGCCCGCGAGCGCCAGCCAGGGTAGAACCAGGATCAATGACTTCATGGGCGCACCTTCGAAGCTTCGCCGAAAACCGCGCAATTCGCGGCCGCGGCGCTCGCGCCATTCTAGACCGAAAGTATGCCATCATCATGATCCACTACTGGTTTGATCTGGCAAGCGCCCAATGCAAAGCACTCGCAGCCGGCGATTCGCATGCCGCGTCTTGAGTTGCTCACTGGCCATCGTCGGCTGCAGCGCCGCTCGTGGAGTGCCGGCAAACCATTCGCGCGGCGCATATGGCGAGCTGGCGAGTGCCGAAACCGCCATCTCCATTGAAGCCGGCGAACATCATCCGCGACTGGCTACGCTCAGTTTTCGCGGCGCGGCGGGCGGCGCGGCTGTTTGGATAAACCGCGCCGACGAAGTATTGCCCGGCCACGTTGAGATTCGAGGTTCGGAGAAGCCGGTGGTATGGCGCCTGGATCGCCGTGCAAGCCATTTCGCGGCCACGCAAATTCAGCTGGTATACATCGCCGATTCGCCGCACCTCAAGCTGATTTGGCAGTGGCGCAGGCGCGCCGGCCAAGGCCCCATCGAGCACTCTCTATCGATTGAAAACCTCGGCAGCGAATCGGTGTGGCTGCCGCTGCTGCCCAGCCTTCGTTTCGATTGGCAGGTGGATCCGAAGGCCGCCTTGGAGCGCTTCTGGGTGGAAAAGGGAGCCGATACGCCCTCCTCGCAGGGCACGCATCTCGATGCACTGAGCGACGGCGATTCGTGGCAGGGTTCCTCGAGTACCTACGCACGTCCCGAGCCCAACCGACCGCGGGAGATGATTCCTTATCTGCTGGTCGACGAACCCGGTGGAGAGCGGCTGGGCTGGTATGTGGGCATCGAGTTCAGCGGACGCACCCGGATAACCCTTGAACGGAGCGGCGCTTCGCTCAGGGGCGAGGCCGGTCTCAATCCCATGCCCGGACCCTACCGGACCCGTCTGCCGCCCGGCGCCACTTTCGCTGCGCCGACGATATTCATCGGCGCATTCGCGGGTGGGCCGGATGGCGCCGGCAATATCCTGCGGCGATGGGTGCGGGCCACGCTCAATAATCCGGTCACGCTGCGCGCTCCGTCCTACCCGCTGATGGTCGACAATAGCTGGGGCAGCGGCATGGCGGTCGATGAGACCCTGGCACACCGCATGATCGTGGATTCCGCGCAGCTTGGGCTCGAGATGTTTCACCTCGATGCCGGCTGGTTTCGCGCCGTGGGGGATTGGCAGCCCGATCCGGCAAAGTTCCCCCACGGCATTGCGAGCCTCGCCGACTTTGCCCACGAACATGGGCTGAAATTTGGACTGTGGGTCGATTGGACGCAGGCCGGCACTTCAAAAGAACCGGGTGCACTCGATGTTGACGATCCCGCGGTCCGCGACTGGCTGATCGCCGATCCGCCGGCCGGCTGGAAACATGCCGAGCCGTTCAAGGGAATCACCATCGACTTGGGCGTGCCTGCCGCCAAGGCATGGGCGGCACGCGAACTCGAACGCATCGTCAGCGACTATCGTCTCGATATGCTGGAACACGACGGCTATCTGGTTGCACAAGGCAGTTCGCGGGTCGATCACGCCGCCTCGCCGCCCGAGCCCGGCACTCTGCGAATCTATGAGGACTCAGGGTTCCTTTGGGTCGATGGCTCCAATTCCACCGACGTGAGCGATCACGCGACCCGCGCCTACTACGATCTCTATGAACAGCTGCGTGCGCATCACCCGGACTTGCTGCTCGAAGTGTGCAACGACGGCGGCCGCATGGTGGACTTCGGCAGCGCGGCGCACGGCGACTATTTTTCCATCACGGACACCTATGATCCGCTCGCCAACCGGCGCGCATTTTACGATGCGAGTTACGTACTGCCGCCGGCCATGTTGGAAAGCTACGTTGAAAGCTGGCCGACCCCGCGCATCGAGAACTTTCGCTACATGCTCCGCAGCGGCATGCTGGGCTGGTTCTCGCTGATGCAATCGACCGGCGAATGGAGCCCGCAGCAACGCGTCGAGGCGCAGGCGCAATTTGCGCTCTACAAGGCCGCGCTGCGTCCGCTGATCCGCGAGGCCGATGTGTATCACGTGGAGCGGCGACCCGACGGCGTGCACTGGGACGGCATCGAATACTATTCGGCCAAACTGCGGCGGGGCGTGCTATTCGCATTTCGCGGAACGGCGCCCGATCAGCCTGTGCATCGATTCCGCCTGCGCGGCCTCGCGCCCGCAAGCCGCTACCGTCTCAAGTTCCAGGATCGGGGCACGCCCGCCGGCACCGTTTTGACGGGGCGGTTGCTCATGCAAGAAGGCGTGGAAGTCCCCCTGTCCGTGCCATTATCGTCCGAATTGGTTTTCTTCCAGGAAGTACCGACAACATGAAGCTGCAATCGATCTTGCGTCGTGCTTTGGTGATCGCCGGCGCCTGCACGGCGATGACGCCGGCGCCGGGCGCGGCTGCACCCGGCACGGACTCGCGGCTGTCCTTCGATGTCGACGAAGGCCTCAATCTCAACAGCTTTCTGCGTGACGGCCCGGTCGCTGCGCATTTGCTGCTGCGTTCGGGACTCGATCCCAGAATCCTGGTCGCGTTTCCTGCCGGCAACAGCGGGGTCGGCGTGTGGTTCTCGCGCAGCACCCAGCCGGTGACGTGGGCCTTGCTCGGACGGCCTCAACCGGTCACCGTCCAGGACGAGCGAGGTCGGCCTCTGTACGGGATGACTGCCGAGGTGACGGTGACCGGCGCCCGGGAACTGTCCATCCATCAAGCCGTTTTGTCGAGTGTGCGCGTACTGCGGGACTATCAGGCCCTCGGCACGTTTCCCAAGGAGATCGAGGCTTTTCCGACGGTTCACGGCTCGACCATCGTTTGGACCCGCGATCGCCTCGACGGAGCGGCCGGATATCGGCTCAGCCTCGAAGTCACGCGCGGCTCGCTCGCGGCCATGCGCCTGTCGGCAGCATCCGGCAACAGCATGACGCTCAAGATCACGGCCGTGAGCGGCGAAACTCCGTTGACCCCGCTTCCCGGCGACGAGCTGCTCAACGGCCGGGCGGCGCCCGACGTCAGCGCGCGGCAAGCATTGACGTTCCTCAGCTACAAGGAGAAGTTTCTCGCCGGCTCCTGGCGTTTCGATACCTACTTCGGCCGCGACACGCTGATGTCGATGCGCCTGTTGATGCCCGCACTCACGAGCGAGGCCGTCGACGCGGGGCTGGGTGCCGTGCTGACTCGTCTCTCGCCGCAAGGAGAAGTGGCGCATGAGGAGGACATCGGCGAATTCGCAATCCTCGATCATCTGCGTGCGGCCGGGCGCGACCCGCGCAGCGGTGCCGAACACGTCAAACCGGATGCGCCGACCTTCGATTACAAGATGATCGACAGCACCTTCATGCTGGCGCCCGTCGCCGCCGCTTGGCTCTTGGATGACGCGCGCGCAACGCCGCACGCCGCCGAATTCCTGGCGCGCAAGGATCAGCGCTACGGCGAGATCCCGCGCCTGTTGGGAACAGACCTCGTCGACAATCTGCGATTCGTGCTGCAAGCGGCGGCAAAGTTCGCGGATGATCCCCGGGCGCTGAATCTGATCTCGCTGAAGCCGGGCATCGATGTCGGTCAATGGCGCGACAGCAACGATGGATTGGCCGGCGGGCGCTTCCCCTACGACGTCAATGCGGTATTCGTGCCTGCGGCGCTCGAGGCCGCCGGCCGGTTCTTCTCGAGCGGCTTGCTCGATCCCTATCTCGGCGCGGCGGAGCGTGCGGCATTCGCGCGCGCCCCGAGCATGGCGGACGTTTGGCGCGCCAAGGCCGCAGCCTTCTTCGAGGTGACGATACCGGCCTCGACGGCGCGCCAGGCCATTGCGAGCTACGCCCGGACTCTCAAGGTCCCGGACGAGCCCGCACTCGGCTCGATCGGCCATGGACCGGTCCGCTTCCATGCCTTAAGTTTGAACGCGGAGGCGAGGACCATTCCCGTCCTGCACTCCGACGAAGGCTTCGAATTGCTGTTTGGCCGCCCGAGTCCGGAGGCGCTGGGACAAGCCTTGACGGCGATGATGCGGCCGTTCCCCGCCGGGCTATTGACGCCGGTGGGTGTCGTGGTGGCGAACCCCGTATTTGCGAGTGCCCCGGTCCGGGCCAAGCTCACGCGCAGCGCCTATCACGGCACGGTGATTTGGTCCTGGCAGCAAGCGGTGCTCGCGGCGGGTCTGCAGCGGCAATTGCGGCGCGCGGATCTCGGACCCGGCGTGAAGGACTCGTTGCGCGCGGCACAAACTCAGCTTTGGTCCGCGATCCGCGCCACCCGAACGATGCGCAATTCCGAGCTTTGGACCTGGGCATTTGCGCAAGGGCGTTTCGAGGCAGTCCCCTTCGGCGCCGATGCCGCCGACGCGGATGAATCGAACGCCGCGCAGCTGTGGAGCACGGTTTACCTCGCGATACCGGATCCCGGCGGCCCGCAATTATGAATCCGCAAGCTGCACGCAGCGTCATCGTCCTACACGAACTGATGCATTAGTCCTACAGATTAGTGTTTTTGGGTCGTTTGGCGGTAAAAAAGTGTTGCGAATTTGCTACACTTGTTGATATCCGCCCGCTTTGCCATTACATTGCGCGCGGGGGATCTATCAGAACAAAAATGCTGTTTTTCAGAAGCGGGCCGACAAGTGCGGCTCTGCACGGGCTTCTCCGATGCAACCCGGCGCCTGCATTTGTTGGTAGCGCAACCAATCCGCCATTTCGACCCTTGCGCCATGCATCCATAGCGGCGTGCCGGCATCCGCACGCCGTCGACTACCAGTGAAACGGACTTAACTGAGGGGAACGATTCATGAGACTAAAACGCAAAAACGAGCGCCCTGTTAAAAATGCCGTGGCTGCCGCGGTGGCCGGGATTCTCTGCTGTGCCGGCGGCGCCTACGCAGCCGACGATCAGACTAACGCCGCTGCGACGGCCGCACCGGAGGCTGCCAGCGGGCTCGAGGAGATCGTCGTCACCGCCTCGGCCCAAGGCGTGAAGAAGCTGGACGCAAGCTACAACATCGTCTCGGTGTCCCTCGACGAAATCAAAAACTCGAATCCCGCGAGCGTGGCCGACATCTTCAAGCTGTCCCCCGGCATTTGGCCGGAAGCCTCGGGCGGTCAGACCGGCGTCAACATCGATGTCGCCGGCTTCCCCAACGGCGGCGGCGACTCCCCGTACTTCACCACCATGATCAACGGCTCGCCGCTCTACGGCTCGGCGGATCTGTCGTTCATGGATTCGAGCTCGCTGCTGCGCTTCGACGACACGGTCGAGCGTGTCGAGATCGTACAGGGCGGACCGAGCGCAATTTTCAGCTCCGGTCAGGCGGGCGCCACGGCGAACTTCATCTTGAGAACCGGCTCGGACAAGACGACCGGCTCGGTCGGGTTTACGTACGGGTCCGAGGGTTCGGAGCGGGTCGACGCCTTCATCAGCGGCAAGATCATCGACGGGTGGTATGGCAGCATCGGCGGCTTCTACCGCGTGTCCGACGGCGTGCGTGACCCGCAGTATCCGTCCGACATCGGCGGACAACTGACGGCCACCTTGAAGCACGATCTGGATGGCGGCTCGGTAATGTTCTGGTATCGCAACCTGAGCGACAAGAATCAGTGGTACGCCGACTTCCCCTATATCGAGGTGAACGGCAAGGCGCAGCCTTATCCCGGCTTCAACCAGCTGAACAGCACCTACAACAGCAAGCAGCTGCAGAACTTCCAGATTCCGAGCCCGGGCGGCGGCTTCTGGAATGACGATATCAGCAACGGCCGCGGCGCCGCGTTGAATTACTTTGGGTCGAACCTCGACCTCAAGTTAGGCGGCGGGTTGAGGATCTCCAACACCTTCCTGTTCGACGGCGGCTATATCCCCACGAATGCGCTGGTGAACAACGGCAACCCCCAGACGCTGGCCTCTCTCATCGCTGGTTTGACTTTGCCTTCCGTATTGAGCCCGGCCGCGGTCCAGGCCCACTATGCGAACGGCCTGCCGGTCGATCCCACCCAAAGTGTGATCACCGAGCAGGTATGGCAGGTCCGCAAGAAAATCACGAACGTCACCGATGAGTTCCGCATCGCGGAGGACTTCGGCAACGGCAACACCTTGACCTTGGGTGCTTATCTAGCCCATTACACGGACAACGACGCATGGTCGTTGGACTCGAATGTGCTGATGAACAACGTGCCAAATGCAAGTCCCATCATATTGCAGGGCGTTGCCGGTGGAAATATCTACAATGTGACCAGTCCGCAAGGCATCGTGAACGCCAATGGGGGTTACCAAATCCTCGAGCAGGGCAAGGCCACCAATATTGCCGCCTATCTGTCGGATTCATGGAAAATCGACCGTTGGTTGTTGGATGCCTCGGTTCGCGTCGAACATATTGACCTGGACCAGCAAACAACCAATCTGTCGCCGAAACAGCTGGGGTCACAGTTCGATTTGTGGGACAACGCAGTTGAATTGCCCAACGGAACGTACTCCTACGGCCATGAACACAACACCATGCCGACGTTCTCGCTGGGCGCCAATTACGAGTTCACGGACTCGATGAGCGCCTATGTGCGCGTCAACGACGGCGTGTTCTTCGACAACTTCGACGGAGTCCGTTGCAACGTGTACAACGGCTCGAACGGCTGTCCCTCGAATCCGCCTCTCAACACGGTGCGGAATTACGAAGCCGGTTTCAAGATCCAGAATCGTTATGTGTACATCGACGCGGCGATTTACGACAAGGAATTCAAGGGCCTGTTGTATCAGCCCATCGATTCGGAGCATGTCCCGCTCGCTCAGTCGGCGACTTACGGCTCCACGGCGCGGGGCGGGCGGATCGTCGGCAGCGTGAATCCGTTCGCGGGCTTCGACCTCCAGGCGGTCAGGGACTTCAAGATCGCCGTCAATGCGGAGTACGAGAAGGCCCACTACAAGGATTTCGAGGGTTGCTACTTCTACCAGGACATCACCGGAAAAACGATCTGCGGCTCCATCAATGGTCAACAGCTCGCTCGCTTGCCGAACTTCCAGATTCGCGTGACGCCGAGTGACACGCAGATCTTCTCCTGGGGCTCGGTAACCGAGTACGTGACCTACGAGCACGTCGGTCAGCACTATCAGGACAACACGGGCCTGAACCCCTTACCCAGCTACTACGACCTGGCCGCCGGCATCGTCTCCGAGCTCGGCGACAACTGGGAAATTCGTCTGGCGGGTTCGAACCTGACCAACCAGGTCGGCCTCACCGAGGGCAACGCCCGTTTCGGCGGAAACACCGCCCAGAACGGTGTCAACTTCGGGCGGTCGATCCTGGGCCGCGAGGGCAGCATCGAGTTGAAATACAAGTTCTGACGGTGCACCCCCTCGCGTCAACCGGCGCGAGGGGGGTTCGCGATTCGCCGCAGGCTCGATGGCTGCACGACGGGTGCGTCGATCGGGTTAGCGGGCGGCAGGGACCACGTCGAACGCAACGGTGAGCCTCGGCTGTTCGCTGTGAAACGGCAGCGTGGCGTGCCAGAAGTACGACGGAAACAGCACCAGCTGGCCGACTTCGGGACGAACCGACAACTCAGGTTCCAGCGAAGGCGTCGTAATCATCCCGGGCGCGCCAAAGCTCAGGTTCCCTTCGGCGGTACGTCCCGCCTTCATGCTGTCGGGCAGCTGAATGTAACAGGCCGAGGATATCCATCCCCGAGGATGCACGTGGCTGGTGTGGTAGCCGGCGCTGTGCAAGCGGACGGACCAGCTGCCGTTGAATCGTGAAGCGCCGTGATTGCGGCGCCGCAGGGCATCTTCCCCTTGGCCGATGTATTCGCGGTAGCGCGCGATTGGCGCGGCGAAGGCATGAAACAGCGCCTGAATGACTGGGTCCTGACTGCGCGAAAGATCTTGAGTGGTCTCGGTGCCCTCGCGCAGCGACTGATACAGGAGTCGATGGCCGCGCGGGTTGTGCAGAGCATTCAAGTGCGAGGTCAGTTCCGTCAGGAAGCTGGCGAGATCGGACCATCCCGGGGGCGTTTCCAGGGACGACGACAGCACCATTTTGTCGTAGTCGCAGAACGCCTCGTAGCGGGGATCGTTCAATAGCCGCAGCGCGGTCGATTGCATGGCAATGAGATATTGATCGTCGGGAGCAGCCTCCAGCAGGGCCGCACACTCGGCCAGCGCCCGCGCTCCGTCCCCCACGCCCAGGTATGCGGCGCACAGCAGCTTGCGCACCGTCTGGTTGTTGGGCTGCAGTCGCATGGCCTGTTCGCCGAGCGCCAGGGCGATGCCGGGTTCAAACTCCAGCGCCGCCAATCCCGCGCGAATGAGCAGCGCCGGAGGCGCCTGGGGCCGTGCGGCGCGTTGGGCGAGGCACGCATAAGCTCCGCGCGCGTCGCCCGCACCCTGCAACAGGGCGGCCTTTGCGGCCCACAGTGCATCGTCATGTTTGTATTTGCCGAGCGCCTGATCCAAGACGCGCGTAGTGTCGGCGATATTGCCGGTGCGCATCCAAATGATCTGCGCCAAATTGTTGTGCGCGTCGGCGAGGCGCGGCTCCAATCTGAGGCATTCGCGCAAGGCCTGCTCCGCCTCCTCGAATCGCTCCAGCGAGATCAGGCTGCGGGCATGCGTGTAGTGCATCGCCGCCGTCGGCCGGGTGCGGCTCAGTGTCTCCCGCACCAAGCGCTCACCCTCCTCCGGCTGGTTGGCGGAATTCAATGCGATAGCCAGGGTATGGGCTGCGATGGGGTTGTCCGGAGCGAGTGCCACGAGGCGGCGATAGTTCGCCACCGCTTCGCCCTGCCGACCCAGAGCCGCATATGCCGCCACGTGCAGCGCCGACAAATCGCTGTCGGCCTTGCCGCTATTGCACCAGGGTGTCGCAATGTCGAGCGCCGCGGCCGGCCGGCCCGTGTCGAGGTGATGGCGAACCAGCAGAAGAGCCGCTCGAGGGTAAGGCGGGGAGCCTTGGATTGCACGCTGCAGCAAGGGCACGGCCTCGGCACCGCGGCCCGCCGTCAGCAACAGCTCCGCGAGGGTGGTCAGTGTGGGAGCCCATGAGGGGTCTACTGCGAGCGCACGCCGCAGCAGCGACTCGGCTTGGGCGGGATCACCCAACACTTGTTTGGCGCCGGCGAGCAGCCGCAAGCCTTCCACGTAATCAGGATTTGCCGCCACCAGGGTTTCCAATTGCGAGTGCGCCGCACCGTATTGACCGGATTGCAGCAAGCCGCTGATGCGGCGCATGGACTCAGTCAGCACAATAGACACTTATCCTCAAGGCAGCTCGAATCCTCAAGGCAGCTCG
>Ga0182030_10001831_pt1 | contig 44437 bp, 38 predicted proteins | sample 812S3MmetaG_FD_121299 | JGI IMG/M metagenome (GOLD analysis project Ga0182030, IMG submission 121299) | Permafrost microbial communities from Stordalen Mire, Sweden - 812S3M metaG (Illumina Assembly) | ecosystem: Environmental > Terrestrial > Soil > Wetlands > Permafrost | place: Sweden... | reverse complement strand
TAATTGGTTATTGACGGACACCCGACTTCCAGTTGCTGGATCGCAGTAGTGCGCTTCCTGACCGATGGCTGTAGCGTAGAAGCCCAACTCGGCCGGCTATTGAATAATCGTGCGATATGCGGTTCCGCGCACGACTCGACGACCCGACTCCGCCGATCGCATTCTCGCTCGAGCATGATCGGTGACATTTACAAGGATTAACGCGCGCAGACTCGTGTTTTCGATTTATGACCATTAACTGTGAATTGAGATCGAGCGCTCCTATGCTCCGCCATCCATCGGAGGCACACCTCAATGCACGACCACGCGTCGATACGGCAAGCCGCCTTCTGGCCCGGCACGCAGTCTCGGGGCGGCCTTGCACCATGGCGAGTCCACCGCGTAACAGCGTATATCGAGAGCCATCTTAACGCGCCGATCGTAATTAAGGAGTTAGCCGCGATCGTCCGGCTAAGTGCCTATCATTTTTGCCGCGCGTTTAGAGAGAGTTTCCGCGACTCACCTCATGGCTATCTGATGCGCCGGCGAATCGGGCGCGCGCAAACGTTGATGGTGCAGACGGACGCTTCGTTGAGCCACGTCGCCGCTGACTGCGGACTGGCAGATCAGGCTCACCTCAATAGGCTCTTTCGGCGGTTTGTGGGCGAAAGTCCCGGCGCGTGGCGACGCGCCCAAAGCATCGCGAACGCAGAAAGCCGCAAGGTCCGATACCGGCACGGCAAAGGAGCTCGTTGACATGCTGTCTCACACCAAGAATGGGCTCGCCGCTCGCGCGATTGCTTTTGTGGGCGCCGCGCTCACGGTTCTACTCAACCTCGCCGGATGCGGTGCGAGTGCCAAGGTGACCGCCGCCGATGCCGCTCCCCCTGTGGAGGTGGACGTAGCCCAGGTGGTCGCCAAGGACATCACCGAGTGGCAGAGTTACTCGGGTCGGTTGCAGGCAATCGACCATGTCGATATCCATGCCTTGGTGCCCGGCATCATCGTCGCGATCTATTTCCATGATGGGCAGACGGTCAAGAAAGGCGATCCGCTGTTTTTAATCGATCCCCGGCCCTATGCGGCTGCGGTCGACCAGGGCTCGGCCGAAGTAGCGGCCGCCCGAGCCCGGGCGGCGTTCACCAAGGCGGACTTCGAGCGCGCTCAGAAGCTGCTCAGTGACGACGCGATCTCGAGGCGCGACTTCGACGACAAGTCAAACCAGGCTCTGGCGGCGGACGCCGCAGTCAAGGCGGCCGAGGCCTCGCTCGAGATGGCGCGAGTTAACCTCGGCTATACCCGCGTAGCCGCACCCATCTCCGGGCGCATGTCTCGGGCCGAGCAAACGCTGGGTAACACCGTCAACGCCGGAAACGCCTCGCCCAAGCTGAGTACGGTGGTGTCCGTGTCGCCGATGTATGCCGACTTCGATGTCGATGAGCAGACCTACTTGCAGGACCTCAGCCGCGGTACCAAAGAGAACGTGCCGGTGAAGCTGGGGCTCGCCAACGAGATCGGCTATTCCCGTATTGGGAAAGTTGCCTCGGTCGACAACACTCTGGACGCGGGTTCCGGGACAATCCGCGTACGCGCGATGTTCGACAACGCCGACGGTACCCTCCTGCCGGGTCTTTACGCGCGCATACAGGTCGGCCCTGGCCGGCCGCACCCGGCGATCCTGATCGACGAGAAGGCAGTGCTGACCGACCAGGCGCGCAAATTCGTGCTGGCGCTCGACAAGACCCACCACGCCCAATACCGCCAGGTGGTCGAAGGTCCGCATTACGACGGGTTCGCAGAGATCCTCTCCGGATTACAGCCCGGAGAATCCGTCGTGGTCAGCGGCCTGCAGCGGCTGCATCCCGGCGATGCCGTCAAACCAAACGTGGTGGCGATGACGGGCGAGGCCGTCGTCGCGCAGTCACCGTCACCCTGACTGCACCGGTTCAGCCATGAACATTTCCAGATTCTTCATCGACCGGCCAATCTTCGCCGGCGTATTGTCCACCCTCATCCTCCTGGGGGGCGTGATCTCGCTATTTCAACTGCCCATCTCGGAGTATCCGGAGGTGGTACCACCTGCGGTGGTGGTGCGCGCGCAATTTCCCGGTGCGAATCCAAAGGTAATCGCCGACACAGTGGCGGCGCCCTTGGAGGAACAGATCAACGGCGTGGAAGGCATGTTGTACATGCGCTCCCAATCCAGCAGCGACGGCAACATGACGCTGACGGTGACGTTCGCGCTGGGCACCGATCCCGACAAGGCGCAGCAGTTGGTGCAAAACCGCGTGACGCAGGCGCAGCCGCGCCTACCTCCGGACGTTCAGCTGCTCGGCGTGCAGACCATCAAGACCTCGCCCACGCTGACCATGGTCGTCCACTTGATTTCGCCCGACGCCCGTTACGACCAGACTTATTTGCGCAACTACGGCTTGATCAACGTCAAGGAGCGTTTGGAGAGGCTGCATGGCGTTGGCGAGGCATCGCTGCACGGCGCCGGCGATTATGCCATGCGCGTGTGGCTCGACCCAAACAAGCTGGCGGAGCGAAGCCTGACCGCGAAGGATGTGGTGGCGGCGATACGCGAGCAAAATGTCTCCATCGCCGCCGGTATCATCGGAGGCTCGCCTGTCGATACCAATGTGCCGCTACAGTTGAGCGTGAACGCCGCGGGCCGCCTTCAGAGTGAGTCCGAGTTCGGCGACATCATCCTCCGAGCCGACGGCCAGGCGATAACACGCTTGCGCGATGTCGCGCGCGTCGAATTGGGCCAAACCGATTACGTTTCGCGCGCCTTGCTCAGCAACAAGGAGGCGACGGCGTTCTGGATCTTTCAGCTGCCCGGGGCCAACGCGCTTCAGGTATCCGACGAAGTCCGCCAGACAATGAAGGAAGTGTCGGCCGATTTCCCGCCCGGGATCAGCTACAGCATTGTCTATGACCCCACGGAGTTCGTGCGTTCGAGCATCAGGGCCGTTGTCCACACACTGTTTGAGGCCATCGTGATGGTGGTCATCGTGGTGATCGTGTTCCTGCAGACATGGCGCGCCTCGGTGATTCCGCTGTTGGCCGTGCCGATCTCCATCGTCGGCAGTTTCTCCTTCCTGTCGATGCTTGGTTACTCGATCAACGCGCTGTCCCTGTTTGGAATGGTATTGGCCATAGGAATCGTCGTCGACGATGCCATCGTCGTGGTGGAGAACGTCGAACGGAACATCAGCTCGGGACTGTCCGCCCGGGAGGCAACCTATCAGGCCATGCGCGAGGTCAGCGGCCCCATCGTGGCGATTGCGGCCACCCTGGTGGCGGTATTTGTGCCGCTGGCTTTCATGAAAAGCTTGACCGGGCAATTCTTCAAGCAATTCGCCATGACCATCGCCATCTCTACGGTCATCTCGGCGTTCAACTCCTTGACTCTGTCGCCTGCTCTCGCGGCCCTTCTGCTCAAGGGCGAGGACGAGCCAAAGGACCGGCTGACGCGAGCCATGGACCGGGTGTTCGGGGGCTTCTTTAGCCGGTTCAACCGGATGTTTCGCTGGGCTTCGCAGACCCACCCGCGCAACGTGTCGTGGGCAATCGGACACAAAGGTTTGATCGTGGCTGTCTATGTCGTGCTGCTCGGCCTGGCGGTGCTGATGTCCAAGATAGTTCCGGGTGGTTTCGTGCCGCTTCAGGACAAGCAATATCTGATCAGCATCGTGCAGATGCCGAGCGGCGCCACCCTGGAGCGGACCGAAGCGGTGATCAGGAAGATGGGCGACATCGCCGATGCGCTGCCGGGTGTGGAGGGGTCGGTGCAATTCCCCGGTCTTTCCATCAACGGCTTCATCAACTCACCGAGCGCCGGCATTCTGTTCGTCAAGCTCAAGGAGTTCGACCAGCGCACTACGAAGGAGACTTCGGCCGCTTACATCACCACAGTGCTCAATCAGAAGTTCGGCGCGATCAAGGATGCCTTCATATTCGTCTTTCCGCCTCCGCCCATTTTGGGACTGGGCGACATCGGCGGATTCAAGTTCCAGATCGAGGACCGCGGCGCTCTGGGATACACCGCACTGAGCGATGCGACTCAGGCGTTCCAGAAAAGGGCCGCGCAGACGCCGGAGCTGGGGCCGGGATTTTCCAACTACCAGATCAATGTGCCGCAACTGGACGTGCAGCTGGACCGCTTGAACGCCAAGCAGCTGGGCGTGCCCGTTACCGACGTCTTCGACACGATGCAAATCTACCTGGGCTCGCAGTACGTCAACGATTTCAACCGCTTCGGCCGGGTGTTTCAGGTCCGCGTCCAGGCCGACGCGCGATTCCGTTCCCACGCCGAGGACATCGGGCTTCTCAAGACTCGAAACGATAAGGGTCAGATGATTCCGCTGTCGTCCCTGGTCAAAGTGTCGCCCTGGTTCGGCCCCGAAACGGTGGTTCGCTACAACGGCTATCTTTCCTCGGACATCAACGGCGGGCCGGCACCCGGTTACTCGTCGGACCAGGCGCAGGCAGCGGCGATGCGGGTTGCCGCCGAAACCCTCCCGCGCGGGTTCAAGGCAGAATGGACCGACCTCGCATTCCAGCAGCAGTTGGCGGGAAACGGCTCCCTGGTGGTGTTCCCGATCAGCGTGCTGCTGGTGTTTCTCGTGCTAGCCGCTCTTTACGAGAGTCTCACCCTTCCACTGGCGGTGATTCTGACCGTGCCGATGAGCATCCTCTCGGCATTGTTCGGGGTCTGGCTAACCAAAGGCGACAGCAATATATTCACACAAGTCGGCTTCGTCGTACTGGTCGGACTCGCCTCTAAAAACGCTATCCTCATCGTCGAGTTCGCTCGCGAGCTCGAGTTGCAAGGGCGGACCATTGTCGAGGCCGCCATTGAGGCGTCCCGGCTGCGGTTGCGTCCCATTCTGATGACTTCGATCGCGTTCATCATGGGCGTGGCTCCCTTGGTATTTTCGTCGGGCGCCGGCGCCGAGATGCGTCGTGCCATGGGTATTGCCGTGTTCTTCGGCATGATTGGTGTCACGTTCTTCGGTTTGGGCTTGACGCCGGTTTTCTACGTCGTCATCCGTAACCTCGCGGGCGGTAGACGCATGCTCGACAAGCACAACGCCAATCCGCGCGTCATCGGCTTAGCCGATGCGCTGCCCAAGGGAGCCTGACATGACTGCGATTGAAACTCGATTCGCGCGCGCCACCTGGATGTATCTTGGCGCTGTGATGATCGCGGCCGGATGCTCCTTGGCGCCGGCTTACAAGACCCCGCCCCCGGCCAATCCCGCGGCGTTCAAAGAGACAACCGCCATGACACCGGAAGAGGCGGGAAACTGGAAACGAGCCCAACCGTCCGAAGGCGCAGCGCGCGGCGAATGGTGGAAGGCGTTCGGCGATGCGCGGCTGAACGATTACGAAGCGCAGGCCTCGGCTGCGAACCAAGAGCTCAAGGCGGCCGCGGCACGCGTGCAGCAGGCGCGCGCATTGCTACGTGTGGCGAGCGCCGACCGGTTTCCCTCGGTCGGCGTAGGGTTCGGCCCCACGCGCGAGCAGCTCTCTCCCAGCTCGTTGGGCGTCATTCCTGGCCAGACGCTCGAACCGCAGACGGTATGGCGGGCACAGGCGGGTATCGATTACGAGGTCGACCTGTTTGGTCGCGTTGCCTCCAGCGTCGCGGCCGCCGCGGCTGACCGCGACCGGAGCACCGCCTTGTTCCGTTCGGTCCAGTTGTCGCTTCAGGCGGACGTGGCGCAGAACTATTTCAACCTTCGTGAGCTGGATGCGGAGATCGAGGTGTTCGATCGGACGGTCGAGCTGCGCAGGGACGCGCTGCGTTTCGTCAGCAATCGTCACGATGCGGGCGACGTCAGCGATTTGGATGTGGCACAGGCGAAAGCCGAATTGGCTACCGCGCAGTCCGACGCGATGACGGTGGCGCGGCAGCGGGCCGCCACCGAGCACGGTTTGGCAGTTTTGTTGGGTCATGCACCGGCGGAATTCACTGTGGCTCCAAATGCGCTTGTGCCGATCGAGATGGCGATCCCGCCGGGATTACCCTCGGACTTGCTCGAGCGGCGCCCGGACATCACGGCAGCGGAGCGAGCCATGGCGGCCGCAAACGCCCGCATCGGGATCGCGCGCGCCGCCTACTTTCCCTCGCTGGAGCTCACCGCCGCGGGCGGGTTCGAATCCGCGACCCTCGGCAGCTTGCTTCGCATGTCCAGCCGCACGTTCTTATTGGGGCCGCTGTACGGAACTTCCCTCAACGTGCCTCTAATCGATGGCGGCCGACGCGCCGGCAACCTCGCCGACGCGCATGCGCGCTATGACGAAAGCGTGGCTCTGTACCGGCAGCGCGTGTTGGTCGCGTTCCAGGAAGTGGAGGACAACCTATCCACCTTGCGTATCCTCAAGGACCAGCTTCAGGTGCAGGGCGACGCAGTCAAGGCGGCGACTCGCTCTTCGGACCTGTCGCGCATTCAATACAAAGACGGCTCGGTCGCCTATATCGAAGTCATCGATAGCGAGCGCACCCTGTTACAGGCGCGGCGCGGTGCGGTACAGCTGGAAGGCACGCGGGCGATTTCCACAGTGAACTTGATTCGCGCTCTGGGTGGCGGCTGGGAGGGCACATGACGTCCTTTCCGAGTCTGGGAGAGCTGATGCGCACGCGTAAAGCCTGCGAAACCGCGGAATGTCTGCGCGAGCTGGAACGCAAGGCGGCGCAGATGGGCGATTGCGCCGAGCGGGATCTGTTGCTGGTGCAGGATTTCTTTCACGTGGCGATATTGCAGTTCACCAATTGCATCTTGGCGCGCACTGAGGTGCGGCCAGTAGTGCTTGGACGCAATCAGAACGTCACCATCGCATCGATTTTGCAGTCGTTCCGCTGGAAAAGCGGCAGCGACATACGGGACGAGGGCCATGTTTACAACCCGGTATGGAAAAGCTTCCAGTCGTGGTGCGACGAGAACGAACTGCAGCCCCGACTGGAGCTGTATCGCGATGCCTCGGGGAAGGAGATTTGGCACACTCTCACCGTGATCGCGGCACCTCCGGGCGCCTCCACGCGCGGGGCGGCGTGGACCGACTCCGCGGCTTTGCCGTGATTCATGAAGGAATTCCGATGACCCCTTTGCTGGGCGAACTGCCAATCGGTCTTCGGTCGGTAAGTACACGACCGCTATTTGTGTTGAGATTGGACGTGAGACCGCTGCAACTCGTGGGCGATACTCCCGGTCCATATCGTCGAGTTGGCGTGGTCCCCGGCGGAGTATTCGAAGGCGATCGCCTATTGGGAACGGTGCTCGAGGGGGGAAACGACTGGCAAACTGTGCGCAGTGACAGCACGACCGTCCTCGATGTCGGTCTTGTCTTGAAAGCTGGCGGAGGCGAACTCATCGGCATGACCTATGGCCGACTTCGTCACGGACCGCCCGACATCATCAAGCGAATCGAGGCCGGTGAGGTTCTGGATCCTTCGACCCATTACTTCCGAATCAACCCGGTATTCGAAACAGCGTCGCACCAGTACGGTTGGCTCAATCGCATCCTTGCTATCGGCATTGGTCAACGTCGATCGGATGGCGTGACGTACAGCGTCTTCGAGATCCTATGAAGTGCCTCAACCACGCGCTTAGGTGCGTCGCCATTGCGTCGATGTCGCACCTTCCCGCACGGTTATTCAATAGCTCGTTCGGTCGCCGGGATAAGGTGCTCCCGTTATCAACACGCTACCATCTTGCCCAAGGAGTAAAACCATGACCGCGCTCTCAGGAAAGACCGCTCTCGTCACCGGCGCGTCGCGCGGAATCGGACGCGCCACCGCACTCGCACTCGCCAACGCAGGCGCTCGAGTGCTCGTTCATTACGCAAGCGGCGCCAAGGAAGCCGAAGCGGTTGTCGAGGAAATACGCCAAACCGGCGGACAAGCCGATGCAGTGGCTGAAGATCTTGCCCGACCCGACGGCCCACATAAGCTCGCCCGACAGGTCCGCGGGATCGTGGGCGATCGCCTGGACATCCTTGTCGCCAATGCCGGCATCACCAAATCAGCGGTGATCAAGGAGCATACGGTTGAGGACTTTGACAGGCTGTTTGCAGTCAACGTGCGTGCGCCCTTCTTCCTGGTACAACAACTCTTACCCATCTTGGGCGACGGCAGCGGTATCGTATTGTTGTCTTCCCTTGCTGCTCACGCCGCCCTCGGCACGATATCCGCTTATGCGGCTACCAAAGGGGCCATCGATACGCTCGTGAAGCACTTAGCCACCGAGCTTGGCGGCGCCGGAATCCGAGTCAACGCGGTCGCGCCCGGGGTCGTTCAAACTGACATGACGAGCTTCGCGAAGACGGATGCCGGCCGCAATTTCACTCTCGGAATCCAGGCCATCAAGCGTCTCGCGGAGCCGGACGATATTGCAGGAGTGGTGGCGTTTCTCGCATCCAGTGAAGCTCGCTGGATCACGGGTGAAACCATACATGTCGATGGCGGTTCGAAACTGTGAGCTTGCGCTTCGCGCAGCCCGCACGGAGAGTTGACCGCCGGAAGCAAAATCACGAACCGTGGGCTCAGTGCCGCTCGTTGGGCGAATCGCCACCCGCTTTCGAGGGCACGCTGAAGACAGCTCCGCCGTTGTAGGTGAAATAGATCATGCGTCGACCGTTTGCGACATAGATATGGTGCGACAAGAAGAAGTCTGCGCCGAGCAGCATGTCGATCGGGGCTCCGATGTCACCCATGCGAATTCGGGGCGCGCGCAGCTCCTCATCGCCAATCTTGAAGCTCACGAACGGAGCGATCCAAGTTCGGAACGAATGATGCCCCGACCCCACGCTATAGCCGGCATAGACGACACCGCGGCTTTGCGGAGTCACGCCCGCGCGCCGCGCGGCGCCGAGCGACACCAGCGATGTTACCGAGCCCGTATCGAAGCCCACGGAAATCTTGACTCCATTGAGTAACGCCGTGCCGATTGTTTGCGCGCCTGCCGCCTCCGAGGATTGAATGGGTGTCACCGAGTAGGTGCGGCCGGCCGATGCCCAATAGGCGAGCGGCAAGCCTTCGCACCCTTCTGGTCGGCCCAGGCGGATGACGCCGTTGCCTAAATCGTATTCCGCATCCCCTGCATTCAATATGTTTTGCCCGAGGAGACCGCCACGATCGACCATAGGGGCAACCAGGAAGCCGGCGTTTTTGTAAGAACCTTGGTCGAGCCGCAAATCTCGGACGCTGGTCCACCAGACATCGGCGTTGTGGCCGCCGGCTCCTATAAGAACGAGCTTGCCCGGCGGCCGGGACAGTGCAAGCTTCAACTGCGAAGCCGTTGAAGGGCTCAGGAAGCTGTAGAACGCGCCGCTGTCGACGATGAGACCAATCTCGGCACCGTTGAGCCGCGCGTTCACAATCGGATGAAGTCCCGACATCGTGACGCGCAATTCGGTACTGTCGAACCTGCAAGCGCCGACCGTCGCATTGATGGGCGCGATCAACCAAAACACGGCGCCCAGCAGCGTCCAGCGATTCGAAGCCATGGCGCCAGTGTCGATGTCAGCGGACCGTTAGCGCAACCCCCGCCCCGAAGAATGTGGCCGCACACGACTCCGTCGACAGTTGAGCCCTCCCTTGCGCCCTAATTCGCTTATTTTTCAGAGGAATACGACGACCATTTGAAGTAATCTGGCGGGGCGTGCCGCAATCAGGGCGGAGCAAGACCGGTCCGCGGCCGACATCCGGGTCATTCCTTCGCTTTGAGGCGCTCGTTGTTGGCTTCGATAAAGGCCTTGATATCGTCGGCCATACCGAGAAGTCGCAGCCACTGTTCCTTATAGAGGGTCACGGGAAATCTTCCCATCCCATAAACAGAGAGGGCACCTTTCTCGCTGACTTTCATCGAGAGTTTGCCGCGACCGCCCTTCTTCAGGGCTTCATTCTCCGCGCGCAGGCGCTCGAGTTCAGCTTGGATATCATCGGACATAGCGTTCACAACCGTACGGCGATCAGGCAGCTATCATACACCGGCACCGGAGTGCTCGGCTGCAGTGCCCTGGTTTCGAACGAGGCCCATGCGTCATCTGATGCCCGGCTGCAAAATTCTGGTTCCCATTTGGCCCTGGCGGGACTCATAGACTAGGACAGGCTCACCTGTTGCAGGCAGTCTGCCTAGTTTCGGCGTTTCCGCTTAAATTCTGGGAATGACCATGCACACTATGAGCGCGCCATTGATCAGACCATGTTTCACCGTATTCACACTGCTTTTGGCGTCCTTCCTGGCGGCGTGCGGCGGCGGTGGCCGCTCTGGAGCTTCCACTCCTCCGCCGACGGCTCCCTCCGACCTTGAGTATCCGGCAGCCCCCACATTTGTCATTAACACGGCTATCACGCCGCTGGCGCCGACCTTCGTTGGCGAGGTCATGACCTTCAGCGTGACCCCTGCACTGCCTGCAGGTTTGAGCCTCAACACGACCAGCGGCGTCATCTCGGGTACCCCGACCAGTGTGGCCGCCAGGGCCACCTACACGGTGAAGGCAAGTAACGCAGCAGGCAGTACGACAGCCGATGTGTCGCTCGTGGTGACGGGGGCCGCTGCTGGAACGATGGCCACAGCGCGGCCATTTTTAGCGCTCATGCGATTGCGGCGCCGACATGAAACGGAAACAACGCCGCCACCGGCTTGTTCGGATCGCATCGGTACCAAAGTATCATAGACACGGCCGTGTGAAAGGCGCAGGTTCTGTTGCGAGACCGGTGTCTGGGCGCCATCGCTTTATGCGCGCGGCCCGTGCGCGGTCGGAGGGCCGGACTCTACTTTCGAAATTCGATCCTTGACATGGTGCACATCCTTCGCGCTCTCGCAGGATCATACTGCGTGCCCGTGATCTGCTCGAACTGGAGTTGAAATTAAGACACCAGCCGCATTGCCGGAATCGCTATTGGGCGGTCCCTAACCAAGACGGATGGCGGCGCGCGATCGCTCCCCCTGCCGGCACCTCAGTTGAGCCGGCTGTTCTTGGTGAAGAACTCCTGATGTCTACGCCCCCACTCGTGTCCGTTGTCGATGATGACGAATCCGTGCGCGAATCGCTGCCGGATTTGTTGAGGATGCTTGGATTTGCCGCGCAAGCGTTCTCATCCGCTGAAGAATTTCTCGCGTCGAATTATATCGACCAGACGCGATGTCTGATTCTCGATGTCGCGATGCCAGGCATGAGCGGACCCGATCTGCAAACCGAACTTAAGCTTCGTCGGCAGGACATTCCGGTCGTGATCATTACAGCTCAAACAGACGAAGCCGTCCGCCGCCGGGTTTTCGAACAAGGTGCCGCAGGATTCTTGTTGAAGCCGTTTAGCGATGTTGCTCTTCTCGACGCGATCAATACGGCGCTTCGCGCCTGATCCGCCCACTCAACGCCTCATGTGAGCCTTGGTGTAGGCGATACTTTTGTACGATGGTCGTGCCCGCCAATCCCGCTAGCATAACCTTAGGTTATCTAGAGGGAAGTTCCGCAGTGGCAGCGAGTCTAATCACTGATAAGCATTCCGGGAACGGAAAGGCGGCGTCCAGGGCGCGGAAGGCGTCCGAAGCGATACCACCGCAAAAGGGAGGTGGCGAATGCGCTTGACCAAGAGCGAGTACTACGCAGACTTCGTCGCATATCCGGCGCTATTGGTCACAGCCGCCGTCGCGAGCGCTTGGCGTGATACGGGTTACGAATTGTCTTCGTGGCTGATCGCAGCCGTCATCGGCGCGATGTGCTGGACCCTCCTGGAATATATTCTCCACCGCTTCGTGCTGCATCGGATTGCGCGGTTCGCCGACATGCACGATGCTCACCACCAGGCGCCGGTAGCCTTCGTCGGCACGCCCACCTGGTTGAGCCTGAGTGTCTTTCTCGGGGCGGTATTTCTGCCGGCATGGGCGCTCAGCTCATTCAACACGGCCAGCGGATTGACCGTAGGGATGATGGCGGGATTCTTTTGGTACGGCATCGTACATCATGCCATTCACCATCGCAGGCCGCGGGCGATCGCTCCGCGCCTGCTCGCGGCCACGCGGCGCCACGCCTTGCATCACTACTCAGCGCAACCCGGCAATTTCGGTGTTACGACCCCATTCTGGGATCACGTCTTCGGCACGGCGCTGGATGCAGCGGCGAGGATCAGAGCGCGTGGTCGACGCGTTCGTCCAGTGCCGGTCGCTGCAACCAAAGATTTGGGCGGTCAGCCGCAGGTCGAACTGCCGTGTTCGACGATTCCCAATGGCTCTTGAAGCCCCATGCGTCGCGCTTTCTAGAGGAGGATCCATCATGTCGAATCACGCAAAGGTGGCGCTATCGTTTCTCATGCTCCCCCTGATGCTCATGGCAGGAGGCACGAGAGGTGCGAACGCAAGCTCCCAGCTACCGGATCCCGCCAAGGCGGGTGTCGCGGAAAAGCTTTATAGGTTGGATTGTGGTCGCTCCCTCGCGAACGACGAGTCGGTGTGGACGCCGGGCGAAAACGTCGGACGCAATATCGAGTTCTCGTCCACTTGTTGGCTCATCCAGCACGGAAGCGAGTGGCTGCTTTGGGATACCGGTGTTCCGGAATCTTCGCTCAATGACCCCCGAGGTTGGTCCACTTTACCCAAACTGATCGTCTATCACCTCGACAGGTCACTCACCGATCAGCTCGCCGAGATCCGACTGAAGCCGAGCGAGATCGGTCGTGTTGCAATATCCCACACGCACGGAGACCACATAGGTAACGTGGGGTTGTTTCCCGACTCCACGATTATGATGCAGCGAGCCGAGTACCTTTGGATACACTCTGCGGACGGGCCCAACGATAATGTAAATCAGCTGATGGCGCTGGCTCGTAAGCTTTTGGGCGCGCCGAAGCACCTTGAGCTCATAGACGGAGATGCCGATGTATTCGGCGATGGGAGCATCACGTTGATTTCGACGCCGGGGCATACCCCCGGCCACCAGTCCTTGCTGGTCCATCTTAGACATTCAGGCTTCATTATGCTGTCCGGTGACGTCGTTCATCTGGAAGAGAATTTCGAAAAGAACATTGTTCCGTCCCTCAATACCAACAAAGCCGAATCAATCGCGTCAATGGAACGAGTCAGGCGGCTGATCGCAACGTACAAGGCGACGCTCTTCATCAACCATGACAAGAGTCAAACAGACGGGCTGAGGCTGCTCCCTTCTTTCTACGATTGATGCGGTCATTCACAGCGAGAAGGCTACGCCGCCAGAGCGGGGCGAGGAAGCCCTGAAGCGAGAACCAGCGCGAATAGGCCCTCAGGGTCCGTCCATTCGGCAATAGGGTTCCATCCGCCTGCGCGAAGCAACACCCTGGCCTCTCTGGGGCCGTACTTGAGGCTATTCTCCGTGTGGATGGTCTCTCCCTCGGAAATCGAGAATGACTCGCCTGCCACCGTGAACTCGATATCGCGAACCGCCTCGAGGTGCATCTCGATGCGCGCCTCGAAGTCGTTCCAGAGCGCGAGGTGTCGGAATGCCGCCACGGGTATCGTCCCCTCCAACTCGCGATTTATACGGTGGATGAGGTTGAGATTGAATCGTGCCGTAATCCCCTGTGCATCATCGTAGGCAGCAACCAGACGCTTCGCGTCTTTGATCCGGTCGATCCCGATCAGCAGAAAGGCGTCTTCCCCCAAAGTGCGCGCGATGGCCCGCAGGAACTCGGCGGCCACCGGTACGGTCATGTTTCCGATGGTGGATCCTGCGAAATAAGCCACTCGCGGGAGATTCCTGACCTGAGCGGGCAAAGTAAATGGATACATGAAGTCGGCGACGACCGGATGGATCGACAAAGTCGGGAATCGCTTGGCCAATGCGGCAGCCGAGTGATTCAGAAAGTCCCCAGAGATATCGATGGGTACATAGGCCGACGGCATGAGTGCGTTCAAGAGCACTGGAGTTTTGACGGAAGAGCCTGAGCCCAGCTCGATCAAAGCCCGACCACCGCCGGTGATCCGAGCGATCTCGGCCGCGTGGCGCAAGAGAATGTCGAACTCGGCTCGGGTGGGGTAGTACTCGGGCAGCGCGGTGATGGCCTCGAAGAGCTCCGAGCCGCGGCGGTCGTAGAACCAACGCGGGGAGAGCGACCGCGGCCGAGCGCTGAGACCGGCAAAGACCTCCGTCCGGAACACATCCTCCGCGGAAGCAGGAAGGCATTTCAAGCTGTGCGTGGCGTGAGCAGACATTGGAGGTCCTTGGTGGGGCATTCGCCCCTCAATTGCCGAACGTTGATGTGGATACAAGACGCTTGTCATAGGACCATGCGGGTTAGCTTGGGTCGATTGCACCATGGTGTCGGTTGGCGGAGAGGGCGGACGCGACACGGGGAAGTAGACGTGCGGCCTCTCGGGTGTTCTGATTGGGCCGTGGCGGCATTCTTGCGCGTCGGCAAACGGTCAACTCCGCAAAAGTTCTGGAAGCGCGCGGGTCCGACGGGCTTAGAAATGAGAGGGGTCTTATGAGAGATGAAGAGATACGCGAAGCACTGAATCGACATTGGGCGGCATCGGATTCGGGTGATTTTGCGACAGAGCACGATATCTACAAGGAAGATGCCATCCTCGATTATCCGCAATCGCGAGAGCGAATCGTGGGCCGTCAGAACATACAGACCACTCGGAGCCTCCAGCCGAACAAGAAGCGCTTCGTGGTTCATCGAACCTTGGGAAGCGGCGACTTATGGGTCAGTGAGTTTGTCCTGACATACGACAATCAACCCTACTACACCGTGAGCATAATGGAGTTTCACGGCGTAAAGGTTGCGCACGAAACGCAATACTTCGCGAGTCCCTTCGAGGCCGGCGAGTGGCGCAAGAAATGGGTGGAAGACATGGACAGCTCCAAGGATCGAGGATGATTCCTCCTGACCAGGGAGGATGCGCGCCTATCACGGGTTTGGCGGCCGCCTTCGCTGATTAAGGGATTAAGATTCCTCCGAAACCTCATGCCTGAGCCGCGCTCCCACCTCCCCCCGCACGCGCTGCGCGGATAGAAACAAGATCATGGCCGCGGCGATGCAACCCAGAGCCGCATATCCGAGCGTCGTGAAGTCAACTCCACGACGCACCACTCCCGCGATACCCGGACCCAGCGCGACTCCCGTCAGCACGAATCCGGGCGCGATCGAGGCCCAGCGACCCGCCCCATCCAATCCCGCCAATAGCGCGTAAACATAGGGAAGCAAGAACACGGTGCCCACGAACATCACGATGCTACCGCCGACGAAAGCGCCGGCTCCCCCGCCCAGGGTAACTACGAGCATGTCGCTGCCGAGCACGCCCGCGCCGGCGAGTAAGGGCAACAGGAGACCCGCACGCTCGCCCAGTAAACGCGCCAATATCGCGCCGCCAAGACTGGCAAACAATCCGATTGCCATGATGCGCCCCACCCATACGATACTCAGACCGACCGCCGCTCCAATCGATACCAGTGAAGAACTGACAGAGCTGTACCCGGCAAAGAGAAAAGCCGCAGCGCATAGGGTCAGCGCGGCCGCATGCATGTTAGGAGGGGCGCCGCTCTCTTTCGACTCGACGGCGCGTCCCCGGCTACTGGCGGCGGCGTCATTCCGAGCGGTGACTTTCGAGCCGCCAGGAACGCTCACGGGTACGCCCGCAAGCAAAAAAAACACGCCCACGCTAAACGCCGCCAGCGCCGCAAATACGGAGAGAGTCCCGAATCGCTCGGTAATGAGCGGCACGCCCAGATAAAATCCGATGCAGAACAAAACCTCGACCAGTTGCACGGTCGCATATCCACGTTGCGGGGCACTCGAGCTCGCAATCAGTCGGTTCGTGACGTTAAGCAACACCCCGAAACCCACCCCACACAGCAGGCAACCTGCAATGAATGCGGACGACGATCCGAGCCACGCCAGCCCATTTCCGAGCATGGCGACTGCCGCCGCCATAAACGCCAGTCTTCTGAGATGGGCACCCCGGAACAGCCAGGGCGTCGTCGCATTGAGTAAAGCCGCGCAGGCAAGTTGGCCCGTCGCCACCGCGCCCGCACCCCATGAAGGAAAGCTGAAGTGAGCGCCCACACTGCCGACCCAAATGGGCACTGCGGTCGATGCAGAAAATCCCACGCTGTTGGCCAGGGCAATCCGCAGAAGGGTCGCTTGCCGATATTCGATCAAGATAGCTCCGCCACGGTAGCGCCGGCGGCGCAAGGGACCGAGAAACCGAATGTTGCGCCCGGTCCATCGTTGGCCACCGCCCACATTTGCCCTTTATGACTCTCGATGATCGAGCGGCTGATCGCCAAACCGATGCCCAGGCCATGCGCTTTGGTCGTGTGGAACGCCTCGAACAGCTTATCGATGTCGCGCGGATCTAGGCCGACGCCGGAGTCCCGAACGAGCAGTTTGATACTGTCGCTGCCATCGAGCTCCGTCCGAACACGGAGCGTTCGCGGCCGGTCCTCGATGCCGGCCATTGCATCAGCAGCGTTCAACAGAAGGTTCAGGATGACCTGCTGCAGTTGCACGCGATCGCCGCTTACGGCCGGCAGAGGTGCCGCGAACTCCGCCTGCAAGACCGAGCCGCTCCTGCGTAGTTCGGCCGAGGATAGGGCGATCACTTCCCGCGCCGCATCGTTGAGATCGACCATCTCCATGGTCGGCGCCCTCTTTGCAAACATCGCGCGCAGACGTCTGATCACCTCGGAGGCACGATTGGCGTCTCGGATCGTCCGCCGAGCCGTTTCGGCGGCGCCTACCACGTTGGGTGGGTCCGCCGCCAACATCCGCGCGCAGGTGCTCGCGTTGGTCAGGATGCCGGAGATAGGCTGGCTTACCTCGTGGGTGATCGAGGCGGTCATCGCGCTGAGCGTTGCGAGCCGCGCGACATGCGTCAACTCCAACCGGGCCTGATTCAGCGCTTCGTCGGCCCGCGCGCGGTCGATCGCAATACGGGCAATCTTAGCGAAGCGGTCTATGAGATCTTGCTGTTGTGTGGTTGGATTGGCCGCGTCGCGCCGATGGATCGCGATGATCCCGGAGACTGCGCTTGAAACAGCCATGATGGGCGTCGACCAGCAGGAGGCGTAGCCATGAGTTTTCATCATCGCGGCCCAAGCCGACGCGGCCCATCTCGGGTCGTTGGCCGAGTCCCGGCTGATGATCGGGGTCTTCTCGATGAACGCCATCGAATAGGGGTCGTACCCGCCGCGCTCAATGGCCCTGTGGTCGAGGAACTCATTGAAAGCATCGGGCAGGCTGGGGCCGGCGCCGACCTCGAAGTGTTTGTTGTCGGGCGCGATCAAGAGAATATTGCAGAAACAACCGCTGCAGAGTTCTTCCAGATGACGGATGAGGGCCTCCAGAACCTGGCTCAGTGATTCGCCTCGCGCCACATGCTCGAGCAACTTCACTTCGGCCGCGAGCAGTTGCTCCGCCCTCTTCAGATCGTCGACGTCGATCTGGAACGTTACATAGCGGACGATGTTGCCCTGTGCGTCACGCACGGGGACGCATCGCGCGCGCGTCCACCGATAGGCGCCGTCCGGGTAGAGCATGCGAATTTGCAGGTCGAGCATCTCACCGGTGGTCAATAAAGCGGTCGCGGCGTTGTGGGTCCTCTCGTGGTCATCGACGTGGATGATCCCGGACGATCTCCATTGCTCCAACTCCGCCTGGGTCATGTTGAAGTCCTTGAGGGACTGTAGGTTGCTGAACTCCGATACGCCCGCGGAGTTCAAGAACCCCGCCTGCCAGGGCAGCATGTCGAAGAAGCGACGCATACGCCCGTCAAGCGAGGGACTCTCGTCTACACTCAATCCGAGCCAGCACCAACGGCCACGGCCGCTTACCTCCTGCATGAAGGACGGGCGCAACACGAACCAACGATATTCACCATCGAAGCGCCGCAACCGCCCATCGATCTCCTTGGCGATGCCGGATTGCCGGATCGCGCTCCAGCAGTCCAAGAATGAAGTCAGATCGTCGGGATGGATCGCCCCCTGCCACCCGTGATTGAGCGCCTCGTCAGGACCGAGTCCGGTGTATTCGCACCAGCAGCGGTTGACGAAATCGCTCCGGCCGTCGCCGTGCGTTGTCCAGACCAGTGCTGGAAGCGTATTCACTACCCTGCCGAGGTCGATCTCCGTAGCCGCGTTTTCGTCATTACCCATGTCCGCCCTACTTCTACCGTCGAACTGCCGTAAAGGATCTCTTGACGCTGGGGATTCGATATTGAGTTGAGGCTTCCGGGCGAATCTTTCACGAACTGCGCCCCCAAAGCAAACTTTGAGCGCATTACCGGCTCGATCGCGCGGGAATTCGGCGCATCCCGAGAAACTCCATTGCCCGTTGCGCTAGAATGACGACATCCGCAGTCATCGAGTCCACACTCCACGATGAAAATTCGCGATTGCGTGGCTTTGGTAACCGGCAGCAATCGCGGTCTCGGCCTGGCTTATTGTGAAGGCCTCCTTCTGGCTGGGGCCGCAAAGATTTACGCCGCGGCGCGCGATCCCTCGAAGATCCGCGTGCGTGACTCGAGGGTCGTGCCTATCGCGCTGGACGTAACCTCAGTCGCCGATGTCATTTCGGCCGCGCACAGTTGTCAGGACATTTCGCTGCTGATTAACAACGCGGGCGTATTGCGAAACTCTCCCATGCTCGGACTGGACGCAGAAGTGGCGGCGCGCCAAGAAATGGAAACACACTATTTCGCGGTGCTTTCGATGGCCCAGCGATTCGCCCCCGTCTTGGCTGCCAATGGCGGCGGCGCGATTGTCAACGTGTTGTCGGTTGCGAGTTGGTTCGCGAGCCCCTTGATAGCCACGTATTGCGCGTCGAAGGCCGCCGCGGAAATACTTACCGACGCCATCCGCATCCAGTTGCGATCGCAGGGAACTCACGTCGCCGGCGTCTATGCCGGCTACATCGACACCGACATGTCCGCCCACGTCACCCAGCCCAAAACCAGCCCAAGCCAGGTTGTCGACCGGTCTTTGGCGGGGTTGGAATCCGGGGCGGACCGCATCTTCGCGGACGATAGCGCAGTCTATGTCGACCAAAAGATTCGCACGGGCCGCGGTGCGCTCGATGCCGAACTTTTACAAATTTGGGACGATTTGCAATCGCAGAGGCGATCGATAGCCCCTTAAGTCTCGAGACGCGCGCGATTGCTGCGGACTTTACCGATGCCAATGCATCGATCAATACCATGGTCCAATCGATTCGACTGTAAGCCTATGGTGGTATATCGCGGGGGTGTCGTGCAGCGGCCGCGCCCTTTCGGCGGAGAACCCAAAGCAATGGGTCGTGGCCGATGGTCCCCAGCCGCGACATAGCTTCCGATTGCATGTAACCCAACTTAGGAGTGATCGATGACAGTCGTGACTGAATCAGTTAAGCCGACAACCGCCGCGGCACTACCCGGGCATCGGTGGGGATGGCTGCTGGCGCTCGGCGTCGTGCAGATTATTTTGGGAGGGGTCGCACTATCGACCCCCGTATTCGCGTCCTTTGCGGCAGTAGCGGTCTTTGGCGCAGTGCTACTCACGAACGCGTTCTGCCAGACAATCCACGCATTCAATGTGCGGTCCTGGGCACGCTCGGCCTGGTATGGGCTGGGCGGCGTGCTTTACGCAATCGCTGGACTCTTCGTGGTCATCTACCCAATCGCGGGTGCCCTGACCCTCGCCCTGACCATTGCTGCTGTGTTTATCGCAGATGGAATTCTGCGAACTGCATTCGCAGTGGCCAACCGGTCTGTCGCCGGTTGGGGCTGGCTCCTCGCTGCCGGCATCGGCAGCGGCGCGGTTGGGGTCGTTCTTTTGGCCGGCTGGCCCGCGACCGCCCTATGGGCAACCGGGCTGCTGCTTGGACTGAACCTGATTTTTATCGGCGCAACCCAGGCCGCGCTTGCCCTTGCCGCACGGACCGACCCCGAAGGGCGTGCTTGGAAGGGGATTTCATGAGAAGGTCCAAGCCTCCGCAAGAAAGCCTCGAAGCCACGTGCACCTGACCGCGAATTCGGCCGATCACATCGACGAAGGCCGCTCTGACTGAACATTCCTGACGCCGCTGTTCCCGGGTTGCGGTAGGCTAGCTGCCCACTTGAATAACCTCACCGCACTAACCAATCGAGGAACGATCCATGACCAGCGCTATGTATACCAACTCAGTTCCCGTTTTCAAGCAATTGCTGGCGGCCTTGACAGCCATTCTGGCGAAGGCCGATGCACACGCTGTGGCCAACTCAATAGAGCCGGACGCATTTTTACAGGCGCGTCTTTATCCGGATATGTTTCCGCTGCTCAAACAAGTGCAAATTGCCGCCGATTTTGCGCGCGGGATCTCGGCACGCCTAGCGGGCGTCGATGTTCCTGTCTATGAAGGCAAGGAAAAGACCTTCGCCGATCTCGAGGGACTATTGGCCCGGACCATGGGATTTCTCAATAGCGTGAGCTCTGCCAAATTTGAAGGTAGCGAAACGAAGGAAATCGTACTGCGTCCCGGTACGCCCAAAGAAAAAAAGCTGAGTGGTCAGGTCTATCTGGCCAACTACGGGATACCGCAATTTCTCTTTCATGTCACCACCGCCTATTCGATTTTGCGCCACAACGGGCTCCCCATCGGCAAGCGTGATTTCATGGGAGAGTACTAACGCCCAGTGTGCGCGGCTTCCGGGTGAGCGGCCGCCGGCGCATCCGCACGGCAAAAAAATAGACCGGGCTCACCACGGCAATGCCTGCCACCCAGGAAAGATCGACGCCCCCGATCGCGCGCGCCAAAGGACCCGTATAGAAGTCCGCCGCCACGAACGGAACCTGCACCGCTATTCCCACGAGGTAGCAAATGAGCGCGGTTACGTTGTAGTGGCCGTAGACACCACCATCCGCCGCAAAGAAGGACGCTACGTCATAGTCGCCGAAGCGGATGAGGTAGTAATCGACCAGGTTCACCGCGGTCCAGGGCACCAGGAGATAAAGCAGCAGCTCGTTGAAGCGGCTGTACAAAATGAGAAAGTTCGATGCGCTGGCCATGCTGATCAAGATCGCGATCACAAAGATCGACGACGCAATGGTGATGCGCGCCCGGGAAGTCGCGTGCCAAGCCGGCACGAGCGTCTGCCCCAGCGTGATCATGGCGAGCGCGCCGCCATAGAGGCAGATTGCACCGGCAACCGCGACGCCGGGGGCAAGCAGGAGCATGATCAGCACGCTCACGCGGCCCGTGAGGCGCGCAATCGCGGTGACCACATTGCCGTCGATGACCGCAGGTCCGATCATCGCTCCGAGAACCATGGGGAGCACCGCACCCAACATCGTTCCCAAGTAGCATGACCAAAACGCCTGGCGCGGCCCCGAATCAGGCGGCAGATAGCGCGAGTAGTCGGAGACGTAAGGAGCGTAGCCGATCTGCCAGAGCGCGCCCATCGATACCATCGCGAAAAAGCCGATGGCGGAGAAAGAGCCTTGGGTGAGAAATTCTCGCGGGATCGGTGTGATGAAAAAGAGCCACATGTAGCACAGTAGGAGCGCGCCTCCGGATATATAGGTCATCATCCGGGTGCAAAAATGAATGAGGTCATGTCCGTAAATCGCTCCCGCGAGGCTGATCGCGCCGATCGCGACGATCGCCGCGTGCTCGCCGATCGAGGGCACGATCAGATGCAGCGATTGCCCGCCCGTCAGGAATGCCGTGCCGGCGTACCCCACGTACATGAATGCGACCAGCGCCACGACGAACCCCGCGCCCTTCGCTCCGAACTGACCGCGGCTCTGCACCATCTGAGGCACGCCGAGCCGCGGGCCCTGAGCGGCGTGGAGCGCCATGAAGATTGTTCCGATCAAGTTTCCGGCCAGGATGGCGAGGACCCCGGAAAGGAACGACTGATGGAAAATCGTGGTCGCGAGAGCGCCGGTCACCACGGTCAAGACGTTCAGGTTTGCTCCGAACCAAAGGGTGAACAGCTGCCCCGGCCGGCCATGCCGCTCATCGAGCGGGATCTGATAGATCGTGTGCTGCTCGACCCGGGATGCTTTGTTCTGGCTCGGATGTAAAGAGACGCTCAGCTTACTCACCTGTGGCGGCGGACCGGCGCGCCGCAGGCCGCGGACGCGAGGCGATCGACTTTAACATACGCTAAAGTGCGTCGGCGGACGATGACGCTTACCTCGACCACCGCAGCCCTAGCTCGACCACCCAAGCCCCAGCTCAACCAGCAACCCCCCAGCTCAAGAGGTGTCAGCCTTGAACGAATCCACGGCGAATTTCCCGGACTTCGGGCTGACTCCGGCCGAACGGCGGCTGGCCGTATTCGGTCATCACTACGACTACGCCGGTATGGGCGGCGAGCGCGGCGAGATCTGGTGCTATTCCGATTCGATTGCCTATCCACCGGGCGCCTCGGTGCATCTGTACGTGAGCTCGACCGCGGCGAGCTATCACCTCCTCGTGGCACGCGACGGCGCAGCGATGCTGCCGGTCCTCGAGCGCGTGGTGCACGGCGCACGCTGGCAGAAGACGCCCGAGCAGTGCTCCGTGCAGGGGTGTGGGTGGACGCCTTCCATCGAATTTCGGATTGCAGAGGATTGGTCCTCCGGCCCTTATCGGATTACCTTGACCGCGAAAGGGCGCGACGGCTCCGAGCTAATCGGCCATCACCTCTTCATCGTGCGGCCCCTCGCGGGCGCCAAACCCGGCCGCCTGCTGCAAATCGCGGCAACGGGATCCTGGGTCGCATACAACACCTGGGGAGGTTCGAATCACTACCAGGGAATCACGGGGCCGAATCGCAATCAGTACGCGACGGCCGTCAGCATCGAGCGTCCATGGTGCCGCGGCTTCGTCGTCCTGCCCGAAAGCGCGCCACGAGTGCCGCTCGCGGTGACTCCCGAGCCGGGCGCCGCGCCGCGCTATCCGCACCTTGAATGGGCGTTCGCAAACGGATATTCCAACAAATACGCCTCCTCCGGCTGGGCAAGCTACGACAAGCACTTCTTCCACTGGGCCGAACGCTCAGGATTTGCGGTCGATCTCGCCAGCCAGCACGAATTGCATTTCAATCCAGAAATCCTCGAGGGCTACGACTGCCTCGCTTTCGTCGGCCACGACGAGTACTGGACCTGGGAGATGCGCGATGCGGTCGATCGCTACGTCGAGCGCGGCGGACGCGTGGCGCGATTCGCCGGGAATTTCATGTGGCAAACGCGCCTCGAGCGAGGCGGCAAGACGCAGGTTTGCTACAAGTATCGCGCTCGAGCCGAGGATCCCGTGTACCGCTCCGCCGATCCGTCGCGCACCACCGGTTCTTGGGAGGCAAGCGAGACAGGACGCCCGGGCGCACTGACCTTCGGACTGAACGCGACCAATGGTCTATACGCTGGCTGGGGCGCCTGTGCGCCGCGCGGCGTGCGCGGCTTTCCGGTGTATCGCCCCGAGCATTGGGCGTTCGCCGGAACAGGCTTGTGTTATGGAGACCTGCTCGGCGCCGAGGGCCACGCATTCGGGTATGAGGTCGACGGCATCGACTACCTCATCCGCGGCGGCCTGCCCGAGCCTACCGAGACGAGCGGTGCGCCGGCCGGCCTCGAGATCCTCGCGCTAGGACTGTCCTCTCTCAAGGAGGAGCGCCTGGACGTGCCGTTCGACGACCGATTTCTTTCCGATGACGATGCTAAATTCGTGGCGGAAATCTTGATCGGCAACAGCAGCGATGCTGCGGTCAACAGAGTCAAGCGCGGAGCCGGCATGATCGTCAATTTCGCGCGCGCGGCCGGCGAGGTGTTTCATGCCGGAAGCTGCGAGTGGGTCGCGGCGCTTCTGAGACGCGACCGCATGATCGAGCGTGTGACCGAGAACGTGATTACGCGCTATTTGCGAAGGTCTCGAGCGCGCCGGCCGGCGCTCAACGCGAGAGCCTGAGCGCCTGGCGCACCCCGGTGCTCGCGGTCTCGTAGTTGATGTCGGCGAGTCGAATGAGATCCCGACCCTCGTTCTTCGCCGCATAAAGCGCCGCGTCCGCGCGCGCGATCAAATCCTCGAGCGATTTGACGTTGTCGTCCAAGGAAGCGAGTCCGGCGCTCAGCGAGACGCGCATGCCGCTGCCCGACGGCGGCAGTCGAATTGCGAACACCAGCGTGCGCAGGCGCTCGAGGCTCGCGATGGCGAACTCCACCGGTGTCGCGGGCATCACCAACAGGAACTCCTCCCCGCCCCAGCGCCCCAGGATGTCGGTGTCGCGCAACGCCTGGCGCCCGGCCCGCGAGAATTCCATCAACACATGATCGCCTGCGGCATGGCCGCAGCGGTCGTTGATGGCCTTGAAATGATCCATGTCGATGAGCCCGATGGTGAGCGGATGCTTGGCATCCCGGGCGGCCTCGAGCGCCGCCACGGCGAGCTCGAGCGTACGCCGGCGGTTCGGCAAACCGGTGAGCGGATCCTGGCTCGCGAGCTGGACGAGCTGCGCGCGGTAGCTGCGGTTGGCAAGCAGAAAGTAGATGAGCAGCGCGATGATCCATACGCCCGCCACCACCACCACGCTGTTCCAGCGCAACCGCTGCGCCTGGCGACTCGATTGCTCTTGCGAAGTCTCTAGCTCGCGCTTGAGCGAGGAGTTGCGCTCGATCTCGCGGTCGGTCTCGAAGCGCGCGCGCAACGCTCCGGCCTGGCGGATGCGCTCGGCGTCGTTCGCCGCGGTATAACGGTTCAGGTACTCCTGCAGATCGTTGTAGGCATCGCGATAATTATGTAAAGCCGCATCGGCCTGCGCCCGCCACTCGTACATCGATCCCACCAGACGCGGCGGGATGTCCGCGCCCCCCTGGTCGAGCACCCGGTTCATGGCGGAGAGTGCGAGGTCGGGACGCGCGAGCCCGAGATCGATGCGCGCCTGCAGGACCTCGGTCTCCTTCACCGAGTTGGCGGAGTCCGCCGCACTGAAGGTGCGCTCCGCACTCTTGCATTCGCGCTGCGCGTCCTCGAGCAGCCCGAGCTCGATGTGCGCCTCGCAGATGCGCTGATCGGCGAAGGCGACGCCCTGCGTGTCGCCCAGGCGGAAGCTCAATTTGCGGGCTTTCTCGAACTCGGCAATCGAGGCGCGGTAGTCGCCGGTTTGCTTGAGGATCTGGCCGCGCATGAATCGAGACACCGACAGACTCATCGCCGCGCCATGCGCGCTGTCCCAATCTATTTTTTCCTGATTGAGCGCAAGCGCCTGACTGTAGTCGCCCATGCTGCGCATCACCAGCGAAAGATAGTCGGCGGACATAATGTGCGCTTCGGTAGCGGCCGTGCCGCCGCCGCTGTTGCGATACGCCTGCGTCAGCGTCACGATGGCGAGATCCTCGCGGCCCTGTCTATGCTCGAGCAGACCGCGGCTGATGAGCAAGCACGTATCGGCCGGCGAGCCGCGCGACTGCGAAACCCGCGTGGTCTCGATGGTCTGTATCGCTGCCGCAATGCCGGCATTGTCGTAAATGGCGCCCGCATAGCCCATGAGGAGCTGCAGGTGCACCGGGTCGCGCTCGCTCGGCACCAGGGCGAGACCTTTCTCGGCGGCGGAACGCGCCTTCCCGTCGAGCTCCAGGATGTCGTATGCCTCAGCTTCGACCGCGTACAGGGCCGCAATGCGCGTTGCGGTGCGCAGCGGGCTGCCCGAAAGATCCGAAAGCGAATCGCGCTGCGCGGACTCCAAGGCGCTCTTCGCCTGATTGAGGGCCTGGGTTGCGTCTTGCCCGATGAGGTCCTGCAGCCGGTGAATTTCCGGATCGGAATCGGCCAGACAGGTCGCCGACGCGGCGGCGGGAAACCACGCGGCGGCCAGCAGCAACGATGGCCACCAACGTAATCTCGACGTTTTCGAGGCGTGTCGGCCCGCATGCCTGGACATATACATGAGTCATCCAAAGTACGTCGTTGTGCTCTCCTCACGCGACCTCGGGTGTCACGGTTTTTTAACGTTGCGATACCCGCTGATTAGCCGGGCGTTCGGGCCTCCGATGCACCTCGCCGGATTGTGACGCACGTCATAGTGGCAAGTTGACGGACGCTGGCGCATATTGTCAGTAATCAAAAACAAGCGTTGCTCGAGGACCGCCGCATGCCCGCTGCTTTTTTGAGCCGAGAAAGCACCGTCGCGCCGCTCGATTACGATCGCTCGATGGTGCCCCCGGCAGCTTTGGCCGTGCACCTGTCGATCGGCCAGGCGTATGCCTTCTCGACCTTTAATTTGCCGCTCACCAGGCTGATCGGAATCACCCATTCGGCACCGGGTGATTGGAAGCTGAGCACGGTCACCTGGACGTTTTCCATCGCCATCGCAATCCTGGGACTCGCGGCAGCCCTGTTCGGGCGCTGGGTCGAACGGGCCGGACCGCGCAAGTCGATGTTCGTGTCGGCGTTGTGCTTCGGCATGGGATTCATCGTCTCGGCGATCGGCGTTCACTACCATTCCCTGTGGCTTTTGTACTTGGGCTACGGCGTGCTCGGAGGGACCGGGCTCGGCATCGGCTACATATCGCCGGTGTCGACGCTGATCAAATGGTTTCCCGACCGGCCGGGCATGGCCACGGGTATGGCGATCATGGGATTCGGCGGCGGCGCTCTGATCGGGGCGCCCCTGTCGGTCATCCTCATGGATCACTTCAAGACCGCGACATCCAACGGCGTTCTGGAGACCTTCGTCACCATGGGCGTCATCTACTTCATGTTCATGATGATCGGCGTGTATTCGGTGCGCGTCCCGGCAGAGGGTTGGAAGCCCGCGGGCTGGACGCCGCCTGCGAAGCTGCCGCGGCTCGTGACCGAGGCTCATGTGGCGGTCGACGCCGCCTGGCGTACGCCGCAGTTCTGGCTGCTATGGATCGTGCTCTGCATGAACGTGACCGCGGGCATCGGAGTCATCGGGCAAGCCTCCCCGATGATCCAGGAGATCTTCAGCGGGCGAGTCACGGCCGCGGCGGCCGCGAGCTTCGTCGGCTTGATCAGCCTGTTCAACATGATCGGCAGGTTCTTCTGGGCGAGCACGTCCGACTACATCGGGCGACGCCATACCTACATGATCTTCTTCGCCCTCGGCATCATTCTCTACGCGAGCGTGCCGACGCTCGGCCGATTAGGATCGATCCCGCTATTCGTGGCCGCGTTCTGCATCATCCTGTCGATGTACGGCGGCGGCTTCGCCACCATACCGGCGTACCTGCGCGATATATTCGGGACCATGCACGTCGGGGCGATTCACGGCCGTCTCCTCACCGCGTGGTCGGTGGCCGGCGTGCTGGGTCCGGTGCTGATCACCAAAATGCGCGAGTATCAGGTCGACACCCTCGGCGTGCCGAAGGCGCAGGCCTATTCGGTTACCATGTACATCATGTGCGTGCTGCTGTTGATCGGGTTCATTTGTAATTTTTGCATGCGTGCGGTGGACGAAAAATATCACTACCGCGTCACTGCGCAGAAAGCGTAAGGTCTAGAGCGTGAAAGCACGGGCGATTCTCTTGTGGGTAGCGGTCGGTGTACCGTTGTTGTGGGGTGTGATGAAGACGTTGCAGAACGCCATGAAGTTATTCGAGTAATCCCGCAGGAGGAAATTGTCATGAATTTGAATATGAGTCTCAGCCTCGCGCCGATCGTGGCGCTGATCGCAGGCCTTTTGATCTTGGTCGTGCCGCGGCTGTTGAATTACATCGTCGCCATCTATCTCATCATCACCGGCCTCTTGGGGCTCTTCCCGCACCTGCGCTGACTCACACGAGCCCCGCGAGCGCCGCGCCGTTTGGGCTGCCGAGACCAGTGCAGGCGTCCCAGCCCGCCTGCGCGGCAAAGTCGCCGTTGTTGCCGCTCGTGACGTCCCGCAAGTCCTTCGGATTCTGGTAGAGCTGCGGATTGATGTACCCCGCCGCTTTGCCGGTCGAGGCGTTGATGCGTGCGATCAATGCCGCCCAGAGGGGCGCAACCGCGCTCGTGCCGCCGATCACGGTGTCGGTGCCGTCGACTCGCACCGAGTAACCGGTGTCGGGATCGGCATCCCCGGCCACGTCGGGGACGCCGCGCATGCCCAACGGCACGGACTTACCTTCAGTGGTGAGCGCACTCAAGTTCGACTGCCACGTCGGCGTCGCGAAGAAACTCGAGACGCCGCCGCCGCTGGCACCCCCTTTGGCGCCGTCGTTCCACACGGTCTCGCTCGCGATGCCGTTCTGTGCGGAGATGAGACTCGTGCCGCCGCACGCGAGCGCGAACGGGCTCGAGGCCGGAAAGTCGACGTGATCGGCCCCATCGCTCACGCCGTCAGAGGACCCGTTGTCACCCGATGCGACGCACACCGTGATGCCCATGGTCGCCGCTGCCTGGAACGCCTCGTCCATGGCGGTCATCGCCTGCGACGTCCAGCTCGACTCCGGTCCGCCCCAACTGATGGAGATCACGGAAGGATTGTTTGACGTGTCGTGAATCGCGCTGGTGATGGCGTCCAGAAAACCGGCGTCGGTATTCGGCGCGAAATAGACCGCGATGCGGGCGCCGGGCGCAATCGCCCCGACCACCTCGATGTCGAGCATGACTTCGCCGTCCGGGCCCTCGGCATCGCCGGTCGGCGAGTTGGCAGCGTGATCGACCGATACCGCGGTGACGGTGGGCGTCGCGACGTCGAGGCTCGTGAAATAGGTGCTGAGATCGGCCGGCCGGAACCCCCCGCCGAGCTCGATGAGCCCGACGCACTGGCCGGCGCCGGAGCCGTTCGGATAGCCGTAGAGCGCGGCCACCTGCGGCGGCGCATAGGAGACGGGTGCGGCGGCGCGTGTCCGATGGACGTTGCCGATCGGCGGCCGAGTTCGAAAATGCGGCCGCGCCTGCGGGCGATTATCGAGGCCGAGAATCGCCTCCACCACGCCGTCCCATTCGGTGGGCAGGTAAATGCCGCCGGTCCGGCCGCGATAGGTGCCGTTGGCGTGCGACATCTGGTGAAGCTGGACCCCAAAGGCCGCATTGAACTGTGCCACGGTTCCCGACAGGATCACGGTGCGGCGCGCCGCATGCTCTTGCAGCACCGCGAGACCTTGCGCCTCGGCGAAGGTGCGCACGCGGGCGAAGTCGGACGGATCCGCCCCGTGATCGCGCGCGAACTCCTCCCGGGTCAGATGCGCGGGGCGTTTGCCGGCGGCGAGCGCCGCGACGCGCGTCTGCATCGCCGGCGATCCACGCCGGCGCACGAGCACGCTCACTTCCAATCGTTCCGCGGGATTGGCGGGCGCGACCACTCGCGCGCCGGGAATCGCGGCCCGCTCGCTGCCCTTAAGTAGGATCTTCGCCATGGCGGTGCCCTCCTCGCGCCCCGTTGACCTCGCTGCATTTTGCGCCGCCCGTGCCGGAAGCGCCGCCGTCGCCGATCGGCGAATTCAGCGTGTCGACATCCGCCAGACGCCTCTCCCCGAGCGCCTCGCGGAGCTCAAGTGTTTTGCGCTCTGGAGCCCCGCCGGTTGGTGGTGCGGCGGCCGGTCGCACCGGGTGCGGCGCCCGCCAGCCGATCCAATTCGCCGCGCAGCTGCGCAGCCGCACCGCTCGAGATCGCCCCGAGCTTGGCCTCGATCGCGGCCAGATCCGGCTTTGCCCCGCGCACATGCGATTCGAGCGCGCGGCGCATGACGCGCAAATGCTCCGGCGTCGTGCCGCAGCAGCCGCCGATGATGCGCGCACCGGCATCGAGCGCAAGTCCCGCGTACACCGCCATCAAATCAGGGGTTCCGTCGAATTGGATCCTACCGTCGACGTACTTCGGAATGCCGCAGTTCGCCTTCGCGACCAGAATCGCCGACGAGTCGGCCGCAGCCGCCAGGTTGACGATGGAGGCGACGAGCTCCGAGGCGCTCACGCCGCAATTGCTGCCGCAGGCCGCGAGGTGAAGCTTGCGATGCAGGCCCGCAAGATCCGACGGCGTGACCCCCATCATCGTGCGTCCGTTGGTATCGAAGCTCCAGGTCGCAACCACGGGCAGCCCGGTGGTGCGTGCACCCGCAACGGCCGCCTCGGTCTCTTCGACGGACGACATGGTCTCGATCCACAGGATATCGACGCCGCCGCGCTGCAAGGCCGCGGCCTGCTCGGCGAAAGCTTCCTGCGCCGCGTCGAGGCTCAAGGGTCCGAGCGGTGCGAGGATCTCGCCCGTCGGGCCGATGCTGCCCGCGACGAGCACGCCTCGTCCGGCGCGGTCGGCCTCTCCGCGCGCGATTGCGGCGGCCTTCTCGTTGAGCTCCGCTACCCTGCCGCCCGCCTGATGGAGTTTCAGCCGATAGCGCGTGCCGCCAAAGCTGTTGGTCAAAATGATGTCCGCACCCGCCTCGACGAAGGCGCGCTCCAACTCCGCAATGCGTTCGGGGTGCTCGGCGTTCCATAACTCGGGCGAGTCTCCGGACTGCAGGCCGCGGAGAAACAGGTTGCTTCCGGTGGCGCCGTCCGCCAGCAGCCACGGGCGCTCCGCAAGCAGGGAGGTCAATCGATCGGTCATGGTTGAAGTCTACCTGGTCGCAGGCGCATCTCGCAGGGGGCGCCTGCTTACGCGAAGGGATGTTTTCGAACTATCGTCTGATCGCGATCGGGACCGGTCGAGACGATATCGACGGGGACGCCCAGCAGCACCTCGAGCCGCTCGAGATAGCGGCGCGCATTGTGCGGCAGTTCCGGGTAGCGCGTGATCCCGACGCTTGACTCCTTCCACCCGGGCAGATCCTCGTACACGGCCTCACAGTCGCCAAAGTGCTCGGAGAGCAGCGGCGGCGTGTGCACCACGGTGCCGTCGACCTTGTAGCCCACGCAGACGCGGATCGTGTCGAGGCCGTCGAGGACGTCGAGCTTGGTCACGCACAGCGAGGAGCAGCTCGAATGCACGATCGAGCGGCGCAGCGCAACCGCATCGAACCAGCCGCACCGGCGTTGCCGTCCGGTTACCGATCCGAACTCGTGACCCACGCGGGACAGGTGCTCGCCGAATTCGTCGAACAGCTCGGTGGGGAACGGTCCGCCGCCCACGCGCGTAGCGTAGGCCTTGACGATGCCCAGAACCTCGTGGAAACGCCGCGGCCCGAGCCCGGTGCCGGGCGCCGCGCCGCCCGCGCTCGTCGTCGAGGAGGTCACGTAAGGGTAGGTGCCGAGGTCGACATCGAGCATTGCGCCCTGCGCGCCCTCGAACAGCACGTTGCGACCCTCGACGGAAAGCTGCTCGAGGATGCCGGTGACGTCGGCGACCAAGGGCTTGAGACGCTCGCCGAGCTCGAGGTTCGACTCGAGCTGGGCCTGGAAATCGACCGCCGGCACGTTGAAATACCGCTGCAGCACGAAGTTGTGATAGTCGAGGATCTCGCCGAGCTTCGCGGCGAAGCGCTCGCGGTGAAACAGATCCGCGACGCGCACGGCTCGGCGCGCCACCTTGTCCTCGTAGGCGGGTCCGATCCCGCGTCCCGTGGTGCCGATCGCGTTCGCGCCCTGCGACTTCTCGCGCGCCCGGTCGAGCGCCACGTGCGAGGCCAATATCAGCGGGCATGCCGGGCTCACGCGCAGCCGGTCGAACACCGGCACGCCCTGATCGATCAGCATCTGCGCTTCCTTGAACAGCGCCTCGAGCGAGAGCACCACGCCGTTGCCGATCAGGCACCTCACGTGGGCATGCAGAATCCCTGAGGGAATGAGCGAAAGGACGGTCTTTTTGCCGGCAATCACCAGGGTATGCCCGGCATTGTGGCCGCCCTGGAAGCGCGCCACGGCCTGGGCGCGATCAGTGAGCAGGTCGACGACCTTGCCTTTGCCCTCGTCGCCCCACTGCAAGCCGATCACGACTAGATTTTTACCCATTGCGCGCCATCCACAAGAGGGCCAGTCCCACCACCATGCTGATCAGGCCGCCCCAGCGCAACTGCGCGGGCTCGGTCTGCGAGAGCCTCGCCATCAAGCGCTTCGCGGCCGCCGGATTGAGGAACGGCAGGATGCCCTCGAGCACCAGGTACAGCGCGAACGCACCGCCCAGATACCGCCCCAATTCGGCCCAACCGATATCCATCCCCATGGCGAGCGGTCAGCGCTGCGGCTGAGGTTGCGCCTGCGGCTTGTTGAAATACTTGAAGTACGCGTTGTCGGGCGCAATCACCAACAGATCGCCGGCCGCGCCCACCGTGTCGCGATAGGACTGCATGCTGCGGTAGAAGCTGTAGAACTCCGCGTTCTTCGAGTACGACTTCGCATACACCTCGCTCGCCGCGGCATCGCCCTGGCCGCGCGTCTCGCTCGCCTGCCGGGACGCATTCGCCAGAATCTCCGTCTTCTCCTTGTTGGCCTCCGCGCGGATGCGATCCGACGCCTCGACGCCCTCGGCGCGCAGCTTCGCTGCCTGCGCCTTGAAGGTCGCGCGCATGCGCTCGAACACCGAATCCTGGACCTGCTGGGGCAGGTCGATCTTGGTGATCCGCACGTCGACCAGCTCGATGCCCAGCTGGTCGGCAAACGAGCGCGCCGTCTTCATCATCGCATCGGTGAACTCCGTGCGCTCGGCCGTGACCACCTGCTGCAGCGTGCGCTGCGTCACCACGCTCTTGATGCTGTCGCGGATGGTCTCGCGCAGCCGCGCGTTCGCGACATCCTCGCTGCCGCCGGTCGTCTCGTAGTAGCGCCTGAGATTGTCGATGCGCCATTTGACATAGAAATCGATGGTGAGCTGTTCCTGCTCGCGGGTCAGGAAATGCTCGGCCTGATATACGTCGGTCAAGATACGGCCGTCGAACTTCGTGACCTCGTTCACCAGCGGGATCTTGAAGTGCAAGCCCGGCTCGAACTTCCAGTCGACGATTTCGCCGCCGGTGGATTTGATGGCGAGCTGCCCTTCGCCCACGGTGAACACGCTCGCCCGCGCGATCAGGATGAACGCCACCAGCCCCAGCATGATGTACAGGATGCGCGTTTGCATCAGCGCACTCGCGCCCGCGCCGCCGAATCCTCCGGCGTCGTAACCTGCACCTCGGGCAGTCGCGTGGTCGGGACGGTCCCGTCGGAAGGATTCGCGAGCGCTTGCGAGCCGGGTGCGATCAACTTGTCGATCGGCAGATACAGCATGTTGCCGGACCCTTTGGTATCCACGATCACCTTGCGCGCGTTTCGGTAGACATCTTCCATGGTCTGGAGATACATGCGCTCGCGAGTCACGGCGGGAGCGTGCTCGTACTGGGCGAGCACCTGGTCGAAGCGCGAGGTCTCACCCTGCGCGAGGGCCAGGACCTGTTGCCGGTACGCCTCCGCATCGAGCAACTCCTTCGACGCCTCGCCGCGCGCTCTCGGCACCACGTCGTTGCGGAAAGTCTCGGCGTCCTGTTGATAACGCTGCCGGTCCTTGTCGGCCTTGATGGCGTCGCGCTGCGCGTCCTGCACCGGCTCCGGCACGATCACTTCCTGAAGAGTGACGCTGATGATTCGGATGCCCATGTCGTAATTGTCGAGCGTCCGCTGCAGCGTGGCGCGGGCATGATCGGTGATCAAAGGATCGAAGGCGAGCGCCCTGTCGAGCGAGGCCTGGCCCACCGCCTCGCGCAGCGCGCTCTCGCTCACCTGCATCAAGGTTTCCTCGACCCCCTTGGCCTTGAACAGATACTTGCGCGGTTCGGGCTGGGTGTATTGAACCGCGGAGCGCACCTCGACCAGATTGGTGTCGGCGGTGAGCATGCGCGAATCGTCGGGCACGCTGTATTGCTGGGAGACATTCACGATGATCTTGCGCTCGATCGGCCAGGGCAGATGCCAGTTATATCCGGGTCCCACGGTACCCACGTACCGGCCGAAGCGCAGCACGACGGCGCGCTCCTGAGCATCGACGCGGTACGCGCCGCTCGCGATCCAAACGGCACCAATCAGTACGATGACCGACGACAGTCCGCGCGCGAAGCTGGGAGAGCTCTGGCCGCCGCCGCCGCCGCGCCCGAACAGCGACGCGAGTCGGCGCTGCAGGTTGCGCAGCACATCGTCTAGGTCGTTTTGGGACTGCTGCGGCCGGTTCCAGGGGTTGCGCTTCTCCCCGCCAGGTTCGTTCCAAGCCATGCGTATGCTCGAGCTCTTAGTTGCGGAATGTTGGTTTCACGGCAAAAAACCGTGGCATTTTAGCAGCCGGTACGTAGCGCACAAAATAGCCTAGGCGACGCGCTGCTTGCGGGCGCGCTCCGGGTCGTCGACGAGCACGACACCCCGGCCGCCCAGCACTTTCGCGAGTTCGGCGGCCCCGAGCTCGACGTCGATTTCCCAGCTGCCGTCCTCGCACTGCCGCTCGGCGCGGACCGCATCGCGCCGGTAAAGATCCGAGCGAATCGCTGCGGCCGGCAACTCGATATGCAGCGTGCGCCGCAATTGATGCGGTCGAACCGCCTCACCGACTGCTTCGCGCAACGCGTCGAGCCCTGCGCCGCTCGCCGCCGAGACCCAGGCTTGCTGGGGTACACCGTCGGGCCCTGCCAGCACCCGTGCGCGCTCGGAGCCGACCAGGTCGATCTTGTTGAATACCGTGAGCTCGCGTATATCCCCCGCACCGATGCCTGCCAACACCTCGCGCACTTGGACGATGCGCTCGTTGCGGAGCGGATCACTCGCGTCCACCACGTGCAGCAACAGGTCCGCATCGCGCGCCTCCTGCAATGTCGAGCGGAACGCCGCGATCAGCTCGTGCGGCAAGGCGCGCACGAATCCGACCGTATCCGCGAGTACCACCTCCCCGACGCGTTCGAGCTTGATCCGCCGCACCGTCGGATCGAGCGTCGCGAACAGCTGGTCGGCCACATAGGTATCGCTGCCCGTCAACGCGTTGAACAGCGTCGACTTGCCGGCGTTGGTGTAGCCGACCAGGGCGACGGTGGGAACCGGCACCTCGCGCCGCACCTGTCGACCGGTCTCGCGCTGTTGCGCGAGCTTCTCCAGCCGGCCGCGCAAGGTGCGGATGCGCTTCGCGATGAGGCGCCGGTCGGTCTCGAGCTGGGTCTCGCCCGGGCCCCGGAGGCCAATGCCGCCCTTTTGCCGCTCGAGGTGGGTCCAGCCGCGCACCAGCCGCGTCGACAAATGCGATAACTGCGCGAGCTCGACTTGCAGCTTGCCTTCAAAACTTCGTGCACGCTGCGCAAAAATGTCCAGAATCAAACCGTTGCGGTCCAAAACTCGACAATTGGTCAGTTTTTCGAGGTTGCGCTCCTGGCTCGGGCTCAAGGTTTGGTCCATGAGCACGAGTTCTGCGCCTAGCTCTGCGGCGCGGGCACGGATCTCCTCTGCCTTGCCGGTGCCGACGAAGTACTTTGGATCGGGCCGGGCGCGGTTCGCGAGCACGGTGCCCACCGGCACCGCGCCCGCCGAGGCGGCCAGCGCTTTGAATTCAGCGGTATCGTTGGGATCGACAGGGTGTCCTATCCCTACGTCGACCAGTATCGCGCGCTCTCCACCCGTCGGGCGCTCAAACAACGCGAGAGCGCCTACCACTCACTCGATCATTGCTCATTCGACCACGGCCGGTTCCGTTACTTCGCCGTCCTCACCGGTCGGCAACCGCACGTTGCGCGCCGGAACCACGGTCGAAATGGCGTGCTTGTAGACCATCTGGCTCACGCTGTTCCGAAGCAATACGACAAATTGGTCGAACGAATCGATTTGTCCTTGCAGCTTGATGCCGTTCACAAGATAAATTGAGACCGGCACGCGCTCTTTGCGCAGGGCGTTCAGAAATGGATCCTGCAGAGACTGGCCACGGGCCATGGGAGAGCTCCTTGTTTTTTGTGTCGTTAACATTGCCTTGTCACTTCCTTGCTCCAGGCAATCACCAATTGAATGCTAGCACAGCAGCAACGGGACACGCTAAGCCCCTGATTGCTGGGCAAGTCCGCCCTTCGACAGTGCATCGACCAAGATCGATGCAGCATTCGGATGCGTGGGGTCGAACCAGGTCGCGCGTTGCCGTCGGCGCAGCCAGGTCAATTGCCTCTTGGCCAGTTGCCGCGTTGCCGCAACAGCTCGTTGTTTAGCCTCTTCCAGACAATATTCTCCGGCCAAAAACTTCCATGCCTGCCGATATCCGACCGCACGCATCGACGGATGTTCCGCGGACAGATCGCTTCTTTGCCTGAGCGCGCGTACCTCGTCCATGAAGCCCGCGGCGATCATGGCCTCGAAGCGCGCCTCGATGCGCGCGTGCAGCCGCTTGCGGTCGAGCGGCGCCAGGGCGATCTCCAGCACCCTCGCACCCGAAAGGGCGGGACCCCGGTTTTGTTGCAAGCGTGTGATCGGCTCGCCGGTCACCCGGTACACCTCGAGAGCGCGCTGAATGCGTTGCGGGTCGTTGACGTGAATGCGCGCCGCAGCGGCAGGGTCCACGCGCGCGAGCTCCTCATGAACCGCGGCCCAGCCCGAGGCCGCCGCCTGCGCGTCGATCTGGGTGCGAACCTGCAAGTCCGCTTCGGGCAATTGCGCAATGCCGGCGGTGAGCGCGTGGAAATAGAGCATCGTCCCGCCGACCAGGAGGGGCTGCCGGCCGCGCCGCCAGACCGCCTCCATGGCCTCCCCCGCGTCGCGCACGAATTCTCCGGCGGAATAGCTCATTGCCGGATCGCGGATATCGACGAGATGGTGGGGAATCGCGCTGCGGGTCGCGAGGTCCGGTTTGGCGGTGCCGATGTCCATCCCCCGGTAGACTTGGGCGGAGTCGACGCTGATGATCTCCATCGAAAATTTGCGCGCGAGATCGAGCGCGAGCTCCGACTTGCCCGCGCCGGTCGGCCCCATGAGAAGCACCGCGCAGCGCTGCGCTGGGGGTAGCTGCGGGCCGCCCATTAGCGTCCGCGCATGAACAGCCGGTCGAGATCCGCGAGAGACAGGCGCACCCAGGTCGGGCGCCCGTGGTTGCACTGGTCGGCACGGTCGGTGTGCTCCATTTCGCGCAGCAGCGCATTCATCTCCGCAAGGGTGAGGTTGCGTTGCGCTCGCACCGCCGCGTGGCAAGCCGCGCTACCGAGCAACCGGTTGATCGACTCCTCGACCCGCCGCGACTGCCCGGTCTCCAAGAGATCCGAGAGCACGTCGCGCACCACCCCGGCGGGGTCGCGGCTCGCGAGCAGGCTCGGCACTCCCCGCATCGCCAGCTGATCCGGCGCGAGCCGCGTGAGGGTGAAGCCGAGCGCCGCGAATTCCCCGGCGTGCAGTTCCGCCGCCTCGGCTTGCGCGGGTGAGACGCTCAAGATCTCGGGCACGAGCAGTTGCTGCTCGGCGGTCTCGCCGGCGAGCAGCTTCTTCATGCGCTCGTACATAACGCGTTCGTGCGCCGCGTGCATGTCGACCAGCACCGCGCCGTCGGCGGTCTGCGCCAGGATGTAGACACCGTGAAGCTGCGCAATCGCGAACCCGAGCGGGAATTCCCGCTCCTCGCGCAGCTCTTCGCGCACCGCGAGGCCGGCCCGAAAGTTCGTCTCGAAGGCGGCGCCCCCGCCGTTCGCCGAGCGCTCGGACAGTGCGAATCGCTCCTGCCTCGGCGGGACCGATTCCGCGGCGCGGGCGCTGGCAGCGAACCAGTCGAGCGGCGCACTGCCCGGAGAGTCTCCGGTCGGCCGCGTAGCGGCGAGCGCCCGCTCGAGCGTGCGGAACATGAATTCGTGAACGCCGCGCGACTCGCGGAAGCGCACCTCGAGCTTCTGCGGATGCGCATTGACGTCCACCAGGGTGGGATCCATGTCGAGATAAAGCACGTAGGCGCCGAAGCGTCCGTTGAAGAGCACGTCCTGATAGGCGAGCCGAGCCGCGCCGGCGATCACCCGGTCGCGCACGTAGCGCCCGTTGAGGAAAGCGAATTGCAAGTCCGACTGGCTGCGCGAAAAAGTCGGCAACGCGATCCATCCGGACAAGTGCAGGCTCTCGATGTCGTGGCTGAGTTCGATCACATGGGTGGCGAAATCCTCGCCGCAGAGCTTCGCGACGCGCGCGAGCCGCTCGGGCTGCGAGCAGGCGGGAGGCAGCGTCCACACCATCCTGCCGTTGCTGACCAGCGTGAAGCCGACCCCGAAGCGCGACAGCGCCAGCCGCTCGAGCATGCGCAGGACGTGTTGATACTCGGTTCCCTCCGAGCGTAAAAATTTGCGCCGCGCCGGCACATTGAAGAATAGGTCGCGGACTTCAACGCTGGTCCCCGGCGGATGCGAGGCAGGCGCGGGAGTGCTCACGGTGCCCTCGCGCGCCTCGACCGTCCAGGCGTGATCGGCAGCGGCCGATCGGGAGGTGAGCGACAGGCGAGAGACCGACGCGATGCTCGGCAGGGCCTCGCCGCGAAAACCGAGCGTCGCCACCCGCTCGAGATCGGCGAGCGAGCCAATCTTGCTGGTTGCATGCCTCGCGAGGGCCAGACCGATCTCGTGCGGCGCGATGCCGAGCCCGTCGTCGCGCACGCGGATGAGTCCGCAACCGCCGCGCTCGAGCTCCACCTCGATGCGCCTCGCGCCCGCGTCGAGCGAATTCTCTACGAGCTCTTTGGCGACGGAGGCGGGGCGCTCGATGACCTCGCCGGCCGCGATCTGATTGACGAGCTCGTCTGCAAGAATCTGAATGGTCACCGGGGTACCTCGCGAAGCGGCGCATTTTCTCACAGCGCACGCGGGATTCGGCGAAAGGTTAGCCGCGAAGTCGCGCCGGTCGGGCGAAGGGCGGTCGGCGGATGCGGATCATCCGCCCGCGACGCGGATCAACCGCCCGAATCGCGCGGCGCGGCGAGCTCCGGCGACGAGCTGCCGGCGGCACGCTGGGCTATTCGACTGCCGGCCGGGGGATCGGCATAGAAATACGCGCGCAGCCCCTGATGGATGGCGGCCGCGAGCTTCGCCTGATGCCCGGCCGCGCGCAGGCGCTGCTCCTCTGCGGGATTGGAGATGTAGGCCGTCTCGATCAGCATCGAGGGGATGTCCGGCGATTTCAGCACCATGAATCCCGCTTGCTGCACCAGGGGCTTTCTCACCTCGCCGACCAGATTGAGCTGATGCAGGACTTGCTCGGCCGCCGTGTGACTCGCGCTCAGGGAGGCGTTCTGTGACAGGTCCAGGAGCACCGAGGCGAGCATATCGCCCTTGTCCTCGAGCGAGACACCGCCGATCAAGTCTGACGCGTTCTCGCGCTCCGCCAGCCAGCGCGCGGCCTCGGTGGTGGCGCCGCGCTGGGACAGGATGTACACCGACGAGCCGTCGACGCTGCGATCACTGATCGAATCCGCATGGATCGACACGAACAGGTCCGCCTGCTGTGCCCGGGCCCGGCGCATCCGGTCCCGCAGCGGCACGAAATAATCTCCGTCGCGGGTCAACACCGCTCGCATGCCCGGATCGGCGTCAATGCGCTCCGCAAGCGCGCGCGCGATGGCGAGCACCACGTCCTTCTCGCGGGTCCCGTACTTACCGATCGCCCCGGGATCATCACCGCCGTGCCCAGCGTCGATGGCGATGATGAGATCGCGCGCGTCGGGGCGCGCATGCTCGGCCTTGACGGGCGTCTCCGGCATCGCAGCTTGGGCGAGGTTGGCCCCGCCGCCGAGATCCAAGACCAGCCGGTAGCCGTAGCGCTCGTTCGGAGTCGCAAGAAAGCTCTTCGGGCGTATCGCGCGCGACAGGTCGAGCACGATCCGCAGCTCGCCCGAGGAGCGGCGCGCCACGCGCACTTGCTTCACGACCCCGATGCCGGCCGGTGTGTGCGCTCCCGGCGCGAGCCGGGCGCCCGCTACGTCGAGCACAATGCGATCGGGATTTTGGAGGACCAGCACGCTGTGCCGCGCGTTGCCGGAAAGATCGAGCACGACCCGCGTGCCCTCGGGACTCGCCCACAGGCGCACGGCGCGCACCTCCACCGCTCGCACCGGCCCAGCCGTGACAGCCGCGACGAGAAGTGCCGCCAGCACGAAGCGCAGAAATCCCATGGCGCGATAAGTTAACTCATCCGAGCACTCTTTTTCAAGTTAAATTAGATACATAGGAGATGAATCTAGCGTCTTGCCGAAGATCATTCACCCAGGTGCCGCCGCGCAACGATGCCGGCTGCAAGCGCACCAGCCGGCCGGCGCCCGCGTAGGTGAGCGTGACCTTAAGATCGGCCTTCGGCAGGGCCGAGAGGCCCTTCTCCGGCCACTCCACCAGCAACAGCCACCCCGCGCTCAAGAAATCGCGCAGGCCGAGCTCGCTCACTTCGAGCGGACCCTGCAACCGATAGAGATCCACGTGCACACAGGTAAGCGTCGGAAGCCGGTAGGTTTCGATCAGCGTGTAGGTCGGACTGTGGACCGGGCCGGTGACCCCCAAGGCGCGAAGAAAGCTACGCACGCACGTGGTCTTCCCCGCTCCGAGATCCCCGGTGAAGTACACGGCGGCGAAGCCGTCCGCAGCCCCCGGGAACGTCCGCGCGAGCGCCGCGCCCAACGCATCGGTGGCCGAGCTGTCCGCGAGGGCGAGCTCGAGATCCGCTTGCGGCGTGAGATTAGACCCCATTCGACGACCCTCGAGCGCGGCGCGCGCCCCGTGGCCATTATAGGGGCGCTGCGCGTAGCCTTCTCGTATGAAGACCTCGATCACGAGCACCGCGCGCGCCTTCGATCCGGCCGAGCTCTCCGCAGAGATCAAGCGCTGGGGGACAGACCTCGGATTCGCGCGGACCGGCATCGCCCGCATCGACCTTGCCGACGATGAGGCCCACTTCCTCGATTGGCTGCGCGCAGGGTTCAATGGCGAGATGCGCTACATGGAACGTCACGGCGTCCGGCGCTCGCGTCCCGCGGAGCTCGTGCCGAGAACGGTCAGCTGTATCAGCGCACGCATGGACTACTGGCCGGCCGACGCTGCCGATGCAGAGGCCGCGCTCGGCGACGCCCGCATCGCTTACGTGTCGCGGTACGCGCTGGGACGCGACTACCATAAGCTCATGCGCCGGCGCCTCCAGACACTCTGCGATCGCATCGGCGAGCAGGTCGGCGAGTTCGGCCACCGAGCTTTCACCGACAGCGCGCCAGTCCTCGAGAAAGCGCTCGCGCGCAACGCCGGGCTCGGATGGATCGGCAAGCACACCAATCTCATCGATCGCAGCGCCGGGTCGTATTTCTTCCTGGGCGAGATCTACCTGGATCTCGCCCTGCCGGAGGACGAGCCAAGCAGTGCGCACTGCGGCTCGTGCAGCGCGTGCCTGCCGGCCTGCCCGACCGGGGCCATCGTCGCGCCTTATCGGCTGGACGCCCGCCGCTGCATTTCCTATCTCACGATCGAGCTCGCGGGCTCGATTCCGCTCGAATTCCGCCGCGCCATCGGCAACCGGGTGTATGGGTGCGACGACTGCCAACTGGTCTGCCCGTGGAACAAGTTCGCGCGGCCGACGGTGGAGCAGGATTTCGGCACCCGCCACGGTCTCGACCGCGCCGAGCTGACGGCGCTCTTCGCCTGGAGCGAGTCGGAATTTCTCGAGAAGACCCGCGGCAGCGCGATCCGGCGCATCGGTTTCGAGCGCTGGCTCCGCAACCTCGCAGTCGGCCTCGGCAATGCGCCGAGCTCGCCCGCGGTGATCGCCGCGCTGCGCCGGCGCGAGTACGACGCCTCACCGCTGGTGCGCGAGCACGTACGCTGGGCCCTCGAGCAGCACGGTCTTTAGCGCCTCCCGATGAGATGGAGCCGCGATCGCCCTCATCAAGGAGTGGGCAAGAGGCTGCTCCCGGCGGGGTTGAAAAAATGCCTGCCGCGTCGCTTTTTGCTGATCTCGGCGAACAACAGCCGGTAGTCGGCGTCGTTGGTCACGGGATCGATGGCGGCGGAATTGACGATGAGGAGCGGAGAGGCGTCGTAGCCGTGGAAGAACCGGGCGTACGCCTGAGTGAGCTTCTCGAGATAACCGCGCTCGATATGCTGCTCGTAACGGATCCCGCGCTTGGCGATACGGTCCATCAGCACATCGACCGGCGCCTGCAGATACACCACGAGATCAGGTTTCGGCGCGTCCACGACGACGCGCTCGTAGACGCGCTCGTACAGGGCGTATTCCGCGTCATCGAGCGTCACCCGAGCGAACAAGCGGTCCTTCTCGAGGAGATAGTCAGCCACCCGCACCGCGCCGAACAAGTCCTCCTGACGCACTTCCTCGAGCTGGCGCGCGCGCTGGAACAGAAAAAAGAGCTGCGCCTGAAATGCGGCCGCACGAGGATTCTTGTAGAAGCGCTCGAGGAAGGGATTCTGGTCCGCTTGCTCAAGCACGAGCTGGCCGCCGAAGGACTGTGCCAGGAGTCGTGCGAGGCTGGTTTTGCCGACGCCGATCGGTCCCTCGATGACTATGAAGCGGTGAGAGTTCGCGGTCACGTAACTTAAGGCTCTAGATCATTCGGCAACGGAAATCCCCTGCGAGCCCGAGCGCAACTTGAGCTCCCGGACACGGCCGTGTCCGGGAATATCGAGCGTCGGAGCGATATCGTCGAGAGGATACAGGACGAAATTGCGCGTCGACACTCCGGGATGAGGCAGAGTGAGGCCCGCCTCCTCGATCGGCGCGCCGACCATCCAGACGAGATCCAGGTCGATGATCCGCGGCCCCCAGCGCTGCGCTCGGATGCGCCCCATCGATCGCTCGATTCCGAGCAGCGCATCGAGCAGCGCGCGCGCACCCTGCTGCGTCAGAAGCCCGACGGCGGCATTGACGAAGTCCGCCTGATCCTGCGGACCCATCGGCCGCGTGAGGTAGAGGCGCGAGCGCAGCTCGAGCCGCATCGCGGGCAGGGCGCGGATTCGCTCACAAGCCTCGAGGACGCGCTCGCGCGGGCCGTTGAGATTGCTGCCGATCGCGACGTAGGCCGGCCGCCAGAGCGCGTCCATCTAACTGCGCGATGCTCCGCCCCGCCGGCCGCGCCGGCGACGGCGCCCGGAGCTCGCAGCCGATCCGGGAGGCAACGCATCTTGAGGGCGCGCCTGCACGAGCGCGACGCGCTCCTCCTGCGGCAGCAGCTGGATCTGGGTCCACCATTCGGCGAGCTCCGGGTCCGCAGCCCCGACCTGCGCCCGCAGCAGCAGGAAATCGTAGGCGGCGCGAAAGCGCGGGTGCTGCAGCAAGCTCAGAGCTTTGATCCCGCTGCGTCGACTGAACCGCGGCTGGAGCATGAGCAGTTCGCGCATCGGCACGGCGAAACGCCGCGGTATCGCGACGCGCGATTGCTGCGCCCGGAGCACCGCGTCGCAAGCCTGCATGAGCTGTGCGATATCGGGCGCCGGGCCTGCCTGCCGCTCGTTCAGGTCGCGCAGCACCGCGCCCCACAGCACGATCGCGAACAAGAACGTGGGCGTCACCGGCTTGTCGGCGAGGATCCGTGCGTCCGTATTAGCAAGCCCCAATTCGAGCATCTCGCGCGCGTACGCATACGGCGGCAGCCCGAAAGCGGCGGCCGACAACGGGAACAGGTGCTCGAACAACCCATACTGCTGCAACAGACCGAACGCCTTCGCACCGAAGCCGGACAAGAAGAGCTTCAAGCACTCATCGAACAGCCGGGCCGGCGGCACGCCGTCGAGCAGATACGCGAGGCTGCGAATGGGCTGCTCGGTCTCCGGATCGATCGAAAAATCAAGTTTCGCGGCGAAGCGCACGGCGCGCAGCATCCGAACCGGATCTTCGCGATAGCGGGCCTCAGGATCGCCGATGAGCCGCAGCCGCTTCGCCTTGACATCGGCCACGCCGCCGACGAAATCCCAAATCGAGAGGTCATCGATGTTGTAGTAGAGGCCGTTGGCCGCGAAGTCACGCCGCCAGACATCCTCCTCGATCGTGCCATAGATATTGTCGCGCAGGATGCGCCCGCGGGTATCGAACGCACGGTGCGTCGAATCCGCCAGCGGCGCGGGCTCGACCTGGCCGCCCTCCTCCGGACTTCCATCTCCCTCGGCGTCCTCGTCCTCGGCGTCCTCACGCTCCGGGGCGGCGGCGGCACGGAACGTCGCGACCTCGATGATCTCGCTGCCGAAATGCACGTGCGCCAGGCGAAAGCGCCGGCCGATGAGTCGGCAGTTGCGGAACAGCCGCCGCACCTCTTCAGGCAGTGCGTTGGTCGCCACGTCGAAGTCCTTCGGCTTGATGCCCAACAACAGGTCGCGGACCGCTCCGCCGACCAAAAACGCCTGATAGCCGGCATCTTTGAGCCGATAAAGGACCTTAAGGGCATTGGGCGAGATGGAGCTGCGCGATACCACATGCTCGGGCCGTGGGATCGCGACATGCGGGGTTTGCGTCGACGGTTCGTTCAAAAAGGGCGGTTCCGCTTGAGTCAAAAAAATTGGCCCGTATACTACCAGCCCTTTCGGGGCTAGGGCGCTAGAGACCCTCAACCGCCGCTCCCTTCGTCTAGAGGCCTAGGACACGGCCCTCTCAAGGCTGTAACACCGGTTCGAATCCGGTAGGGAGCGCCAATAAATCAATCAGTTACGTAGCACCATTCGCATCTGTCGGTTGCCG
>Ga0182030_10001828_pt1 | contig 44462 bp, 40 predicted proteins | sample 812S3MmetaG_FD_121299 | JGI IMG/M metagenome (GOLD analysis project Ga0182030, IMG submission 121299) | Permafrost microbial communities from Stordalen Mire, Sweden - 812S3M metaG (Illumina Assembly) | ecosystem: Environmental > Terrestrial > Soil > Wetlands > Permafrost | place: Sweden... | reverse complement strand
AGCCGCTACGGTGTAGCGGGGGTGCTCTAATTGGCTGTTTATAATCAATAACTTGCAGACGAGGGCCGCTACTAGTAGCGGGTTTGTCAATTTCCAGCAGCCGTCGCCGGGGCCGTTGGACGGTCCGCAATCGCGCCGCCGGAATTCAAATCGATAAGGGTCGGAACGACTTTGACTGGTTGATTAGTGAGTGCTTGCGTCGATTAGAAAGGTGCTCAACCGGACAGGCATGAAGAGGTTGCTGATTCTTGTCCGTAGGCTACAGATTCTAAAGGACCACCACAGTAAGCCCTTACCGTTTGGCCAAATCGGGCCGGCACATGTGAGGGCCACGACGGGCGGGACGGGCGTCCGCCATTGGGTTCACGGCTTAGACCGTTTTCAGAGATGGTGGATACCCGCAGCGCCTCTGCGGCTTGACGCCGGGAACACCCGTCCGCCCCACTCCGTCCGCCGCAGCATGGCATCGTGCGCGCCACGATGGGCGCGACAGCACGTGCATGCTCCGAATCTGGTCGAGCCGCGGCGTTGATCGGAGCGCAGCCGGATGGGGACGCTTACTCCGCTTCGACGACCTCCGCGCCCAGGGCGTGGAGCTTGGGGATCAGGTTCTCATAGCCGCGCTGGATCAGGCTCGTATTGGTGAGCGTGGATGCGCCTTCGGCGACGAGCGCCGCGATCACATAGGAGAAGCCCGCCCGCAGATCGGGAATGTAAATCTCAGCGCCATGCAGCGGCGTGGGGCCGACGATGACGGCGCTGTGCATGTAGTTGCGCTGGCCGAAGCGGCAATGCAACCCGCCCAGACATTCGCGGTAGAGCTGAATCTGCGCGCCCATGCGATTCAACGCCTCGACGTAACCGAAACGCTCCTCGTAGACCGTCTCATGGACGATCGACACGCCCGCGGCTTGCGTGAGTGCGATGACAAAGGGCTGCTGCCAATCGGTCATAAAACCGGGGTGCACGTCGGTTTCGAGCACGGTGGAGTGCAGGCCCCAGTCGCGCCGCCAGAAAGCGATGCCGTCGCCGGTGACCTCGAAATCCCCGCCGATTTTGCGGAACTGATTGAGGAATGTCATCATGTCCACCTGGCGCGCGTTGCGGACGAAAATGCGCCCGCCGGTGGCCGCGGCGGCGCTGGCCCAGGAGGCGGCCTCGAGCCGGTCGGGCATGGCGGCGTGGTCGTAGCCGCCCAGTTCGCGCACGCCCTCGATGGTGATAACGCGGTCCACGTCGACCGAAATGATGGCGCCCATTTTCTGCAGCGCCATGATCAGGTCCATGATTTCCGGTTCGATGGCCGCGTTCGACAGCTCCGTCTTGCCATGCGCCAGCACCGCCGCCAGAATCATCTGTTCGGTGGCGCCCACGCTGGGGTATTCGAGGTGCAGCTTATTACCGGTCAGGCGCTCGCAGGTCAGGTGCGCGTTGCCGGTCTCGTCGTGCAGCGTCGCGCCGAGGTCCTGCAACCCGCGGATGTGGAAATCGACCGGCCGCGTGCCGATGCGGCAGCCGCCGAGACTCGGCACGGGCGAGGCGCCGAAGCGCGCGAGCATCGGTCCGCAGGCCAGAATCGGGATGCGGCTTTTGCCGGAGAAAGTCTTCAGAACGTGGCGCTCCATGGGACGGAGATTGGCGGTGCTGATCTCCAGCACGCCCGGCTCGGGCGCGCTCACTTCGCCGCCCAGGGCGCGGATGAGATCGGAGACGATGGCCACGTCGGCAATCTCCGCCACGTTGCGCAAGGTGCACTTCTCGCCCGTGAGCAGCGCCGCCACCATGATTTTTGGCAGCGAGTTCTTGGCTCCGCGCAGCGCCACCTCTCCCGCCAGCGGGTGTCCGCCGCGGAGGATCATGCGCCCGGGCGAGATGGCAGTGTCGGCGGTCATCAGTAAGGTCTTCGATCGGCGCGCAGAATGGGCGGCGTGTCGATGTCGTCCAGCGCGAAATCGTCGTCGCTTTCGCTGATCGGCACAGGCTCCGAACGGGCATCGCGCAAGGGTTCCGGAGGATCTTCCCGCGGTGGCGGAGCAGCGTATTCCTGCGCCACCCGCGGCCTTTCGTCGGGAACAAAGTCGAGCTCAAGCGGCGCCTGCGGATCCTCGGCGTACGCGGGTTCCGCCTCGAAATCCAACTCCGGCACTTCTTCCGGTTCCGGCTCCTCATGCCGGGAAACGATCGCGGGGACCGGGGCTGGAGCGCTCGCGGCGGCGGGCACCGGCGGCTCGACTCTCGCGGTAGCGGGCGTTGGCGCGTCGACGATCTCCGGCTCGGCGTGCACTTTCACATGGGGCGCCTGAGCCTCGGGCAGGCCGGCTCGCTCGAAGCCGGTGGCGATGACCGTGACCTTCACCTCGTCGCCCAGCGAGTCGTCGGGCACAATACCGAAGTTGATCTGCACATCCTCGACGCCCGCCGCGTCCCGGATCAACTGGCAGGCTTCATGCATGTCGTTCAGCGAGAGGTTTCCGGAGGCGGTGATGTTGATCAGGATCGCGCGCGCGCCCTGCAGACCGGACTCGTCGATCAGCGGACAGCGGATGGCCGCGCGCGCCGCTTCGACCGCCGCTTTTTCTCCCTTGGCCGAAGCCGTACCCATGATCGCGAAGCCCATGCCGGTCATGATCGACCGCACATCGGCGAAGTCGCGATTGATCAGGCCGGGCGTGGTGATGATGTCGCTGATGCCCTGCACGCCCTGCCGCAACACGTCGTCGGCCAGCCGAAAGGCCTCGAAGAAGCTGGTGCCCTTGGGGACCAGCTCCACCAGCCGGTCGTTGGGGATCGAGATCACGGTGTCGACGGTGGCATGCAGCTCGGCCAGACCCATGTCGGCCTGGCGCATGCGGCGCGGACCTTCAAACCCGAAGGGGCGCGTGACCACGGCCACGGTGAGCGCGCCCAGTTCCTTAGCCAGCGCGGCCACCACCGGCGCGGCGCCCGAGCCCGTGCCACCGCCGAGACCCGCGGCGACGAAGACCATGTCCGCGCCTTCCAGCACCTCGACGATGCGGTCGGTGTCCTCCAGCGCCGCCTGGCGGCCGATTTCCGGATCGGAACCGGCGCCCAGACCGTGCGTGATGCGCGCGCCGATGGGAATGCGGTTGAGGCACCTCGAGACCCGCAGCGCCTGGGCGTCGGTGTTCATCACATAGAACTCGACGCCCTCCAGGCCGGCCTCGATCATGCGGTTGACCGCATTGGAGCCACCGCCGCCCACACCGATCACCTTGATGTGCGTGCCGCCCAGCGATTCTTCCTGAATCTCAAACTTCAGCGGATCCGGCTCAGCCATGATTCACCCTTTCCCACGCCGCCTGTCTTCTGCCAGTCTTAATTCTGTCCTCTTTTCACCGGCTCGTAAACAGGTCCCAGAAATGAGGCCCGCGCCGACGCGTTTCCCGCCTCTGGCCCAGCCGGGCGGCGTACATCGCAAGGCCAGCCGCGACGGTCCACTCCGGCGTCAGCAATTCGTCGGGCCACTGCGATATGCCGCGCGGCAGCCCCAGCCGGGCTGGGCAGTTCAGGACCTTTTCCGCCACCTCGACCATACCCTCGAGTCTCGAACCGCCGCCGCACAGCACTACGCCCTCGGTGAGGGTCATGTCGCGGGCATAGCGCACCCGGAAGTCCTCGATGTAGTTGAACAACTGCACGGCGCGGGCCTCGAGAATCGTAACCAGCTCGCGGCGCGCAATCTCACGCGACGTGCGTCCGCCCTCACCCGGAATTCCGATCACGATGTTGTCAGCCGACAGCCCGGTCAGGGCGCAGCCGTAGTTGAGCTTGAGCCACTCGGACTCCTCGTAGGAAAGGGCACGGACTTTGCCGACGTCCATCGTGAAGTGGTCGCCTGAGATCGGAATGCCCACGGCGAATAGCATCGAGTCGCCATCGTAATAGCTCAGATTCGTGGAGTGGGCGCCGATGTCGATCAGCGCCGCGCCGCCCTGACGTTCTTCGGCGAGGATCGAAGCGTAGGCCGCGGCCATGGCCTCGAAGACCGTCTCCTCAACTTTGAGCGACGCCTGGTGGACCGCGCTGACCAGCGCCTGGTGCTCCTGCTCGGAGCAGGTCACCAGCAGCGCGTGGGCTTCCAGGCGCAGCGCTTCGATGTTCAACGGGTGCGCCAGCGGAGCCTGGCCATCCACGGTGAAGTCCTGCGGCAACACCTGCAGCAGCGCGCGGTCGGCCTCGAATTTGGCCCGGGCGGCCATCTCCACCGCGTAGACCATGTCCCCGCGTTCGATGGGACGGCGGTGGCCGAATTCGTACAACCCGCGCCCCTGCTGCGAGCGCACTCTCGGTCCGCCCACGCCCACCACGGCTGAGCTGATGGGCTCGCCGGCGCGTCCTTCGGCCTCGCGGACAGCCTGTTTCACCGTTTCGGCCAGGGCCGTCTGGTCCGTAATCTGGCCGCGATGCCAGCCCTTGGATGCCACGGAGGAATGCCCGCGATAGTACAGCCGCTCGTCTTCCACGCCGAGGGCCACAACCCTCACCCGTCCGCTGCCCGCGTCCAGACCTACCGCCAACGGTGATTTCTTGGCCAATTCCGCTCCTACTTGCGCGCCGTGCCGGGCGATGTTTCGGGATCGATGGCGAGGATGCGCCCCTCGTTCGTCAGATCATATTCCTTGCGCGAATCCAGTTGATCGTGCATGCTCTCATATTGCTTGAGAAACAGTTCCACTCTCTCGAGGAACTGATCGGCGCCGAGGTTCAGAACAAACGTCTGATTGCCCACGACGCAGCCGACGTGGATCTCCTGGGGGCGGCTCACGTCCACCTCGACGATTTGCGATTTGTGCTGGCCTAGCGCGCGCAGCACGTGAAGCATCAGCACGACCTGCTGGCGGCGCGCCTCGACGTCGTCTTGATCCCGCACTCCGGTCAGCAGCGGCAGGCTTTGCGGCACCGCGCCCTGCAGCGGCAGGATCACGCCTTCCGCATCGATCAGCATGGGCCGGAATTTCACCGGATTGTTGAAATCGCCGCTAGCGCCTTCGGCCACGCGGATGAACGCCACCGGGCTGCGCTCGAAGATTTCCACCTCTACGCGATTGGGCCACACGCGGCGCACCACCGCGTCGCGCACCCATTCGATGCCGCGCAACTGCAGGCGGCGCTTCTCGGCATCCAGTTCGTACAGGCTGCGCCCCCGGTCGGGTTCGAACACGGCCAGCACGGCCGCCCGCGAAGCGCGCCGGATGCCGGTGACGCGCACGGCGTCGCCGCGCTCATCGAAGACGCGGGTAGCGATGCGGAATCGCTGATCGTGAATCAGGAACGTCTCAGCCTCCCAGGTGATCCACGACAGGCTGAACAATACGAGCACGGCCGCGAAAGTCCAGCCGGAGACGATCAACGCCGTCCGCCAGGGCGAGCGTGCCGCGGGCGTCTCAGCGGAGGAGTCTCGCGGATCGTCCTCAGTTTCCCGTGTCTTCCGCCTGGCCACTCGGTCCTCTCTTTCGCAATCCATCCAGAACCAGTCCGGCCGCCTGCGTTATGCTGCCGGCTCCCAGAGTCAATACCGTGTCGCCGGGTCGCACTTCAGCCGCGACTGCGGCCGCCGCAGCCGCCACTGAGCCCGCGTAATCGGCATTCGGATGGCCCTCGGCGCGAATCCCGCTCACCAGCGCCTGCGCGGAAATGCCCTCGATCGGCTGTTCGGAGGCCGCATAAAGATCGACCACGCGCACCACGTCGGCGTCCTGGAAGCTCGCTGCGAACTCCTTCATCAACGCCCGCGTGCGCGTGTAGCGATGCGGCTGAAAGATGACGTAGAGCCGTCCCGGCGCGGCCGCGGGCCGTAGCGCCCGGAGCGTGGCGCGAATCTCCGCCGGGTGATGACCGTAGTCGTCGATCACCGTCACTCCGCACTCCACGCCTCTCCGCTCCATGCGCCGGCCGGGCCCGCGGAATGCGGCCAGCGCGGAGCGCACCGTTTCGATTCCAATACCCAGTTCCAGCGCCAGGGCCGCCGCGGCGGTGGCGTTCAGGATGTTGTGTTCGCCGAGAATCGGCGCGTCGAAGCCACCGAGCGCGCGCCCGTCGAGTTCGAGTTCAAACGAGATTCCACCGGCTCCCGCCACGGGCCGCACGATCCGCACCCGGGCCTGGTTCGAGTGCCCATAGGTGACGACGCGGCGCCGGATTTGCGGGAGCACGCGTGCGACCTCCGCGTCGTCGATGCAGGCCGCCACGGCGCCCTGCCATGACACGCGATTGGCGAAATCGACAAATGCCTGGCGCAGGCCGTCGAAGCCGCCGTAGTGCTCCAGGTGCTCGCGGTCGATGTTCGTAATCGCGGCGTACTGCGGAGTCAGCCACAGGAAGGAGCCGTCGCTCTCGTCGCTCTCGCACACCATCAGGTCGCCCGTGCCCAGCCTGGCGTTGGCGCCATCGAGCGCGGGCACGCTACCACCCACCACGATCGTGGGCCCGAGCCCGGCGCGCAGGCAGATGGCGGCCAGCATCGTGGTCGTCGTGGTCTTGCCGTGGCTGCCCGCGATGGCCACGCCGCGCCGCGCGCGCATCAGTTCCGCCAGCAGTTCGCCGCGCAGCACCACGGGCAGGCCGCGGCGGCGCGCTTCGACGAGTTCCGGATTGCCCGCATCCACGGCCGACGTGATGACCACGGCGGCGGCGTCCGCGGCGACGTTCCCGGCCGAGTGGCCCGGCAGGACGGGAATGCCGAGGCCGGCCAGGCGCTCCGTGACGCTGGTCAGGCGCAGGTCGGAGCCGCGCACGGCGTAGCCGAGCTGGTGCATGATCTCGGCCAGGCCGCTCATGCCCGCTCCGCCAATTCCCGTGAAATGCAGCGCCTGATGCTGATCCAACATTGTGTCCCTTTATTGTTTCGACCGCTGCGCGTCTGCGTCAACGCGCTGCGGCGACCTCCTCCAACACATCCGCGGCCCGTTCCGCCGTGCCCTCCCGCGCCATGGACCGCGCACAGCGGCCCATCCTCTGCCTGCGCTCGGGGTCCTTCGCCAATGCTCCGATGGCGTCGCAAAACCGCTCCACCGTCAGCCGGTCCTCCGTCAGCACGATGGCCGCGCCTACTCGCTCGAGCGCCTCCGCGTTGTGGCGCTGATGATCGTCGGCGGCGAACGGAAAGGGCACCAGCACGGCCGGGCGGCCCGCCGCCGCGATCTCGGCAATCGCGCCCGCGCCGGAACGGCCGACGATCAGGTCGGCGCCGGCGTAGGCGCCCGCCATGTCCTCGATGAACGGCGTCACGTAGCCGTCCAGGCCCGACTCGGTGAAGGCTCGTCCCATCGTCTCGAACTCCGCGGGCCCGCTCTGGTGGATCCAGCGCATTCCCGGCAGCGTGCGTTTCAACAGCGGCCAACACACGCGCGCGATGCGGTTCAGAGCCCGCGAACCCTGGCTGCCGCCCGTCAGCAGTACCGTGAAGGCCGCGTTCGTGGCGCGCTCGCCCACTTCGAAAAACTCCTTCCGCACGGGCAGGCCGCAGACCTCGCTGCGCCCTTTCGGGAAATACCGCCGCGCCTCCTCGAACGCCACCAGCGCCCGCCGCACGAAGCGCGACATCCGCCGCGCCACCAGACCCGGCACCGCGTTCGGCTCCATGATCACCATCGGCGTGCCGCGCAGCATCGCCGCCATCATGACCGGAGCCGCTACGTAGCCGCCCATCGAAAACACCGCCGCCGCGCCGCGTCCACGCAGGATGGCGCGCGAGCGCAGCACGCTGGGCGGCAACTGTGAAACGGTGCGCAGCGCGCGGCCCAGGCCCACGCCCTGCAGCCCCCCGATCTCGATCCACTCGATCGGAAAGCCGGCGCGCGGCGCCAGTTGGGACTCCATGCCGCGCTCGGTGCCGATGAACAGCGCCTCGTGGCCGCGCCGCCTCAACTCGCCCGCCACCGCCAGCGCCGGCACCACGTGTCCGCCCGTGCCACCTCCCGCGAAAACAAACAGAATGGCCGTCCCTCCTCTGCGCTATCTCGTCGTCGCGCGGTCGCTGACGCTCAGCAGCAGGCCGAACGTGATCAGCGTGCACAACACGGCGCTGCCGCCGTAACTGATCAACGGCAGGGGAATGCCCTTGTTCGGCATCAGCCCCAGCACTACGCTCATGTTGAAGAACGCCTGCGACGTGACCAGCGCCACGCAGCCCAATGCCAGGTAGCGTCCGAAGGCATCGGGCGTCATCCAATACAGCCGCAGTCCGCGCCAGAAAATGAAAAAATAGGCTCCCAGCAGCAGCATCGAGGCCACCAGCCCCGTCTCCTCGCCGATCACTCCGAAAATAAAATCCGTGTGCGCCTCGGGCAGATAGCCGAGCTTCTGCGTCGACTGCCCGAGTCCCACGCCCGGCACGCCGCCGCTGCCGATCGCCAGCTTTGCCTGGCGCTGCTGATGTTCGGCGTCGCGGGTAACGCTGGTCTCCTCCAGTCGCTTGGCCAGCCAATGCAGGCGCGTGTCGCTCTGGATCTTCTGTTCCGTGAGCCCGAAGAAACTGGTGACGCGGATAATGCGCGCCGGCTTCTGCCAGATGAACCCGACGGTCAGAACCGCCGCCAGCGCGAGTGTGAGGTAGAAGTACCGGCGCTCGATGCCGGCCACGAAGAAGACCGCCACCGCGGGCGTGAGCAGCACCATCGCCGTGCCCAGGTCGCCATAACCGATCAGCCCCGCCAGCCCACCCACGACCAGCGCCGCGGGCAGCAACGTATATCGGTCGTTGATCTTGTTTTCACGGCGCGCGACGAACCACGCCAGAAACACCACGAGCGCCGGCTTAGCCAGTTCGGAGGGCTGAAACTGCAGGCTCCCCAGACGATACCAGCGGTGCGCCTTCGGATCGGCGAAGATCACGCCGATCAGCAAGATGAACAGCAGATTGATGGGCAGAAAGACGTACAACGGGTGCTGCAGCTTCTGGTAGTCCATGCGGCGCAGCGCGAACAGCAACAGCAATCCAACCACGGCCGCGGCGAACTGCTTTTCAAGAAAGTCCCAGGCCTTTTCGGGCTGCCACGTCTGGCCCTGTTTCAGCATGCGCGGCGACGTGCTCGAGGCGCTGAATACCATCACCAGGCCGAAAGCCAGGATCACCAGGATGGCGATGAACATGGGCCAGTCGGTATGAATGCGGGCCGGCATGCGCGCTAACTCCCATCCGCGAGCGCGTGCACCAGGCGCTTGAAGTGGCGCCCGCGCTCGTTGTAGCCCGAGTATTGATCAAAACTTGCACACGCGGGCGAAAGCAGGACCACGTCGCCGGGCACGGCGCGTGCGGCGGCGTGCTGGAGCGCCGTCGCCATGTCGCCGCAATCCGTCACCGGGACCGGCAGGCCGTCGAGATACGGCGAGATAATCGCCGCCGCCTCGCCGATCAGCAGCACGCCGCGTCCGCGCGCCGCGATCAGTTCTCGCAGCGGCGCATAGTCGCTGTTCTTGTCGCGGCCGCCGAGTATCAGCCAGATGCCCGAGTCGAAGCTCTCCAACGCTTTAATTGTGGCGTCCACGTTGGTGCCCTTGGAGTCGTTGTAGTACCGCACGCCGTCGACCGTGCGCACGAATTCGATGCGATGCTCGACGCCCGGAAAGGAAGCCGCGGCGCGCCGCAGCGCTTCCAGCGGTGCGCCCGCGAGATGCGCGCAGCAGCCCGCCGCCAGCACGTTTTCAACGTTGTGGCGGCCCTGCAATTGCACTTCGCTGCGCGGCATCCAGAACCGGCCGTTGGCCACGAGGTCCGCGCCGTCCATCCAGAAACCGCGTCGCACCGGCCCACCCGCCGAGAATTCGAAGACCGCGCCGGCGGTGTCCGGAGCCGACTCGCGCGAGGGCGCGTTCTCCGCGTTGAGCACGGCGAAATCGTCCCGCGTCTGGTTGCGCAGAATGCGCCGCTTGGCCGACGTGTAGTTCTCGAACGTGCCGTGGCGGTCGAGGTGGTCGGGAGTGATATTGAGAATCGCCGCAATCCGCACGTGCAGCGTGTCGCTTAGTTCGAGCATGAAGCTGGAGAGCTCCAGGACGTTCCACTGGTCCTCGAGCGAACTCTCGAGCATTGCCGCCAGTGGCGTGCCGATGTTCGCGCCCACCTGCACCGCGATGCCGCTTTCCTGCAGCAGATGGCCGCACAGCGCGGTGGTCGTCGTCTTGCCGTTGGAACCAGTGATGCCGAGCACGGGACCGCGCAGGAAGCGCGAGCAGAACTCGAGTTCTCCGGTGACCGCGATACCGCGCCGCCGCGCCTCCGCGAGCAGCGGCAGTTGCGGCGGCACGCCGGGCGAGAGCAGGATCACTTCGACGCCTTCCAGCGCGGCCTCGTCCTGCGCGCAGAGCGCAATCCGCGACTGCTCCAGCCGGCGCGCATGTTCCGGCTTCAATTCGTTCAACGCCTTCCGGTCCACAGCTCGCACGCGCGCGCCCCGGCGCGCCAGGAACTCGGCCGTGGCCACGCCCGACTCGCCCATTCCGAAGATCGCGAATTGTCGATTCCTTACATCCATCGTTGCGGCGACACCTAACGCAGTTTCAGGCTGGTCAGCGCGAACAGCGCCAGAATCAGCCCGGCGATCCAGAAACGGATGATGACTTTCGATTCCGTCCAGCCCAGCTTCTCGAAGTGATGGTGAATCGGCGTCATCAGGAACACGCGCTTGCCCCGGCTCTTGAAGCTGGCCACCTGAATGATGACGCTGATTGTTTCGAGCATGAACACCCCGCCGATAAAGGGCAGCAGCAGTTCCTGCTTGATCAGTACCGCCACCACGCCCAGCCCTCCGCCCAGCGCCAGCGAGCCCACGTCGCCCATGAATACCTCGGCGGGATGGGCGTTGTGCCACAGGAAACCGATGCACGCTCCGGTCATCGCGGCGCAGAACACCGTCAGCTCCGCGGCGCCCGGCAGACGCGCGATGTCGAGATAATTCGCAAAGCGCGCATGGCCGCTGATGTAGCACAGCACCGTCATCGCGCCCGAGGCGATGATCATCAGGCCCGTCGCCAGCCCGTCGAGTCCATCGGTCAGATTCACGGAGTTCGAACAGCCGACGATCACCAGCCACAGGAATGCGAAGAAGGGTAGAAACGCCAGCGGCCAGGTCCAGATATTGCGCATCCACGGCGTGATCAGCAGGCTCGGACGAAAGCTCTTGACGAACGGCACGTTCATCGCCGTGGAGTACAAGTGCAGCCGCTCCAGGACCATCAGGATGACGCCCAGCACGAGCACCAGCAGAATCTGCAACAGCATCTTCTGCCGCGCCGTCAGGCCCAGATTGCGCCCGCGCTTGATCTTCGCGTAGTCGTCCAGGAACCCGATGGCGCCGTAGCCCAGCAGCCCCAGCAGCGCCACCCAGACGTAGGGGTTGGTCAGGTTGGCGAACAGCAGCGTCGGCGCCACGATGGCGGTGATGATCAGCAGCCCGCCCATGGTCGGCGTGCCGGCTTTTTTCAGGTGCGTCTCCGGACCATCCTCGCGAATGGGCTGGCCGATCTGCATCGCGCGCAGGCGCCGGATCATCCACGGACCCGCCAGGATCGCCACCAGCAGCGCGGTGATGCTGGCCGCGAAAGTGCGAAACGTCACGTATCCGAAGATGCGGAACGGGGAAAGGACCGGGAACAGTCTTTCGTACAGCAGCCAGTACAGCATGGCTAATGCAGGAACTCCTCTAGTGCCAGTTCGACGCGTGTCCCGCGCGAGCCTTTGAACAGGATGCAGTCGCCGCGGCGGGCAATCGTCTTCAGAAATTGGCCGGCGGCTGCGGGCTCGTCGAAAAAGTACGCGGCGCCGGCCGTGAGGCCAGCGCCCCTGGCTTCATCCACCAGGTGGCGTGCCGCGCCGCGTATCCCAACGAGCACAGATACCTCACATTGTACGGCGTGCCGGCCCACGTCGCGGTGCAACTGCTCCGACCACTTCCCGAGTTCCAGCATCTCCCCCAGCACCGCGATGCGCCGCCCAGCCGGCGTCGCCGCCAGCAGGTCGAGCATCATGCAGGCCGCCTCGGGATTCGAGTTGTAGCAGTCGTCCCAGATCGCGATGCCGTCGCGTTCCATCCGCTGCAGCCGCATCTTCGGCGGCTCAAGATGGGCGACGGCTTCCTTGAGAGACGCAAGGTCCAGCCCTAATGCGTGCGCCGTGGCCAGCGCCGTCAGCGCGGCCATCAGGCCGCCCCGCGCGGGCAGCGGGCAATGGAATCGCCCCGCGCCTTCGATATTGAAATCGCAGCCATCGGCTTGCCACGCCACGTCGCAGGCGCGCACTTCCACTTCCGTGGATGCGTTGGACAACGAAGTCCCATAGAACACCGTTCGCCCGGGATGAATCTCCGCGAACCGCCGCACGCGCCCGTCGTCGGCGTTCAACACTGCGATGCCGCTGGCCGGCAGTGATTCGATCAACTCGCGCTTGGCCAGCGCAATCTCCTCGATGGAGTCGAAGCTTTCAATGTGCGCCGTGCCCGCGTTGGTCACCACGCCGATGTCCGGCTGGGCGATCGCTGCCAGCTCGCGGATTTCGCCGGCGTGGTTCATTCCGATTTCGATGACCGCGACCCGGCTCTCGTCGGCCAGGTTGAGCACGCTCAGCGGCACGCCGATATGGTTGTTCAGATTGCCCGTCGTCTTGGATGTGGCGAATGCGGTGGAAAGCACTGCGGCGATGGCGTCTTTCGTCATCGTCTTGCCCGCGCTGCCCGTCACTCCTATTACGCGGCGCGAAGCTTCACGGCCCCACTTTTCTCGGGCCGCGCGCGCCAGTCGCTGCAGCGCCGCAAGCGTGTCTTCCACCAACAATTGCGGACGGTCCAATTCGAGCGGACGCGAAACTACCGCCGCCACGGCCCCGCGCTGGAAAGCCTCGCCGGCATGCTCATGGCCGTCGTGGCTGGGTCCCTTCAACGCGAAAAAAAGGGCGCCCGGACTCAAGCTCCTAGAGTCTGTGCTGCAACTCAGCACTTCGATCCCGGCGCTGGAGGAGTTAGCCCGGGCGCCCGTAGCGGTAAAGCAAAACCCCAAATCCAATCTCACGAATGGCCGCCCCCATTCTCCGCGTGACCCTTTTTGTGATAGCCGAATTCGCGCAGTGCCATGCGGGCCTCGGTGCGGTCGTCGAAATCGATCACGCGGTCTCTCAGCACCTGGTAGGTTTCGTGGCCTTTGCCGGCGACGATCACGATGTCGCCCGGCGCCGCCTCGCGCAGCGCGCGGCGGATGGCGACGCGGCGGTCCGGCTCCACGATGGCGCGCGTGGAATGGCGTTGCACACCCACCATCGCATCGTTGATGATCGCCAGCGGATCTTCTGAACGCGGGTTGTCGCTGGTGACCACCACCAGGTCGCTGAGTTCCGATGCCGCGCTCCCCATCAACGGCCGCTTGGTGCGGTCGCGGTCGCCGCCGCAACCGAACAGCGTGATGATGTGCCGCGGCTTCAACGCGCGCGCCGTGAGGATCACGTTGCGCAGTGCATCGTCCGTATGCGCGTAGTCCACGATCACCAGGAACGGTTGTCCCTCGTCGATGCCCTCGAATCGTCCCGGCACGGCCGCCAGCGAGGCCAGTCCCTCCGCCGCCTGCTGCGCCTCGAGCCCTAACGACAGGCCCGCGCCGAAGGCTGCCAGCAGGTTGTACACGTTGATCAGACCGCACAGCGGCGAATGGATCCGCGTCTTCTTTCCGTTGTGCAGCACGCGAAAGCTCACGCCCTTGAAGCCGCTTTCCACCTGCATCGCGCGCAGGTCGGCCGACGGCGTTTCCGCGGCGGAGCGGGCGCTGTAGGTGAGCCGCTGGGTCTCGTCCCGCGTGCGGATCCGGGCGCACCAGGAGTTGTCGGCGTTGAGCACGGCCGCTCGCGGCGGCGCACCGCCCGCGCCTTCGAACAGCAGCCGTTTGGCCTCGAAATAAGAATCCATCGTCCCGTGATAGTCCAGGTGGTCGCGCGTCAGATTAGTGAACACCACGGTGTGGAACGACAGTCCGAACACGCGTCGGAGGGCCAGCGCGTGCGACGACACCTCGAAGTCGAAATAACTCCCGCCCCGGTCGCGCGTCTCCGCCATCAGCCGCATCAGGTCCAGCGACTCCGGCGTTGTGTTCACCGCCGCGCGCTCTTCGCCCGCAACGTGGTACAGGATCGTGCCCACCATGCCCGTCAGCGCGCCGCTGGCGCGCAACATCGCGTCGATCAGGTATACCGTTGTCGTCTTGCCGTTGGTTCCCGTCACGCCGGTCAGTTTCAACGCTTCGTCGGGCCGGTCGTAGAACGCGCGGCTCATCCGCGCCAGCGCCTCGCGCCCGTGGAGCACCTGGATCCACGGCGCTTCGACGCCGTCCGGCTTAGGCGATTCGCACGCCACGGCCACGGCGCCTTGGGCCAGTGCCGCCGCGGCGAACTGCCGCCCGTCACTGTGCGCGCCGGGGAATGCGAAGAAAACGAAACCCGCCTCAACCCGGCGCGAGTCGTACTCCAGCCCGCGGACGTCCATCTCCGCCGCGCCCGCGCTCAGCCCGACGGCCAGTGGAACACCCTCCAGCAGTTGGACGAGTTTCATTGAGGCCTCGCGAATTCGACGTGGATTTTCTCCCCGGCCGGCAGAATCGTGCCCGGCGCGGGCTTCTGCTCCCGCGCCACGCCCGAGCCGACCAGCTCCACGTCCATGCCGCGGGCCGCCGATTCACGCATCACGGCGATCATCGGTTTCCCGCGAAAATCGGGAACGCGCGGGCCCGCCACATAGACGCGGCCCGCACTCGGCGCCAGTTCCGGCTCCGCTTTGTCCTGTGGCGCTGTTTGTAAATCGGCGCTCCGGCTCGCCGCCGGCGCCGGCTCTTCGTTCACTTCCTTTGGAGCCAGTGGCACGGAATGGATGTCGTTATCCGGGTCGTCTTTCGGCACCTGCAGGACCCGCAATGCCGTCTCGGCGATCTTCTCGAAAACCGGCGCCGCGGCGATGCCGCCCTGTTGCGGCGTGTTGTTCAGCGTCACCACGATCACGATGCGCGGATTATTCACCGGACCAAAGCCGATGAACGATGAGTTGTGCCGGTTCACCCAGCCCTTGCCGGGGATGAACATCTGGGCCGAGCCCGTCTTGCCGCCGATCGTGTAGCCCGGCACGTGCGCCCGCCGCCCCGTGCCCTCCAGCACTACGCGCTCCATGATGCGCCGCATCGTGACCGCGATCTCGGCCCCCACCGCGCGCGTCGGCTGAGGCAGGTTCAGCGACAACTGTTCCACCGTTCCGTCGGCGCGCGGCCGTTCCTTGCGCAGAACGACGTGCGGCGCCACCAGCAGGCCACCGTTGGCGATCACTGCCACTGCGCGCGCCAGTTGCACGGCTGTCGCTTCCACTTCGTGGCCAAACGCGATGTATTCGTGCGACGAGGCCGACCAGCACGGCATCGGCCGGCCTTGGCTGTTGGTCGCGCCGCACTCCAGCGGCCACAGGATGCCGGCCGTTTCCCCCGGCAGTTCGATGTGCGTCTTGTCGCCGATGCCGAATTTCTTCAGGTACTCGTACAACAGGTGTGGGCCAGAGGCGATCGAAATCTTCGCAATGCCGATGTTAGACGACTTGATCAGAACGTGAGCCGCATCGAGCGTCCCGTAGCGGTGCACGTCGTGGATCGGTTTGCGCCCCGGTCGCGGAAACACGCCGTTTTCGCAGTACACCGGCGTCTCGGGCGTAACTCGCCCACTCTCCAGACCCATCGTCAGCGTGATCATCTTCATCACCGACCCGGGCTCGCACGGCGCTTGCACGGCCGTATTCAGCCGCGCTTCGACTTCCTTCTGCGTGGGCTTGTCGTCCGAAGGGTCGAAGCTCGGAGAATTGGCCAGCGCCAAAATCTCGCCGTTGACCGGGTCCATCACCACCACACTGCCCTTCTCCGCGTGCGCCGCCTCGATGCCTTCCTCGAGCGCGCGCTCGGCAACGTGCTGGATCACGTTGTGGATCGTCAGCGTAACATTCGCGCCCTGCTCACCCGGATCGCTCACAAAGGTGATGTAGGGGTCCTGGAGCGAGTCCGTCAGGACGCGCATTCGGCCGGGGCGTCCCTGCAAGTCGGCGTTCAACTTCTGCTCGAGGCCCGAATTGCCGTTGCCTTCCGCGTCGACGCTGCCCACCACGTGCGCTCCGACGCCGCCGTTGGGATACTCGCGCCGAGCGTCCCGCAGGAATTCGACCGCCTTGAAGGGCAGGCTCTTCAGCCCCTCCTCCTCTTCCGGCGTGATGTGGCGCTTCAACAGCAGGAAGCCGCGTCCCGCGCCCTTGCGGCTCTGCAGTTCCTCGATCTTCTGGCGCACTTCCTGCGCATCCAGCCCCAGCGTCGCGGCGACGTTGCCGGCGAAGAACTCAGGCGAGGCGATTTTTTTAGGATTGACGGCCACCGACTCAGTCGGAATGCTGACCGCGAACAGGTGGCCCGTGCGGTCGCTGATCTCTCCGCGCAGAACCGGAATCTCCAGCATGCGCTGCTGCTGCGACTCGACCGCCTGCTTCAGTTCCTTGTGCTCTACGATCTGCAGAATGCACAATCGGACGGCGATGACGATCGCCCACAGCAGGGCGATGCCGGCCACGGTCCGCAGGCGCCGCTCATTCAGCCTTTCGACAGGGAATCGCATGCCGCGCCCCGCGTGCCTCCCTTAAATTGAGTGGAACAGAACGGACAAAACCGCCAGGAGTGGCGGTCTGCGGTCCGTGCCTCAAAGATTCAAGACTCATTCCTCATTCGACGACCGCTACCAGGAGCGGTTTCCTCTCTCGCTGCGGCCCCCTCGAGCTTGCGCCTGCCCCCGTGGCGGAATGCGCGCAACCGGTCGCCAAGCCCGGCCCGGCCGCCTCCGCCGCCGGCCCCTAATGCGCCTCTTTCGTCGCTCCGCCCAATTGCGCGACGGATTCCTTCGGCGGTGGCGGGTAGATCACCTGCTCCGCCGTCGGCGGGGCGAACCTCTTTCCGGCCCATTCTTCGACATTCTTGGGATTCAGCAGGCGCGACTCCTGCGCCCTCAGCTCGAGCACCTGCGTCTGCAGCCGCGTATGCTCTTCGCGCAGGAATTCCACGCGCCGGCTGGCCAGCAATCCGTAGCACGTCGGTCCCACCAGCGCGCTCACGACCAGGCTGCCCAACAGCGCCGAGCCCGCCGCCCAGATGTTGGCTGTCCAGTCTTTCTTGTCCACCACGCGAACGACATTCGTGTTGTCGATCGATTTCACGTACAGATGGATGTCTTCGCGGGGTAGTGCCCGCAAACGGTAATCGGGTGGATTCGGTCTCCGGTCCCGCGGTTCTTCCGGCTTGCCCGCTCCCAACCAGTCGTAAACTGCCGCCAGGCTTCTCATGGCGTCTCATCCTTCTCGCAATCGCACTCCATCCCGTCGTTGTCGGTTTCGCCCCGGCTCATTTCCAGCGCCCTCAGCACGGCGCTGCGCGAGGCGGGGTTGCGCCGGACTTCTTCCGCGCCCGGCCGTATCACATGCTTCGTCAAGACCTTCGCTTGACCCGCGCGCCCCAGGTCGCGGAAAACGTTCTTGACCTTCCTGTCGTCCAATGATTGAAAAGCAATCACAACCCATCGCCCGCCCGGCTTCAGGAATCCGGGCGCCAGCTTCAGCAGGGCGTCCAGTTCGGCCGGTTCGTCGTTGACCGCCATGCGCAGGGCCTGGAAAACTCGCGTTGCCGGATGCAGCTTTCCAGTCCGCGGCACGGCCGACGCCACAACGTCCGCCAGGTGGCGGGTATCGCGGATCGGCCGCGCGCGTACTAGTGCTCTAGCTATCTTCTCTGCCAGTTTCCCCCTTTCTTCGCCATACTCGGTGAACAGCGTGGCGAGTTCCCTTTCGGTAGCCCGATTTACAATATCCGCGGCGGTCCGATCCGCCTGGCGGTCCATTCGCATATCCAGAGGACCTGCGTTCATCAGCGAAAATCCGCGCTCGTAGCTGGTCAGTTGCAAGCGACTCACACCCAAATCCGCCAGAATTCCGTCAACCCGTTCCCAACCCGCCCACGCCAACGACTCAGCCAACTGAGAGAAGGCCGCATGGCGGAACCGAATCCGCTCGTGCAAGCCTGCCGTATTCTCTCGCGCTCGTTCGAGCGACTCCGCATCGCGGTCCAAGGCCAACACGCAGCCCGTGTCGAGGCGCTCGGCGATGGCGCGTGTATGTCCCGCCAACCCGCAGGTGCAGTCGACGTAAATCCCGTCAGGCCGGATCGCCAGGTAGGCGAGAGTTTCGGTGACCAGGACGGGGACATGTTCCATTTCTCAATCGACATCGAATCCCAACTCCGCCGCCCGCTCCAGGTCGGTCGGATTCGCAGCCACATTAGCCTGGAACTCCGCGTCAAACTGCTCCTGGAGGTACAGCGTGATAATGTCTTCGAAAAAGCGGAGCTGCACCTGCTTGTTTTCCAGCTCCAACGCTTCCCTTAACTTCTGCGGCAGGGTCACCCGCCCCTGCGGATCCAGGTCCACGTCTCCGCCAAAAGCCTCGGCCGTGCGCGCCATCCGCTTTCTCAGCGCCGGATCCGGCGCCAGTTTGTCCAGTTCCCGCTCCCATGCGCCGTTGACGTAGATCCGGGCGACGTTCTTGATTTTCGTTGCAAATAATGTCTGCTCAGCCAGTTGGTGGATGTAATCTGAAAAGCGTGAGGGCAGTTTCAGACGTCCGGTCCCGTCCACGCGCGTCGCATGGTAGCCCCGCGGATTGCGGAGCGGCCGGGGAGTCGTGTCTGAAGTAGTGTCCGGCATGATCGTCCTAAACGGGCCGAAACGCGCCTATTCGGTCCGTGGATCCTATAAGGACTGTAGCTCATCGAATTTGCGCTTTCAAGCGGTTTCTTTCCATCTTTCTCCGTGTTCGCCTTTTGTTTGCAATGAAATGCGACCGCTCGGGTGAATTGTCCGCGAAATCGGTTTAAGCGCCGCTCCGGGGCGCGGCGCCGCGCCCGTCAAAACACCGCGAGATCACCATGCGCGCGTGGTGAAGACACGGTAAGTTCGTGGTGCGTGCATGGTGAAAACATGGTAAATCTACGGTTCTTTTGCGGTGAAAAAGACGGATTACGGCAGGATGGGCAGGAGCGATTCGGCCGCCGGGTCGTGGGCCCGGTAGCGCGCCAGCGCGACGCGCCGGTGGCGCACGGCATAGCAGTAGATGCAGCCGTGCGGGCAGGTGTCGTAGTCGCCGATGTCGCGCGCCTCGTGGCAGGCGCAGCCCGGCCGGGTGCCTTTCTGCGCCGCCACGATTTGGAAACCGCCGATCCGTTCTAGCCGCCGCGCATCGACGCACCGCGCCTCCAGAGCGCCGGCGCAAACGAACTCCGGCTGCGTGCAGACGGTGAGCTGCAGCCCGAATTGCCTGGCGATTTGAGTCAATTCGGCAGCCAGAGCCAGCTTTTGCTCCGGCGCTGGATCGACCCATTGAAAACCGTTGCGCTCGGCCGCGGCGTCGAGATTACGCCGCGTCTTGGCGTACATCTGGGCAAACGAGACCACGACCTCATCGGTGGAACCCTGCAGCCGGGCGGCGAGGTCGCGGAAGTTCTCGAGGTGATACTCGGGCGGGGTCAGCGAGGTGATCAGGATCGGATCGTAGCGCCATACAGGGCAAGCCGGATGCACGCGCGCGGCGATTTCGCCGATCTGCTCGATGGCGCGCTGCGGCTCGATGACCGCGGCTTCGATCGCCCGCGGATAACCCGTCACGGTGTATTGCACGACGAACGGCCGGCCGAATGCCGTCAATTCATCGAGCCGCCGCAGCATGGGCCCGAAGTTGCGTGTCCAGAACACAAAGCCGTCCACTTGTTTTTTCCGCAGATCCACGCGGTAGCTCTGGCCGGAGTAGGGATTGCGGACGGTGCAGTGACCAGCTTCGAGGCGCCGGAAGAACCATTCGCTGTAAAAAGCGGGGATGTCGGTGCGGCAACTGGCGGAAACTATCAAGGCATCAGGCGCCGGAATGCGGCGCTGAATTATCTTCCGCGACCGGTTCGCGGAAGGCTGCCGACAACTTGCGCCAAGTCTCGCTGAGGTCCTCGGGCAGGACGCGCGTCTCGCCGATTGTACTGAGAAAATTGGCGTCGCCAGTCCAGCGCGGCAGCACGTGCAGGTGCAGGTGGTCGGCGATGCCGGCCCCGGCGCACTGGCCGAGGTTCAGACCCACGTTCAGACCTTCCGGCCGGTAGACGCGCTTCAGCGAGCGCACCGCGCGCCGGGCCAGCGCCATCATCTCGACGGCCGTCTCCTCGGGCAGGTCCTCCAGGTTGGCGACGTGCGCGTAGGGCGCCACCATCAGGTGGCCGGTGGTGTAGGGGTAGAGATTCAGCAGGATGAAATTGTGCCGGCCGCGAAACAGAATCAGGCCGTCGGAATCACTTTCACGCGGCTTAGCACAGAAGACGCACTCTTCCGCCTTCAGGTCGCTAGAAACGTACCTGTAGCGCCAAGGGCTCCATAATCGGTCCATCGGGGGCGGACCGGGGCTCAGTCTCCGATCCGGCCAGCCGGTTCGGAAGAAGGGGCGGAGGACTGCTCGTTGACCAGATCCTTCAGCTCCTTGCTCGGCTTGAAATACGGGACACGCTTGGCCGGCACATCGACGCGCGCACCCGTCTTGGGATTGCGCCCGATGCGCGACTGGCGCTGCCGTGTCCGAAAGCTGCCGAAGCCGCGAATCTCGATTTTGTCATCCGCCCGCAGAGCGTTGACGACGGAATCGAAGATCGCTTCCACGATGATCTCCGACTCTTTGCGCGTGAACTCTACGACACGCGAAACTTCTTCGATTAGGTCCGCTTTGGTCATGGGCAGGGGTTCCGCTCCTCTTTTTCTGCTTAAATCAGGCCAGTTCGTTACTCGTGACTCTCTTCCGTCTGGGCCGCTTCGCCAATGCCGTGGCCGGCCTGTTCGGCTTGCCGCTGATATTCTCCAAGGCGCTGCCTCTCCTGTTCCGCGATAGCCGTGGAAAGGGTCAGCCCGATGCGCTTCTCCACCTCATTCAACTTGATGATTTTGAAATTCATCTCCACGCCGATCGGCAGTGGAGGACTATCCTCACGCATCTCCGCCGGTATCTCGGAATTATGGCACAGCCCTTCGACTCCCGGCAGCAGTTCGACGAACACGCCGAAGGTGGCGGCCCGGCTGGGCTTGCCCTTGACGATGTCGCCCACCATCCGCGTGCGGAAAAAGGTCTCCCAGGCGTCGGGCTGAAGCTGCTTGACGCCGAGGGACAACCGCCGGTCCTTGGCGTCGATCTGCAGCACCACGGCCTGCACGACCTGGCCCTTCTTGAGGACTTCCGACGGATGCTGGATGCGCCTGGTCCAGCTCAGATCGGAGACGTGCACCAGGCCGTCGATGCCTTCTTCAATTTCGATGAAGGCTCCGAAGTCGGTCAGTTTTCGAACGCGTCCCTCGACCACGCTGCCGACGGAGTAGCGTTGATCGACCGTCGTCCAGGGGTCGGGCTCGAGCTGTTTGATACCCAGCGAAATGCGCCGATCTGAGGGCTTCACTTCGAGCACCACGCACTCGACGTTGTCCGCGACCTTGACCACCTTGGATGGGTGCTTCATGCGCCGCGACCACGTCATTTCGGAAATGTGGATCAAGCCCTCGACGCCGGCCTCGAGTTCCAGGAATGCGCCATAATCCTTGATGCTGACCACACGGCCCACCACTTTCATGCCGTTGGTGTAGCGCTCGTGAATCGTCTCCCAGGGATCGGGCACCACCTGCTTCAGGCCGAGCGAAATGCGTTCCTTCTCGTGGTCGAACTTCAGCACCTTGACGGTCAGTTCCTGGCCGACCTGTAGCACGTCCGAAGGATGCCCCACGCGGCCGTAGGAAATGTCGGAGACGTGCAGCAGACCGTCGATGCCGCCGAGGTCGATGAAGGCGCCGTATTCGGTCAGGTTCTTGACCACGCCCTGGACCAGGTCGCCCTCGTGCAGGTTGCCGAGCAGCGTGGATTTGCGCGCGCCCAGATCTTCTTCCATCGCCGACTTGCGGGACACGACGACGTTGTCGCGACGCCGGTTCAGCTTGATGATTTTGACTTCGATGTCCTGGCCGATGAACGAGTCGACGTTGTGGATCTGGCGCGTGTCGACCTGGGTGCTAGGCATGAAGGCGACGACGCCGACATCGACCGACAGACCGCCCTTCACGCGGCCCAGCACGCGGCCCAGCACGCGCAGATTGGAGCGGTAGGCGTGTTCGAGCGTGTCCCAGGCGCGCATGCTGGCCGCACGCTCATGGGTCAGAGAGATATAGCCTTCAATGGCCGGCGGATGCCGGCGATCGACCAACACGTCGATGGGATCGCCGGGCTGAAAAGCCAGTTGACCATCGGCTGTGGAGACCTGGGAGAGCGGGACGACTCCTTCGAGTTTCTGGCCAACATCCACAATCAGGCCCTGCGTGGCCACCTGCACCACATGCCCTTGGATCAGCTCGCCTTCGGCCGGCAGACCGACGTGGCTATAGTCGTCGAGAAGCTGTTCGTAACTCTCCTCAGCGCCCGACAGGTCGACCGGAAGGTCGTCCTGGTTGGTATTCATCTCGAGGTCTCCCAAGTACAACTCAAGTCACGGCTCACGGGCCGGCGAGGCTTTTTAGATGGGAATTGGAAACACAGATCGCCGGCGGCTTTCCGCCATACCGGCTGGAAGCTGGGCAATCCGGACCATTCCCCCCACTCAGAAGCCTCGCACCATCCCGACAAACCGTTGAAAGTGCGACACTTCAGAACTATAGCCGAGGCTTTAGGCCTTGTCAACCACAGCGCGGGCCGGCACTGCGCGGGCACATCGGACTGAGGCGCGGCGCCAGACCCTGGAACCGGCCGCCGTCCGCGCCACGGGCGGCCGCTCAAAAAGCCGCGAGTGAGGGGCGGCCAGGGGCCGCATGGCGCGCTGTCTTGAGTGCACCGGGCAAAGCCCATCCGTCCCACACCGGCCGGACTCAAATGACTACTGAGTAGTCATTCACATCCTTAAATTACTGATTCTAAATCATTATTTTGTGAATGCCGACTATTCGTAGTCGCGTAGTAGCGCATGGCCTCGCCACCTGGCAGGTTGACTGCTGCGACAAACGCCACGCGGAAGCGCCCTCCCCGCAATCTCAGACAGCGACCGGCTCGACCGGGCAGGCGGTGGGCCGGGCGAAAACGTACGGACCCTCCGGCAGGACGGCTACCTGAGCGGCGGCGGGGAGCATCGAGACGAGCGCTGCGACCGAACCCGCGGCGCTCGAAAAAGCCGGTCCCCACAGTTTGGCACGAAACTCAGCGGGCAGGCCCGGAACGCAAAACAGAACCCGATGCGATAGAAAAACGAGGGCCAGTTTTTCGAGCTGCCACTGATCGACTTCCACGCTCGCGTGTTCGATCTTTTCCAGAAACGCGGAAGGGCTGGGCGATTCCAGAAGCAGGCGCGAGAATTCCGCCGCGCCGGCGCCTTCGGCGCATTCGGAGACGAGCAGGATCGCGCCGCCCGGTTTCACGATGTGCGCGGCCGCGGTCACGCCCTTCACGGACTGGTAGAAGGTCAGGTCGAGCGGGTAGCCGGCGGCGCTCGTAATGGCCGCGTCGAACAGGCCGGGAATCCAGGCCGTAGTGCGGTCCCGGACAAATTCGATGCCGGCGGCGTGGGAGGCACGAGGCGCTCCGGCGAAGACGCCGCAGATCCTGCGTCCGGGAGCGAGCGCGACGTCCAAGGCAAAATCGTGCTGGGCCAGGGTGGCGATCTCCAGCAGTTCGGCGTGCAGCGGGTTGTGCTCAATCGAGCCTTCCACGGCGTTCGAATCGCGCATGAAGCGCGGGCTGTGCAGTGCGCGGATCGTCTCCTGATAAGCCAGGCCCGGGGCGATCAGCTTGCGTCCGCCCGAGAAGCCGGCCATCAAATGCTGCTCGATGAAACCGAGAGTGATGCGCAGGCCGGCATCGGTGAAGCGGCGGTCGATCCAGACGGGCGTGCCGCGCGACGTTGTGCCCAGGCGGCGGTGGTCGTCCTGACGGCGCGCGAAGTGGTTCTCGACGCGGTACTGGCTGGCGATCTCCGGGCCCACGATGGCGGCGATTTCCTCGGGCGTTGCGGGACGGTGCAAGCCGGTCGCAATCAGGATGGTGATGTTCTCACGGGCGATGCCGGCGCGCTGGAGGCGCTCGACGAGCGGCGGCAGAGTGAGCTGATTCGGCGCCGGACGGGTGATGTCGCAGACCGAGATGGCGGCGCTGGAACGCCCGCGCGCCAGTTCTTCCAGCGACGGCCCGGCCAGGGGCTGATCGAGAGCCCTTTCGATAGCCGCGCGCGGGTCGTCCAGCGGAGTGGCCCAGCGGGGTTCCAGGAGGTTCCAGCGGGCGCCCGCCGGCGCCGGATCTTCGGGCAACTCCAGACGGAGCCCGTGCCGGCCGAATGCCAGATCGACGTTCATGCCCCGAAGCTAGCACACCTGCCGCCAGGCGGGCAGTTTGCCTGAATGTTACCCCACCGACCAGCCGCTGCCGCGATGCGGCCGCCTCTGCTGGCGTTCTCGCTGAATTGGCGGCGGTGTTTGGCGACAGGATTGCAAAGTTTTCAAATATTAAATAAACCCAATCGGCCTCGCGCGCGTAAAGAGCAATAGAGACTTGGCCGATAAGTAGTCCGGAGATTGACTCCGGCGCGGTAGCGAAAGGAGGGCGGACATGTTGATCGGAGGCGTTCTGACGGGATTGCTGGTTTTGGGGCTGTTTTTTACGATGCTCTCATCGTCTCCCAGGCGGGAAAAAACGGTGGCTCAACATCTTCAAAACGAAGGAAAAGGCACGTAACAGCGTACAATAGCCTGCATGCGCAGGCGATCGGTTTTGGTGAGCCCGCAGGCTGCGGCTGGTCCGTGCCTGCCGGCTCGCTTTTATTGCGGCCGGAACCGGTGGCCGGACCATCCCACATCAGGAATCGAAGCGCCAGCCAGCGAACGGGCGATGGAGCGCGAGCGCTGGTTCGCGCGCGTTCCAGGCGCACCAGAAGCCCGCTCTTGCGCCAGGAATCTGTCTGCCGCGTGGACACGGCGGCGTAGCCAATTTACACACGCCGCCGTTCCGGGACGTGCGGGCGGCCTCCAACGGGTGAGCGGCCCGTACTTTTTTGACAGGCATCGAAAAAAGGAGTGGCAGTGACCGGGGCGGACCGGGAGCGGACGTTCTACGAACGGCAATACAAGCCGCTGCTGGCGGCGCCGGCCGAGGCGCAGCGCGTCGACCGGCAGGTGTTGCGCGGCAATTGCGAAGATCCGCGGCATCCGTTCTATGAACGCGCGGCGCTGTACAGGGCCACCCTGCTGGCGCTGCTCGAGCAGCCGCTGGCGGGCCTGCGGGTGCTCGATTACGGCTGCGGTCCGGCCGATTTCGGCGTATGGATGGCGACCGAGGGCGCCGCGGTCACACTACTCGACCTCTCGCCCACGGCGATTGAACTGGGGCTCGTACGAGCGCGGGCCAGCGGCGTCGGCGAACGAGTGTGCGGGCTGGCGGCGGATGCGAGCCGGTTGCCGCAATTGGAAACGGCTTCCTTCGACCTGGTTTTCGCCTGCGCCGCGTTGCACCACACGCTGAAATACGCGGGCGCGGCCGAGGAACTGGCGCGCGTGGTCCGGCCGGGAGGAAGGCTGATCCTGTGCGAGACCTGGGGCGAGAATCCCCTGCTCCAGGCGGCCCGGCGGCTGCGCGCCCTGGTGGCGCGGGAGGAGGAGGATCAGGGCGAAGAGATCGTCTTATCGCGCCGGCAGTTGCGCCGCTTGGAGCCGTGGTTCGGTGAGTGGCGGATCGAGACCTTTCACCTGCTCGCCATGGCCAAGCGTCTGCTGCGCGGACGATTGGAGCGGGCCTGGGCGCGAGCTGCCGTGCGGGCGCTCGAAAAATCGGACCGGGCGATCCTCAGCGCCGTGCCCGCGCTGCGCTGGTGGTGCGGGGAAGCTCTAATTATCGGCCGGCGTACGGGTGCAACTGAGGCTGGGGAGCGCGCAGGCGTCAGACCTGCATGATCTCTTTCTCTTTCCCTTTCGAGAGCTGATCGATCTTGGCGATGTAGCTATCGGTCAGCTTCTGCGTTTCTTCGATGGCGCGGCGTTCATCGTCCTCGCTGATCGTTTTATCCTTCAACAGCTTCTTGGTACTTTCGTTGGCGTCCCGCCGCACGTTGCGGACCAGGATGCGATGGTCTTCGGCCGCATGGTGCAGGTGCTTCACGAGTTCCTTGCGCCGCTCCTCGGTCAGGACGGGGATCGGCACGCGGATCATCTTCCCGTCGTTGCTGGGGTTCAGTCCAAGGTCCGAGGCGCGGATCGACTTTTCAATGAGCCCGATCTGAGAAACGTCGTACGGCTGGATGGTGATCAGGGAAGGCTCGGGGACGTGCAACGTAGCCACGTGGTTGATCGGCATCGAGGAGCCGTAGGCCTCCACCTGAATACCGTCAAACAGGTTGATCGACGCGCGTCCGGTGCGCAATGTGGACATCTCGTGCTGCAGTGCCGCGATGACCTTGTCCATGCGCTGCCGGGCCACATTCTCAATATCCTTCAGGGATTGGGGATGGCCGGCGGGCGCCGCGCTCTGCTGTTCAGGTTTCATCCGTTTATCCTTCCGTCCTGTGAAGTTTATCAACGAATCACGGTGCCGACGGGTTCGCCCATCGACATCCGCATTATATTGCCCCGCCGGGTCAGGTTGAAGACGCGGATGGGCAGCTTGTTGTCGCGGCACATGGCCACCGCCGACGCGTCCATCACCGCCAGGTCGCGGGCCAGCACTTCGCTGTAACTGACTTCTTCGTAGCGCATCGCGTCGGGGTGCTTCTTCGGATCGCGGTCGTAGACGCCGTCCACGCTGGTGGCTTTGGCGAACAATTCGGCCTGGATCTCGAGCGCGCGCAGGCTGCCCGCCGAATCGGTGGAAAAGTAGGGATTGGAAGTGCCGCCGCCAAACACGACCATACGGCCTTTTTCGAGATGGCGGATGGCGCGGCGCCGAATGTAGGGCTCGGCCACCTGGTTCATCTGGATGGCCGTCATGACGCGCGTGGGGATGCCCTGCTTTTCCAGCGCGTCCTGCATCGCGAGGCAGTTGATGATGGTCGCCAGCATGCCCATGTTGTCGGCTGTGACCCGATCCATCTGGCTGGCCGCGGCGGCGACGCCACGGAAAAAATTGCCGGCGCCGATCACGAGGCCGAGCTGCACGCCCCGCCGGGCCACCTCGGCGATCTCTTCGGCCAGGGACCGGACGCGCCCGGCGTCGATGCCGAAACCCGCCCCTCCGGCCAGCACCTCGCCGCTCAACTTCAGCAGGATGCGCTTGTAGCGCGGCGCGGGATCCGGCTCAACTTCGGGCACGGCCAAGCCTCCTCACTCTGCGGCGGCTTCTTCGGCAGCGGCGTTTTCGCCCACCTTGAAGCGAATGAAAGCGGCCACGGTCAGAGTATCGCCCAATTCCTTGGCCTTCGCCGCGACGTGCTGGGCGATGCTGATCGCATTGTCCTTGATAAACGGCTGGTCGAGCAGGCAGACCTCTTCGTAGTACTTCGACATGCGGCCTTCCACGACCTTGTCGACGATCTTCTCCGGCTTGCCTTCGGCCAGCGCGCGGGCGCGTTGAATATCGCGCTCCTTCGCCAGGAACTCGGCAGTGACATCCTCGCGCCGCAGGAACTTCGGATCGGCCGCGGCCACCTGCATGGCGATGTCGTGCACGACGTCCTTGAACCCTTCCTTGGCCCCCGTCTCCGGCTGCCCGCATTGCAGATCCACCAGCACCGCGAGTTGCGCGCCGGGGTGTACGTAGCTGCCCAGCAGGCCCGCGGCCGCATGCCGCGCAAACCGGGCGATGTTCATGTTCTCGCCGACCTTGGCGATTTTGGACTTGAGCAGCGCCTCGACCGTGAAGCTCGGGTCGGCCGCATAAACCGCGGCCTTCAGTGCCGCGACGGAAGCCGGCGCCTCGGCCAGAACCTGCTGGCCGAGCTGCGCGACCATCTGCTGAAACTCGCCCGTACGAGCCACGAAATCGGACTCGCAATTGACTTCAATCAGCACGCCGGTCTTGCCGTCGGCGGCGATCTGCGCGCCGATCAGACCCTGCTTCGTGCTGCGCGTGGCCTTCTTGGCGGCGCTGGCCATACCGCGCTTGCGCAACACCACCTCCGCCTCGCCCATGTCGCCTTTGGCTTCTACGAGAGCGCTCTTGCACTCCATCATTCCCGCCCCGGTCTTCTCCCGGAGCTGCTTGACAAGCTGCGCACTGATCTCTGCCATGGATGAATCCTTTAAATGACGAAACTCTGCACTAATAAAACTCTACGCATTGGAATGTCCGTCGAGGGGCCGCCGGTCTCAGGCGCCTCTCGAACCAGGGACGCCGCGCTGGACGTCCCCCGGTACAACAACTATTTCTCGGTGGCCGCCTCGGCATCCTTGACGCCTTTCGGCAGCGACATGGAAGGCAGGTCGATGTCGGAAATGCCCTCGGTGAGCACATCCTCGTTCAACCGCGGGTCGACATAGTGCGCGAACTGCGACATGTCCTCGACCGGGCCCTCTTCGGTGATGACCAATTCCTTGGGAGCGAAATCCTGCTCGCTGGCGAGCGCGCGTCCTTCGACCACGGCGTCGGCGATTTTGTTGGTAAACAGGCGGATCGCGCGCAGCGCGTCGTCGTTGCCCGGAATCGGCCAGGTCACTTCGTCGGGATCGCAATTCGTGTCCACGACCCCAACCACCGGGATGCCCAGCTTGCGGGCTTCCTTCACGGCGATGGATTCTTTGTTGGAGTCGATCACGAAGAGCAGGTCTGGCAGTTCGGTCATGTTCTTGATGCCCGCCAGATTCTGCATCAGCTTGCCGCGTTCGCGCTCCAGGCCGATCAGTTCCTTCTTGGTGCGGCGCTCGCGGCCGCCCGTCTCGTCGTTGAACAGCTCGTCCAGTTCCTTCAGCCGCTTGAGCGATTGCTTCACGGTCAGGAAATTGGTCAACAAACCGCCCAGCCAGCGGTTGTTCACGTAGAACTGGCCGCAGCGCGTGGCCTCTTCGGCGATCGCCTCCTGCGCCTGGCGTTTGGTGCCGACGAACATCACGGTCTTCCCCGCGGCGGCCTGCTCGCCGACAAAGCGCATGGCGTCTTTGAACAGCTTCAGGGTCTTCTGCAAATCGATGATGTAAATTCCGTTACGTTCTCCGAAAATGTATTCCTTCATTTTCGGATTCCAGCGCTTGGTCTGGTGCCCGAAGTGAACGCCGGCTTCGAGCAGTTCTTTCATTGAAATGGACGGCAAGTTGTCTCCTTAATGACTTAATTTAGGGGCGCTTTCGCTAACCCGAGGTGGACACAAGACCAGCCGCCCCAGGAGGTCCGCCGGCGAACCCCAACGGGATGCCATGGCGGGAAAGGGCGGCTGGGCCAAAACAGAGAAACCGGAGCGATCAGCGCTTGGAGAACTGGAAGCGGGCGCGCGCGCCGGCCTGACCGTACTTCTTGCGCTCGTGCTCGCGCGGATCGCGCGTCAGGTAGCCCAGGCTCTTCAGCTTCCCCCTGAGTTCCGGGTTGAACTCAGTGAGCGCGCGGCTGATGCCGAGCCGCACCGCGCCAGCCTGGCCCGTGAGCCCGCCGCCCTGGGTATTCACCATGACGTCAAACTTGTCGGCCGTTTCGGTCGCCAGCAACGCCTGCCGGACGATGCTCTTCGACGTGTAAGTGTTGAAGTGCGCCTCCAGGGGTTTGCCGTTAACCGTGATTTTGCCCGTGCCGGGCCGCAAAAAGATCCGGGCTGTCGCCTGCTTGCGGCGGCCGGTCGCGAGATATTGGATCAAAGCCATTCTTGTTCCTCAGTACGATCCGCGGCGCCGTCAACGGGCGGACGTCGCGGCCAGGGTTTGGGGCTGCTGGGCGTCGTGTGGATGCTTGTCGCCCGCATACACCTTCAGCTTCCGGTACATCTGCTTGCCCAGCTTGGTCTTCGGCAGCATGCCCCGGATCGCCTCTTCCACCATGCGCACGGGACGAACGGCGCGAACCTCCGCCGCCTTGTCCTCGCGCAGCCCGCCGGGATAACCGGAGTGCCGGTGGTACACCTTCTGGTTTTCCTTGTTGCCGGTCAGGACGGCCCGATCGGCGTTAATCACAATCACGTGGTCACCGGTATCCAGGAAAGGCGTGAAAATAGGCTTAGTCTTGCCCATCAGGATCCGGGCCGCTTGAGTAGCTAGCCGTCCAAGTGGCGCGGTGCTGGCGTCGAGGATAAACCAGGAACGCTTGATTTCGCTCTTGGACGGAAATACGGTCTTCATAGACAGACGATCTCCGTGCGTATTCTCCGAAACTACCATGCTACGAACGGCGCGCGACAGGAGTCAAACCGCGGGGATTCCGCGAGAGACGCGCGCCCAAGGCGCGGCCGTCAGGAAACGAACAACTTTCAGTATGCCATAGAACTGCGCCCGGGCGGCAAGTCGGGGCGGGGATCGGTGGTGGGTCAGCCCGAAATCGGTGGCAGCAGACCATTTCCCGATATGCTCGGACCTAAATCGATAATGTGAACGGATCGGAACCTCGGCACGGCCGGTGACGTCCACTTGAAAAGCATTTTAGGATCTATGACTCTCATAAAATTGCGTCGCGGTCGAATCGTGGCAGCTTTCGCCGGCGTGGCATGTCTTGCGGTACAGCTCGCAGCGGCGGAGACGGGACTCCGGGTCGGAGGAGAGGCGCCGCCGCTGAAACTGGTCTTCCCTTTCACGAAGCCCGCGGATCAGGCGGTCACCCCGAGCATGGCTCCGCGCCGAGCGCGCGTGCTGGAGTTCTGGGCCACGTATTGCGTTCCCTGTGTGGCGGCAATTCCCCACCTGAACCGGCTTGTAGATCAATTCAAGAATGAGCCGATCGATTTCATAGCCATCACCGCCGAGGACGAATCCTTGGTGCAGCGCTTTCTCGGCACGCACTCCATGGGCGGCTTGATCGCTCTCGATGAGGCGGGCCAAACCGGCAAGTCCTACGAGCTGACATTCCTGCCGATGACCGTACTGATCGACTCCAAAGGCAAGTTGGCCGGTGTCACCAGCCCGAGCCACATCGATGCGGGCGTACTGAAGTCGCTCATTGCCGGCCAGGCGATCAACCTGCCCGTGCCCATAGGCCTCTACCGGCCATATGGGGTTGGGGATGAGTCTGGCAACCCCAACCCGCTGGTCTGGGCCGTCGTCCGCCCAAGCCTTGAGCAAGGCGATGGCGACATCAGCAGCGGGGAGGGCAAGTTGATCATCCAGGGCGCGAGGCTCCGCGAGGTGCTGGCGCGCGCCTGCGGTCTCCCCGAGCGCCGCATCAACGTGCCGCAGGACCTTGACGCACAACGCTACGATGCCTTGATCGAACGAGCCGGCGCGACCGACGACGCGCTATACGAGACGCTGAAGCAGCTGTTGCCCATCGCAGTGAACGGCAGGATTGAGTTGGAAACGAGGCCCGCTCCGGTGATGATTCTCAGCCTCCCTCCGGGTAAGCAGACCCGGCTGAAGGAGAGCAAGGCAACGGAGTCGGACGAGAGCGGCGGTGCCGGGTCCATACGATTTGTTGCGCGACCACTGCGGCATCTTGCGTTGGGGCTCCAGTACGAATTGGGGCGAGACGTTGTGGATGAGACAGCTCTGCCAGGCCTATACGATCTGACACTGAAGTGGGATCCTGACAAGCCTGAGTCGATCTTCGGGGCCGTTGAATCGCAATTGGGCCTCGCCCTAACTCCCGGCGAACGCCCGATGACTTTCCTGGTCGTTAAGGAGAACTCGGGTTCCACGGCCAAGTAACACCCTGCAGGCAGTGAGCGCCGCGAGAAGGCGCGCGATGCGGGCTTGGGCGCAACGCCGACTAGGATTTGGCTGAAAAGTGGCATTACCGGACAAATGGCTGATGGCCCTATCCGCGTTGTCGAACCATAGCCGCGTCCGACGGATGAATTGATCCACTACCCGGGAAGCGGCCCCCTGCGCGCGTCAAAGAAGCTTCGAAAGGACCTCGGCGAAACTGTCGAGGTCGGCCTCGTTGTTATAGAAATGCGTCGAAACCCGCAGCAGGCCGTGGCGCGCCGAAACCAGCACGCGCTGCTGTTTCAAACGCGCCGCCAGTTCGGAAGCGTCGTGGCCTGGAAAACGCGCGGCGACGATGGCCGTGTTGTCGTAGGCCAGCGGCTCGCCGCCCAGCGCGCGAATGCGCGCGCGAACCTCGCGGGCGAGGCCCAGCACGCGCTCCTCGATGCGCTCGGGCCCCAGTTCGAACATCAGTTCGAGGCTGGCCGCGAGGGCGTAGAGCGGCAGCGAGGCGAGCATCCCCGCTTCGTACTTCTCGGCGCCGTCCATGAGCTCGGGCGCGCCTTCGTGCAGCCAGTCCACGCGGCGCCAGTCATGATGGCTGCGCCAGCCGATGGCCAGCGGCTCCAGCCGCTGGCGTAACGCGGGCGCAACGGCCATGAACGCGGCGCCGTTCGGGGCGAGCATCCACTTGTAGCAATTCACCGCCAGCAGGTCGGGCTGGATCTCCTGGAAGTTGAGCCGCAGCGCGCCCAGGCTTTGGGTGGCATCGAGGTAAAACAGAATGCCGCGTTTGCGTAACTCGGCGGCCAGCTCCGCGACCGGGGCGCGGTAGCCCGTGCTGTAATTCACGGTGCTCAGCACGACCAGCCGCGTGCGCGGCGTGAGCGCTGTCAGCAGTTCGTCGTAGCTGCAGCGCACGGCGCGCACACCGCGCCGCGCCAGGTGTTCGACGGCATACAGATGATTCGGGAATTCGCCCTCGGCCGTGACCGCCTCGTCGCCCGGGCGCCAGTCCAGCCCGGTGAGCAGATGGCCCAGCGCCCAGGAGGAGTTCGGCAGGAAGGCGATCTCGGCCGGAGTCGCGGAGATGAACTGCGCCAGCCGGGCGCGCAATTGGTCGTGATCGGCAAACCAGGAGAGGAAATCGGAGCACGCGTTTTCGCGGCGGTTGGCCAGGTGGCGCGCGATGGCCTCGTCCGCGCGCCGGGGGAGTTGGCCGAAGGTTGCGGTGTTGAGGTAGGTCCAACCGGCAAGCGACGCGAACTCCTCGCGAACTGCTTCCCAATTCGGCTGCGGCGCCGTCATGGGCGTGCGTGGGCTTTGGCCGCGCGAACCTTCTCCGCAATCCAGGCCGGCGCTTCGGCAATCGGCACTTCGAGGACCTGCCGGGTGCGGCGATCCACGACCTCCACCAGGCCCAAGGGCAGTTTCTTGCCCACATTGATGCGGTACGGAATGCCGGTCAGGTCGGCGTCCTTGAACTTCACGCCGGGGCTTAGGTCGCGGTCGTCGTAGAGCACGTCGACGCCGGCCGCTTTGAGCCCGGCGTAGAGCTGATCGGCGCCGCCCCGCAAGCCCAAGTCGCTGTACTTGATGGGCGTCACCACGACTTCAAAAGGCGCGATGGCCGGCGGCAGCGACATGCCGTCCTTATCGGCGTACAGCTCGATGGCGGCGCACAGAATGCGCTCGATGCCGATACCGTAGCTGCCCATGATGACCGGCGTTTCGACGCCGTCCTGGTTCAGCACGTTCAGTCCCATCGAATGCGAGTACTTGTAGCCGAGCTTGAAAATGTGGCCGATCTCGACCATCTTTTTGATCTCGAGCGGCAGGCCGGTGTTCGCCTCGGTATCGCCCACGGCCACCTGCCGCAGGTCGTAATAGGCGCACTCGAAGTCCTCGCCGGGCGTGACGTGCCGCAGGTGGTAATCGTTCTTGTTGGCGCCGCTGATCATGTTGACGCGACCCTGCAGGCACTCGTCGGCGAGCAGGGGTAGGCCCGTCACGCCCACCGGCCCGAGCGAGCCGGCGTCGGCGCCGAACCACGCGTGGATCTCCTCGGGATGCGCCGGACGAAACTCCTGGCATCCGGTCGCGCTCTGAAATTTCGTCTCGCTGAGCTGGTGATCGCCACGCAGCAGGGCCACGTAGGGCTTGCCGTCGCCGACCACCACCAGGGTCTTGATCAACGCTGTCGCGGGCACGCCGAGAAACGCCGCGACCTCTTCGATGGTCTTCTGGTTCGGCGTATGAACTTCCTCGGGCGCCAGGTCGCCCTGGGGGTCGGGAGCGGCGGGCGGGACAGGCCGCGAGACCGCCTTCTCGAGATTCGCCGCATAGCCCGTCTCGCGGCAGAAAGCCACGTAGTCTTCGCCGGCTTCGGTCGCCACCATGAACTCCTGCGACTGGCTGCCGCCCATCGCGCCGGAGTGCGCCTCGACGGTCAGATAGTCGAGCCCGCAGCGGTCGAAGATGCGGCAATAGGCGGCGCGGTGCTTTTCATAACTGACATCCAGCCCCGTGGACGCGAGGTCGAAGGAGTAGCTGTCCTTCATGATGAACTGCCGCACTCGCAGCAGACCCGACTTGGGGCGCGGCTCGTCGCGAAACTTGGTCTGAATCTGATACCAGATCTGAGGCAGTTGCTTGTAGCTGCGCAGTTCGCCGCGGGCGATCGAGGTCATCACCTCTTCGTGCGTCATGCCCAGACACAGCGCGCGGCCGAAGCGGTCCTTGAGCTTGAAAAGGTTGTCGCCCATGACCTCGTAGCGGCCCGACTCCTGCCAGATTTCGGCCGGGTTCAGCGCCGGCAGGTAGAACTCCTGCGCACCGATGGCGTCCATCTCCTGGCGGACGATCTGGGTGATCTTCAAGATCGCGCGCTGGGCCAAATACAGGTAGCTGTAAATGCCCGAGGCGAGTTGGCGCACGTAGCCCGCGCGCAGTAGAAGCTGATGGCTGACCACCTCGGCTTCGGCCGGGGGCTCTCGTAATGTGGGAATGAAAAGATGACTCCAGAGCATGCTAAGTCCTGATTTTCTGTGGTGTTAAACTCATTAGTTTAGCACGCGGCCCAGGCCCGGCCCGCATGTTAAACTTGGATTTCCCATGAGAATCGCGATTGGCGCCGACCACGCTGGGTTCGAGCTAAAAGAACATCTCAAACGTATGCTGGCCGCCGGCGGCTACGAAGTCGACGATCTCGGCACTCACGACACGGTCTCCACCGATTACCCCGATTACGCGGCCGCGGTGGCGCACGAGCTCATGCAGGGTAAAGCCGATCGCGGCATCCTGGTCTGCATGACCGGCATGGGCATGACCATGGCGGCCAACAAGGTCAAGGGCATCCGCGCCGCGCTGGCGACCAATCCGGAAGAAGTCGCCCTGACCCGCAAGCACAACGACGCCAACGTGCTGGCCTTCAGTCAGCGCTACACGAAACCGGAAGAGGCCGACGAGATGGCGCGCATCTTCCTCAACACCGGGTTCGAGAGTGGCGGGCGTCACGAGCGCCGGGTCGACAAAATGATGGCGCTGGAACGCGAGGATGACGCGGGAGCCACCGCGCCAAAGGGGGAACAGGCATGAACGATCAGCAGCGCATGAGCCGGACTCTGGAACAGGTCGATCCGGAGATTGCCGCCGCGATTCGCAACGAAGGGCAGCGCCAGCATTCGCGCATCGAACTCATCGCCAGTGAGAATTTCACCTCCGAGGCGGTGCTCGAAGCCACCGGCAGCGTGTGCACCAACAAATACGCCGAAGGCTATCCGGGCAAGCGCTATTACGGCGGCTGCGAGTTCACCGACGTAATCGAGAATCTGGCGCGTGAGCGGGCCAAGCAGTTGTTTCACGCCGAGCACGCCAACGTCCAGCCGCATGCGGGCTCGCAGGCCAACCAGGCCGCCTATGCCGCCGTATTGCAGCCCGGCGACACGATTCTGGGTATGAACCTGGCGCACGGCGGCCATCTCACGCACGGGCATCCGCTGAATTTCTCCGGCAAAACGTACAAGGTGGTGGCCTACGGCGTCCGCCGGGACGATGAAATCATCGACTACGAGGAACTGGCGCGGCTGGCCGACGAGCACAAGCCGAAGCTGATCATCGCCGGGGCCAGCGCCTACTCGCGGATCATCGATTTCGCGAAGTTCCGCGCAGCCGCCGACGCCTGTGGCGCGCTGCTTCTGGTGGACATGGCGCACTTCTCCGGCCTGGTCGCCGCGGGGCTCTATCCGAACCCTTGCGAGTGGGCCGACATCGTCACGTCGACGACCCACAAGACGCTGCGCGGGCCGCGTTCGGGCATCATTCTGAGCAAGGCAAAGTACGCCGCCGCCATCGACAAAGTGGTCTTTCCGGGCACCCAGGGCGGTCCGCTGGTGCACGTCATCGCGGCCAAAGCGGTGTGTTTCCTGGAAGCCATGAAACCCGAATTCGCCGAGTATCAGAAACGCGTCGTGGTCAACGCCAAAGTTCTGGCCGACGCGCTGACCGAGGCCGGCTACCGCATCGTTTCAGGCGGCACGGATACGCACCTGGCGATGGTCGACGTGTTCTCGAAAGGATTGCGCGGCAAGCAGGCCGAGAAGGCTCTCGACGAAGCCTGGATCACGGCCAACAAGAACGCCATCCCGTTCGACACCAATCCGCCGATGAATCCCAGCGGCATCCGCCTGGGCAGTCCGGCGGTCACCACGCGCGGTTTCGGCGAAGCCGAGATGCGCGAGGTGGGCGCGCTGATCGCGCAGGTTTTCTCGGCGCCCGACGACCTGGATAATCTGGCCGCGGTGCGCCGCCGCGTACAGATTCTCACGGAGCGCTATCCGCTCTATAGCTGGAAACTGGCGCCCGCGGCCGTCTGAAGCGCACGGGAGGACGCCGTATGCCGTTGCGGATCGCGTTTGACGCCCGCCACGTCCGGGACTTCGGCTTCGGGACCTACATCCGTAATCTGCTCCGCGCATTGGCCGGCATCGGCGTGCCGCACCGCTTTCTTCTGATCTCGCGCGAGGAGGACCGGCACGAGTTTGACGGACTGCCTTCCAACTTCGAACGCGTGCCCTATGAGAAGCGCGACACCGAGTGGACCGACCAGCTCCGATTCCCGCTGCTGATCCGGCATCTGGAGGCGGATCTGAGCCACATTCCCCTGGCCCAGGTGTCGCTGCTGATGCCCCGCCCATACGTGGTGACGGTTCATGACCTCAGCGCGCTGGTCTTTGAAGCGCCGGCCGGATGGCGGCATCAACTGCGCATCATGGGGTTGCACCGGGCCCTGGAGCGCGCGGAGCGCGTAATTGCAGTTTCGGAGTCCACGCGCCACGACGTGGTCAGCATTCTGGGGATTGCGGGCGAGAAGGTGGTCCGGATTTACGGCGCCACCGATCCACGCTTCTCCCATCACCAGCCGGGCGCGGATGCCCGCGCCGCCGGGCCCGCGGCCTGGGAACTCGAACGCCGGCGCATTCTCGAGCGCTACCAGGTCAGCTACCCCTTTCTGCTGTACGCCGGCACGATCCGCCCGCAGAAGAACATCCCCCGGCTGATCGAAGCCTTCGCGCTGGTGAAGCGCGAACTCGCCGATCATCCCGACTACGCCGACCTGCGGCTGATCATCATCGGCGACGAAATCTCGCGCTATCCTCTGGTCCGCCAGACCGTGCTGCAATCGCGCGTGGAAGGCGCGGTGCGGTTCCTGGGCTTCGTCCCGCTCAATACGCTGCGCGTTTTCTTCGAGGCCGCCGCCGTGTTTGTTTTTCCCTCGCTCTATGAAGGCTTCGGCCTGCCGCCGCTGGAAGCCATGGCTTCCGGCACGCCGGTGGTCTGCTCGAAGTCCACGTCGCTGGCCGAAGTCGTCGGTGAGGCCGCGGTCATCGTCAGCCCGGACAACGTCTTCGACATCGCCCGCGGTATCAAGGAAGTACTGCTTTCGCCGGCGTTGCGGCAGCAGATGATCGCTCGCGGCCATGCCCAGGTCGCCAAGTTCACATGGGAAGAAACGGCGCGCCAGGTCACCGCCCTTTACGAGTCGGCCGCGGGCGGCGGCATCAGGTAGCCGGACTGGGCCAGCGGATTGATCCGTCGCGGATCTCCGCCCATCCACACCACCAGTCCGCGGATATGCGCGTCGGCGGTCGAACCCTGCAACTCGATCCAGTCCGGCCCAATGGCCGGCCGCAGCCCTTCCTGACCGAGCACAACCAGGCGTCCGGGCTCATAGCGCAACCGCCGCAGCCAGCCGCCGCCACCCCAGCGGATAGCGTACCAGGCGTCAATCCGGACCTGCAGCCGGACCGCCAGGCTCGTCTCCAATAGAGCGCAAGTGGCCCCCGGAAACTGCGTCGCCAGTTCAGCGTCCGCTCCCAGTTCGGCGAACACGGGCTGTCGCAACTCACCGCTGGAATGGGCCGGCAAAGGGATCCAACCGGCGTTGCCCCCGAGTTCGGGAAAGGGATGCGCGGGCCCCAACGGTCCGGCCAGCAGCGGCACGTAGCGGATCGGTTCCGGCGTCGGCGCAACTCGTTCCAGCGCGCCGCCCAGTTCCGCCCCCGTGGCCAAGTCGAACGGCGAAATTCTGAGGAACTCCAGCAGGCGGTCCGCCAGTTCCACCGTCAGGGCCCGCTTTCCGCTGACCACGTTCTGCATATGCGGCTGCGAGACGTCGATCTCTCTGGCCAGCCGCCGCACCGTCAGCGAGCCGGCCGCGATCTGGAACCGCAGTCGTTCCAGAAGACGTTGAAAAAGCGGCTCAAACGACACTTGTGGCGGTGGCCATGGCATATAGCTCGTTGAAATAGGTGCGTACTAGATCATACTGGTGCCCTACCCCGGTCTTGTCAATGAACGGAAAATAATCTCAGCGGATTTGTGCCGATAAATCACTGCAAATAAAAGCTCAACGGACAGAAATAGTACCAAAAGGCCCGGTAGTACTATACAGACGTCTCCTCGTCAGTTGACGGAATTCGACCCTGGTCCCAAACTTCCCACAGAGCGTTTCCCCGGCTGTGTGAGGCAGCCGGTAGAGCCGACGAAAGGACCGAATCAATGGAGTGGACCCGATCGGAAACCCTGGCGCTGGCCGTTCCCAACTGCACGCATTGCTTTGGGACGGGCATACGCAGTCTGAAAAGAGGCGAACCGCACGCATGCAATTGCGTGTTGCGCGCGATCTTCCGGGCGTGCTACGCCCGGTTTCGCCATTGCGCAACCAAAGAGAAGTACCTGAGCAAGGTGTCGCTGGATTGCACCGCTCGCGGCGGCCGCCGCGTCTGGGGCCGCAAGGATGAAGAATACGTCGCCGATTTCACGCTCGTTTCCCGCCGGTCTCTGACACCGGAAGAATACAAGCTCTTCAGCTTTCATTTCCTGCTCGGCGCCGATTGGCGTCTGTGCTGCCGCCGCCTGAACATCGACCGCGGCAATTTCTTCCACTCGGTCTACCGCATCGAACAGAAATTGGGTAAGATTTTTCGCGAACTCAAGCCCTATGCCCTATACCCTTTGGACGAGTACTTTCACGGCCGTCTTGAAAACGACTGGCCCCCCGAGCCGGAACCGCAACCCAACCTGATAGCGCTGCGTCCGCAACTCCCGCAGTTCTGGGCCTTGCGGCCGGCCGCCTGACACATTGCCCGCCTGAACACGCGCCGGTCCCTCGGAGGTCAAGCGGGACCGGCGCCGCGGAGCTGCAGCGGTCAGCGTTTCTGCTGGAAAAAGCGTTCGATCAGCGCCACCGAATCGCCCCCTAGCAGGCCTTCCTCGACACTCATCCGGTGATTCAGCAAGTCGCTGTCGGCCAGGCGGAATTTGCTCCGCACTCCGCCGAAGCGCAGATCGCGGCTGCCGAACACCAGTCGCCGCACGCGTGCCTGGACCAGCGCGCCGGCGCACATCACGCACGGCTCCAGCGTGACGAAAACCTCGGCCTCGCTCAGCCGGTAATTGTTCACCGTACGGGCGGCCTCTCTTATCGCCAGCATCTCGGCGTGGGCGGTCGGATCGTGCAGCCCGATCGGGCGGTTGAAGCCCCTCCCGGCGATCTCTTCCCCAATCACGACCACCGCGCCCACCGGCACCTCGCCCGCCGCTTCGGCCTCGCGCGCCAGCCGCAACGCTTCCCGCATGAACATTTCGTCGCGTGTTTGCGTCATTTCATCCCGCCCGGCCAGCGCCTGATCCCTCTGTCCGGGAATGCGCGACCCGATGCCCTTAGAATAAGACCTTAGAGCACTGCCGCCGATGCGCTACCTCGGACTCATCTTTAAGAACGCCTTGCGCAACCGGCGCCGCAGCCTGCTGACCATCTCCTCGCTGGCCCTGTCGCTGTGCATCCTCGGCGTCCTCATGGCCCTCTACTATGCGCTGTTCCACGGCGAGGCGCCCAAAGCGCAAATGCTGCGCGTGGTGACGCGTCACAAGGTCGCCATCGCCTTCGCCATGCCGGTCTACTATCGCGACAAGATCGCGCGCCTGCCGGGCGTCAAGCAGGTCTGCACCTGGCAGTGGTACGGCGGCGCGTACAAAGATGAGGAGCGCGACCGGTCGAAATTCTTTCCGCGCTTCGGCGTCGAGGCCGATCGTTTCTTCGAGGTCTACCCCGATTACCGCGTGCCGGCGGCGCAGAAACTCGCGTTTCAGAAAGACATCGCCGGCGCGCTGGTCGGTGCGCACCTGGCCGCGAATCAGGGCTTCAAGCTCGGCGACAAAATCAAAATCAAGGGCAATATCTTCCCCTTCGACCTGGACCTGACCGTGCGCGCCATTTACGATTCCGACATCGACGCCGATAACCTCTACTTCCCGCTGAAGTACCTTCAGCAAGCGCTCGAGGCGCGCGGTTCCAAACGCAGCTACGCCGGCACATTCACGAGTCTGGTCGACTCGCCCGCAGACGTGCCGCGCGTCTCCACGGCGATCGATGAGATGTTCGCGAACGCCGAGGCGCCCACTCACACCGAGAGCGAGTACGCCTTCGGCCTGACCTTCCTTTCGTTCCTCGGCAATATCAAGCTCGCGCTGATTTCCATTTGCGGCGCTGTGACTTTCACCATCCTGCTCGTCGCGGGCAACACCATGGCCATGTCGGTGCGCGAGCGCGTTCGCGAGGTCGGTATTCTGAAGACCCTGGGCTTCACGCCGCGCGGAATTTTGTGCCTGTTGCTGGGTGAATCCGCCGTCATCGCGATGCTCGGCGGCATCATCGGCCTGCTGCTCGCAAACCTCCTCATCGGCGTGCTCCATCACGGCCCGGCCATCGTGCAGCAAACGAAGACGCTGACGCTGCAGCCCCCGGTGCTGGCCATTTTGCTGGGCTTTTCCGTTTTCATCGGCCTATCCAGCGTGATCGTGCCCGCCTGGCGCGCCTCGCGCATGTCGATTTTGGAGGCTCTGCAGGACGCGGATTAGCGCGCTCTCGAGAAGCTCCCGATGCCGATCCCGATCACTTACAACATCCGCAATCTGGCCGTGCGCAAGACCACCACCGTCATGACCGCGCTCGGCATTGCGCTCACGGTCGCCGTGCTGTGCGCGGTGCTGTCGATGGTCGAAGGCCTGCGCGTCGCCTTCACGAGCTCCGGCCATCCGCTCAATCTGCTGCTGATCCGCAAGGGCAGCGGCGCCGAACTGAGCAGCGTCGTCTCGCGCAACGATTACAACGAAGTCATCCGCTTCCGGCCGGGCATCGCGCGCGATCCCGACGGCCGGCCCCTGGCCTCGCTGGAACTGGTGACCATCATCAACCTGCCCAGCCTTGAGTTCCCCGAGGGCGTCAACGTGAATGTGCGCGGCCTCTCGCCCATTGGTCTGGAGCTCAGGAACGAAAGTCGTCTTGAGCGCGGCCGCTGGTTCCAGCCCGGCCGCCGCGAGATCGTCGTCGGCTCGGAGATCGGTTCGCAAAACCCCTCTGCGCAGGTCGGCAAAAGCATCCGCTTCGGTCGCGGCGAATGGCGCATCGTCGGCGTTTTCACGAGCAGTTACCCGGCCCGCAACAGTGAAATCTGGGGCGACCTCGACCAGGTGCGCTCCGACCTGAATCGCTTCGACGCCTGCTCCAGCGTCCTCCTGCGCGCGGCCAATCCGGTTGCGCTGCGAGCGCTGGCCAGCGAGTTCGCGGTAGAGCAGCGTCTGCAACTCGAAGCTCTTCCCGAGACAGAATACTTCGCCAAGCAGACCGACTCCGGCGATATCATCCGCTACCTCGGCACGTTCGTTGCCATCATCATGGCCGTCGGCAGTTGCTTTGCCGCCATGAATACGATGTACGCCGCGGTGGCCCGGCGTTCGAAAGAGATCGGCACATTGCGCGTGCTCGGATTCTCGCGCTTCTCCATCCTGCTGTGCTTTGTCCTTGAGTCCGTCCTGATCTCGTTGCTCGGCGGCCTGCTGGGCCTGCTGCTGATTCTGCCGCTGCACGGTTTGTCCACCGGCGTCGGCAGCATGACCACCTTCGCCGAGACCTCGTTTCAACTGGCCATCACACCCAAGGTCGTCATCAGCGGCCTGGCGTTCGCGCTGATCATGGGCGCGCTGGGCGGCTTTCTGCCCGCCTTCAGCGCGGCCCGGAAACAGATTCTCGTCGCGCTGAGACAAATATAGGAGCATCCCGTGCAACCCGAATTGAAGAGCCTGAGAATCCAGCGCGGTGGCGAGACCGGCCTCGAGACCGAGTCCCGCTCGTCGCGCTGGTCGTTGCGCTGGATCGTCACCGGCGTCGTCCTCCTCCTCGTGCTGGGCGCGGCGTCCATGATCTGGAAGCGCGCCTCCGCCGCGCCTGTCGTCGATACCGTCAAGGTCGTCTCCTCGCAGATCACCGGCGGCCGCGACGTCGTTCTGAATGCCACCGGCTACATCGTCGCGGCCCACAAGATCGAGGTCGCGGCCAAGGTCGTCGGCAAAGTCGCCTGGATCGGCGTGGAGAAGGGCGATCGCGTCAAGGAAGGTCAGGTCCTGGTGCGGCTCGAGGACGATGAATACCGCGCCCAGTTGCAGCAGACCCGGGGCCAGTTGGAGAACCTACAGGCGCGTCTGGCCGAGCTCGAACACGGCTCCCGCCCGGAAGAGATCGCCACGTCTCAAGCCAACCTGAATCAGGCCAAGGCCGATCTGGAAAACGCGCGCGTGACCCTCGAGCGCACCGGCCCGTTGACGCGCGAAGGAGTTCTCTCCAAGCAGGCTCTCGACGACGCCGAAGCGCGCCATCGCTCCGCCATCGCGCGCGTGGATTCGTTGCAGAAGACTTATGACCTCGTGAAAATCGGCCCCCGGCAGGAGCAGATCGACGCCGCCCGCGGCGCGGTCGTGCAGGCCCAGGGCGCGGCCGCTTTTGCCGCGACGCAGCTCTCCGACACCATCATCCGCGCGCCCGTCACCGGCACCATTCTCGAGCGCGCCGTGGAACGCGGCGAATTCGTCACCACCAGCTTCGTGGGCGAGCGTGGCGCCAAGGGCTACGTCGTCTCGCTGGCCGACCTGAACGACCTGGAGGTCGAGCTCGACATCTCGCAGAACGACTTCGGCAAGCTCTATATGAAGCAGGACGCGATCCTCACCGTCGATGCCTATCCCGACAAAAAATGGCAGGGCTGGATCAAGGAGATGTCGCCCGAAGCCAATCGCCAGAAGGCCACCGTGCAGGTGAAAGTGAAGGTCGCCAACCCGGATCAGTTCCTGCGGCCCGAGATGAATGCCACTGCGGCGTTCCTCGGCGCAGAACAGTCGGGCACGCCCGGCCGGCCTTCCGTGCACATCCCGCCGGCCACGCTGGTCGATGGTCACGTGTGGGTCGTGGCGAACGGCGTAGCCTCGCCGCGCGATGTGAAAACCGGCGGCAACACGCCCGCGGGCATCCGCGTGGATGACGGCTTGAAGGGCGGCGAAGAACTGATCGTCAATCCGCCCACCGATCTCAAGCCCGGAGCGAAAGTTGCTGTGCGGGGAGCGCAGCAGCCGTGAGCGACGTGGTCGTCTGTGCGCGCGGCTTGACCAAGAGCTTCGTCCGCGACTCCTACGAGGTGCTCGCGCTCGATGGCGCGGACATCGACGTCTACCGCGGCGAATTCATCGCTCTGATGGGCCCCTCGGGCTCCGGCAAGTCCACGCTGTTACATCTCACCGCGGCGATGGACCGGCCCACCTCGGGCACCATCACCGTGCTGGGCCACGATCTGGCCTCGCTCAGCGAACGCCAGGTTGCGCGTTGGCGAAACATTCACATCGGATTTGTTTTTCAGACTTTCAACTTGATTCCGGTGCTGACCGCGCTTGAAAACGTCGAACTGCCGCTGAAGCTCACCCACCTCAAGCGCGGCGAGCGTTTCCAGCACGCTACCACCGCGCTGCGCCTGGTCGGCCTCGGCGACCGCCTGCAGCACTATCCGCGCCAGTTGTCGGGCGGCCAGGAGCAGCGTGTCGCCATTGCCCGCGCCCTCGTCACCGACCCCGACCTGGTGCTGTGCGACGAGCCCACCGGCAACCTCGACGCCCGCTCCGCCCAGGACGTGCTCGGCCTGCTCGGGCTGTTGAACAAGGACTATGGCAAGACCATCGTCATGGTGACCCACGACCCCCACGCGGCTCACCACGCTTCAAAGATCCGCCATCT
>Ga0182030_10001827_pt1 | contig 44464 bp, 36 predicted proteins | sample 812S3MmetaG_FD_121299 | JGI IMG/M metagenome (GOLD analysis project Ga0182030, IMG submission 121299) | Permafrost microbial communities from Stordalen Mire, Sweden - 812S3M metaG (Illumina Assembly) | ecosystem: Environmental > Terrestrial > Soil > Wetlands > Permafrost | place: Sweden... | reverse complement strand
AGGGTTTCCCCCATTGCGCAAAATTCCCCACTGCTGCCTCCCGTAGGAGTCTGGACCGTGTTTCAGTTCCAGTGTGTCCGTGCGCCCTCTCAGGCCGGATACCGATCTTCGCCTTGGTAAGCCGTTACCTTACCAACTAGCTAATCAGCCGCGACCCCCTCCTCAAGCGCATTACTGCTTTGATCTTGCGATGTTATGCGGTATTAGCCCCGGTTTCCCGGAGTTATTCCCCACTCGAGGGCAGGTAGTCACGTGTTACTCACCCGGTCGCCACTTTACTCATGGATTGCTCCACTTTCTCGTACGACTTGCATGTGTTAGGCACGCCGCCAGCGTTGATTCTGAGCCAGGATCAAACTCTCGTTTGAAACCTGAAAAAATTGTTCGGAACGAACAATTTCGCCGCCGGCTCGAAAGCCGGCAGCCTATTTTGTGAGTACGTTCAGACTTTGAGCCCGAACATTTCTTACAGCACCGAACCAGAACCGAAGCTCCGGTGCGATGCTCGTATAACACGGACATAAGTCCGCGTCACACTCACGACTGGCACGTTCAACCTTTTGTCAAAGACCGATTCGCATTTCCGCCTGAGCGGTGCGCTTTCAGTCCGCAGCGGCCCTCCCGAAGGAAAACCGTGCGTCCTCGAAACCCGTTAACCCTATTTGTTTTCTTGGCGCCTGTCAACCCGCTGATCTCACAGGATTTCCACCTGTTTTCAACAGCTCGGGAGAGTTTCCATCCGGGAAAAGGTCCGAAACTTGCAAACCATTGCCGGATAACTCTTTACGGCGCACTCGAAAACGCTCTTCCGATGCGGGATGACCAAGAACCCGGCCCATGCCGAAGCGGAAGACGGCTAAATAAATTAAAGATCGCTTGGAGGCTCTGCTATGCGCGGAAACCCTTCAGGGAACTCTGTCCCCGAATGCGAACCCCAGAAGCGGGGTTTAAATAGAGGCTTACTGTATTGGATGCCACAAGCCGCCGCGAGGATTCAGCAGGCAGCCCAGACACTCAGTCACTGTCCTCGATCTCATTGGTTATACCAAAACTACCTGAGCAACGCAAGGGGGGAATCAAAAAAAATTACTTGAAGTGCACAAAAGCGGAGTTTGGGGCGCAAGAATAACGGCGGCGCACGCCGTGAATTGTGCGCTAGCAATGGCTCCGAGCCATCCGGCGAACCTTGTCGTGGCTCGGCAGAGATAGCACGAAAAAAGCGCTTGGCTGTGCGGCGCTACAATTGAGGAAATGATCTCCGTCGTCCAACTCGGAACGCTCGCTTACGCCGAAGGCCTGCGGTTGCAACAAAAGCTGGTAAATCTCCGCAAGGCCGGCCAGATCGGCGATGTCCTGCTGCTGCTTGAGCACACGCCCGTGATTACGCTTGGTCGCAATGCGAAGGCGGCGAATGTGCTCGTGTCAACCGAGAGGCTAGCAGCGCGTGGAGTCGAAGTCTTCGAGTGCGACCGCGGCGGCGATGTCACGTTTCATGGGCCGGGTCAGATTGTGGGGTATCCGATATTTGATTTGCGGGGATTTGAACGGTCTCAGGTCTCAGGTCTGGGGTGTCAGGAAAACGGCTCTCAGCTTTCAGCTGTCAGCGCTCAGCAAGAACCGGATCGCGCCGCTTCCCTTCCCGCGAACCGCAAAACGCTGGGTGTCGTGGATTATGTGCGGCTTCTTGAAGAGATCTTGATTCGCACCTGCGCGAATTTTGGGATTGCTACGCAGCGCGTGGCAGGGTTGACCGGAGTTTGGACGGACGCATCTGAGGTAGAGATTCACGGGGAAGGGCACGACTTTAGTCGTGCCGAAATGAGCCGGCCCAACCGTGGGGCTTTAGCCCCTGAGGGCAGGGGCGAAGCCAAGATCGCTGCCATCGGCGTGCATATTTCGCGCTCAGTGACGTCGCATGGATTCGCGCTCAACGTGAACACGGATTTGAGTTTCTTCAATCTGATTGTGCCCTGCGGGATTACGTCGAAGCCGGTGACTTCGATGCAGAAAGAGCTGGGGCGCGATGTGGAGACGGATCAGGTTGCAAATGCGCTCTCGCGCAACTTCGGCACGGTGTTTGGGCGGCAGATGCTTTGGGTGGAGACCATCGATGCGCTGCTTGGAAATACAGTTGGTGTGCCGATGAAAGCACCCGAGGAGGTGCGGCGGTTGCGTGGCGAAGACGATTTGCTTGCGACCTAGTCGCCGCATCTTCGACCGCGATTAAACGCCGGGGGGCGTGCCTTTTCTCGGCAGTTATCTTAGTGACATTTGCACCAAGGCGTTCTTCGGGTCGCCTCTCGCAGGCCAATGCCCTGGTATCCGTCGTAGTCCACACATAATTCGGGGCTCTTGTAATCCGAGAACCTAAACCAAACGGACTCGACCGGTTTCCCACTCGAATCGAGTACAACAAGAAGGTGTCGTTCACTGGTATCGAGTCCATCGACGTTAAGGCTCTTCCGCTGGGGCCAGTTGGTTGGCGGCTTCTTGTCGATTTTGAACTTGAGCCCGTGAGAATTGATCTCACCATTTGGTAGGGTTGCGGGTTCTTTCCAAAAAGGATCATCCGCCCGAGCCGCAACGCAGACGCTGCCGGTGCCTTGCTGCGCACACGCAACCCGGGAAAATAACAACACGAGGACGACTACAACCAATCCAGTCTTCACAATGCCTCTACAGAAGATTCCTGAGAAGTCTAGCAGCTCACTGGCACGGCATCTCGATTTATGCTGCACTCCAGCCTCGCTTCATATAAACAATCTCGACTAGACTTGTCGCAAGCTCCGCGAGAAGATGGTTTAATTTCACTCTGAGTCGAGTTCGGCCTGCGGGGACCATGACGAAGAAAAAGACGTTGGCGGCAAAGCGCAATCCAGAACCTGGCAGGTCGCCTCATTCCGGAGAACGAAAGACCCAAAACCCCGCGCCGAAAACCCAGAGCCGCACTTACCCCATCCTCGACCACCGCCTAGAGAAGCCCTCCTTCACCCTTCGCCAAGTCCGCGTAGGCGACGAAACACACTACGAAATCGAGAGTGGCGACCTTTCCGCACCCGCCCCGCCCATCCGCGAATCGAAATACTTGTCAAAGTCGCAAGTCATCGAGATCTATCGCTGGATGCTGCTCAACCGCCGCATGGAGACGGCGCTCGAAAATCTCTACAAGCAAGGCAAAGTTGTCGGCGGAGTCTACTTCGGTCTTGGCCAGGAAGCTTGCTCGTGCGCCTCGGCTTACGCTCTGCATAAAGACGAGTGGCTCGGCCCGATGATTCGCAATCAAGGCGCTCTGCTGGTCCGCGGCTTTTCGCCCGCGGACATCATGATGCAGTACATGGCCAAGTCAGGCTCGCCAACCAAAGGCCGCGATGCGTCATCGCATTTTGGCGACATCAAAGATCGCAACGTGGTCGCGCCGATTTCTACTCTGGGCGATCTGATCCCGGTGCTTTCTGGTGTCGCGCTGGGAGCGCGGCTGCAAGGAAAGCAGATTGCTGTCATGACCTATATCGGCGATGGCGGACAATCCACAGGCGTGACTTATGAAGGGCTAAATTTTGCCGCCGTGCAAAAGCTGGGCCTGGTATTGATTGTCGAAAACAATCTGTGGGGATACTCGACTCCCGCCGACATGCAGTTTTGCGTAAAGGACCTTGCCGAGCGCGCTATTGCATATGGCATCCCAGGCGTGATCGTGGATGGCACCGACGCCTGCCAGGTCTACGACGCGGCGCACGAGGCCTGTGAACGTGCCCGGCGCGGCGAAGGTCCAACGCTGATTGAAGCGAAGATGATGCGCATGAAAGGCCACGCTATTCATGACGCAGCGGAATACGTCCCCAAGCCGCTCTTTGAATACTGGAAAAAGCGCGACCCGATCGCGCGCCTCGAAGATCATCTGGTTGATAAAAAGAAGTGGCTGACCGCCGAGGAAAATCACGATCTGATTGCCGATGTTGAGCGGCAACTGGAAGCAGATCGGAATTTTGCGGTGAACTCTCCTATGCCCACGCCGGAATCGGCGGCGGGTGGCGTCTATTGCGAGGCGGGCTGCCATGAGATCAAGCCGAAGTACGCCATGCCCGTCCCACGCGCGCCAGGCGCGCAAGAGCCAGCAACTCCGAAGCGTTCAGATGGGCCCGTACATCTAAAGTAGCCCAGCCCTGCCCTGTCATCCCGAGGGCAGCGCGCAGGAGCGTAGCGACTAAGCGCAAGTCGAGGGACGTTGTGTTCCGGGCGCCGAAGCGTACCAGTCAGCAGCGAAGTCTTTCCACCCCGGATTGAATCGCGCAATCAACCACAGTTTTTTCTCTCTACGCCAGCCCTTCAGCTGTTTTTCGCGTCCGCATCGCCTTGTGCACGTCGTCGAAACTTTCCCAATACACCAAGCGAACCGCATTGTAATGATCGGTGAATCCCTCAAAGCGATGCATGTTGTGCTCAAACACGCGCTTATGAAAATTGTTGGTCATTCCGATATAGAGCGCGCGGCGAGAACTGCTCTGCACGATGTACACGTAATATCGGTATTCCCGGGGCATGTTGGAATCTTAGGTCTCTGGCTACAGCAATGGCTGTGCCCGTAATCACCTCACATTTGTGGTGATTCGCCGGACACAGGGTCCCTCGACTTGCGCTTAGTCGCTTCGCTCCGGCGCGTGGCGCTCGGGTGACAGATTGTGTGGAGAGCACGGGCACCTTGGGAAAGGCCTTAACCACGGGTACATAGGGCACGGACGGAGGCTTGTGTTTGCGCTTTGGAAGGCCCCGTTCGCGGAAGGTCTGTGTTTGCGGTTTAGAAGGACTGTGTTTGCGTTTGATAGAATGGAAGCGCTCGCATGTCCGCTTCTTCACAACTCATCCAGATTGATCTTGGCCCCAGAATTCCCAGCCCCAAGCCAGCGTGGCTCAAGGCAAAAGCTCCGGTTGGCGACAACTTTCATAATTTGAAGAAACTGGCGCGCGGGCTTGGACTGCACACGGTTTGCGAGTCGGCGCAGTGCCCGAATATTGGCGAGTGCTGGCATCATCACACGGCGACATTCATGTTACTGGGGGATATCTGCACGCGGCGCTGCGGATTTTGCGCTGTGCCGAAGGGGCGTCCCCAGGCGATTGACTGGGATGAACCTCGGCGCGTGGCGGAAGCGGTCGCAACGCTGGGGCTGAAGCATGCGGTCGTGACCAGCGTGAATCGCGACGACGATAACGTTGGCGGCGCTCGGGTTTTTGCCGAGACGATTCGCCAGATTCGCGAACTGGTGCCGGGTTGCCGCGTTGAGGTTCTGATTCCGGATTTCCAGGGACTGGAAGAACCGCTGCGGGTTGTGCTCGAAGCCAGGCCGAATGTTTTGAACCACAATACGGAAACCGTGCCTCGGCTATACAGGGCCGTGCGCTCGGGCGCTCGCTATCAGCGAACATTGGATTTGCTAGCCAATGCCAAGAAGTGGGATTCCTCCACGGTTACGAAAAGTGGCGTGATGGTGGGCATTGGCGAATCGCACGATGAGCTGATCGACGTCTTCCGCGATCTGGGCGAGCGTGGCGTGGATATTCTTACGATTGGGCAATATCTGCGGCCGTCGAAAGACCATCTTCCGATGACGCGCTTCTACACGCCCGGTGAGTTTTCCTTCCTAAAAGACGAAGCGCTGAAATTCGGCTTCCGTCATGTCGAGTCGGGCCCGCTGGTGCGTTCGAGTTATCACGCTCATGAGCAGGCGGACGTGGCGGCGCGATAACTTTATTCACCTGGCTGTTAAACCTCACTCGCTTGACTTCTTCAATACGCCGGTTCCCTCATTAAAAGAAAACACCCTTCGCACATGGGAATGCGAAGGGTGTTGAGATGCGCGAACCGCATCGCGCTTGTTCACGGTTAGAAGGAGGTTAGCTCGTCGTCGGTCAAGAAGATAGTAAAAGTCTGCTTGATCGAGCACGCAGCAGTTCCGGTTGCGCCGCAGGTTTTCACCACTTGCGTTTGCGCGTTGGGGTTGCCGAGGTACGTGGTAATCGTAACCGTTGCAGGTCCCACAATCGGGTTCACGCACACTTTTCCGCTTGCGTAGTTATACGAGCCCCAATAAGAATCGAGGGTGCCTTCTGCCAGGCACATGCCATCGTTCACGCACGCAGTCGGTTTCCCTTTCGAGGTGGTGCAACCAGTCGTCTGTTGCCCCAGGCTTCCGAATAAAGCATCCGTCCACCACAGGTTCGCAATGGGGCCCCCACCATTCGTACCTTGGTCAATGATGCCCGTATCCATCAGATAGACAGTCGCTGTGCCTTGCTTTTGGGTTACGACGTAGGTTTGGTAGAGTTCGTCCGAGGTATCGGATGTGTCGTCTTCATAACCCATCACGAGTTGGGTGCAAAACGGCAATCCACCATTGTTCAAGGCCGGTGCCTTAGTGTAGAAGCAAGGAGGGTCGTCGGGTACATCAGTCGGATCGCCCTTCCACGGGATCGAGTATTGCAGGTATCCGCTCCAGAGACCTCCGCCGTATCCTTGCGCCGTCCAGCCCACCGGCCAGTCGATGTCGAGAGTGTCCTGGCAATACTGACTAACATAATTATAGGGGTCGCAAGGCCACATATCCGTGGGGGGGCTCGTCGAGTTATCCTGGTTGGGCATTATGCCTGCGCCGGCATAGATCGGGTAGAAACCAGGGGCCGGCTGTGCCGTAAACTCCGACCGAACATGCCCTTCGCGAGCATGCCTGGCGAGCCGTATGTGATGGACTGTAAATTTTGGTTGGACTTGCGCTTGCGCCAGCGCCTGTTGGCAGCAAATGAAACCAACAATTGCCAGGCACAGAATGGCCTGAAACCAGCGACACTTTTTCATTGAATAATCTCCAGTTGGACTGTACGGATCAGACTGCACTTTGTTGTTTTTATGTTTGGTTTTAAATTTTCCGGATGGTCCTTCGAACCGCTTGAGAGACCATCCTCGCGCGGCAGTGAATTTGCCTGTGCGAGGCTCTAATCAGCTGCCTTTCCGGGCAGCCTCAGACAAAGCCATAGAGGGATGGCGTCGCCTAAACTTCAGGGCCATCTATGGGTAGCATTAGATGGCTGTAGAAATCTGTGCCCCCGGTCACATGGGCTAGTGACGAGCCATGTCTGATCTGTTTTTCAGACGCCGGTGACAGCGTCCAGAGCGGTTGATTCAACGGCTCCCTAAATGGACCTCAGAAAACTTTTACGTGGAAGGTCAGATACTTTTTGGGATTTTCGCGGATTGCTTTCACGAGTTCACGCGTTTCGAGCAGCATCTGGTCGAGATTGTTGTAGAGTGTGGGATCGCTGAACAGCTTGCCGGCCGTCCCCTGCCCCTTTTCCAGTTGATCGGTCAGCGCGGCAAGATTGTTCATGGTGGCCTGAAGTTTGTTGGCAAATTCCTGATCGTGCGTGAACTTACCGAGCGCACCCTTGCCGGCATTCATGTCGTCGGTCAACTGGCGCAGGTTCGCGACTGTCTTGTTCGTGTTCTCATACAGCTCGGGATCCTTAAGCAGTTTGCCGGCCGAGCCTTTGCCGGCCTGCAGATCGTCGATCATGGCGTTCAGCTTGTCGAGGGCGGCGATGGCTTTCTTATAGGCCTCATCGCTGGTGAGCAAGGGACCAAGCGAACCCTTGCCGCTCTGAATGTCATCCATGAGCCCTTTGAATTCCCCGACGGTGGCGTTGAGCCGGTCATAGAGACCGGGGTCGTAGATTACTTTCCCGATCGATCCCTTCCCGCTTTCGATATAGGCGACGATGCTGTCGAGGCGGTTGAGGAGCGAATCCATATTTTGCAGGGTGCTCTGGCTGGAACGCACGACATCTTCAATCTGCGGCTGTTCTCTTGATGCAAGAGTGTCGCCGTCAACGGCGGCTGGACCTTTAGCGGTTGAGCTGTCGATATCCAGAAACGTCTCGCCGAGAACGCCAGCCGTGCTCAGCAGAGTGACGGAATCCTTGCGCAGGCTGAAGGAGTAGACGGTGTTGACCTTCATCGTGATCTCAACCGGCGTGGTGGGTTTTTCCTGCACGATGCGGATGTGCGTGACATTGCCGATATCGACGCCAGCCAGGCGGACGGGAGCGCCCACGCGCAAACCCCCGGCGTTGTCCACGTAAGATTTCAGGACGATCTTATGGGTGAACCAGCCGCCGGTGCCCGTCATGAGAAAGATCAAGACGGCCAAGGTGATGCTTGCGAGAATCACCGTGAGTCCAACGCGAAGCTGCGACCACTTGAGCTGTTTTTGGCTAGGCAATGGCGGTCCCGAGACAGCGGAACTGTAAGCAGCATAATAACAAAAGGAGAGAAAATTTCAGGTTCAAACTTTGGATGGCAGTACAAATAGAGAAAACGGCGCATGGCTGCGGGCTCGCCCACGCTGCTTTCGGGCCGCGCAGGGTGGCGGAAACGCGACGACAGACAAAGTGAAGGCTCCCAGCGCTTCGCGTTTGTGGGCGAGGTGTGGGAGCCTTGAAGTGCGGTGCGCACGCTACGCGCGCCGCTTAGGAACATGGTTACGAGCGCTGGCTAGCGTTCTTTCTTTGGCTCCGCTTTCTTTGGTTCCGCGCGCGGCGCTTTTGACTGCGGCGCTTTGCGCTCGGCTTTCGGTTGTTTTGCTTGCTGCTTTTGTTCCTGGCGTTGCTGTTTCTGTCCCTGCGCTTGCTGGCGTTGCTCCTGCCGCTGCTCTTGCGCTTGCTGCTTTTCGCCTTGCCGCTCTTGCTTTTGTTCCTGGCGGGCCTGTGGTTCCTGCCGGGGCTTTTCCGCCTTGTTCTGGCGAGCCGCTTTTTGCTCCTCTCGCTGCTGCGATTTTTCCTGACGAGCCGGTGCATTGTTTTCGCGGTTTTCGGGACGCGCGGCTTCGCGGGTGTTTTCTTTCCGCTCCGTGGCGCGATTCTCGGTTCCCCGATTTTCCGCCCCGCGATTTTCGCCAGATGAAACGCGCGCTTCCCGCGGAGACATTGCCGGCTCGTGGTAGGCCGCGCCAGCTTCGTGCGCCGCGACTACGTCATGTCCGGTAAAAACGCCTGGGCGGCCGGTGGCTGCGATCGCCGGACGACCTTGATTTTCCCGGGCAAACAACGCCTTGTTCTGGCTGGCAAGATGCTGCTGGCGAACCTGCGCGGCCACTGGAGGCGTGTGCCGTTCGGATGCGAAGCGTTCCTCTTCCGGCGTAGGACGCGCTTCCACGCCGCCTTCGCCGCCGTTAAAGGCAACGTGATTGTTGTTTACGACAACGGTGCGCTCGTAGACGTTCGTGATGCGGGTGACGTTCACGTTCATGACGCTGCGGTTGTAAAAGAACGCTCCGCCGCGCCACTCGCCGCCGAAGAATCCAACGCCGCCGTAGCCGAATCCGTAGTTAATGCCGCCGTAGAAGCCAACGTGCGGGCCCCAGTAACCGCCATGCCAGCGGTAGAAACCGGCATCCCATCCCCAATAGCCAGGCGTCCAGAGTAAGCCGACGGGCGCGACCACCCAGGTGCCGGGAACCCAGTAATAGCCGCCGGCGTCATCCCACGACCAATAGCCGGGAGTCCAGAGATATCCAGGACCGGGACAGATGGGCTGCGTGTAGATGGGCAGCGCGGGCGGACCGACACGCACAGAAATGCCAACGGCAATCTGAGCGAACGATGCCGCAGAAAGGGAGAACATCAGGACTGCAAAAGTTAACCATCGAATTGCACGAGTGTTTTTCATAGGGTTCATTGTTCCTTTGTTGGTGCGCGAACTCAAGGGTATGAACACGGAGAGTCACGAATTGTTTCGAGTGTTCACCCTGCTATCGCGGGGAAATGGCGTTCCCCGCATTGGAATCACAAACTTTCAGGGAACCTCTGATCAAGTGTGGCGCGGACACTCCTATCCGCGAAAGAAGCCAGCATCTGAAAGTGTGTTGGCTGCGAGACGGTACTTGTTCAGAGTCTCCTTAGCTGCCGGTTTACTGCCCAGGGAATTGGTCGGGGGCGGTACTCCTTATATCGTGACGTACCGAGTGCAAGGGCGACGTGTGGCGATCAGCACGAGTGGGCATGGGAAACGGGCGGAGAAGGGCAGACGCCAGTTATCCCTAGCGTGGCGCGGGAGATTTGGCTAGACTTACTCTTATGACACACGGCTCCATGGACGAGAAGCAACACGCCCACGACTTGATCGACCGCATGGCTCCCGGCCAAGTCTCAGCCGTGATTAGCCTCCTGGAGATTATTCTCGATCCATTCGCTCGCTCGCTGGCCAGCGCACCGTTTGACGATGAGCCAGTCAGTGCGGAAGAGGCTCGCGAGGTTGAGGCAGCCAAGGCCGCACTTGCACGCGGCGAAGGCATTCCCCACGAAACGGTCCTCGCCGAGTTCGGACTTAGTCCCGAGGACTTTGAGCGCATGGGCCACACGCCGCTTAAGCCAAACGGCTCGGACCAGTAACAAATGTCAAAGAAAATTATCTGGAGCGAGAGGGCTAAAGCCGACCTCCGCGCGATTGACAAGGATACGGCCCTCCGCATTCTTCACGCTCTGGCCCGCGTCCTCGCGGGCGGCGAAGGGGATGTCAAGAGGCTTCATGGCATCGAACCCCCGGAATTCCGCCTCAGGGTTGGGGATTATCGCGTCCGCTTCCATGACTCCGGCGACTCCGTCGAAATTCTCTCCGTAAGGCACCGCCGCGAAGCTTATCGCTGAGATTCTCTTTGATGAGTCAAGGAGGATTCGGAACACAACGGCAGCCAAAGCCATGACCGGCCTGTCGATTTGCTTGCCACGCTCGACAGGGTTTCAAACAATTAAAGATGTGTCAGTGCGCAATATAGAAAGAATCATCCCTCATGTCGCTCGCAATGAACGTACCGCCCAATACCGCCTGCTTGCCGATGCGGCGTGCGTGATTGTGCATTGACTCGTACCAAATGCTCCCGCATTCTGAACACCAGTAGAGTTGCTGACTTGGACTAACCCCCGCTTCAGCAATCTGCTCGGCACTCATGCCGACCAACCTGGGATTCGTTGGGATCGGTGGGAATTGCGGGCACTCCGCAGTACCGTTTACGGGACAACATCTTGTTTTAGCTATTGCATTCCTCATCGTTTCCCCACACGCGCTTACGAACTGCCTAGATATCCAAATTCTTCACGTCGAGCGCGTTTTCTTCGATGAATTTTCTTCGGGACTCTACGTCCTCGCCCATTAGCGTGCTGAAAATGGTTTCGCACTCGGCTAAGTCTTCGAGCTTCACAGAGAGGAGCGTGCGGCGCTCGGGATCCATGGTTGTCTCCCAGAGCTGCTCGGCAGTCATTTCGCCCAAGCCTTTGTAGCGTTGGATGGTGTACTCTTTGCGGCCTTCGTTCAGGACGTAGTCGAAGAGGTCGCGGGCGGTCGACTTCTCGACGATTTCCGGCTCTTTGGCGCGAGAAGGCGACTTAGGCGACTTCTTGTCGGCCTTGCCAAACTCTATCGTTTTCGCCTCAGCGTCGGCTGCTCCATCGTCCCCGGCTTCGTCTCCCACTTCCTCGCCGGCTGCAGCCTTACCGCTGCCTTTCCCTGGCTTCGGGATGCTCTCAACGATGAAAGGCGGCTGGAGATACTCGGCGATATGCTTGAACTTCGAAATCAGCTGGCGGCCTTCCGGCGTAGAAGCTAACTCCCAATTGATGACATGCTCGGCGCCCTGCGAGTTGACGTAGATCACTTCCCACAGGTTGTGCTCTTCGTCGAAGCGGGTATCAACGCTCTTCAGCTTCAGGTCCTTCTGCATGCGCTTGAGTTCTTTTTCCAGCTTCTCGATCTTCCTGGGCACGTCTTTCTTGTCACCTTCGAAATCCGCGCGTTTGGCCAAATCAAGTTTTGGGAGTAGCTCGGTGATCCGTTCCTCACGCAAACGCTGATTGAGTTTGTCGAGGAAGCCGAGATACTCGTTCAGGATGGTGATGAACTTAGTAAGTGCCGAGCCTTCGAGTTTGGCCGCGCCTTCTCCATAGCGAACAATCAAGCCTTCGGATGCGCGCTTGACCATAACTTTGACAAACTCATGCTCGTTCTTAATGTACTGATGCGTCTTGCCCTTCTTGATGCCAAAGAGCGGTGGCTGCGCGATGTAAACGTTGTTGCGCTTGATCAGTTCCTGCATATGGCGGAAGAAGAAGGTGAGCAGCAGGGTCCGAATGTGCGAGCCGTCGACGTCGGCATCGGTCATGAGGATAATCTTCGCGTAGCGGACCTTCGTCGGATCGAAATCCTCTTTCGAAATGCCCGTGCCGAGGGCTGTAATCAGGCAACGGATTTCCTCGTGCGCCAGCATCTTGTCATAGCGCGCTTTTTCGACGTTGAGAATTTTTCCCTTAAGGGGCAGGATGGCCTGGAATCGGCGATCACGGCCCTGTTTGGCGGTGCCGCCGGCGGACTCACCTTCTACGAGAAAGAGTTCACAGCGGCCGGGATCGCGCTCGGAACAATCGGCGAGTTTACCAGGCAGGCCTCCGCCATCGAGCGCTCCTTTGCGGCGGGTCAAGTCGCGGGCCTTGCGGGCGGCTTCGCGGGCGCGAGAGGCATCGATTGCCTTATTGATGACCTTACGCGCCACAGTGGTGTTCTGCTCGAAGAATGCGCCGAGCTTCTCGTTGACCACTGCCTGTACGATGCCAGCGATATCGGAATTGAGCTTACCCTTGGTCTGGCCTTCGAACTGGGGCTGGGGCAGTTTTACGCTGATGACCGCGACTAATCCTTCGCGCACGTCATCGCCGGTGAGGTTCTCCTTTACGTCTTTGAACAGGCCCATCTGCTGGCCGGCATAGTTAATCGTACGAGTAAGTGCAGTACGGAAGCCGGAAAGGTGCGTACCTCCGTCAATGGTATTGATGTTATTGGCAAAGCTGAAAACGGACTCGGAATAGGCGTCGTTGTATTGCAGGCCGATCTCGACATGCACCTGATCCTTGTCGGCCTCCATGTAGATCGGCTTCTCGTGCAGAGTCTGCTTGCCGCGATTGAGGTGCTTGATGAACTCGGAAATGCCGCCGTTGTACTTGAACTCGGCTTTCTTTGCTTCGCCGGTCTTGGAGTCGGTCTGGCGCTCGTCGGTGAGCGTGATGGTCAGGCCCTTATTCAGGAAGGCGAGCTCGCGCAAGCGCTGTGATAGCGTGTCGAAGTTATATTCGGTCGCGGTAAAGATCTCACGATCGGGGGTGAAGTGGACCTTGGTACCCGTCTTGGCTTTAACCGCGCCGGTCTTCTTCAGCTTACTGGTAGGTTCACCCTTGGAGTAAGTCTGCTCCCAGGTGAATCCGTCGCGCCAGATTTCCAACTCCAGTTCATGACTAAGCGCATTGACGCAGCTCACACCCACGCCGTGCAGTCCGCCGGAAACTTTATAGGAATTGCTATCGAACTTACCGCCCGCGTGCAGAGTGGTCATCACGACCTGGGCAGCGGGGACTTTCTCGCCGTCGATATCCATGTTGTCGACGGGGATGCCACGGCCGTTATCGACGACGGTGATCGAGTTATCGACGTGAATGGTGACGTCGATCTTGTCGGCAAAACCGGCAAGAGCCTCGTCGACCGAGTTATCCACCACTTCATACACAAGGTGATGAAGTCCGAGTTCGCCGGTTGAGCCGATGTACATCGCTGGCCGTTTACGGACGGCTTCCATGCCGCCGAGAACTTTGATGGAATCGGCGTTGTAGTCGCCATTGTGAGCCTTGCCATTCTTGTTCTTGGCTTCGGCGTTTTTGGTTTCGTCGAGTTCGGGCTGCAATTCTTTCGTGGCCATTCTGCTCCGTGAAAAAAGCCCGATCGGCGCCGGGCTGGATGAGCGCTTCCGGGACAAGCGGGGTGACTTCAACCTATTGAATTTTCTGCTATTTAGGCGTCACCTGAGCTGGGTTCATTTTAGCATAAAACGAGCTGATTTTGGGGGTTGAACGGCGGATGTAAATTATGGATTTTGCGGGAGTTAGAAGACAGGTTTTTCAGGCCGGGCTTACGGCCTGAACGCGGGACGAAATTATAGGGCAGAGCTGTGCAACAGCAGATAACCACACGGCGGCGCCCGAAGAGTTTGAGCCTTCAACGCGCCCGGGATTTTGTGGCGGCGAAATGGAGTCCGTCGATTAAGTCATCAATTTCATCCTCGGCGCCGGCAATGAAAGTAAACGAGACGATCTGGCTTTTCGCGAGCAAGATGAGAGTGGACTGGCGCATGGTGAGTTTGTCGGTGATCGGCTTGCTGAAGTCGGCGCGGATGAGTTGGCGGGAGTCGATCTCGATCACATTGGGATCGCCATCGGACTTGAAGCCTTTCGCCGTTGCCAGTTCGGAGAGCGGACCGAGATAGTCCTCCGCCTTCTTGAGTCCGGGATAAGCTGCGGCGCTTTCGGAGGCGATAACAACCGCGGAGTTGACTGTGTCCCCCGGGGCGTCGGGAGGACGCTCGAACACGGCCAGCAGGACTTCGCCCTGGGGACTCACCTTTGCGGATATCTTCCCTTTCGAGTCTGGCGCGGACGGGGCGGAACTGGAAGCAGTCGGCGCTTCTTCTGAGGTGGATGTTGGCGAGGCGGACTCTTGTTCGCGCATCTCTTTCGTGCGCTCGACCCAGCCATAAGGAATTTTGTAGCGGAAGCCGAAGGCAGCATTGCGGTAGAGTTGCTCGTCCGGCGCGGGCTTCGAGGCGGGCGCAGGCGCGGGCCTGCTCGACATTTGCGCTGCGGCAAGGATCGAACCGAGAAATAGCGAGATCACGATGCGGCGAATCATGACAGGAAATCGTAAACTGATTCAGTCTAAATGCCGCGCCGGGTTGTAAGGCGCATCATTGCAAAAATCTATGGAACTCAAACTTACCGAGATTGAAGTGCGCGTACTGGGCGCGCTGATCGAGAAGGACATTACCACGCCCGAGTACTATCCGCTGTCGCTGAATGCGCTGGTGAATGCTTGCAACCAGAAATCGAATCGCGACCCGGTGATGCAACTGGACGAGACTGCCGTGCGCGATGCGCTCAGCGGGCTGCAAGAGAACCGGCTGGCTGGGCCAGCGCGTGGCGCCGACAGCCGCGTTACGAAATACGAGCATCGAACGCAAGAGGTGTTCAACTTCACGCGGGCCGAGGAAGCGGTGCTGTGCGTGCTGCTGCTGCGCGGCCCGCAAACTCCGGGGGAGCTGCGAGGCCGCTCGGAACGCATGTATGAATTTGAGACGCTCGACGACGTGCAATCGGCTTTGCAAAGGCTGATGCAGCGCGAGCCACCGCTGGTAAAGGTGCTGCCGCGTCAGCCGGGAACGAAGGAGTCGCGATTTGTGCACCTGCTCGCCGGAGACGTGGTTGTGGCGGAGATTCCGCAGGCTGCGGCGTCGGCGAGTCCGCACGCAAATGACGGAGGGCGACTGGCGCAGCTGGAAGAAGAAGTATCCGCCCTGCGAAGCGAACTAGCGGCACTCAAAGACGAGTGGGAGCGGTTTCGCAGGCAGTTTGAGTAAGCGGAGCAACTCGCGTGATTTCCGGACTACGCTTATCCATCTGAGCCCCGGTTAGCGCCCCAAGGGCGGGGGCGCGAAGCCTTCGACAAGCTCAGGGCAGGCTCTGGGGCTCTGTGTCTTACTGGTAGCCCGGTCGAACGCAGATTCCTCACCTACTCGCCCGCCCGCTCCGGTCGGGGCTAGGAATGACAATGCGTGGTAGAACGCCGAGTATTCCCTGATATATTGCTGCTCTTGGTAGGACTTTGAACAAGAAGGAGTCAGGATGAGACTTGCGCGTGTTGTAGTCGCGTGTTGTATGGCGCTTTCAATCGGCGGGGCGGCGGCGGCGCAAAAGGGACAGAGAGCGCAAAAAGCCTCGACGGCAAAAACCGCCGCGCCGAGGATCACGCTATCGCTCGACGCCACGGACGCTCCGCGAAAGATCTTCCACGCGCGGCTCACTATTCCCGCCAGCCCCGGAACATTGACCCTCTACTACCCAAAGTGGATTCCCGGCGAACATGGTCCAACGGGACCGATCGAGGATCTTGCCGGTCTCACCTTCACCGCCAACGGCCAAACGCTGAAGTGGCGCCGCGATCTGCTCGATGGCTGGACCTTCCACGTCGAAGTCCCCGCCAGTGTATCCAACGTGGAGGCCGCGCTGGATTTCATCGGTCCTGCGGTCGAAGGCGGCGGCATGTTCACCGGAGCTGCTTCGGCCACCGACAAACTGACCGTCATCAGCTGGAACACGGTCCTGCTCTATCCTGCCGGCTGGACCAGCGACGAGTTAACGTACGAAGCGAGTCTGCGATTGCCCGCCAATTGGAAATTTGGCACTCCTCTGCCGGTCGCATCCCAAAATAGCGGTGAAGTAAAGTTTCAGCCCGTCTCCCTGACCACGCTCGTCGATTCGCCGATTATCTCCGGCGAGTATTTCCGCGTAGTTCCTCTGGCTGAAAATCCCGTGCAGGAAATCGATATCGCGGCCGACAGTGCCGCGGCCCTCGAAGCTCCGCCCGACGTACTCAGCCACTACAAGAACCTCGCCGTCCAGGCCAGCAAGCTTTTCGGAGCGCAACATTTTCGCGATTATCACTTCCTCTACAGTTTGAGCGATCACGTCGCCCATTTCGGCCTCGAGCATCATGAATCCAATGACAGCCGTAGCAGCGAGCGCACGCTGATCGACTCCGAGCCGCGGCTCAGGGCAGCCGGACTTCTGCCGCACGAGTACGTGCACTCATGGAACGGGAAATATCGCCGACCGGCAGACCTGACAACTCCCGACTACCAGAAGCCCATGCAGGACGATCTTCTCTGGGTGTATGAGGGGCTTACCTCGTACCTGGGAGATCTTCTCAGCGCGCGCAGCGGCATCCGGACACCAGAACAGTTTCGCGACAATCTGGCGCGCATTGCGGCTCGCCTCGACCACACCCCGGGCCGCATCTGGCGCGACTTGCAGGATACAGCCGACGGCGTGCCTTCTATGCAGGACGCGCCCAGGCAATGGGAGTCATGGCGCAGAACTGTCGACTACTATGACGAAGATGTTCTGAACTGGCTATGGGCCGACATGATCATCCGCCAGCAATCGCACGGCGCGAAATCGATAGATGACTTCTGTCGTCTGTTTCACGGCGGCCAGAGCGGCCCTCCCGAGGTGAAAACCTACACGTTCGAGGACGTGGTCAACACGCTGAACCAGGTCGCTCCATATGACTGGCGCGGCTTCTGGACCGAGCGCCTGACGAATCACGGCCCCGGCGCTCCGCTCGAAGGAATTCAAGAGAGCGGCTGGAAACTCGTCTACGACGACCGGCGCTCGGAACTGGAGATGGTCGAGGATGGACATGACGGAAGCAACGCCGCCTACTCAATTGGACTGTTGCTCCGCGACAATGGCACGATCGCCGATACCATTGAGGGGATGGTGGCCGCAAAAGCGGGCATTGGACCGGGCATGAAAGTGGTCGCCGTAAATGGGCGAAAGTTTTCCGGCGATTCCTTGCGCGACGCGCTCAAAGAAGGCAAGACCAGTCCGGCTCCACTCGAACTGCTGATTGAAAACGCCGATTACTTTCACACGTATAAGCTCGACTACCACGGCGGAGAAAAATATCCTCACTTGGTGCGGGATGAATCGAAAACGGATGAGCTGAGCGAAATCATTAAAGCAAAGTAGTTCGTGAGAAAGCCGAGTAGCCGTCGGAGCAGCGGGCACGTCGCACTTGTGGCGTCCTCAACATTTCGCGCTCAGACTTGGGGCAGCTTGCGCGCTATGCCTCACAACACCTAAACTCCGGCACAGTGCGAGAACGCCTCGAGTACGCCCTGGTCTGGCCCTGGATCAAATTCCTGGGCCTGCTTCCCCGCTCCGCCGCCCGTGCCATTGGGATTTTCATCGGACTCGCCGTCTTCCATCTTCATCCGCGCCTGCGCGCGGTCGGGCTGCGCAATCTGGCGTTCGCTTTCCCTGCGATGTCGATACATGATCGCCGCCGCATATTGCGCGGAGAATTCATCTCCTTGGGCCGCCAGCTTGCCGAGTTCTGCCAATTCCCCAATTACACGCAGAAAAATGTCTCCGATATCGTCGTCTATGACGGGCTGGAAAATTACCAGCAGGCGATGGCCCGCGGCAAAGGCGTGCTATTCCTCACAGGCCATCTCGGCGCGTGGGAACTTTCCGCCTTTGCGCATTCGCTGCATGGGAACCCTCTTTGGGTTGTCATGCGCCCACTCGACAACCCGTATCTCAATGGGCTCGTGGAGCGCTATCGCACCCTGCACGGCAATCGCACGGTCAGCAAGGACGACTTTGTTCGGGGACTGCTAGCCGCGATGCGCGCCGGTGAAGCCGTCGGCATTCTCATGGACACCAACATGACTCCGCCGCAAGGCATCTTCGTCGATTTCTTCGGCATTCCCGCCTGTACCGCCAGCGGTCTTGCCCGCATCGCATTGCGCACCGATGCTGCCGTTGTTCCCGGCTTTACGACCTGGGATGAGAAGAAGGGCAAATACGTCTTGCGCTTCGATCCCGCGCTGGAGTTGATCCGCACCGCCGACGACCAAGGCGATATCGTCGCCAATACCGCGCTTTTTACCAGGGTGATCGAGAGCTTCGTCCGCCGCTATCCAGACCAGTGGCTGTGGGTGCATCGCCGCTGGAAAACGCGCCCGGAAGGCGAAGAGCCGCTGTATTAGGCTTTGGGCTTTCGGCTCTGGGCTTTGGGCTTTGGGCTCTTGGCTCTTGGCTTCCGACTTCGTTGGCGGATAAAGCTCGTTGGCATTTGCGCGTGGTGCGCTCTAACGCGACAATGATGAGGCCATGAAAATGACCCTCCGCGATCTCGCAGAGAACCTGCCCTGCCGTCTGCTTGGCGAAGGCAGCAGTCTTGTTACAACGGTTTCCAGCCTACAATCCGCCAGCACTGAAAGCCTAGTCTTCGTCGATGACCCAAAGCATCTCGACGCCGCGCTTGCCTCTTCCGCTGCCGCCGTCATTGCCGGAGAGTTCGCCGCTAAGGCCTCTGCTCATAAGCCGCTGCTAATCGCGAGCCAGCCTCGCCTCGCCTTTGCGCGAGCCGCGAAACTGCTGCGCTCTTCCACGGGAGACCACTCTGGAATTCATCCTTCGGCCATCGTGCCGCCTTCAGCGCAGATGGGAACAAAGGTCGCAGTTGGAGCCCGCGTCGTGCTTGGCGGCCATATCAAGATCGGCGACCACACGATGATCGGCGCCGGTTCAGTCATCGGCGATGGAGTTGAAATCGGCGCTGATTGCCGCATCGATGCGAACGTCACCATCTATGCTGGCGTTGTGCTCGGCAACCGCGTGGTGGTGCAATCTGGCGCTGTCCTCGGAAGCGACGGCTTCGGCTATGTACGCGACGAGCAATCCGGCCATTACGAGCAATTTCCCCAGGTCGGAAGGCTCGTGATTGAAGATGATGTTGAGATTGGCGCAAATTCCACGGTGGACCGAGGCGCGCTCGACGAAACCCGCATTCGACGGGGAACGAAGATCGACAACCTGGTTCACGTTGGCCACAACGTTCAAATCGGTCAGGATGTAGTAATCGCCGCACAAACTGGCCTTTCCGGCAGCGCAGTTGTTGAAGATAACGTTATCATTGGTGGGCAGGTCGGCATCGCGGATCACGTGCGCATCGAAGAAGGCGCGATTCTCGGCGCGCAAAGCGGCATTCCGACGAAAAAGGTAATTCGAGGCAAAGGCGTGGTTTTCTGGGGAACTCCGGCTCGTCCAATCCGCGAGTATCTTAAAGAGCTGGCGTTCTTATCGAGGTCCGCCAAGGAAAAGTAAGCTACCAGCCGCGAGCTACGAACCGCGAGCTTAGGCACAAGAGCTTGGCCGCATCGGGAACACTCGGCAAAAGTGTAGCGAAGACAGAGAACGTAGATTTCGACCAACAAGAAAGAACCTCCGAGCGCCACGAATCGCTCGCTCAAAGCTCGTGGCTCGTAGCTCGTAGCTAAGACCCATGCCCATTATCGTCATCGGCGGACATACCCGCAGCGTTGGCAAGACCAGCGTGGTCGCCGGCCTGATTGCCGCTCTCCGCGACCGGCACTGGACTGCGCTGAAGATCACGCAATACGGACACGGTGTCTGCTCCGCCAATGGCGCGCCCTGCGACTGCGCCACCGGGGACCACTCCTGGGCTGTCACCGAAGAACGCGATCGCTCCGGAGAATCCGACACGTCCCGCTTTCTGGTGGCCGGGGCCGATCATTCCTGGTGGGTGCGCGCGGAGCAAGGGCGGCTCGCCGAGGCCATGCCGCGCGTTCGCACGATCCTAGCTTCCGCCGGAAACACAATCATCGAATCCAACAGCATCCTGCGCTTTTTGAAGCCTGATCTTTATCTCACCGTGCTCGATCCATCCACGCCTGATTTCAAATCATCTGCCCAACAATTTCTGGACCGCGCCGATGCCGTGCTGTTGCACCCAACCGGCGCAGACTCCAAAGGCCCCGCCTGGGAGCGCGTCTCGCTGAAGCCGGTGGTTGACCGTCCCACGTTTACGATCCAACCGCCGGACTATGTCACACCTGAAGTCGTAGAATTCGTCCGGAGCCGCCTCAGCGACAGCCGAGAAGATAGAAATTCCTCGCGTCGCGAGGGATGAGCGCTGCGCCACCCAAAATCAACGCCTAATCGAGTTATTCATCAGCCTCCTACGTGTACATCCCAATCACGCGCTCAATCGCCCTCCGGCACACAGCGCAAAATTTGTCGTAGCGCGTAAACATGATGCAGTTCAGCTCCGGACGGTAATAGCCCTTGGCCTCATAATTCGCGCCTTCAAACGCGCCCACTTTGCCCGCGTATTTCTCCGAGCGGAACAGCGCTTCTTCCTGCCCGCGCTCTTTGCGGAATAACTCCTCCATCTCCGACTCGGGCCTGCCGTCGGCGCGCAGTTGGTGCCGCTGTTTCTGAATCTGCGCTTCCATGGCCTCGAATTCTTCTTTGTGCCAGGGCGTGGGCAAAGGCGTTCCCGGCTCGACCAAGTCTTTCCATTTCAAATTTGCCGGATCGAGCAGCGCCGTCGCATTCGGCTCCCATGGCTCGGTTCGCTTCTGATCGGAAAGGTATGACACGTCGGATGTGTAGTACTCATCCGCTAACCCGGCGAAGTGATGACCAAATTCGTGGACGCCGACATAAGTCGACCACGCGTTATCAATGGCCACCGTCGCATACTGATTGAAAATTCCTCCGCCGCCGTATGTGTTTGCGTTCACCAGAATTTCGACAAACTCATAGGGCGCATAGGACGCGACATCCCGCATGGTGCGGTTCCCGGTGGTCAGCACATAGCGTTCGCTGTCGAATGTGTCATAGCTTGCTCCCAGCGGCGATCGCCGATAGATTCCGCTCGAAGGCCGCGACACACCCGATTCTTCCGCCGCCGGACACAAGCCCCACACGTTGAAGTCCTGGCGATGCTCTTTGAACGGCGAGGCCGCAAACAACATCTCCATGAACCGCCGCGCATCTTTTTCAAATTTGCCGCGCTCTTTCGCCGTGTAGCCGTCGCCCAGCACCAGCAGATCGACCTTGGTTGCCGAATCGCCCATTTTTTGCAAAGTGACGAGCGGCCCCGGCGATGGCGGACGCGAGCGATCGACAAACTTATCTTTTGGATCGACTGTTGTTTTCCAGACATCATGGAAACCGGCACCTGGATCTTTGTCGTCGCGCTTTTTCACAATTACGTCCACCGGCCCTGCTGGGCTCGGGAAACGTAACGACTCTGAAAACGTGCGGTTGGCATGCTGCGCCTCGTCGGTTGTTTTCCATTCCGCAAACACGGAACTGAAGCCGCGCGAATAAATGAGCTTGCCGCTTGCCTGCTCACGAACCTCAAACAAGTAGTTGCCCAGGCCGCTCTCATCAATTGCCTTGCCGGGATTTCCAGGCCACTCCAGCGGCTCGAGCACGGTGCGGTCGAGCGTAAACCACTCGTCTTTGGAATTGCCGCCGTGATAATAATCGACGCGCATGGTGCGCGGCGCGGCCATGCTGAAAATGGAAAATAGAAGGAGAAAACAAATAATGCCCGCGATTCTTTTCATGCCCGAAATTGTACGCCACAGGATGTCGAGCAAGGAGGGAAGCTCGCTGTTGGCCCAGATGCGTGTTGGAACCGGCGTCTCGCCCGCCGCGCGGAACGAAGCTTGGTTACGATCCCGCCTTGATCGTCACCGCCTTGTCGTTCTCAAACGTGATGGTCAGCGGCTTGCCGTCATTTGCGTAGCGCAAGGTGCGCCAACCGTAATCGCCCGATCCTACCGGCACACCCATGCCAATTGCAAAACTGGCCTGCAATTCGCTCATGCCCTGCTGCACCTGATGCGCGTCGATTGCCTTCCACACATCGGCGGGCCAGAACTTGTAAAGCTCGTGCGGATCTTCGATGAAGAAAATATCGTCGGAATAAATCTTGAAATCGCCTTCTTTCTCAATCCCAATCGGCGCGGCATACGGCTTTTCCTCGAAATTGAAAATGGCCATCACTTGCTTCGAGCCGTCGGCCTTCGGCGGCACGTCCGTCACTACGTCCGTGATCTCAAGTTTTTCGAGCGAGCCGAGCGTGCCAATTTCACGCCCCCAATCCGTTGTGTGTTGCGCGCGCTTCCACGGATAATACGTGAGCTGGCCTCCGACCTTGACCCATACCGGCTGCTTCGTCAATTCGCGCGCCGACTTCAAATCGTACGGGTGCAGCTTTTTCGGAGTAACGTAATAATCCGCCTTGAGCGGCAACTCCTGCTTCGGCTTGGCTTCCTCGTTCAGCGCCTCGTGGCGCTCGTACACGATGTAGGCGGCGCGCGCGCCGGCAATCACGATCCCCAGCACTAGAACGATCTGCAGCTTTTTACGCGAGTCAGCATCGAATGCCATATTGTGTCTTCTCGTTTGATTGAGCCCCGTTGATTCAGTAGATCGAAATTCAGCGGCTCAAAACAATCCTAAGCTACACTAGGAAACAGTATGCCATCGACCAATGTTCCGCTAACCAATGTTCCGGCAACCAATATTCCGTTAACCAAGGATGACGTTCTCAGCGCGCTGCGGCAATGTTACGATCCCGAAATCCCGGTTAACATCGTCGACCTCGGGCTGATCTACGAGATACGCTTCGATTCCGTGCCCGACAATCAGCAGGACGTCACCGTCGATATGACCCTCACCCAACAGGGCTGTCCCGAGCACGTCAATATTAGCGCCCAGGTTAAATCGCGTGTCGAGCAACTCCCCGGCGTGCGCAATGCGATCGTCAATGTGGTTTGGAATCCGCCGTGGACGCCGGAACGGCTGAGCGCCGACGCGCGGAAGCAATTGGGAATTGACTGAATCGGAGGCTCCCTTCTGCGCTTCAGTGTTGCATTTCTTCAATTCGTATCTCCAGCGATTTCGGCCCCTCTTAAGCGCCGCCCGCTACGAATTCTAGGTCGAACTGGCGTTGCGACAGTTCTTGCGCTCAGTTTGGGAGGCTGCACCTATAGGTTGCCCGTCATGACTCCACCTTCCCAGGAACGCATACGAATCGTAACGGAGGCCCCAGACCGCTATGTCCTGCGCGTCGACACAGGTCACGCCACGGAATATCAAGTGCCTGCGGACGGGCGAATGACCCTGGCAGTTCCGTCGTATCGGCCGAGTTGCAGCGTTTACCTTTTCAACGTGATCAAGGTGAGGGGTGGGGAAAGTCCATTGCGCACGTGGACAATCACGGTGAGTTTGGGGAACAAGCCACTTCAGAAGCTTTCATTGGAACGCTTGAGAAAACTCCCGACCGACCTGGAAGGAAACCGTTTGCTGAAGATCTCCGAGTAGCGTTCAGATAGCAGTACCTTCTGAGCGCTAATCCGCTTCTCTCAATACTCTCCCAGCTCCTCAAACGCCTGCATGGCGCGGCCTTCTGACAGTTCTCCGATTTTGTTGCCGATCTTCATCGACAGATCGAGAAAGCGCGTGCCCTGCCGCACGTAGGAAGGCAGGTCCTCGCGAATCTTTTCAAACTTCTCAGGATATTCCGATGCCAGCACCGCCAGCCCTACGCCTCCCACTAACACGGCTGCCGGGCGCTTGCCCTTCATCAGCAAAAGCACCGCTGCGCTCACCGATCCCGCGATTGCCGCTCGCTTCCAATTGTCCATGTCCTCTCCTAGCCGCCACCGTTTCACTGGATTGTAAATCACCCGACACCCGATGCTTTATACTTCGCGTGCTGTCGTAGGTTCAACAACTACCGAACCTAGGAGGTCCAGATATGATGTGCGTTGATCGTTTCTCGTTTCTAGCCTCCGTTCTTCTCCTAGTTGCAACCATTCCGGTTTCAGCGCAGACCAAGCCGCGCGCCCGCGATCTGGGCGTGCCGTTCGATGGCACGCCCGGCGCTAACAACGCCATCACAGACGTTGCCGGGGTCGAGGTCGGCCACACCACGCTCATCTCCGGCGAAGGCAAACTCAAAGTTGGAGAGGGTCCCGTCCGCACCGGCGTAACAGCCGTGCTGCCCCGCGGCAAAACCTCTACCGATGCCGTCTTTGGCGCCTGGTTCACGCTCAATGGCAATGGGGAAATGACTGGCACGACGTGGCTCGAAGATTCCGGCTTTCTCGACGGCCCCATCATGATCACGAACACGCACAGCGTCGGCGTTGTGCGCGACGCGGTGATTGCGTGGAAGGTGAAGCACGGCGAGCCGGACATGGAAGGCTATTGGTGGTCGTTGCCGGTCGTCGCCGAAACCTGGGACGGATTTCTCAACGACATCAATGGATTTCATGTCAAGCCCGAGCATGTTTTTCACGCGCTCGATTCCGCGCACAGCGGCCCCGTCGAAGAAGGTAACGTTGGCGGAGGCACGGGCATGGTCTGCAACGAATTCAAAGGCGGCATTGGCACGGCATCACGCGTGCTCGACGCGAAACAAGGCGGCTATACCGTCGGCGTACTTGTGCAATGCAACTACGGACGGCGCGACCAGCTCCGCATTGCCGGTGTTCCTGTGGGCAAGGAAATTCCCGAGCACCGCGCATACGAGGATGTCAGTTCGATGCAGCCATCCTCCGATCAAGACACCGGTTCCATCATTATCGTAATCGCGACCGACGCGCCGCTGATTCCTACGCAACTCAAGCGCGTGGCACGCCGGGCGTCGCTTGGCTTGGGCCGCGACGGAAGTTACTCGGGCGATGGCTCCGGAGATATTTTTGTCGCCTTTAGCACCTCAAATCCGGAAGCTGCCGGTTCAAAGGGCATTCACGACCTCAAGATGCTTCCGAATGACAGCCTCGACCCGATCTTCCTCGCTACAGTGCAAGCTACCGAGGAAGCCATCGTTAACGCCATGATCGCCGCCGACACCATGACAGGCATCGACGGCCACACAGCGATTGCGCTACCGCACGAGCGCCTGCGGGAAGTGCTGAAGAAATACAACCGGCTGGCGAAGTAAGGCGAAACCGGGTGGCGTGGCCGATCCCAAGATTTTCCGTTGGCGTGTCGCGGTGAGCTTGTTACAGGGTCAGCGGAACCCCTCAGGGACTAAAGCCCGTGTCATGATTGGCTCTGGGCGGCACGGCTGGTCATGCTGTTCTCGATAGAACTCACTCAAGCCAAAACCAGGCTTGAGTGGGGCGCCCACGGTCGTGCCCTTCCCAAAGCAAGCAAATCAAAATTCCGCTCAAGTAGTAGTTTTTCTGCGACAGCCACTAGTTTGACCGTCCCTACTTGGCTCCCTCCGCCGGCAGTAATCCGCGATCCTTCAACATCGGTTCGATAGTTGGCTCTCCTCCGAGCCAAGTCGAGTACATTTTCCCGAGTTCTTCGGTGTTGCCGCGCGAGAGCACCATCTGGCGGAAACGGTCGCCGTTCGCACGCGTCATGCCACCATGATCTTCAAACCACTGGTAGGCCGCGTCGTCGAGCATCTCGCTCCACAAGTAGGCGTAATAGCCGGCAGCGTAACCGCCTCCCCAGACGTGTGCGAAATAACTGGAACGGTAACGGGGAGGCACGGTGCTCAAATCGAGATGCGTTTTCTTGAGCGCCTCGGTTTCGAACTCATCGGAGTTTTGCAGCGGCGCGCTCGCCGGCAATGTGTGCCACTGCATGTCGAGCTGAGCCGCTGCCACAAGCTCGGTCAGCGCGTAGCCGCCGTTGAATCTCTCGGCTTTCTTCAGCTTGGCCACCAGCTCAGCTGGCATGGGCGCGCCAGTCTCATAGTGCTTTGCATAATGATCGAACACCGCCGGATACGTGGCCCAATGCTCGTTAAACTGCGATGGGAACTCGACGAAATCCCGCGCCACCTGCGTGCCTGAAAGGCCCGGGTACACCGTGTTGGAAAACATGCCGTGCAAGCCGTGGCCAAACTCGTGGAACATCGTGGTCACATCGCTGAAGCTGATGAGAGCGGGCTGTCCGGGTGCGGGCTTGCTGAAGTTGGCGACGTTGAACACAACCGGCAGAGTGCCAAGCAATTTGGATTGGTTCACAAAAACGTCCATCCACGCGCCGCCGTTTTTATTGTCGCGCTTAAAATAATCGCAATACCAGAGGGCCAGCGGCTTGCCATCGGCATCCATCACTTCAAACACGCGCACGTCTGGCTGATAGACGGGAATGTCGGTGCGCTCCTTGAAAGTGATTCCGTAAAGCTGAGTGGCCGCGTAGAACACGCCATTTTCGAGGACGTTGTTCAGTTCAAAGTAGGGCTTGATTGCTTCCTCGTCCAAGTCATACTTGGCTTTGCGAACCTGCTCGGCGTAGAAGTTCCAATCCCACGGCTCCAACTGAAAGCCGCCTTTTTGCGCGTCGATCACCGCCTGAATATCCTTGCCCTCGGCAATCGCCTTCGCAGTTGCGCCCGCCACCAGCTCATCCATGAACTTGAGCGCCGCTTCCGGGTTCTTCGCCATCTGGTCTTCCAATCTCCATGCGGCGAAGTTTGGATAGCCCAGCAGTTTAGCCTTCTGGGCACGCAGTTGAGCCAGACGGGCGACGGTGGCACGGGTATCGTTGTCTCCGCCCTTTTCGGCGCGATTCCACGAATTTTCGAAAATCGCTTTTCGCGTCGAGCGTTCGCTGAGTGAAACAAGATCCGGCTGCTGCGTCGTGTTTTGCAGAGGAACCACGTATCCGCTCTCTTTGCGATCTTTCGCGGCTTGCGCAGCCGCATCCAGCTGCGCCGAACTGAATCCCTGCAGCGCATTCTTATCGGTGGTGACGAAAGCGCCATTCTTGGTTGCGCCGAGCAGCTTCGTAATGAATGCGGTCGAAAGGGTGGATTCTTCCTCGTTCAGTTTCTTGAGCTCGACCTTGTCGGCGTCGGAGAGTTTTGCGCCGGCATGCAAGAACTGATCGTAGTAGTACTCAACCAGGCGCGAGGCTTCGGCATCCAGCTTCAGCGATTTGCGCTGCTGGTAGATCGTGTTAACGCGCTGAAACAGCTTCGAATCCAGGAAAATCGCGTCCTGGTGAGCGGCCAGTTTCGGAGCCTCGATCTCTTGCACCTTTTGCAGGGCGGGGCTGAGGTTGGCGCCCGTGACTCCGCCAAACACCTGCATCACGCGGTTGAGCAATTGGCCTGACTTCTCGAGAGCCACAATCGTATTATCGAAGGTCGGCGCCTCGGAATTTTTGGCGATGGCTCGCGCTTCTTCGCGCTGCTGCGCCATGCCCGCTTCAATGGCCGGCTGGTAATCGCTGTCTTTTATTTTGTCGAACGGCGGCGCTTGAAACGGCAAAGGACTCACCGAATAGAAAGGATTACTCGGGCCAAACTCGTTAGCAGCCAAGGCTGGAGTGGTGGAACCGATTGCCAAAAAACCAGTCATGATGAAAGCTCCCATTTGCAAAAGAACTGTCTTCCCGCAGCTTATTTTCCCGCATTTCGCGATTATGCTCATGTTTCCTCATTTCCGTCCGAATTTCTTATTCAATCATTGGCGGCCAACGGCTTGTCGAGCGGTTGACCAGATTATTGCCGGCACCTGAGCCGTGAATGCTCTACTTCGTTGCCTGTTGATGCGACCCACGATTGTAAAGGACGCAGCACAGAGTGAGAAGTGAGCAGAGGCCGATTTAGCGCTGTTTACCCTCTGCTGCGATGCCGATCTCACTTCGCGCATAGTAAAGTGGTAGTAGACCGCATTTAGGGGTAGTAGTGCATTGGGATGACAACCAGGGTGCAACGCTACTCAATCGGGAAGGATCTTTCTTGAGTTTGAGCATTCGCAATATCGCAATCATCGCCCACGTGGATCACGGTAAGACCACGCTGGTAGACGCCATGCTGCAACAGAGTGGCACCTTTCGCTCCAATGAGCACCACGTCGAGCGCGTCATGGACTCAAACGAACTGGAGCGCGAACGCGGCATCACAATCCTGGCCAAGAATACGGCCATTTTCTATCACGACGTGAAAATCAACATCGTGGATACGCCGGGCCACTCCGATTTTGGCGGCGAAGTGGAGCGCGCGCTCAAGATGGTGGACGGCGTGATGCTGCTGGTGGATGCGAGCGAAGGGCCGCTGCCCCAAACCCGCTACGTTCTGGGCAAGGCGCTCGAAGCCCATCTTCCGCCCATCGTCGTGATCAACAAAATCGATCGTTCCGACGCTCGCCCGCAGGAAGTGCTCAACGAAATCTACGATTTATTCATCGATCTTAACGCCAAAGAGGAGCAACTCGATTTTCCCGTGCTCTACACGAACGCCAAGACCGGCACGGCTTCGACGGACATGAAAGGCGGCGGCGAGGATTTGCGGCCGCTGTTCGATTCGATCCTGAAAACAATTCCATTGCCCACGGGCGATCCGGCCGGCCCGCTGCAGATTCTGGTCGCGAACCTGGACTACAGCGACTATCTCGGCCGGCTCGCCATCGCGCGCGTCTTCAACGGCAAGATGTTTACAGGCGAAGACGTCGCCATCGCCAAACTCGACGGCACACTTCACAAGACTAAAATCACCAAGCTGTTTTCCTTCTCCGGGTTGAAGCGGACCGATATCACGGAAACCGAGCTAGGCGACATCGTAGCCGTCGCAGGTGTGGAAGGAATCACCATCGGCGAGACAATCACCAATGTCGAGAATCCCGCACCGCTCGCCCACATTGCGATTGATGAGCCAACCATTGCGATGCTGTTCACGATTAACACGTCTCCATTTGCGGGTAAAGATGGCACGTACGTGACCTCGCGCAATTTGCGCGAACGGCTCGAAAAGGAATTGCTCACCAACGTTTCGCTGCGCGTCGAAAGCACCGGCACAACCGACTCATTCAAAGTGCTTGGCCGCGGAGAGCTGCAGCTCTCAATTCTGATCGAGATGATGCGCCGCGAAGGCTACGAATTGATGGTCGGCAAGCCCGAAATTGTGACCAAGCGAATTGACGGCAAGCTGATGGAGCCGGTTGAGCACCTGACGGTTGACGTGCCGGAAGAATTCGTCGGCGTAGTCATGGAGCAGCTCGGCTCGCGCAAGAGCGAAGTCAGGAACATGCACAATCACGGCTATGGGCGTGTGCGTATCGAGTTCCGCGTGCCGAGCCGAGGTTTGATCGGCCTGCGCAGCCAGCTGCTCACGGATACTCGCGGCACCATTGTGATGAACTCCCTCTTCGACGGTTACACGGAATGGCAGGGCGAAATTCCGCATCGGCTGACCGGCGCGCTGATTGCCGACCGCGCTGGCGTTTCGACGGCCTATGCACTTTGGGGCTTGCAGGAACGCGGAGAACTTTTCGTCGGGCCGGGCGTGGAACTTTACGAAGGCATGATCATTGGCGAAAATGCCAAGGACAGCGATCTCGACGTGAACGCCGTCCGCGAAAAAAAGCTCACGAACATGCGCGCATCAACCGCCGACGAAGCCATACGGCTGGTGCCTTTTCGCCAGCTCAATCTGGAGCAGGCGATTGAGTTCATTGCGGACGACGAATTTGTCGAAGTCACGCCGAAGTGGCTGCGCCTGAGGAAAAAAGTTCTGCAATCGAATAAGAGAAAAAAGAGCTCACTGACTGCGGTGGAAGAAGGGTAATGCGAAATCAACGATCCAGAAACTCGGATTGTAGAAGATTTTGAGTGACTCGAAAAAACTGGCGCGCCCGGAGAGATTCGAACTCCCGACCTACAGCTCCGGAGGCTGCCGCTCTATCCAGCTGAGCTACGGGCGCGCGTGGAATGATTCAGTGTACATCGCCGGCGCCACAGCCCTCAACGCCCCAACATACTTGTACTTGAGCCGCGCCGCCTGATTTGCGGCTGTCCGTTGCAGCAACAGTAACAAAAGGGGCGGCGCGCTAATCTCAGTTTTGGCTTGCGCCGGTCTTCGAGTTGCCCATAGCCGCTTGCGCTTTCTGTTGGCCCACCCATTCGTGGATTCGAGTGCTGAGCACATCGAGCGGCACAGCGCCGCCGCTTAGAACCTCGTCATGAAATCCGCGAATGTCGAACTTCGCGCCCAGCTGATCTTTTGAGTACTGACGAAGCTTCAGGATCTCCAGTTGTCCGATCTTATAGCCGAGAGCTTGCGCGGGCCAAGCCATGTAGCGGTCGGTTTCGCTCTGCACCTCAGGCTCGTCGATCGCGGAGTGCTCGTGGAAGAAATCCACCACTTGCTGCCGCGACCAATGCTTGTAATGAAAACCAGTATCCACAACCAAACGAATTGCGCGCAGCATGTCATCTTGCAGATGGCCGTAATAACTGTAGGGGTCCTTATAGAATCCAAGTTCCCTGCCCAGCCGCTCGGCATAGAGCGCCCAACCCTCCGTGTAGGCCGTGTAGTACTCATGCTGACGAAATGGCGGCAGCTCAGGCAGTTCCTGCGCAATCGCAATCTGCAGGTGATGTCCCGGTATGCCCTCGTGATAAGCGGTGGTTTCAATGTCCAGCGTCGTGCGCTTCGCAAAGTCGCCCGTGTTGACCATCACATGCGCCTTGCGCGACCCGTCTGGTGTTCCTTCAACGTAGTGCGTAGAGGCTTCTTTCTCGCGGAACTCCTCAATGGGCAACACTTCCAACCGCCCGTTGGGCAGGCGTCCAAACAAGTCGGGAAGCTTGGTGTACATCTCGTCGATGTGTTTGCGGTAGAGATCGAGGATCTCTTCGCGCGAGTGCGGATGCAGCTTGGGATCGGATTTAATCGCGGCATAAAAGCTTTTCAGGTCCGGATAACCGAGTTGCTTCGCCACTTCCAGCATGCGGCCTTCGATATCCTTCACCTGCTCCAATCCTATCTGGTGGATTTCATCGGGAGTTAAATCGGTGGTCGTCGATTCCTTCACTCGAAACGCATAACGCTCCGGGCCGTCGGGAAGCGCCCAGACACCAGGCTCCGGGCGGCCTTTCGGTGCATACTCGTCGCGAACGAATGCCGTGAATTTGACGTAGGCCGGAAGAACCGAATCGCGAATGGCGGCGATGCCTGCATCATGAAGGCGCTTGCGGTCAGCTTCTGGCACGGAGTCGGGGAACTTATCGAATGGATGCGCGAATGGGCTTTTCTCCGCCTCCGTTGTAGCGAGTCCGTTCGCCTGCGTGACGACCTGATCCAGTAGGAGTTTCGGCGGCATCAAGCCGTCGGCCATGCCCTTGCGCATTTGAACTTCGGTCTGGTCAAACAGCCGCGGTATCTGCTTCAGACGCGCAATATAGTCCTCGTAATCCTTCACACTCTCGAACGAGAGAACACCGACCAGCTGCGGCGCGTCAATGTGAATCCCGCTGAACTGGGTAACGGGCATCTCCCACCCTTTGAAGCGCGCACCTTCCAGACCCATTCTCAGATCGCGAACCATCAACTCCTTGTTCAGCACTTCCTGGTCGGGAAAGCCGGCGGTATCGATGGCTTCAAAGCGCGCCAGAAAGCGGCGGGTCTGCTCCAGGTTGTCGTCGATTGCCGCCTGCGAGAAATCGTCGAGCTTGTCGTTCCAGCGCTTATCGCCAAGGATCGATGCATAGATCGGGCTAGTGCGCATCGTGTATTCCCATTGCTCGTGCAACAGGTCGTTGAGCGCTTTGCGCCGCGCTTCAAGATCGGATGGCGAATTGGAATTAGCCGCAACCATGGCGGCGGGAACGAGCATGGTCAGAGCAAAGATAAAGCAGAGGATTCGCATTGAGGGACTCCGGAACTCGTGATTTTAGCGGCTGGGCCGCAACCCCACAGAAGCAGCCTTGCTTTAGACGGATACGTAAGCAGATTGTAATCGGTTCCGAAGATAAATCATTAGTGGGCCTGAGAGGCCGCACCAAGCAGGGCTGTCATTCAACTTGCCAAACAGTATCCAGCACAGTCCCATCGACCCACTTGACGACAGCGCACGGGCGATCGCCGAGCTTGGGCTTTGCTGGCTTGCCGCCGCAGATTTTTTCCACTTCCGCCTTGATGTCCTGAATCGGACGAATCGGCAGCTTCGTTCCCTTCACCGCATCCAGCAAATCCGTGCGCAGCGGATTGATGGCGATCCCGCGTTCGGTCACGATGACGTCGACCATCTCGCCCGGCCCGGTCATCGTTGTAACTTCATCGACAATCACGGGAATACGGTCCCGGAACGAAGGCAGCGCGAGAATCGAGCAGCCTGCAAACAGGCAGTTTTGCCAGCCGCCAATTCCGTGCAGCAGACGACCGTCGGAGTGCGTCACCACGTTGGCATTAAAGTTCACATCCACTTCGGTCGCGCCTAAGACCACGGCATCTACCAGCGAAGCGAAATTTCCTTTTCCATGATAGTTGTACGAAGTGAATGGCGAAGTCGCCACGTGCCGCGCGTCATTTGCCATCGACTTCACGCCGTCCAGATCGAACGTCTGGCCGTCGAGGATGTAGTCGGTCAAGCCTTCCTGCAGCAGTTCAACCAGAAACTTAGTCGAGCCTCCGCGCACGAAGCGGGCTTTCACTCCGTCCTCTTTCATCATCTGCTTCAGATACTGGACGAACGCGAGCGCGATGCCGCCCGCTCCAGCCTGGAACGAAAATCCGTTCTTCATGATTCCGGCTGCGCGCAGAAAAGTCGCGGTGAGTTCGGCAATCCGCAGCCGGTCGGGCGAGCGCGTAATCTGCGTAGTACCAGAGACAATTTTCGAGGGATCGCCAATGGATTCAACCTCAACGACACAATCAACGTTGTTCCCCTGAATCTGCCAGGGCACGCAGGGAAAAGGGATGAGGTTATCGGTCACCACGATCACGCGATCGGCATAGATGGAATCGGCTAGGGCAAATCCAAGCGATCCGCATGCCGATTTGCCGTGCGATCCATCGGCATTGCCGAAGAAATCGGCAGTCGGCGCCGCAATCACGGCGATGTCGATGTGAACCTCTCCATCCTGAACGGCCTGGTAGCGTCCGCCGTGCGAACGCAGCACACCCATGCCGCGCATTTTGCCCTGCGTGCAGTAATCGCCCAGCGGGCCGTTCATTGAGCCTTCAATATGATGGATGATTCCCTTCTCCATCAATTCAATCGCGCCCTTTTGCGAAGGGAACGACGCGCTCGGAAACCACATCAGATCCTTCACGCCAGTGCGCGCCGCCGCTTCCAGCGCCATCATCGCGACCTTGTCGCCATCGCGCAGATGATGATGGCTCGAAATCACCATGCCATCGCTCAGCCCGCATTTACGCAGCGCCGTCTCAATATCCGGCACGCGTTTGTCGCCGTTGTCGGGGTAGTCCTTGTTGGAATGAATCGGCGGCGCAGCCTTTCGACCATGCGGCTCGAACTTTCCAACTCCCATGAAAGGAGTCTGCGCCTTCCCGTTCACCGTCGCCGGCACTGCCCGCCCCAGCGCGTTCTGCGCGAGTTCCACCTGATCGCTCACGAAATCGCTCCCATCGCTTCAGCTCGCTTCACCAGTTTTAGCGCGCGTTGCACCACTGGAGGATCGATCATCTTCGATCCCAGGCTCACTACCGCCAGCCCCTTGCTCTGTGCATCTTCAAATGCGGCGACAATTTTCTGCGCCTTCGCAATCTCCGCCGCCGTCGGACGAAACGCTTCGTGGATGACGCGAATCTGCCCCGGATGTATACAGCCCATTCCTTCAAATCCCATGGCGCGCGATGACTCGCCCCACCGCCGCAGTCCATCCATATCGCCCACATCGCCGAAAACGGAATCGATGGCTTGCACACCAACCGCATGAGCGGCGTTCACCATTCGCGAGCGCGCATATTGCGATTCGCGGCCTTCCGCAGTCTTTGCCACGCCGAGGTCGGCGGTATAGTCCTCGAGTCCGATCGTCAGTGCGGCCACCTTTTCGCTCGCACCCGCGATGGCTACGGCGTTCTCGATACCGAGCGCCGACTCCAGAATTGGCATGATCCACACGGGCCGCGTGATTCCATTGCGCGTCCGTATTTCTTCGATCATCCGATCCACTTCCTCGACCTGCTCGGGGCGCTCGACTTTCGGGATCAGAATCAGGTCCGGACTCTGGCCGACTATCTCCGCAAGATCTTCGAGCCCTAGCGGCAGTTGATTAATGCGCACCATGCGCTCGCATGCGCCAAAATCGACGGCCCGCAGCGTGTTGCGAACAAGAATGCGCGCCGCATCTTTCTCGGCGCGGTGAACGGAATCTTCCAGGTCGAGAATGACCGCGTCGGGACCGTGAAGAGCTGCATTGATGAAGTACTTTGGCTCCGAACCCGGCAGGTAAAGCCGCGAGCGGCGTAACCTCTCCTTCGGAGACGGCGCGGGCAGCGGATGCTGGTCGGGCAACCATCGCTTGCCAAGCCCGGCGCCAGCGCGGCGAACAGCCGCCTCGATTCGCGCGCCGATTGTGAAAGGCAATGCGCCTTCGTCGTGAATGGCAACCCGCGCGTGCTTCACTCCCAGCTCGGCCAGCACCGCGCGTGCCTGTTCCTGGATCGCAGCGCCATAATAAGGCGCGACTCGCGACTCGAGTGAAATTTCAATTCCGCCGCTGTCGCGCGCCTCAAATAACACGTGCAGGTCGGAGCGGATGTCCTTGCCCCAATGGCCGGCTTCGCCGGAATGTGATGACGCGGTTTCTACGATGCTCATGAAAAATCCTCAACCACGGAGTACACGGAGGATCACTGAGTAAACCATCCGAGACGGAAGCTCGGCGATCCCCGTGCCTTCGCCTGGTTATTTCAGCTTTTCCAGGATTGCGTCTGTCATCTGCATGGTCGACGCCGCGCCCTGGCTGATCGACTTGGCTCCGCCGGGAATGCGCATCATATCGTAGGTGCGAACCTTGCCTTCGCGCACAACGTCGGCAATGGCCTTGCGAATGCGATCTGCTTTTTGAGTTTCATTCACATGATCCAGCATCATCGCCGCCGAGAGAATCATTGCAATCGGATTTACGATCGGCGGATTCAGTTCGGCATACTTCGGCGCTGACCCGTGCGTTGGCTCGAACACGGCAACATCGTCTCCAATGTTGCCCGACGCCGCAAAACCCAGGCCGCCGACGAGGCCAGCGAACGCATCGGAAAGTATGTCGCCAAACAGGTTGGACGCAACAATCACGTTGTACTCTTCGGGATTCTTGTTGAGCCACATGAGCTGCGCGTCGATGTTCGTTGACCAAAGTGCAATCCCCGCATAATTTTTGGCTACTTCCTTGGCCACTTCTTCCATCATGCCGGAGGTTTCGCGCACTACGTTCGGCTTTTCGCAGATGGTCACACCCTTGAATCCGCGTTTCTTTGCATATTCGAACGCGGCCTTCACAATTCGCTGAGCCGCATTGCGCGTGATGATGCGGCAACTGACGGCCAGTTCCGGGCCGGGCACATTGGCGAAGGCCTTGAAGCGGGGGTGGGAATTCAGCGCTGCGCGCACGTTCTCCGGAGGATTCGTCCACTCGACGCCGACATACATTCCCTCGGTGCCCTGGCGAAAGACGGTGGTATCGATGTGGGGCTCGTCGAATCCGCCATCGGTTTTCTTGCGAATGTAATTCAGCGGATTCCCGTTGAATCCCACGCAAGGACGCATGCAGATATCGAGATTGAACTTCTGCCGCATGGTCACGATCGGCGAGTAATAGACGTATCCCTTGCCCTGTAACTCTGGCTTCAACTCAGCCTGCGCCGCTTTGTTCGGCTTGGACGTGATTGCGCCGAACAGACCGAGTTTGTGTTTCGTCAGCAGTTCTATCGTACGATCGGGCAGCGCGTTGCCGTTACTGCACCAGCAATCCCAGCCGATATCGGCATGAATGTACTCGGCATCAAAGGCGACCGCTTCCAAAACACGCAATGATTCTGGTAAAACCTGATTTCCAATGCCGTCTCCCGGCATGGTGATGACTGTATGTTTTGCCATGAATGCTCCTTGCAACTTAGATCAAAATACGAAGATCAAAAACTTGAACCGCCGAGACGCAGAGTTCGCCGAGGGAAACCCTTTACTCTGCTGTTTTCACAATATTCACCAGCGCGAGATCCCCCCGGTATTCCGCCGAGCAACACCAGCAATTCTCAATTCCATCAATCGCGACAGGTCTATCTTTGGCCAGCGCACGAAACAACGCGGCCTTTCCGTGCTTGCCGGCGGCAATACTCTTAAGGGCAGCGTGCGCAGAAGTTGCCTTAACCTGACGCAGGTAGGTTTTGCCCCCAAATCCCAGAATCACAGTGAATCGAGCCATTATTTTCCTCCGTGTCCTTGCGGTTAAACTGCCAGCTTCTTCGCTACCAAGTTCTCTACTCCGCCGGCGATCACCAGCGATTGCGGCACACTTCCCAGCGCCGGGAAAGTATATTTCTCTCCGCGCCATGAAATCGTGCTCGAAGTAAAATCGATATCAACCTCGCCGGTGGCGCCGTCGCCCGGAATGATCGTCTTCGCTTTCGAGGCGATCTCCTTCGCGAACTGCTCGCGCAGCCGCGCTACAAACTCCGGCACCTCAATGCACAAAAATCCGTTATTAAACGCATTGCGCAAATACGTCTGCGAGAAACTGGCCGCAATCACCAGCGGAATCCCTTTCGCCTTCAGGCACGTCACCGCCTGCTCGCGGCTCGATCCCGTGCCGAAGTTAAATTGGCTGACGATCACATCGCCTGCCTGCGTGTGCGCCGCAAACTGCGGATCGTAATTCTCCATCACGACTTTCGCCATCATCTCCGGGGTCATGTCGTCGCGATAGGTGTAGTCCTTGCCGTAGATCGCGTCGGTGTTGACGTTATCCTGCGGCATAAAGACCAGCCGTCCTTTTACCCGCTGCGGAAAGCCAGCTAGTATTTCAACTTTTTCCGCTCCGCCTGCTGCCGTCGCCAGCTCTGTTAAGTTCCGCGTGGGTCCTGCTTGTGTGGGGCGGACACTCTTGTCCGCCCGATCTGGCCCACAGATATACCCCGCGACCGCCGATGCGGCCACCACTTCTGGGCTCGCCAGATAACACTTCGCATCGCGCGATCCCATGCGGCCCTTGAAATTGCGATTCGTTGCCGAGATCCCGACTTCGCCTGCTTCCAGCAATCCAACACCCAGGCCGATGCACGGCCCGCATCCCGGCGGCAGCGGGTTTGCTCCCGCATCCATCAGTATTTTCCAGATGCCGCGCTTTTCCGCTTCTTCCTGCACCCACTTACTCGCCGCACCCAAATAAAACTTCACCCCACCCGCGACCTTCTTGCCCTTCAGCACCTTTGCCGCTGCTTCCAGATCTTCGACCCGCGAATTCACGCATGACACCAGGTACGCCTTCTGGATTGCAACCTTCTTCGTCTCGATCTCAGCCAGAGACTGCATCGTCTGCACTGTGTCTGGCCCAGAAATGTGCGGCGTAACCTCGGCCAGATTGAGCACGATTCGCGCCGCATACGAGGCATCCGCATCGGGAGCAGGCGGATTCGCCGCCCAGCCTGCGATATCTGTCTCCGTGAAGCGTTCAATACCCATCGCCTTCAATCGCGCGTGCACGCCGCGCATGTACGCGATGGTGGTCGCGTCCGCCGGAAACCATCCGACCAATGGACCCCATTCCGTCGACATGTTTGAGATGGAGAGCCGCGCATCCATCGAGAGCGACGCCACTCCCGGCCCCGCAAACTCAATCGCCGCGTTTAGGCATTCATCATGGTTGTAAAGGCCGCAGAGCGTGATGATGACGTCTTTCCCCGTCGCGCCCAGTGGCAGCTTGCCTTCCAGCACTACTTGAATCGAGCGCGGAATCTGCCACCAGAATTCGCCCGTTGCCCAGACTGCTGCCGCATCTGTACGTACAATTGGCGTGCCAATCGCGCCCAGCGCGCCATACATATTCGAATGCGAATCCGAGGCGACCACGAACGATCCCGGCACAACATAGCCGCGCTCCACCATGATCTGGTGCCCGATGCCCGAGCCTGCCGGATAGAAATCGACGCCCTGCTCTTTGGCGAATGCCTCAATCGCACGATACTTCTTCTGGTTCGATTCGTCCTGATTCTGAATATCGTGATCGAGCGCAAACACCATCTGCTGCGGATCTTTCAGCTTCTTCGCGCCGATCCCTTTGAACTTGCTCATCACCGCCGAAGTGTTGTCGTGCGTCATGCAGCGATGCGGACGGATGGAGAGAAAGTCTCCAGCCCGCAGCGGCCGCTTCGGCCCTTCCGCCATATGTATCTGCGCAATTTTCTCAACGATGGTCTGACCCATGATTCACATCCGCCTTCATCATTCTCATCAGCTTTGAAACCGATGTTTGTTTCTCCAATCCCCAGATCGCTTTGATTAGCTTGTCCTGCGCCTTCTTCGACAATACGCCTTCCGCCAGCGCGCGGAACTTCTCTTCAATTTCAGCGTCAGTCAGCGGATTCCGCGGATCGCCCTTCGGATAGTCGAGCTGCTTCGAGAACGTCTGCCCATCCTTCGTTGTGATATTCACGATCACGCGCTGTAGCGCCGGAAACACTTTTTCAATCTCCGGATCGGCCACCACTTCCACCTTCTTCAACTGCGCGCGGATCGTCGGATCCATGATCTTCGCCATCTCAAACTGCGCCGGCGTTACTTGACGGTCCACCAAAGCCGCTGCAATCACATACGGCAGCGAGTGGTCGGCCGTCTCCTTAGTATGCGGATCGTACTTGCTCGGATCGGACAAAATATCCGCCGCGCGTGCCAGCGAGCGAATCTGTATCTTCTCCACATCGTCTGGATGCAGGTCGTTTCCTTTCACCAGATCGAGCATGGCCGAGATCGGCGCATGCGTCAGCGCCTCGGTGGGGAAGAACTTCATGCCGCATTGCGTGATGCGCCACGACTCTCCGAGGCCATCGGTGAGCAAATTGAGCTTCCACTCCGGCCCGAGGCAATGCACCAAACCTTCCTTGCCGTCGATCACATGCTCCGGCCCGGTGTATCCCTTTTCCGCCAGAAGCGCAGCGAACACACCGCTCTGCGTCGCCATGGGATCGACCGTGTTTTTGATCATGGTCAGCTTGCCCGATACCGCCGCACCCAGCGTGCAATGCCGCGACGCCGAAATTCCGATGGCGTGCTGAATCTGCTCCCAACTCAGCCGCAGCGCGCGACCAGCAACAATCGGCGAGGCAAACGCCGTCAGAGTCGCATGATGCCATCCGCGCTCGCGAATGCCGGGGAATGCGGCCTCGCACAGCCGCATCTCGAACTCATGCCCGAGCACAAATCCGACGATCAACTCCTTGCCATCGGTCTTCACTCCTTTGGAGCTTGCGCGCTCGCAGCAAGCCATTGCAGCGGGAAAAATATCCGACGGATGCGATGGATCCTGCTTCCAGTAGATGTCGTTGTAATCCATGCAGCGGATCATCAGCGCATTTGCCAGCGACGCCGAGACCGCATCGATGCGCTCGCCCGTGCCGATCACGGTCGCCGGTCCGCGTCCCGCGATCTCCTTCAGCACTTCGAGCGCAATGATCACGTCGTGCTGCTTGTATCCGCCGAGCGCGCAGCCGACGGAATCAAGCAGGAAGCGCTTCGCCTGATACACGGCATCCTGCGAGAGCTGCGTGTACTCCAGTTGCGCGGCCCACTTCGCCATCTTCGCGGTGATGGTTTCTTTGCCTGTTGCTTGTGCTGTTGCCAATGGAATCTCCTCGTTGTCAGTCAGTTCCCTAAGTTCTCGGTTCTCAGTTCTCAGTTCTCAGTAAGATCAAAACCCTTCGTGTCCTTCTGTGTCCCGCGTGATAAATGCTTTCTTGATTGCCGAAGCGACCAGCGAAAACATCGGTCGTCCTTGTTGAACTGAGAACTGAGAACCGGGAACTGAGAACTCACTTCACTTTCACATTCTTCGGATTCTTAAACGGCAAGAACGCCATGAAATCCGCGTGGTGCACGATGAACGCTTCCGTCGTGCGCTTCACCAAATCGCCTTCCGCCGCGTGCGCTGCGATGATGTGGCAGACCGAATCTGGTACGCCGCATTCCAGCGCCAGCGCAACTCCTGTAAACGGATGCCGCAAGGCTTCTCCACGCTCACTTTGCTTGCTCTTGCCGTCCGCGCCAATTTCATATTCCAGCAGCTTGCCGACATCGGCGAGTATTGCGCCTGCAATCACCACATCGGCGTCAATCGGCAATGCGCGTCCCATGAAATCTGTCATCGCCTTTGCGCTGTCGCGGGCAATGTGCACCACGCAGCGCTTGTGCTCCATGAACGTAATGGGACAATTCGGAACCAGCAGCGTAAAAGGAATCTGATTCAGATCGTCCGGCTTCAGCGGACTGCGCTCCAGCGCCTTGATCCACGTCTGCGTCACCTGCTCGCGCAGCTTGGCGTCGCTGATCCACTGAATCTCCGGCCACAGACGGTCAACCGTTTCACGAACCACGGCTTCGCGCATTCGAGGACCTCCCTGATGCTCTGATAAAGAAGCTGTTGTGAAGACCCAATAGATTAACGGAGTAAGCGCGAGGGCGTCGAGGCAACGCCGCACATGCAGGTGTGATCTGACATTCCAGGTCGTTGAAGAATGCGACTTACATCCCAGCATGGCCGTTGCGTGTACGACCTTCGCGGGAGTGTCCCTCGACGGTCAAATGCCTTGATAAACAGCCACGAAGACATCGAAGGAGCAGCTGGGTAATCGATATTCCCTGGGCGACCTCAGAGCTTTTCCACAACCTTGCTAAATCGTAATTGGCGGCAAGTTCTAGCGTCCCGCGGCCAGCCGCGTTGCCAGCCGGGGCGGCAGGTTCGCAGCCAATATTTTTTCCTGCGCCACGCGCACGTTATAAGGAACACGATAGAAGCTGACAATCCACGTATCACTATCGAAGACGGCGAACGCCGCGCGCCAATCCCCGTCGCGAGGCTGGCCCACCGATCCCGGATTGATGAGATACCGGTGGTCCTTGTGCAGTGGCCAGTCCGAGGATTCGGGTTGGCCGACGGTGCGATAGCCCGGCCGGTAGCCTTCACCAATCTCCCCGTGCAGGCTGAATCCGCCCTGTAGGTGCGTGTGACCAAAAAAGGTGATGGGAACCGGGTCGGTGATCAGCGGAGTGATCGCATCCTTGACGCTAACGGTATATTCGTCCTCGTCGAGCGACGAGCCATGGACGAACTGAATGCCAGGAAGTTCCGCGAGATGCACCGGGCCTTGCGGCAGTGAGCGCAGCCATTCGAGGTTTTTGTCCGTAAGCTGGTCGCGGGTCCAGATGGTGGCGAGGCCAGCGACCGGATTGAACTCCTCCAAATCCATGAGTCCGGCGACTGCCTTGTCATGGTTGCCGCGCACAAACACGCTTTCCAGCGACTGGACCCGCGCGATCACTTCATTCGGATTGCCGCCGTAACCAACGGTGTCTCCGAGATTCACAACGAGGTCGTGGGCTGGCGCGGCCGCCAGGCAGGCGTCGAGCGCTTCAAGGTTGCTGTGAATATCGCTGAGCAGAAGGATGCGCACGGCAAGAGGAGGATTATAGCGTGGAAAACGCAAGTCAGAAGGCGGAAGTTCGATTGCAGATTGCGGAGGTCAGGTTGCAGAAGCGAGGCGAAGCAGTTCAGGTTCGCAGAAGAGCTCTCAGGTTTTAGCTGTCAGGTCTCAGGACAACCCAAACTCGCAGGTTTTTTCCTGACACCTGAGACCTGACGCCCGAGACCTATCTATTCACCACCGGGCAGCGCGCAAAGTGTCCGGGTGCGACCTCAACCAGCGGCGGCAGTTCGGTCGCGCAGGCTGGGATGCGATGGGGGCAGCGAGGTTCAAACAGACAGCCGGAAGGCAGAGCGCTGATCGGTGGCACTGTGCCCTCGATGGTGAGGAGCGGCAGAGCGCGATCGGTGGATAGTGTCGGAATGGCGTGCAACAAGCCTCGCGTATAGGGATGCGCGGGAGCACTGAACAATGCAGCTTTGGGCGCAAGCTCCACCAGGCTGCCCGCGTACATCACCGCAACCCGGTCCGCGACATGCGAGACAACCGCCAGGTCATGCGAGATAAACAGCATCGCGAGCGAAAACTTTTGGCCCAGATCTTTCTTGCGAAGATCGTTGAGCAGGTCCAGGATCTGCTGCTGGATGGTCACGTCGAGCGCGGTAGTCGGCTCGTCGGCAATAAGCAATTGCGGGCGGTTGACGATGGCCATAGCAATCATGACGCGCTGGCGCATGCCTCCTGAAAGCTGGTGGGGATAACTGCGCGCGCGGCGCTCGGGCTCAGGGATAGCGACATCGCGCATACCTTCGACGGCGCGGCTCCAAGCCTCAGACTTGGAAACGCGGTGATGGGCCAGCACCGCTTCGGCAATCTGGTCGCCGACGCGCATGACCGGATTGAGCGCAGTCATCGGCTCCTGGAAAATCATTGCAATGCGCGATCCGCGGAGACGGCGGAGATTCTCGGGGTCGAGCGTAGTCAGATTTAAGGGCTTATTTATGGGCTGAAGCTCAGTCGGCCGGGCTGCACCGTTCTGAAACATGATCTCGCCGGAGATGGTGGCTGAGGGTGGCAGCAGTCCCATGATCGCAAGCGACGTAAGGGATTTTCCGGAGCCGGATTCGCCGACGAGGCCGAGGACTTCGCCGGGGGCGATTGAGAACGACAAATCGCGCACTGCGAACAGCCCTGCGCGCGATTCCGTCGGTCCAGGGAATTGAATGCTCAGGTTGCGGATGTCGAGCAGCGGAATCACGTCGTTATGGTATCAGCGATAGTACTGCGCTCCGCGCGATTGGATAGCCGAGGCAGCCCACCCCTGCGTGATCAGCATTCACAAGGTCAAATATCAGTTTTGCACAGAACCGCTCTTACTCGTCGGGATGGGAATGGAACGCCCGACTTTCACAAATGCGGCGAAAATACCGCATGAACACTGGAGATTCTAAAGAGCGTCTGTGGCACTGCACATTTTTCGTGACACCCGCCTGTGAACGGCTTGCACTCGATTGATAAATGACCAGTTAAACGCTCGGGAATTTCATTGACGTAAGAAATAGGAAGAGTAAAAACATAATCGTTCTTTGACACGTTCTGAAGTTTTTCCGGTTGGTGCAGCGTCCGGGGCTCAAGCAAGGTCACTCCGATAGCCGCGAGGTGAGTCGGAGAGGGTCAGCAAGGGTCTATAGCTAAGCGCTGGTCGAGAAGAACAAGAGCATCTGTCGAAGGCAGGATAGAGTCCCGAGGCGTTGGACTGATTTATCCGGTTGGCGGTGAGCCCGGAGCCCGAGCAGGATCGCCAGGTAGCAAACCCGCAAGGGAGCTTTCTGAGAGAGGTCAGCAAGGGTCTAAACGCGAGCTACTGGCCGAGAGGAATGAGTTCAACATCACCTCGGGACTCTCTATTTTTGTTCAGTCCCGCCAATCTTAAGAGTTAGCGTTGTCTAAGCAGAAGCTGCCCGTGCCTGTTCCTTCTTGGTTACTGTGTATCCGCTGGTGATTTTCTTAATCGCAACGGCGATGGCAACCAGGAATAGTGTTCCCGTTGCTCCGTAGCCCGCGCCCTGTTGCATTCCCAGAGTGTGAGCATCAGACTTCGCTTGAGCGGCAGCGGTCGCATTTGCGTCCATCTCCTCATGTAGTGCCTTGATCTGCGCTTGCTGGTCATTCGTCAGTTTGGTCAGTTCCGCAACCTGCTGTTGCAGCGGCGCAGAAGCGGCTTCTTTCTGACGAGCAACATACTGCTGTAGGAGAGCGGTGTTGTACTGCCGCCATAAATCAGCGCATGAGCCGTGGGGTAGGATTATGACGCAGGTCGGTTTAGGTGGAATCTGAATCTGTTGAGAGGGTAGTGTCATGTCCTGCGCGAACACTGTGGACGCGACGACCAAGAGCAATAGACCGACCGTTTTCATAACGACCTCCAAGCCATTAGTGGACTATCCCACAAGATTGCCTTGCAAGTTACTAATGTAATTGGCCGCGATCGCTCGTCGACAAGCGCTAAGGCTCCACCACTATCTCTAGCGCCCTCGGCGTCTGTAGTCGCCGCCGGAGGGTCGCGTTCTTGGCTGGATTGTCGGCTACGGT